>Ga0066639_10003260_pt1 | contig 14109 bp, 7 predicted proteins | sample CryGeyCG2114_010_2_FD_59504 | JGI IMG/M metagenome (GOLD analysis project Ga0066639, IMG submission 59504) | Groundwater microbial communities from aquifer - Crystal Geyser CG10_big_fil_rev_8/21/14_0.10 | ecosystem: Environmental > Aquatic > Deep subsurface > Groundwater | place: USA: Utah...
ATTATACTGGCTCTTTTTGTGTTATTTAAGGATCTAAATGACTTTTCGGATTCGCGTTATGTACAGTTAACAGTCAAGGGTAACACTTTGTAGTAATTTTTCTTGAGGCGTTAGTCCGTTTAGCGTCTCATGTAACCTTTCAAAATTGTAGAATTCCAACCACTCATAGACAGTCTTCCAAACTCTTAAAGGATTTAGATAATATTCATCATCAACTGTTCGGTGAACTCGTTCTACTTCAGCGTTCCAGTAAGGCGAGCTTTTAGGAATAAAATAATGTTGAATATTGTTTTGGGTCAACCAGTCATGAAAGCAACCTCGAAACTCAGAGACATTGTCAGTTTGAACAGAAAGGATCTCAAAACCAAAATACTTTTTTGCTTCTAAAAATACCTCAATTGCGTTTTTGCTTGCTTTTGTTAAGAATATTTAAAATAATACTTGTGAGTAAATGGATCAAGGACTTAAAATTGGTATTTCCTTGCCTCGTCTTCATAGACATATTTAATATCCATTTGCACGCCTTGACCTTGTTTTACGATAGTTAGGGCGTATTTGGTTGGCTCTTTAAAGGTATATGAGTGTTACCTTTTGAACCATAATCTCGGAAGAGCCAGTAATAGTAAGTTTTTCTAGCGATGCTAAATATTTGGCACACTTCCTTAACTGTCTTATGGTAGTTATTAACTTGTCAATACCACAAAAATCTTTGCTGTCGACTGTATTTAGGCTTATTCATAGTACTTTGGTTATTAATAGTTAACAAGGTGTTACCTTTAGAATACCAAAGTGTTACCATATGGTGTTAGCTGTACATCATACTAAAATTATTTTTTGACTAAAATGTCATTTTTAGTTAAAATAAATCAATCAATATGGAAAATAAATTTGTTATCAGAGAAAAGGATATTATTGAATTTTGGCGAAAAGACAAAACTTTTAACGCCAGCCTAAAACAGACCGTAAAGTCTGACATTTTTTCTTTTTTTGACGGACCGCCTTTTGCGACTGGTTTGCCTCATTATGGCCATTTGGCTGCCGGATTAATGAAAGATGTTGTGCCTAGATATCAGACCATGAAAGGCAGATATGTTGTCCGCCGCTGGGGTTGGGATTGTCACGGATTGCCAGTTGAGAATTTGTGCGAGAAAGAAATGGGCTTGAAGAGCAAAAAGGATATTGAAGATATCGGTGTGGATAAATTTAATGATTCTTGCCGCGGCATTGTTTTACGCTATGTATCTGAATGGCGCAAAACGGTTGAGCGGATGGGTCGCTGGGTGGATATGGACGATGATTATAAAACCATGGACGCTTGGTATATGGAATCAATTTGGTGGGTTTTTAAACGGTTGTGGGAAAAAGAATTGATTTATCAAGGGTATAAGTCTATGCATATCTGTCCGCGTTGCGATACGACTTTATCAAATTTTGAAGTGACTCAAAATTATAAAGATATCACTGATTTGTCGGTGATTGCTAAATTCGAATTAGTGGATGAGCTCGGAACTTTCATTTTAGCTTGGACGACAACTCCGTGGACTTTGCCGGGAAATGTTGCTTTGGCCGTCGGTCAGGATATTGGATATGTAAAGGTAAGTCACGGCGACCATCGATATATTTTAGCTCAGGAAAACGTTGAGCGGATTTTTGAAAATAAAGAATATAAAATAATTGAAAAAATTAAATCTAAAGATTTAGTTGGTAAGAAGTATAAACCGCTATTTGATTATTATCAGGCTGTAGATTTGGAAAATAAAGATAATATTTATACTATTCAAACGGCGGATTTTGTAAATGTGGAGGACGGTACTGGCGTGGTTCATATTGCGCCGGGATTCGGCGAAGACGATATGAATTTAGGTCAAGAAAAAGAATTGCCAATGATAAAGCATGTCGGACCGGATGGCCGTTTCGTTGGTGAAGTAAAAGATTTCGCTGGTGAGCTGGTTAAGCCTAAAGATAGCCCTCAAGCAATGGATAAAAAAATCGTTCAATATTTGGCCGATCATAATTTAGTTTTTAGCTCGCAGGAGTTTACTCATAGCTATCCTTTGTGTTGGCGCTGTGATACGCCTTTATTGAATTACGCGACTTCGTCATGGTTTGTAAAAGTGACGGCGATTAAAAAAGATTTAATAAAAAATAATAATAAGATAAATTGGGTTCCGAGTCACTTGAAAGCCGGCCGGTTCGGTCGCTGGCTGGATGATGCCAAGGATTGGGCAATTTCTCGCAGTCGGTATTGGGGTGCCCCTTTGCCGGTTTGGCAATGTAAGTGTGGTGAAACAACAGTCGCAGGTTCTCTTTCTGAACTTGAAAAATTATCCGGTCAAAAAATTACTGATTTGCATAAACATATTGTTGATGAAATAAAAATTAAATGCCAAAAATGCCAAGGTGAAATGAATCGAGTTCCGGAAGTGCTAGATTGCTGGTTTGAATCCGGTTCCATGCCATACGCTCAGCGGCATTTTCCTTTCGAACCCGGAGATGATCCAAAAAATCCACCGCAAAATTTTCCCGCCCAATTTATTGCCGAAGGAATTGATCAGACCCGGGGCTGGTTTTATACCCTGCTGGTTTTATCAACCGCTCTTTTTAACAAACCGGCTTATTTAAATGTGATTGCCAATGGTATAGTATTAGCGCAAGACGGCGCGAAAATGGCCAAACGTTTGAGAAATTATCCCGACCCGGAAGAAATAATGGAAAAATACGGCGCCGACGCGCTGCGTTATTATCTTTTGTCGTCGCCGGTGATGGAGGGTGAAAATCTTAATTTTTCCGAGCAGGGAGTCAAAGAAGTAATGCAAAAAGTGATAATGCTTTTGGATAATATATTTTCTTTTTACCAACTTTATGCCAAAAATGATTTAAAAATTACCTCCGTTCCCGACAGCGCCAACGGGCTGGATCGCTGGATCGTGGCCAAACTTCAAGTTTTAATTAAAGAGATTACCGAATCTATGGATAGTTATTATTTAGTGAAAGCGGTTCGGCCGATTCAGGAGTTTATTAATGAACTTTCCACTTGGTATGTCCGCCGTAGCCGCGATCGGTTTAAGTCCGGTGATACCGCGGCCGTGACCACCTTGGGTTATATATTACAAGAATTATCCAAAGCAATGGCTCCTTTCACGCCGTTTGTCGCTGAATATATTTATAAAAATCTTGGTTTTAGTGAATCAGTGCATTTGGCTGATTGGCCGGAGTTCGATAAAAAATTAATTAACGCTAAGTTATTAGAGCAAATGAATTTATCTCGGCAAATTGTTGAGCGCGGTTTGTCTGCTCGGGCAGAAGCCGGTATTAAGGTTCGTCAGCCATTAGCCAGCTATACCACTTCTTTGGCTAAGGATCTTCCTGCTGAACTTGGCGATATCATTAAAGAAGAGCTTAATATTAAAGAATTAAAGTTTGGTCCAGATAATTTGGATATCATTTTAACCAGTGACTTAGAGGCCGAGGGTTTGGCTCGAGAGTTAATTCGTAATATTAATCAGTTGCGTAAGAACGCCGGCCTGACAGTCGCTGATCAAGTGGAGGTGTATTATCAAGGTTTGTCCGAGGTGTTTGAAAAATTTGGTGATGAAATAAAAAAAGCCACTGCGGCTAGTAAAATTTTAGAGCAGAAAACCGACGATATGAAAGAGGTTGCCGATGGCGAGATTGGTATTAAAAAAATTTAACTAAAAAGACTGTAAATTTTTTTAATTTTACATTAAAAAAATAAAATTAATAATTTAATCATTCATAATCTTATGAAATTAAAACAAATTTATGAACTGGCGATAAAGCTTGGTATTGAAAATGATTTACGGGGGCCGATCCAGGTTAAAAAGATTTTAACTAAAATTAAAGAACAGCAAAAAAGTTTGTCGGCCGAAGAAAAAAAAGAATTTGATGCAGAACGATTAATTAATCCTTATTCTGATACCAGGATTTTAAATGATAACGAGCAGGACGTTAAGAAGGTGATGGTGGGTATTGATATTGGCCCAGGTGAAATTTTAATTGCTAAAAATTTAGGTATTGATACGGTAATTTCTCATCATCCCTTGGGATTGGCTTTGGCTGATTTGGGAGATGTGATGAATTTGCAATCGGATGTCTTGGCGATGTATGGCGTACCGATCAATGTCGCGGAGGGTTTGACTAAAGAAAGAATTTCTGAAGTCGCCCGCGGTATTTCAGCAGTCAATCATTATCGAACGGTTGATGCGGCCGAGTTGTGTGGCATTAATTTAATCTGCGTTCATACCCCTTGTGATAATATGGCGGCCAATTTTTTGGATAAAATTATTAAAAAGGCTAAGCCGGAAACCGTTGGTGAAATTATTGATATTTTGAAAAAAATTCCTGAATATTCTAAGGCGATTACGAGAAAAGCCGGCCCGGAAATTTTTGTTGGAAATAAAAATAACTCCGCTGGCAAAATTGTTTTAACGGAGATTACCGGTGGAACCGAAGGGGCGGTTGGAATTTATGAAAAAATGTCGCAAGCCGGCATCGGGACTATTATTGGTATGCATATGGATGAGGAGCGTAAGAAGGAGGCGGTTAAGTATTTTATTAACGTAGTTATCGCCGGTCACATTTCTTCGGATTCTTTGGGTGTTAACCAGTTTTTGGATGAATTGGAGAAAAAAGGAATTAAAATTACCCCGTGTTCCGGACTTATCCGGGTTAGTCGGGCGAAAAAATCAAAATAGACTAGATAGAATTGTGTAAATATTCTAGTTGATATATTAAAATAAAAAGCCCTTTTCAGTTTTGAAAAGGGTTTTTTGATTTTTAGAAATTTTTTTGAATGTTCTCAATAATCTTTTTTAGTAAATTTTTTACTTGGCAGATGACACTATCGTTCGGATGACCAATAAAATATTTAGCCATTTCTAGTTGTTCAGCGATTTTTTTAATAATTAAATTAGTATCGCTGTTGTTTAACGGTGATGGACTGGCTAAATATTTTTCTATGGCGTTTTGATAGTTTTGCAGGAGTTTTTTAGTCTCCGTCGGTTTCAGACTGATTTCTGTTATCAACTGGTTGATTTCAAATTGAATTGATTTCAGTTTGGTTTTTTCTTTAGTTCCTCGAATAATTTGATTGACTAAACTCAATTCCGTATCATTTTCCGTCGAAAGAATTTCTTTAACTGATTTTAAAGACTCTTCGCAGAATTTTGCCCAATTATCCAAGCCTTTAATTTGTTTAACTGATTTAAGGCCGTCGATTAGCTGCTCCAATCTGATAATTAAGCCGCTGGTTTGATTATCGTTGTTCGGTTTTTTGTGTTGTTGATTTATACAGGTGGACACTGCTCCGAGAGTGTATTGCAATTCCTCCAGTTTTTTCCAGCAACCATTAATAAAACCGTTTGCCTCGTAATTCCATTGATTTGGGTTTCTTATCATGATAAATTTCAGTGCTCGCTGAAGTGTAAAAACATTGTCGTAGCGTTTTATGATTTTCTTTTCTGATTTTTGTCTTTTTTCTTTCCGCCCATTTTTAAAGTAGGCGAGATATAATTGGCCGGTTTTATCAATCATAATCATTTCGTCTAGTCCGTAAATGTTTAAAACTTCAACTGTCTTAGCGTCATAGATAATATATTTTTTTAAAAGAACTGATTCCGGCATTTTAATTCCTCCTTTTTTCAAAATGCTTGCTTGCTAAGTTACCATTAATATTGATTTTTGTCAACAGTCGGATTCGGTATCTGTTTTTCGCCGAATACGATATTGCAAGTAATTTGTCATTCCCGCGAAAGCGGGAATCCATGAGTTAACCCAGAAAATAAGTTTTAATTTAAAACAAAAATGTTTATATATCAAAAACATTTTCTATATATTTTTTTGAGCGTTATTAATAGTTATTAAACTAGTAAAACTTAACTGATTTAAATTAGCCTTATTAATTTTTAAAGTGGCGCCGGTCAACCTTAGATTCCCGCTTTTGCGGGAATGACAGATAGTTTCTTTTTAGGTTTATGGGTTATGTTGCATACTTAATTAGAATAAAACACTTGGTGATGACTGGTTTTGGATTATTAGTTAGTATAAAAATTTTGCTAAATTGCAAATATAGGTTAGAATATAATAGTATGATTGCTTCACTAAACGGGAAAATAATTTACAAAAGTCCGGAATTACGCAAAGATTCTTATTTTATTGTTGAGGCCGCCGACGTGGGCTATAAGGTCTATACCCCAATCAGTAATTTACGCCAGGTTAAAGAAGGGGATAGTCGGATTGTCTATACTTATCTGGCGGTTTCTGAGCGAGCGTTGGATTTATATGGATTTTTAAATCCAGCGGATAAAACTTTTTTTACCTTGCTTTTAGATGTCCCGGGGATTGGTCCTAAATCAGCAATTGGGATTTTAGAAAAGACAACGATGTCGGAAGTTCAGCAAGCGATTTTAGATAATAATCCAGAAGTGCTAACCAAAATGTCCGGCTTGGGTCAAAAAACCGCTGACAAAATAATTTTAGCCTTAAGAGATCGGGTGGAAAGTTTGTCGGCCCAGCCCAAGAGCAAGAAAGCTCAACAGGCCGCTCAAATTGATGCGGATATTTTTGATGCCTTGGTCGGATTCGGTTATTCGGCGGTGGAGGCGAAGAAAGCCCTAACTCAGATTGATCAGTCAATATCAGATGGCGGTGAAAAATTAAAACAGGCATTGAAAATTTTAGCTAAGAATTAAATGGTTAACTCAATCAAAAAAATAATTCCTAAATTCGTATTTTCTTTTTATCATAAAACACTGGCTTTGCTTGCTAATTTTGTTTATCGTAGCCCGTCTGACAAATTAATTGTGATTGGCGTCACGGGCACCTCTGGCAAATCAACGGTTGTTCAGCTAATCGCCAATTTACTTCAAGCGGCTGGTTTTAAAGTTGGTGCAACTTCAACGATATTTTTTAAAGTTGATAAAAAGGAAGTTATTAATGATAAGAAGATGACTATGATCGGCCGGTTTGCTTTGCAGAAAAAAATATCACAAATGGTTCAAGCGAACTGTCAATATGCAATCATTGAGACTACTTCTCAGGGTATTGAGCAATTTCGGCATTTGGGAATTAATTATGACATCTTAGTTTTTACCAATCTACACCCTGAACATATCGAGGCGCATGGCGGTTTTGAAAATTATAAAAATGCCAAATTAAAACTTTTCGCCCGGCTTAAAGATTTGCCGAAGAAAATTATCGCCGGCCAAATGATTAGAAAAACCGCCATTATTAATTTAGACGATGAGCATAGCGAGGACTTTTTAAATAACTGGGCCGAAGTAAAATATGGTTTTACGCAAACTAACGCTTCAGGTGAACAAATTAAAGTGGTGCGAGCGGATAAGGTTGTTGTTGATGGCAGCGGTTCTGAATTTGAAGTTAACAAAACTCCTTTCCGGCTAAAAATTTTGGGTCGTCATAATATCTATAATGCTTTGGCTGCGATTAGTGTTGGGATGTCGCAGGGTTTAACCTTAATGAAGATTTCTCAAATTATTTCCGAGATTCGTGGTATTGCCGGCCGAATGGAATTTATTGATAAGGGACAGTCGTTTAAGGTCGTAGTGGATTATGCTTTTGAACCAAAGGCAATGCAGGCACTTTATCAAACCGTTAAGCTAATTCCTCATCGTCGGATAATCCACGTTCTAGGTTCAACGGGTGGTGGCCGAGATGTTTCTCGGCGAGCAGAATTGGGAAAATTGGCCGGAAATAATGCTGACTACGCAATTGTTACCAATGAAGATCCTTACGATGAAGATCCTGATAAGATAATTGATCAAGTTGCTCAAGGGTCAATCGAGGTTGGTAAAATTTTAAATGAAAATTTATTCAAAATTTTAGATCGACGTCAGGCGATTGCCAAAGCGATTGGTCTGGCTCAGGCAGATGATTTAGTTTTAATCACCGGCAAAGGCAGTGAGCAGGCGATTGTGGTAAAAAATAATAAAAAAATTTCTTGGGATGATCGTCAGGTAGTTATTGAGGAGCTTGAAAAAAAATAATTATGAATTATCAGAGCCGGATAATATTAGCTATCGCAGCGGGAACGGCGGTTGGTTTATTTCTAGCTCGGTTTTTTGGTAATCATCTGTTGCTAGTTTCTATTTGTGTCGCATTTTCGTTGGCAACTGAAACCGTGCTTAGAACGATGCATAATGAAAAAAAATTTAGCCAGCCATCCAGCCAAGCTATTTTTAATAAAAAAATTGAGAAATCGTCTTTTGAGGTTCCCCCGAAAGCCAAAAAACCAAAGTTTTAGAGTTGTGGATAAATATAATGGTTTTTATTTATTTTTTAATATATTTTGTCTATTTTTAGCTAAAAATAAACAATTTTTATTATAAATTTGATTTTAGTTACAAATATTTGACATTTTAAAAGATATCTGCTATTATTGAACAGTTAAATTCAATTAAAGAATTCCCGCTATTTGAACAAACAAAATAATTTTTTAAATTAAAACGTAGTGGGCCTATTTTCAAAAAAAAATTAAGGGTAGTTAAATAAAACTCGCTTCCTATCTTCAGGTTGGGAGAAATTTTTGTTGCCGTAATTTTTATTTAAACCAGAATCAAATATAATCTTAGTAGCTTGGTGTAATATAGAGTAATAATATAATCACATAATTAAAATTTACCATATATTTCTATGAATCAGAATCCAATCGAACCAAGAAAAATTTTTACAAAATTAAGAGCCGCCGCTCCAATGCCGGATTTAATTGAAGTTCAAAAACGGTCTTATAGTTGGTTTTTAAAGGAGGGGTTAAAGGAACTGTTTGAGGAAGTTTCTCCAATTTCTGATTTTATCGGCCGTGAGCTGGAGTTGTATTTTGATAAATACTATTTAGATGAGCCGAAATTTGACGAGGTAACCAGTCGGGAGAAAAATTTAAGTTATGAAGCGCCTTTGCGGGTTAAAGCCAGATTATCTAATAAGAAGTCAGGTAATAAGGATATTGAACAGGAAATTTATCTTGGCGATTTTCCGCTAATGACTGATCGAGGAACTTTTATTATTAATGGTATCGAGCGGGTAGTTGTTTCTCAGTTAATCCGATCGGCCGGTGTATTTTTTACTTCCAATTTTTATGGTGAGCGGAAATATTATGGTGCAAAAATTATTCCTAATCGAGGTTCATGGTTAGAATTAGAAACCGATTTAAATAATGTTATCTGGGTTAAGATTGATCGGAAGAGAAAAGTGGCGATCACTTCTTTGTTTCGGGCATTTGGTTGTGGTTCAGATGAAGAAATAATTGAATTATTTAAAGATGTTGATACTCATCCGGAAATTTCTTATATCAAAAATACTTTAGCTAAAGATATTTCGCATAATGAAAGTGAAGGGTTGAAAGAGGTTTATAAAAGAATTCGGCCGGGTGACCTGGCAACATCTGATAATGCTAAGTCATTGATTTATGCGATGTTTTTTAATTTTGATCGTTATGACTTCGGTCGCGTTGGCCGTTATAAAATTAATCAACGTTTTAATCAAGATATTCCGATTACCAAAGAGAACCGGGTTTTGCGCGTTGAAGATTTAGTTAATGTTGTTAAAGAAATTATTCGTTTAAGTATAAGTCAAAAAGACGCTGATGATATCGATCATTTGGGAAATCGACGAGTGCGGGCAATCGGTGAATTGGTCCAGAATAAATTTCGAATTGGTTTGGCTCGAATGGAAAGAATTATTAAAGATCGGATGAGTACGATGGATATCTCGGAAATTAATCCAAATCGTTTGATTAATGCTCGGCCGGTTATCGGTTCGGTCAAAGAATTTTTCATGTCCTCTCAGTTATCTCAGTTTATGGATCAAACCAATCCTTTATCTGAGTTGGAACATAAACGGAGACTATCGGCCATGGGTCCGGGCGGGTTGTCCCGCGAACGAGCCGGGTTTGACGTCCGTGACGTGCATCCGACTCATTACGGCCGGATTTGTCCGATCGCAACACCGGAAGGTCCAAACATTGGATTAGTCGGTCATTTAGCTTGCTATGCCAGAATAAATGATTATGGTTTTATAGAAACTCCTTACCGAAAGATTAAGCATGATTTAAAAAATATTGCCACTGAAACCGTTAATGAGATTGCCCGGGAAAATATTGTCAATCCGGCGAATAGTTCTGTCATTGTATCGGCCGGTGAAACAATTACTGAGCAAAAAGCTAAGGAATTGGAAAAACTTATTGATTTAAAAACAATCACTGTTAAGCCGCGGGTGACTGATTCAATTGTTTATTTAACAGCTTTCCAAAGTGAAAACTCCGTTACTACGGCGGCGACCACCCCGATTGATGATAATGGATATTTTAATGTTGAGCGGGCGGAAGTAAGAAAATATGGCGAGCCGGAAATTGAGTCGGTTGATGTTATTGATTATATGGATGTTGCGCCTAATCAGATTATTAGTATTGCCACGTCTTTAATACCGTTTTTAGAACACGATGATGCGGTTCGGGCATTGATGGGTTCAAACATGCAACGGCAGTCGGTTCCTTGTATTAATCCGGATGCGCCGATTGTCGGTACCGGACTTGAAGCCAAGGCGGCTTTTGACTCCGGCCATTTGATAATTTGTAAAGAAGACGGTCAGATTAAAGAAGTTCAGGCTGATAGAATTGAGGTTTTACAGAACAATGGAAAAACTCAGTCTTATCGGTTGAATAAATTTGTCCGTTCCAACGCGTCTACTTGTATTAATCAGCGGCCGATTATTTCTCAAGGCCAAAAAGTTAAAAAAGGTGATGTGTTGGCTGATGGGCCATCCACCGACCATGGTGAATTGGCTTTGGGCCAGAATATCCTATGCGCTTTTATGGCCTGGGAAGGTTATAACTATGAAGATGCAATCGTAATTTCTGAAAGGTTGGTCCATAGCGATCGTTATACCTCAATCTATATTGAAGATTTTCAGACTGAAATTAGAGATACAAAACTCGGTCCGGAAGTCATCACATCAGATATTCCAAATATCGGTGAAGAAAAATTAAAAGACCTTGATTCCGAGGGAGTAGTCCGAGTCGGCGCTTTTGTCAAATCGGGCGATATTTTAGTTGGAAAAATTACTCCTAAGGGTGAGTCGGAATTATCAGCTGAAGAAAAGTTATTGCGGGCGATATTCGGCGAAAAGGCTCGGGATGTTCGGGATAGTTCTTTGTATCTGGAGCATGGCGAACAGGGTAAGGTCGTCGATATTAAAGTCTTTTCTCGAGAGAAGGGCGATAAGTTGTCATCCGGTGTAATTAAAATGATCCAAATATCTATTGCTAATTTAAGAAAAATTCAAATTGGCGACAAGATGGCCGGTCGTCACGGTAATAAGGGGGTTGTTTCTATCGTTCTGCCGGTTGAAGATATGCCGTTTTTAGAAGACGGCACCCCCGTTGATATTGTTTTATCGCCTTTAGGCGTTGTTTCTCGAATGAACTTGGGTCAGATATTAGAAACTCATTTAGGTTTAGCCGCTCATAAGCTGGGTTATAAAGTAGTTACCCCACCTTTGGATGGAGTATCTGAAGATCAGATTAAGTCTGAGCTTGAGCGGGCCGGATTTAATCCTAATGGAAAGATGGATGTTTATGACGGACGGACCGGTGATAAATTTTATAACCCGGTGACGGTTGGGCAGATTTATATGCTTAAACTTAACCACATGGTTGAAGATAAAATTCATCAACGATCCATTGGCCCTTACTCATTGATTACTCAGCAACCTTTGGGTGGAAAAGCTCAATTTGGTGGTCAACGTTTTGGTGAAATGGAAGTTTGGGCGCTGGAAGCTTATGGCGCCGCTCATTGTTTGCAGGAGATTTTAACCATCAAATCCGATGATGTTCCGGGTCGATCTAAAGCGTATGAGTCTATTATTAAAGGCGAAACTATCAAGAAATTAAATATTCCTGAATCATTTAATGTGCTTTTACGCGAAATGAACGGCTTGTGTTTAAATATAGATTTACTTAAAGACGGCAATAAAATTCAAGGAGTCAGTTCTGAATTGAGCGATGATGAAAGTAGCAGCTTTAACAAGTATCAACCTAATTTTGAGGCTAAAGTCGAATCCGTACCAGATCAAGCAGTTAATGAAATTAATAAAAAGAAATAATAATATAACTCTATGAATGAAGAAAAAAAGATAGTAAATTTCGACGCCTTGAAATTAAGCCTGGCTTCGCCGGAGCAGATTCATTCTTGGTCTCATGGCGAAGTGGTTAAGCCCGAGACGGTTAACTATCGAACCCAAAAGCCGGAGAAAGATGGACTGTTTTGTGAACGAATTTTTGGTCCATCAAAGGATTGGGAATGCTATTGCGGTAAATATAAAAAGATTCGCTATAAGGGTATCGTTTGCGATAAGTGCGGCGTTGAGGTGACCCGTTCTTTAGTCAGGCGCGAGCGGATGGGCCATATTGATTTAGCTACCCCATGTTCTCATATTTGGTTTTTGCGGGGCGTGCCTTCGAAAATCGGTTTGGTTTTAGGATTGCCGCCACAGGCTTTGGAGAAGGTAATTTATTTTGCCGACTTTATTATTACCGACGTTAATCAGGATTTAAAAAAAGAAACTTTAGAACAAATTAAGCGAGAGTTTAAGGTTAAAAAACAAAAAATTGAAAGTGATTTTGAACACCAGCTTAATATCGCTAAAACTAAAATCAGTCAGGCCAATAAAGATTTGAAAACTAAAGATGCCGATAGTCTATTAGATAAAGAAAGTCTTCAGTTATCTAATTCCCGACAGGAAAAAATTAAAGAACTTGAGCAGATTCTTCAGTTGGCCGAGCAAGAGTTGAAAGAAATTAAGCCTTTAAAAATAATTTCCGAACACACTTATCAGGATTTGTCTTTGAAATACGGCCACATTTTTGAAGCCGGAATCGGCGCGGAATCAATTCGTGATCTATTAACAAAAATGAATTTAGAAAAATTGTTAACTGAGTTGGATAAAGAAATTATTGATGCTCACGGTGCCCAGAAAGACAAAATCGCCAAGCGGTTAAAATTGATAAATAATTTAAAGAATAATAATATTAAACCGGAATGGATGATTTTAACAACCGTTCCGATTATCCCGCCTGATTTGCGGCCGATGGTTCCTTTGGATGGCGGCCGGTTTGCCACTTCCGACTTAAATGATTTATATCGTCGAATTATTAATCGGAATAATCGGTTGAAACAGCTTAAAGAACTGAATGCCCCGGAAGTTATTTGTCGAAATGAAAAGCGGATGCTGCAAGAGGCGGTCGATGCTTTGATTGACAACAGCGCTAGGCACGGCAAAACGGTGGTTGCTTCCACTGGTCAGCGTCGGATGTTGAAATCTTTGGCCGATATTTTAAAAGGTAAACAAGGCCGTTTCCGTCAAAATTTGTTAGGTAAAAGAATTGACTATTCCGGTCGATCGGTAATTGTTGTTGGTCCGAAATTAAAACTTCATCAGTGCGGGTTGCCGAAAAGAATGGCTTTGGAATTATTCAAGCCGTTTGTTATCAGTCGCTTAATTAGGGAGGAATATGTTCATAATGTTAGATCAGCTAATCGTTATATTGAATTTGGTCATTCGGAAGTTTGGGATATTCTAGAAGATGTTGTAAAAAAATCCACCGTTATGTTAAATCGGGCGCCGACGCTTCATCGGTTGGGTATCCAGGCATTTAAACCGATTTTAATTGAAGGTAAGGCGATTCAAATTCATCCGTTAGTCTGCGAAGCTTTCAATGCCGACTTTGACGGCGATCAAATGGCCGTTCATGTCCCATTAACCGAAGAGGCGAAATGGGAGGCGGAGAATTTGATGTTAGCGTCTAAAAATCTTTTGAAGCCAGCTACCGGCGATCCAGTCGCAAAACCGACAAAAGACATGGTCTGGGGTTGCTATTATATGACCTCATTTATCAAACAGGAAGGGGAAAAAATGGTTTTTTCTTCACCACAAGAGGCTATTTTAGCTTATCAGCTACGACAGATTGATGTTCAGCATAAAGTTAAGATTCGGCCGGATAAATGGTTGTCAAAAAAATTAAAAGCGGCGGATTATCCAGATGGATTATTCGAATCGTCAATCGGTCGGATTTTGTTT
>Ga0066639_10003265_pt1 | contig 14099 bp, 13 predicted proteins | sample CryGeyCG2114_010_2_FD_59504 | JGI IMG/M metagenome (GOLD analysis project Ga0066639, IMG submission 59504) | Groundwater microbial communities from aquifer - Crystal Geyser CG10_big_fil_rev_8/21/14_0.10 | ecosystem: Environmental > Aquatic > Deep subsurface > Groundwater | place: USA: Utah...
CACTTTTCCTCAAGAAATGGCGGATATACTCGCATTATGAAGCTTGGGCCTCGTATGGGTGACAAAGCTGAAATGGCTATTATTGAATTTCTTGATTACGCTAAAGTTGTAGTGACTGGGGAGCCAGTAGCTAAAGGAAAGAAAAAAGCTAAGCGTGCCACTAAGTCTACTGCTTCAAAACCAAAAGCAGCTTCTAAAGCAAAAAAAGCTAAATCTAAAAAAGTAGAATAGTCTATGAGTATGGCTATCAAAAGAGGGATTGTCTTTGCTTCCCTCTTTTCGGTCGTCTGTCTGGTCGTGTGGTTTATATACGGCGCACGTTTACAACAGTCTGAAGGCAATAGACCCATTGTTCTGTTAGATAAATTTGAAAAACAGGGCGTTCCTGACTTTGAATCTAGGACGCTAGATGGTCGTACTTTTCATCTGAATGATTTGCGCGGAAAAATTGTTATACTTAACTTTTGGGCTACTTGGTGCCCTCCCTGTGTGACCGAATTTCCGTCGATGATTTCTTTATCTAAGGAATTTTCTAAAGATATAGTGTTAGTGACTGTTTCAGCTGATGAAAGAAAAGCAGATGTTTTAGATTTTCTTAAGGCTTTTGGTGGAAATATTATAAACTCCTTTCATATGTGGGACCCGCAGAGAAATATAATTTCTCAGTACGGCTCTGAAAAACTACCTGAGACATTTATTATTGATCGTTCTGGCAGGCTCATCAGAAAAATAGTGAGTTCTCAAGACTGGCAAGACCAGAGAATAAAAGATTACTTTTCCAATCTAGTGTCTCAGTAAATCTAATAAGTATTGGCCATAACCACTATTTTTCAGTGGAAGAGCAAGGTCTTCTAATTGCTGTGCATTAATAAACTTTTGTCGATAAGCAATTTCTTCTGGGCAAGCGATTCTTAGGCCCTGACGTTGCTCTACAGTGTAGATAAAGTTAGAGGCTTGTAGGAGTGATTCATGTGATCCAGTATCCAACCAGGCATAACCTCGGCCCATAAGGGTCACATCTAGTTGCTGTTTCTCCATATAGAGACGATTAATATCTGTTATTTCTAATTCACCACGCTTAGATGGTTTTAAGCTTTTTGCAAAATCAACGACCTGTTCATCATAAAAATATAAGCCAGTCACAGCGTAGTTTGATTTAGGTTGTGCGGGTTTCTCTTCAATAGAAATGGCCCTTCCTTCTTTATTGAGTTCAACAACACCATATTGTTGTGGGCTGCGGACCCAATATCCGAAAACGGTTGCACCTTCAGTTTGCTGGCTAGCGCCATCAAGAAAGCGGCCAAGGCCATCTCCATAAAAAATATTATCCCCTAAAATAAGGGTGGTTGGCTGGTTGTTAATGAATTTTTCGCCAATAAGGAATGCCTGTGCAAGTCCCTCGGGCTTAGGTTGCTCTGCATATTGGATGTCTAAGCCCCATTGCTGTCCATTGCCGAGAAGCGCTTGAAATAAAGGTAAATCGTGAGGAGTGGTTATAATGAGTATTTCACGGATATGGGAAAGCATAAGAACTGAGAGCGGGTAGTAAATCATGGGCTTGTCATAGATAGGCATTAGCTGCTTACTAATAGACTTTGTCAGTGGATATAATCGGGTACCTGATCCGCCTGCTAAAATAATACCTTTTCTGCTCATGATGATCACCTCTTAAGTGTAGGCTTTATACTATACAACTTATAGGGACTTGTCTCTCCGTAGAGAAAGAAATACTATTTCAGTATGACGCCATTTGTGATTTGTGGGGGGCGGGGGACGAGATTATGGCCCGCTTCTAGAGAAAGTCTTCCCAAGCCTTTTTATCGATTCTTTAATGAGTCTTTAATGGTCAAAACCATTAAAAGATTAAATACCTTTGGCCCTGTGGGGGTAATTACACTAAGTGGTTTAAAATCACTGACCGAGCTCTCTTATCGAACGGCTAGTGCCCAAACCTCATTTATGCTTTATGAACCCTTTGGCAGGAATACTGCGGCGTCTATTGCCTGGCTTTGTCATGAGATGAAGAGGGCTGGAAAAGAAAATGAGGTCGTTGGTATTTTTCCAGCGGACCAGTTAGTTGAGGATATCTCTACTTTTCACCAAGCTATTAGGGTGGCAGAAGTCGCCGCTCAAAAAGGTCGTATTGTCACTTTAGGTATAAAGCCTTATTATCCCGCCACAGGTTTTGGTTATATTGAATTATCAGAAAATATTACCACCCAAGAGGGGGGTGTAAAATCCTACAGAGCTCTAGGTTTTAGAGAGAAACCAACCCTTCAAAAGGCCACTGAATTTTTAGAAAGTGACCGCTTTGTTTGGAATGCAGGAATGTTTATTTTTAGAGTTTCTGAATTTATTAAACATTTAGAGCGTCATTTGCCAGATCTATGGAAAATGATCAGTTCCCTTGAAAAAGATAATAGTAATATTAAAGAAATATATGAGTCTGTGACTCCAATTAGTATCGATTATGGGGTTATGGAAAAAATTAGTGAGAATGTTGATTGTATACCATGTGATATGGGGTGGAGTGATATTGGTTCATGGAATGAATTGAGCGAAAGACTAAAATCTTACCCTGTTTATGGAGAGAAAAATAATTTTGTTCATATGGCTCAACAAGAAAAAACTGTTGCTATATTGGGTATTGAAAATTTGATTGTTGTGGATATGCCAGATGCCCTTCTGGTGACAACAAAAGAGGGCTCTCAGCGCACGGGACAGCTAGTGAATGAGTTAGAGAAGGATGGACAAAGTTCAGCATTAGAACACAGCTTTGATATTAGGCCTTGGGGTGATTATCAGGTGCTGAAAGATAGTGACTATTACAAATCAAAAATAATTCGTGTAAACCCCAGTCAGCAAATTTCTTATCAGAGTCATGCCAAAAGAAGTGAGCATTGGATCATAGTCAAAGGCTCCGGAATAGTGGTTTTAAATGATAAGGAAATTATCGTTACCGCAGGCCAACATATTTTAATTCCTTTGGGCGCTAAACATAGAATTAAAAATACAGGTCAAAGTGTTTTAGAGTTTATTGAGGTTCAAACTGGTACTTATTTTGGTGAAGATGACATTGTAAGATATCAGGATGACTACGGTAGAAATCCAGGAAAATAGCTTGTTGTTGGAGCCTCCTTTGTGACAGCAGAAGTAAAAAAAGGATATTTATTCGCTATCCTGGCCTATGTAACTTGGGGTTTTGTTCCTCTTTTCTGGCATCTATTACAAGGTATTTCTCCCTACCTCATACTTTGTCATCGCATAGCATGGTCTATGGCTTTTTATGTATTGGTGACATTTTTTCTGAGAAGAAAAACAGTGATTCAAACTTTTAGTTCTATGTCACAAAAATCTAAGCTTTATTTATTGGCTGGAGCTATCTTGGTTTCAACAAACTGGTTAGTTTATGTTTATGGAGTTACAACTGATCAGATAACAGAAACTAGTCTTGGTTATTTTTTAAACCCTCTTTTTAATGTGCTTTTAGGTAAAACTCTTTTAGATGAAAAGTTATCACCATTAAAATGGGTAGCGGTAGGTATAGCAACAATTGGGGTTTTGATACTTACATTGGGCGCCGATCATTGGCCATGGATTGCATTGGTTCTTGCTTTTACTTTTGGCCTTTATGGTTTTATGCGCAAATCAGCAAAGGTAGTAGCTATTGAGGGATCCTTAGTGGAGACTACTTTTTTGTTACCAGGCGCCCTTTTATTTCTGTTTAGTCCTTGGTCTCAGGAACTAAGTGGTTACCCCTGGGGCGATGGTTTGCAGTGGTTATGGTTACTCATTGGTGGAGTCTTGCCGGCCTTCCCACTTTGGTGGTTTTCTGAGGCCGCCAATAGGATACCCCTTAGTACGTTGGGTTTTTTTCAGTACATAGCTCCGATTATTCAGTTTATACTGGCCGTCTTAGTGTTTCATGAACATGTGAGTACTATAAAATGGGTGAGTTTTGGGATCATCTGGATGGCACTTATTGTTTTCTGTAGCGACATAGTGCTTGCAGAGCGTCGCAAACGACGGCTTGTCGTAAAGGTTTCCACTATTCAATAGCATTCTCCTTACAAGTCAGAGTAAAACCACTTCGTTTATCTTTCAAAAGTAAGCGGAGGTCCTTATGGATACACAAGAGCATAAGCCATTTATATCAGCTACAGCACAAATGTTTGAACTTACAATTCTGCCTTTAATTATGGGTACAATACTCGGGATTATCTTTGGTGCTTCCTCTTTATACTTAGCATTGAAAGTAGGAATGACTGTCAGTGCATCCATACCTATTGCTGTATTATCCATTACTTTATTTAAGGCTTTTTCTAAAGCTTTTGGATTGAGACAAGCAACAATTTTAGAGAATAACATTGTTCAAACAGCAGGTTCTGCAGGGGAGTCCATTGCCTTTGGTGTTGCTGTAACAATGCCTGCTCTATTGATTCTTGGTTATGACATGGAGATTGGCAAAATCATGTTGGTTTCCGTGCTGGGGGCACTTTTGGGAATTTTAATGATGATTCCTTTACGTTGGACTTTGATTGTAAAGGCACACAAAGTATTACCATACCCAGAGGGAACTGCATGTGCCGAGGTTCTTATTGTTGGAGAAAAGGGTGGTACAAGTGCGATCACTGTCTTCACAGGATTCTTTGTTGGCTTAATCTATAAAGTTCTAAATGTTGGGGCAAGATTATGGACCGATGTTCCTGAACGAGTATTTACTTGGTACAAAGGTTCTTATTTTGCCACTGAAGTATCGCCTGAGCTTTTAGGCGTGGGCTATATTATTGGCCCTCGGATTGCGATGATCATGCTTGGCGGCGGTGTGCTTTCTGCTTTTGTATTAACTCCTGCCATTGTACTTTTTGGGGGGACTCTAACAACCCCAATTTACCCTGCTACTCAGTTGATTAGCGATATGTCTGTTCATGATATTTGGAAAAACTATATTCTTTATATTGGAGCGGGAGCTGTTGCTGCTGGTGGTATCATTAGTTTATTTCAAAGCTTACCAACTATTGGCCGCTCCTTAATGGCTGGTTTGAAAGGACTGCAGGCTTCGGGAGTTGGAGGGGCTCGGGCAAAGCGAACGGAGGCTGATTTACCTTTGTGGGTTGTATTCGTTGGCGTCGCAGGAATTGTTTTGTCTATATGGGTGGCCCCTTCTCTTCATATGAATCTTCTTGGAGCTATACTGATAGTAGTTTTTGGTTTTTTATTTGTAACAGTATCTTCTCGTCTTACTGGGGAGATTGGATCTTCTTCTAATCCCATTTCAGGGATGACGGTTGCTACATTACTTTTAACCTGTTTGATTTTTGTACTTATTGGCTGGGTGGGTGCCGAGTATCGTGTTACTGCATTAAGTGTTGCTGCCATTGTTTGCATTGCAGCTTCTAACGGTGGCACAATTTCGCAAGATTTAAAAACTGGCTATTTGGTAGGAGCCACTCCTTGGGCTCAAGAGATAGCCATCATTATTGGTTCAGTCACATCGGCATTGGTGATTGGATACACTCTACTCATCCTAAATGATGCATCTACAATTTATGCTAAAAGAAATTATGTTGAGACTTTAGATATCTCTAAGGCAGTAGGTAAAGAGCATGTGAAAGGACCTGAAGGTCTTACAGATAGTACCGAGTATTACTCAGTACATCTTACGGAACCTCAAGGTAGTATTCCTGTGGGTAAATATCTAGTAGATCAGAGCGGTCAAGTTGCCTATCTGGTGGACCCTGGAATTAATGGAACCTTAAAAATACGTGATGACGGGGCCTCTGTACAAAAATATGAGGCACCAAAGGCGCGTCTGATGTCTCTCATTATTGATGGCATTTTAACCCAGAAACTTCCCTGGAGTCTTGTTCTCTTGGGCGTGTTTATTGCTCTTGTACTTGAACTTTGCGGAATTGCCTCTTTACCGTTTGCTGTGGGCGTGTACTTACCTATTTCCTCCTCTGCTCCAATCTTTTTTGGTGGCGTCGTTCGATGGGTTGTAGAAATGAGTTCTAAAAACAAAGGCCAGGACTCCGATTCATCACCTGGAGTCCTGCTCTCTTCGGGACTTATTGCTGGAGGAGCCATTGCAGGCATATGCATCGCCTTGCTCTCTTTGAGCGAAAGCTTTTCTAGTACTTTAGATTTAAGCTCCCTTTACTCTGGAGGAGAAATCACTGCTTATTGCATGTTCGGTGGGCTTTGTTTCTTTTTGTTTTGCGTTGGCAAGGGTTGGTTTTTTAAGACCAAGGAAAGCTAAGTGCTCTTCCAGGCTAGCCCCCTTAGGGGGCGCTGTCGGTTTATGGCCAACCTGGGCCACATACCCCGCAGCAATGAGTAAGAAGGACGTCATCAGCACACTATGCTGTAGCATGGTCCCCTCCTTTCTGAATGACCAGTGGGAATGTTTTTACTGGCCAATGACAGAATAAACGCTGTAGCTAAATAGGGGATGAAAAGCGGATTAAATTTTTTTAATGGTGATCGCGGGAGGACTCGAACCTCCGACCCTCAGCTTAGAAGGCTGATGCTCTATCCGACTGAGCTACGCGACCGGTATAATAGGCTTGGAAATCCTGGTTTAACCTAAAATCTAGGGATATTGCAAACTTAGTTTTTTCTGGCCAATTTAATAAATTCAGCTCTAGTTTTTTCATCATTTCTGAATTGGCCCAACATTGTTGAGGTCATTGTCAGAGAGTTTTCCTTTTCTACGCCCCTCATCATCATGCATAGATGGGCAGCTTCTAAAATCACTCCAACACCTAGAGGCTGCAGTGTTTCCATTAGGGCTGCAGCAACTTCTCCCGTAAGGCGCTCCTGTACTTGTAGACGGCGCGCATAAACGTCCACCAAGCGAGCTATTTTACTAAGGCCTACAATCTTTCCATTTGGAATGTATCCAATATGAGCCTTTCCAAAAAAGGGAACCAGATGGTGCTCACAGAGGGAGTAAAACTCAATATTTTTTACAATGACCATTTCGTCGTATTGTTCACTAAAAAGTGCTTGAGATAACATGGCCTTCGGATCTTTTTGGTAGCCCTGCGTTAAAAACTTAAGTGCCTTAGCATATCGCTCAGGTGTTTTGAGTAGCCCCTCTCTTTTGGGGTCTTCTCCTAATTCCGCTAAAATAACCTTAAGTGCCTCAGCTATTTTTTGTTCACTTTGATTTTGTGCTTCCATGGGGCGCAAGATAGTCGATTTGTGTTACAATGAAAAGAGTTTTAGAGGAGTAAAAGCAGAGGTATATGATGAGGACAATTCAATTACAGATCGCAGGCTATGAAGCTAAAGCTCTACCAACCGGGGAGTTTGCATTAGACGGTGGTGCTATGTTTGGTACCGTTCCTAAGGTTTTGTGGGAAAAAACAAATCCCCCCGACGAATTTAACCGTATTCCCATGGAGGCTCGAGCGCTTCTTTTAAAGGGAAAAGATCGAAATATTGTGATTGATGCAGGTGTCGGCCGTGATTTTAAAGAAAAGTATGGGCCCAAGCTGGGAGCCAAGTTTGAAGAAATATATGCAGTTTCTGGTGACCGCAGTTTAGAGAAATCATTAAATAGTCATGGAGTGGATCTTGAAGACGTAACAGACGTGATACTCACTCATTTGCACTTTGATCATGCTGGTGGGGCCACCAAATGGAATGGGCAAGAGTTAGTACCAACCTTTCCGAAAGCAAAATATTATATTCAAAAGGAAAATCTTGAGACGGCACAAAAGCCCAATCTTCGAGAAAAGGCGAGTTATTTTGCGGCAAACTTTGAGCCGCTCCTTAAATCTGGCTGCCTAGAGATATTAAATGGTTCAGCAGAGCTACTTAAGGGTATTTCTTTGATCAGTACATATGGTCACACTCAAGCTCAACAGATAGTAAGAATTAAAGATACGGAGACCCAGCTCATGTATTGTGGCGATATTATACCTACTAGCACTCACGTGAGGCTCCCTTTTGTTATGGGCTATGACTTAAATCCACTACAAATTATTGAAGAAAAAAGAATCATTCTGCAGGAGTCCTTGCAACCCAACTCCTACCTATTCTTTGAACATGATCCCTATTGCGACCTGGCTTTGGTAGAGCCTAAGGGAGAAGATTTTCAAGTCAAAGAGCGTTTACACCTCGCTGTGTAAAATTATTCACATTTTATACTTAAAGTCTGGAAGAAAAAAAATACATCACCCTCTAATCTGTAATTGATTAGCAAACTTATACAGGGCGGTGACTTATGCTCAGCTGGACATTGTTTTTCTTGGTATTCTCACTTATTGCGGGTGTTTTAGGTTTCGGAGGGTTAGCGGCAACATCTGCAGGCATTGCCCAGATTCTATTTTATGTTTTTTTAGCCCTGTTCTTTATTTCTTTAGTGATGGGCTATGTGCGAAGAGGGAGCGGCGGGGCTCATAAGGGCTCATAGGAGTCGGTGTGGGGGGCAGAGTGATTATGACATGGCTGTTGCTTTTTTGGTTAGGGACAATAATCACAGCAGGTGTGGGATTGCATCCTGAGGATACACAGGTAAATCATCTTGTAGAAAAAGAAATATTTACTAGAGCTGGGTCTGGTATTTTTGAGTTTATGAAAGAGAAAACAGTAGAGTTTGTTAAGAGTTTTGTGACTAGCAAAGAGGTAACTTCTTTTAAGTTAAATACATATTTTACACAAAACATTATTGGTGATGAGTTCCTAGCTTTAAGCAGAAGCGAGGCATCTCCACAATTTCAAGATAATAGTAATGGAAGGTAGTGGAAAAAGTTTAAAACTATACCATGTTTAATGGAGTTGATTAGAAATGTTTGATGATAAAAAAAGAGGGAACTTTTTGAATCAAGAGAGGGTGTTGATAGCCCATTGGCGGGCAGCATGATTAGTTCACCAATGCAGCATACTATCCTATTGGTGGAAGATGATAAAGAGTCACAGCGAATTGTTGAAACAGCCCTACAACCCATGAGTTGTGTCATTGATATTGCTTCATCAGAAAGCATCGCTCTTCATAAATTACTCAATTATAAATATGACCTTATTGTTCTTGATCTTGATTTGCCTGATGGGAATGGCATGTCTCTCTTTAGAAAAGCTGAGGCTTTGTTATTGACAAAAAATATAAACAAAAAAAAATATTTTATAATATTTTCGGGGCTAGACAAACCCAAAGAGGCTCTTAAGAAATTACGTTATTTTATGCCGATAGACTACATACAAAAACCAGCAGGTCTGGAAGATCTGAGGAATAGAATTTTACTCGCTCTAAATGTAATTCCCAGAAGAGCATGTGGGGCAAACTAAGTTGTGGGGCAAAACTTATAACCGGACCCATGGACTGACTCTATGATATGTGAAGCAGGACCTAATTTTTTTCGTAACTTACTCACGTGTGTGTCCACTGAACGAGAATATATATGGATATTTTCTCCCCAAATATCATTGAGTATTTGGTCTCTATGGATAACATCTTCCGGCCTTTCAGCAAAATATGTTAAAAGCTTAAACTCCAAAGCTGTTAGATCGATTTTCTCAGTGGAACTATCTGTAAAGACGCTGACCTCCTGTCTATTTTTATTAATTTCAAGTTCTTTCCATTTGAGAAGATTAGAAGCTTTGTATGTTAACTCAACCTTGCGTAGGCGTGCCTCCACTCTTGCTTTTAGCTCAAGCGGAGCGAATGGCTTTGTTATATAGTCATCAGCGCCGGCTGAAAAACCTAACACTTTTTCGGAGAGGTTGTTATGTGAAGTTAAAATAAAAACAGGCGTGCGCGGACTAATCCTTTGTATTTGTGTACAGAGCTCAATGCCATTTCCGTCAGGTAGCTCTACATCGAGTAAAATAAGATCATACTTAGCATGAAAGGCGTGGCTAGCTTCTTGGGCAGATGCAACCCAGTCGACCTTTGCAATAGCCCCAAGGGCTTGCTCTACTATTGTAAATATTTCTTTTGAGTCCTCGACAAGAAGTATTTTGTGCATATCGACCTCCGCGTAAGGAATAACCTAAAAAATTGAAAGATTCCATCGAAAATGATAGCACTCAAGAATATTTCTTCGGGAGAGGTAAAATGTTTAATAAGTTTAAGGGTGATACTGAAAAACCATCTCCAGGATTAGAGACATTCGTAGTAGAGTTCCTGAGTGATCGTCAAAAGGAACTGGTTGAAGTGTATCAATTTGTGAAAGTAAAAAATTTTGAAGCACTTCAAAAGACCGCACACAAGTGGAAGGGTTTTTCTGAGCCATATGGTTTTGGTGGTCTTGGAGTTGTTAGTGTAGAACTTGAGAGAGCTGCTCAAGAGTGTTCTATTGAGCGATGTGCGGAGCTTGTGCAAAAGGCAGATCAATATTTACAAGAAAAAAGTATCAGTATTAAAGAACAGAGAAAACAATGAAGAGAGTCAATTTTTCTGAAAACTTCATAAAAGATACGAAGCGAAAATTTATAATATTTTCTATAGTGGGCATAGCACTTGTCGTGTTGATCTCTTTGGGAACGCTAAGGTATCACAAACGTGTGGTAAAGCAGCAGATGATTGTTCAAACTTTACACCAAACCCTTAGTCGACAACTTTTTTTAATTTTCGAAATTGCGGTTTTAGGAGAGAACTTTGAAGTTAACATGTCGCCTGATGCTGAGAGGAAGTTGAGGAGCGAATTCCACTCCCTGGTGGAACAATTGGGTGATGAGAATCAAATATTTTCGAATTTACTAAAGCAAGGTCAGACCTCCTCTCTAGAGGATTTGGCTCAGGTTGTGAGTAATAAAGATTTTAGAAGTGAGATATTGGAGTATCTTAGAAGGGCTCGTGAGCTTTTAGAAAAAAAATCGAATTCTGCTTTGGAGACAAAGGCTGATATCAAGTTTCTTTCTCTGAATTCTCGTGAAGGATTATCTACGACCATTGATTTTGTAGATAAAAAAATTAGTGAGTTAAACACAAGATCTCTTAAAGATTTAGATAATATGGGCGTTTTACTTATTCTGCTTTGTTTCTTTGAGTTAGGATTGATTTGGCTGCTGGTATTTAAGCCTCTTTATAGCACTATTACTAATCAACATGAAAAATTATCGGATGCTGTTTTGCAGGCAGAGAGCGCAAAGCGCTCTAGAAATGAATTTTTAGCAAATATTAGTCACGAAATTCGTACCCCTATGACTGGCATTTTAGGCTATGCAGAGATTTTAGAAAATAGTGAAGATTTATCGAGAGAGAAGAAAGCTGAATACATTCGAATCATAAATGATAATGCGAATCATTTGCTCAGCTTGGTGGATGAAATTCTTGATGTTTCGCGTATAGAGTCGGGAAAAATGAATACTGAAAAAGAGGATGTAGATCTTTCCAAATTATTAAATGAAGTTTATCAACTCATTAAGGTGAAGGCTCAAATGAATGGCCTAAATATTATGATTAAAAATGAAGGCCAGGTTCCTTTTAAAGTAGAAACCGATCCTAAACGATTTAAGCAGATACTGTTTAATATTATTGGCAATGCAATTAAATTCACAGATCAGGGCTTAGTCGAAGTTAAGCTTTCTTTTGAGCGATTGAGAGACAAAAATGTTCTTAGCGTGTTTGTGACCGATACAGGCTGTGGCATTTCTGAGAAGGCCAAAAAGAAACTTTTTGCTCCTTTTGAACAGGCTGATACGTCAGCGAATAGAGGATATAGCGGAACAGGTCTAGGCTTGGTTTTGGCGCGTGGCTTGGCAAGAGGGTTGGGGGGCGATGTGACTATCTGTGATTCGGTTGTTGGTCAGGGAACCACATTTAAGATTACTATTGATGCCGGAGACTCCGCCCATATGGATTTAGTAGATCGATTTGTTGTTGGTTCACGAGAAATAGCTAATGCGCAAAATATAAAAGAAAAAACTCTAACAGACTCTTGCATTCTAGTTGTTGATGATGCCAATGAGAATGCTCGTTTATTTCAACTGTACCTTTCAAACGCTGGGGCTCATGTGGATGTTGCTAATGAAGGTGATTTGGCTCTGACTCTCTTAAGAGAGCGTGAATATGATTTAATTTTATTGGATTTACAAATGCCAAAGAAAGATGGTTTTCAGGTTTTAACTGAAATCCGTGAATTAAAATTTAGGAAACCAGTTATAGCACTAACTGCCCATGCCATGGCTGAAGAAAAAAAGAAAACTCGTGAGGCTGGATTCGATGGACACATTACAAAACCAGTTCGCTCTGATGTGCTAATAAAATCAGTGTCACATTTTTTAACTTAATTTATGATTCTTGCAGGCGCTCAAGATATTAGTAAGAGTTATTCATCAAAGTCCCTCTTCAGTAGCTTAAGCTTTTCTATAGAGAGCCGGGACAGAGTCGGTCTCATTGGACCCAATGGTGCCGGTAAATCAACATTGTTACGAATTTTAGCAGGCCGTGAAAGCGCTGATGATGGGCAGCTCACTTTGCAAAAGGGTCTACGCATAGGTTTTTTGGAGCAAGTCCCCAGTTTTTCAGACCAGGCAACAATCCATAGTGCTGTGTTGGAGGGGGTGCATGACTCTGAAGATTGGAGTGCTGTTGCAAAAGTTTATGAAGTTTTATCCAAACTAGAATTATCAACATTTGATAGTCAAACATTGGTGACTTCTCTCTCTGGTGGTTGGAAAAAGCGTGTGGCTTTAGCTCGTGAACTTGTGAGAGAGCCGGACCTTCTGCTTCTGGATGAACCTACAAACCATTTAGATGTAGAAAGCATATTATGGTTAGAGGAACTCTTAGCAAAAGCACCTTTTGCGACTGTGACCATAACGCATGATAGACTTTTTCTTCAAAAAATTTCTAATAGAATCATTGAGTTGGATCCACGCCACCCTGGAGGCTTGCTGAGTCTTAATGGAAGTTATTCCGATTTTCTTATTCATCGTGATGAAACGCTCAGTGCACAAGAACAACATGAGGCAAGATTAAAAAACACCTTAAGGCGAGAAACTGAATGGCTTCGTCGTGGAGCTCAGGGGCGGCAAACTAAACAGCGAGCTCGAATGGAGGCAACGAAAGATCTTGCCGAAACAGTTGAGGATTTAAGTCAGAGAAACAAAAAGCAAAGTGTGAGATTGGATTTTCGTTCTACGGAAAAAACTCCTAAGAAATTGATTGAAGCAAAGGCGATTTCTAAGCGTTATGGTGACAGGCTAGTAGTTCCTAAAATGGACTTGCTCATTACGCCCAAAAGTCGCATCGCTTTGATGGGGTCAAATGGCTGCGGAAAATCCACTTTAATTCGGTTATTAACTAAAACTGAGACTCCTGATACGGGAGAGGTTTTTCATGCTGATCAATTGAAGGTTTCGTATTTTGAGCAAAGTCGAGAGAGCTTGGACCCCCAACTGACAGTCCTAAAAACACTGTGCCCCTCAGGTGAAAAGGTTCACTATAGCGGTCAGGATGTTCATATACGCAGCTATCTTTCGCGCTTCTTGTTTAGTTATGACCAGATGGATGCCCACGTGAGAAAGCTTTCTGGCGGAGAACAAAGTCGTTTATTATTGGCGAAGCTAATGCTCTCTGAGGCAAATTTATTAGTTTTAGATGAACCTACCAATGATCTCGATATGGCCACTCTCGATGTGCTGGCCGAGGTTCTGAATGAATTTAAGGGTGCGGTTCTTTTAGTGACCCATGATCGATATTTTTTAGATCAGATCAGTAACCAAATCATTGCCTTTGGTCTTAATAAAAAAGGGTATAAGGAGTTGACCTCACTGGTAGGGCTTGATCAGTGGGAGGAGTGGTATGTGGGGCAAAGAAGAGATCAAGTAGAGAGAGAAAAAATCAGTAAAAAAAATATGATGGGTGATGCTGGCACTCCTAGCAAGAAAGTAAAGCTATCTTATAAAGATCAGCGAGAGTTAGATATGATGGAGAGTAATATTAAAGCGGCTGAGGGAAGGTTGGCGGATCTTGAGCAGCAAACATTGGATTCGGGCTTAAGCCCCTCTAGGCTCCAAGAAATATCGCAAGCCATGAGTGAAGTACAAAATGAAATTGATAGGCTGTACGCCAGATGGGCTGAACTAGGGCTCTTCACGACTCACCGTATAGAACAATGAGTCAAAATAGACTGAGCATAGTCCCT
>Ga0066639_10003266_pt1 | contig 14098 bp, 8 predicted proteins | sample CryGeyCG2114_010_2_FD_59504 | JGI IMG/M metagenome (GOLD analysis project Ga0066639, IMG submission 59504) | Groundwater microbial communities from aquifer - Crystal Geyser CG10_big_fil_rev_8/21/14_0.10 | ecosystem: Environmental > Aquatic > Deep subsurface > Groundwater | place: USA: Utah...
AATCACATCCTTCTGCACGCAAATACCCGTCAGGAGAACAAGCTACCTCATCAGCCGAGACTGGTGAATTGAAAATTATTGATCTAATATCAGAATTAAGACCAAGCAGAGCTAAGTCTAACCCAATTAGTAACAGGACGGCCAGCCAACGAACAGACAGGCCTTTGTTGATAATCCGTATCATTTGGTGTCGCATTGTATACAATAGTATCAACAATGTCAACAAAAGTGTCAGGTTGGAGGTTGAACGTAGACCAGGCTAAAAACTTACACCAGTGATAAGTGCTTGAGTAATCCTTGGAGAGTCTGATGAGATTTGGCGTGGTATTGCTTGGTATAACCCAATCGTTTTGCTTCTTTAATTCTCCGATCAAGAAGTCGAACAGAACGAATTTCACCCAACAATCCAACCTCACCCAAAAAAACCGTATTTTTCGGAGCTGGTTTATTCTTCAAAGAGCTGACTAGAGCAATAGCCAAACTCAAATCAATAGCCGGTTCTTTTGTTTTGAAACCCCCGGCCAAGTTGGCGAATATGTCTTGGCTGCCAAACGGCAATCGGCAATGCTTTTCCAAAACTGCCGCCAGTACCTGGATTCTAGCCGTATCTATCCCCCGGCCGACTCGGCGAGGAGTTGGCAAGTATGATTTATTAACCAAAGCCTGAACCTCAACAACCAGTGGTCTGGTACCCTCAACCACACAGGTTGTGGCCGAACCGATAGCCGGTTGAAGGTGCTCGGTTAAAAATAACTCACTGGGATTAACCAGGGAAATAAATCCCGATTCAGCCATCTGAAAAACACCAACCTCATCAGTTGCCCCAAAACGGTTCTTGACTGATCTAAGCAATCTTAAGTCCGTGGTCGATTCCCCACTCAGCTCCAACACAACATCCACCATATGTTCCAATACCTTTGGCCCAGCCAGTTGGCCTTCTTTGGTCACGTGCCCCACCACAAACATAGGAATGCGATATTGCTTGGCTACTTCAATCAGTCTTTCGGCACTACTCCGAATCTGCCCAATTGAACCAGCAGAACCTGTCAAGTCATCAGTCGTCATGGTTTGGATGCTGTCAACAATAACTAAAAGTGGTTTTTTCTCCATGATTAAAACGGCAATTTGATCAACATCTGTACTCGTTGCAAAAATTAGCCTACTCTTCCAGGCCTGGTCAACCTGATTTACCGTATTTTTTTGTTGCTCAAGACCAAGCAATCGATTGATTCTCAGCGATATCTGGGTGGGGTTTTCTTCTCCAGAGACATAAAGTACTGATCCGTGTTTGTGCTGAATCTGAGTTAATATTTTCAAAACAACCTGCGTTAAAAGAGTTGACTTGCCTATGCCTGGGTGACCGCCCAACAATATAACCGAGCCGGGCACGATCCCCTTCTGGTCAGTCCCACCCAAAACTCGATCTAACTCACTGACGTGGGTTGAGAGTCGAGCTTGTGTTTCTTCAAAAGAAACTTGATCTAAAGTGACTGTCTGGCTGGCTATAGACACCTTTTTTGAACCGGACTTACCCCTGGCCGGAACCGCTTCTTCAACTAAACTTTGCCATTCCCCACACGCATCACACTGACCACTCCAACGTGGGTGCTGTTTACCACAATTTTGGCAAACATATACAGACTTTGCTTTTATCATTGTCTACAGCCTATCACGTGCTCAATTTGTTTGGTGGTAGAAATTTTTGGATTATGCTCATGCACAACTATCACTCGCCCACCAATTTTGGCCATCAATTGGCGTTTTTGTTCCAGGTGGGGCGTATGTGAAGAAACAGCCAAGATATCCGGTTTAACCTGCTCCAAAAATTGCTGATGTTGCTGGGGTAAATGAAACTCAATTGGTAATACCACAACTTTGTCGGTTAATTTTAAAGCTAAAATTTGTCTAACTCTCTGACCCGCCGACTGGATTGGTCGGCCCGCCCCTTTCATTTGTCTTACTCTTTCGTCGGATTCTACACCAATGATTAAATCTCCACCCAATGCCTTAGCTTTTTTTAAAAACTTAATATGCTCTGTGTGGAGTAAATCAAAAACACCCGTCACTAAAACTACTGGCCGTTTAGGACTAATCATACTATCGCTCATAGTTCTTTTTCCTTTCCAAAAACTCAAGAACTGTTATCACCTCTCTTTGCCAATCATCGTAGATCTGTCGCCTGGTATCTCTGGGATGAAAAAGGGCAAATTTCAATCCGACTTTTTCGCGAGTTTGATGCGGTCTCATATAAACAAGCTGAACTAAATAGGCTACATAGTTACACATTATTACCAAGGGGTATCCAATAATGGCCAGAAGGGTTTTTAATTGACAAAGCCCCAACATTAAAATTGGTGTTTGCGATAACGATCTGACAGGAGAATCATAATGAATTAATTGATGATTAAACAAAGGCAATCGATTGTATATCCAGGCGTTCTCAGACCAAATTAGGTGAGAGTGCTGTTCGCCCCACACTTGTTTAAGCTGAATTAACTCGAAAGCTGTATAAAGTGAATGAGCCTGCCCGGGAAACCTCAGGCTGTCTGATTCCAACCAAATATTAAAACACCAACTATTTGGCTCTTCCTTTGACCAAGACCTCCTATGTCCAAGAATCCAGGCTAAAAGCGTCACAAATGGCCGAGTCAGCCAAAGACTGCCGGGCCAAGTTACAATTAAAAAATCCAGATCGTCATCTATCCGGCTTGCTCCGGCCGCGACACTGCCTGATATATAGATATCCCTAATCCATGGCCACCAACCAAATATTAAAGCAATCCGGTGAGCCTGAGCTAATTTAGTATTGGCAAATTTCCGACCTACCACGCCATGTGGTAAATTGTTTTTATTTGTGACAGATGTCCACCACTCTCCCCGATTTGCCACAAAACCCCAATCCTCTAACTGTCTCAGGGCTAAAATGATCATTTTGATTTGATCAGCCTCATCAATCCACCAAAAGTCAGCCAGTTCATTGCGCTTTGTTTTAGGAACAAATAATCGGCTTCTGATTTCGGCCAGCTTCAATGGATGGTTGAATTGAGCCGAATAAGCTAAAACCAATAAAACTTGGCGAAGTAATACTTGATTCACTGTTTTTGCATTCTACTACACAAAGGAAGGGAAAAGTTATATGCTGCCAGACTCGGTGTTTGAGCCCGTGTTCGAGCCGGCATTCAGACCATACTGGCGTAGCACCTGGTTGGTACCCTGTTCCAATGTGGTCAAAACATCACTGGGATTCTTGCCTTCCAGAATGGCATTAACAGCGTCTTTGTAATAACCAATTAATTGGTCATTGATGCCATTATCATTCGTGCTTGAACTTAAGTACCAACCTTTGGCATAGGGAGCGTCAGCCATAACCGAAACAAGAACTGGTTGGTCTGCCAATTTGTCCGAAAGATCCGTTCTTGAATAAGGTTCACCAAAAGATCGTGTTTGAGATTGCACCGAATACATTTTTTGCATGGCACTTTCCGAGCTCAAGAACTTGAGTAATTTCCAGGCTTCAGTTTGGTGCTTACCCACCGCGCTCACTCCCTCAACCCAATAATTTGCCCAGGCCAATCTAGTCTCAGACAACTGAGGCAAAGTGGTAGTAGCAAAATCTAAATCCGGATTGATTGATTGAATTTCCAGAGCCCTCCAAGAAGGCGCGAACATCATGGCTGCCTCTCCCCTGGCAAAAGCCACCGTGGAAGTTGGCAACTGATCATTCCACACCCCGTCTGATTTAATAAAATTAGTATAAAACAACAGCGCGTCTCTAGTTTCAGGTGAGTTAGGGCTATTTAAATCTGCCCCATTTTGAAGAAGAAGCACTGCCAAAATATCAGAAAAATGATCAACGTTGCTAGCATTGCCAATGGCCAATCCGCCCCGTTCAATTCCGCCACTGGACTTAACAGTAAGCTTTTTTGCCAAAGTTCTCAGCTCGGCCCAAGTGGATGGCGGCTCAACCCCAGCTGTTTCAAATATTTCTCTGTTGTAGTAGAGTACCAAGCCATCATACATCAGAGGAATTCCATAGATTTGTCCGTTCATAGTGAGCTGAGTCGAAACAATCGGATAGAAAGTGTCTTTAAATTGAGTTGTGGTAAAAACAGAAGCCGGCACGGCCGCTAAATCAGCGTATAACATGGGCGACCAACTGGCGTGAAAACGAAATAGGTCTGGGCCATTACCAGATGCCAAGGCTGTTTGAAGTCTTTCTCGATAATCACGATTTGATTGCTTCGTGTATACAACTTTTATACCTGGATTTTCTCTCTCAAAGTCAGCCAGAACTGAGCTCATATTATCTTCTGCTTCCCATAAACCCCAATATTCCAAAGTCACTTGCTCTGTGGGTACTTCGACCCGACCAGCAGACTGTGATTGATCGGTTGAATTGTCGCCTGTGCCCTGACCAGATGTGGTCGAAGATCCGGTCGAATTATTAGCTGGGTTTGATGCGGAGCCACCCAAAATTTTTGAGACAATAAAAATCACCACCGCAAGAAGTAAACCTCCCCCCAATATATACGGCAAAAACTTCAATGGAGAGGATTTGGGTCTGGCTACCTTAGGCGAAGGTGTTAAATTCTCCCCCGGGGAAATTGGCGGAGGACTGGGAGGCAATTTGTTGCTCACAGTAGAAGAAAGGGCGCTGATACCAACCGGCGGCCTGGGAACATCGGCTTGATTAAGTGGCGGCGAACCAGGCAGCGAACCTGGTGGCAAATTGGGGCTGGGCGGAACGCTTAAATTATTCAATCCACCAGCGGCAGCAGGATCAGCAGCAAAAGAGCCCTGAGTTCTAAGGGTAGAAGGGGGCGGGGTTAAATTAGTAGTACTACTTGAAAAATCATCATTGGTTTGAGGAGTTGGATCTATTCCAGTAGTAACTGGGCTGGGAGCAGATGGTTTGGGCAGAACTATATCTGGCATACGAATCAAACTTAAGAACTCGATCTAGCCCGACCGAGTTTCTTCTGACACAATATATAATCACGTGTCACCAATAATAATAACATAATGATAAGCCATATTCTGAAGCATCTGGCGGCGGGTGGACTTTGCGTAGGTATTCTGATTGCCATATGCTTTGTGTGTCTAGACACCTGGTATTTAGATCACTTTTTACCCCAAACACAGTTGGGATCAATTGAACTGAGTAATTTGAGTTTAGAGGACGCACTCAAGCTAATTAACACCGAGGAGCAACCCAAAGATTTTACTATTGTCTTCTCCTCAGCCAATGCCAGCCACAGTGCGCAAGCCAGCCAACTTGGTTTGAATTTTGATAATGAGCAAGTTTTAAGACAATATTTATCAAATCTCAAAGAACTGACTGTTTCCCAAAGGCTTAAGCTACTATTGGTTTCATGGAAACAACCACATCAGCTGCCAAATAGAGTTAAGCTCGATAAAGAACTAACTCAAGGTTTTGTGGAAAACATTGCCAAATCTCTGAACCAACCCGGGTCACTTCCTCAAGCCCACTTGGGCCAAACAAATTCCCCGCTTACTCTTGAAATCGAACCAGGAACATCTGGCTCTTTGGTAAATGTGGATCAAACTGTTGCCGCCCTTCTCAATCAGATTGCAAGCAAAGAAAACCAAGTAACTAGCTATGCAGACAAAATGTCAAATAATATAGCCAGCGGTCAAATTATTCAGCCCATTATTTTTAATTCGGACGGCTACGTCCTAGCTCCTACCCAGCTTAGTGAAGCCAAACGTAAAGCCGGGCGACTAGTTGGCCGAACAATCAAGTTTGAGTTGGAATCATCCCACATTGAACTGGTCTTTTCAGATCAAGAATTAATTTCAGTTTTAGCATTTCCATCAGGGTTTAATGAGCCAGAGCTGCTCGCTCTAGTTGGGAGCAAGTCGGAACCGTTGAATCGAAAACCCCAGGATGCTGTTTTTGAATACCAACCGGATACATACGAAGTTTTGGAGTTTCTTCCAGATTTGCCTGGAATTACGGTCAATCAGGCGAACATCACGCAGCAACTTATTGATATTAGCAATCAAATAGTGAACCAAACGGATGAAGAAACTGCTGGGCTCGAAAATAAAGTCACAACATTGGATTTACCATATACTGCAACTCCGCCTCAGGTTTCTCTTGAAAGTACCAACCAGCTTGGGATCAATGAGCTAATTGGTTTTGGCGATAGTCTTTACGCCCATTCAATTGCCTCCAGAATCCACAATGTTTCCCAGGCAACAGATATGATCAGCGGCACGCTTGTAGCTCCGGGCGAAGAGTTCTCCTTCAATAAAACTATCGGTCCGGTTACCAGAGCAACCGGCTTTTTGCCGGCTTATGTCATTAAACAAGGCAGAACTGTTTTGGGCGATGGTGGCGGAGTCTGCCAAGTAAGCACAACTCTATTTAGAGCCGTGCTTAATGCAGGACTTGATGTCACCCTGCGTTTGCCCCACAGCTATCGAGTGAGTTATTATGAGCAGAATATTAAGCCCGGCATCGACGCGACCGTTTATACCGGCAACACTGATTTGCGATTTATTAATGATACGAGGCACTATATCTTGATCTATGGTCAGGCTGACTCAGACAACTTAAGCATGTTTTTTGAAATTTACGGCACCAGCGATGGCAGAACAACGGAGATAGTTGATCACAAAATGTGGGGTTCTAGCCCACCGCCGCCAGCTCAGTACATTGACGATCCATCCCTCCCCTCCGGGGTTGTCAAACAGGTTGAGCACGCAATTGCTGGATTAAAGACCGAGTTTACCAATGTCATTAAAAACAAAGACGGTCAAGAGATCAGACGCGACACCTATAAATCAAATTATATTCCCTGGGCGGCCATGTACTTAGTTGGTACGGGGCAATAGCGAAAAGCCCGTTTGTTTTTTAAAAGCTACTTTCCAAATGTTACTTTCGACTCTTGAATTTCTCGCCCATACCCTCAAAAGCTCTTAGAATTTCCATTGGCACTGCAAAAACAATCGTGTTTGACTGATCGGAAGAAATATCATTAATTGAATTTAAAGTCCGCAGATGCAAAGCGCCCGGAGTAGAGGCCATCATTTTGGCTGCTTTCATCAAGTTTTCTGAAGCTAGAACCTCAGCCTGGCTACTAATAATCGTCGCCCGCTTCTCTCTTTCTGCCTCGGCCTGCTTAGCCATAGTTCTCACCATATTCTCTGGCAACTCAATGTCTTTAAGTTCAACAGTTTCTACATTGATCCCCCAAGCATCAGTGGTTTTGTCCACAATGCTCAAAATTTGTTTGGCAACTTTTTCTCTATTTGTTAAAAGATCATCTAAATCAACTTCACCAGCAATTCTTCTCATTGTCGTCTGAGCCAACTGGGAAACGGCCCAAAATACATTCTCAACCTCGTTAATTGCCTTGTTGGCATCAGACACTTTGTAGTAAATAACCGCATTCATTTTACATGAGACATTATCCTTTGTGATGGTTTCTTGTTTGGGCACATCCACTGCCTTCGTCCTGATATCAACTTTTGTAAAGGACTGGAAAATGGGCCAAACTATCCGCCAACCAGGATCCACCAAACCAGAAAACCTGCCCATGGTATAAACCACGCCTCGCTCATATTGATTAATCTGTTTGAGGGAAATTAATACTAGTAGTAAAAGAAGGGGTAATATATATAGCATATTCTTAGCATTATACATGAGGGTTGTTGTGTCTCGGTTTGGCTAACGCGAGCTATTCCCCGTGATTATCAAGACACCGCGCTACTGATTGGCGCCAAAGCCACTTTTCCGGACTGATATAATCGAGTGCATGGATAAGCAATACCAACACAAGGAAGTTGAAGACAGAATTTACCAGCTCTGGCTAGACTCCGGTCGGTTTTCTCCTGCAAAAAAACCAGAGGTCGGTGCGAAAACCTTCACCATTATTATGCCTCCTCCCAATGCTAACGACTCACTTCATGTTGGGCACGCCTTGGGTATAACTATTCAGGATGTTTTGGCCAGATATCACCGCATGCTGGGAGAAGACGTTTTATATCTACCCAGCACCGATCATGCGGGTATAGAAAGTCAATATGTTTATGAAAAAAAATTAGCCAAAGAAGGTAGGTCGAGATTTGATTTTAATCGCCAAACTCTCTACGGGATGATTTTAGACTACGTGCAAAATAATTCAGAGGTGGCTGTGGCCCAAACCAAGCGCTTAGGAGCAAGTGCGGATTGGTTTAGATTTAAGTTTACACTTGATCAAGATGTCCAGGATTTTGTGCTGAGTACTTTTGAAAGGTTGTACAAAGATGGATTGATATATAGGGACTATCGTTTGGTTAACTACTCTCCCGCCGCCGGCACAAGCTACTCCAACCTCGAAGTCGTTTATGTTGACAGAACTTCACCTCTTTACTACGTTCGCTATCCCCTACTCCCCGCAAATAAGGAAGGAGCAATGGATAGTAATAAGACTGATATATCGGCACAATATGTGGTGGTGGCCACCACCAGACCAGAGCCAATTTTTGTTGACACTCATCTGGCGATTAACCCCAAAGACAAAAAAAACAATCAGCTGATTGGTCGAAAGGTGCTCAACCCATTAACCAATCAACCCATGACAATCATTGGAGATGAGTTTGTGGACCCTAAATTTGGCACCGGCATTGTCAAACTCACCCCCGCTCACGACCATGATGACTACAAAGTAGCCAAAAAACACAATTTGCCCATTATTGCTGGCATTGATACCAGGGGTAAAATTACAGAAAATGGCGGTAAGTACGCCGGATTATCGGTAAAAAAAGCTAGATTAGCCGTGGTAGAAGATTTAAAAGCCAAAGGCTTAATTGAAAAAATTGATGACCGCTATCACAACAGAGTGGCAACTTGTTATAAAACTGGTCAGCCAATTGAGCCACTTCCCCTCCCCCAATTCTTTATCAAAGTGAAAGATTCTAAACACAACTTGGTGAAAAAATCCCTGGCAGCTTTAAATTCCAAGGAGACTAAAGTTCATGGAGCCGGCAGAGAAAAAATTCTCCGCTACTGGTTAAATAATCTCGAAGACTGGAACATCAGCCGACAAATTGTTTGGGGCATAAAAATGCCTATTTGGTATCAAGTTGATGGCTTTGAAAATCAAATTCAGCTGAGCTTTATTGATCACAATCAACAACAAAAGTTTGGCCTACTCCAAGACTTACTCAAAAGCTACTCACTGACTAAAATTGCCAAAGGCTTGCAACAAATCTCTGCCGGACCAAAGGTGCCCTTTGTTGTTTCTCGCACAAAACCATTGGCCAAAAATCACAAATTCCTCCCAGAGACTGATACTTTTGACACTTGGTTTTCCTCTTCACAATGGCCGGTCGCCACTCTGGCTACCAACCAGCCGAACGACCTCCAGCGCTTCTATCCCACTCAGGTTTTGGACACCAGCTATGACATCTTGCCTTTTTGGGTCATGAGAATGATGCTGATGTGCATTTACTTAACCGGAGAATCGCCTTTTGGGGACGTCTACCTACATGGCCTTGTCAGGGATGCTAAAGGATTAAAAATGAGCAAGAGCAAGGGCAATGTCGTCAATCCAATTGAAATTGTTGACCACTATGGTGCCGACGCGCTGCGCATGGCAATCATTATCCGCTCCACCCCAGGGCAAGATAAGTCATTTGGTGAAGCAGACTATAAAGCGGGCCGGAATCTAGCAAACAAACTTTGGAATGCCTCAAGATTTGTACTGTCTCAAGACCCAAACAATCAAAAAAGCGTGAAAACAAACCCCAAATTTGCATTAAAATTAAACAAAATTGTCGATCAGGTTACTGAACAAGTTGGGCAGCTTAAAATTGGTCAAGCCGCCGACACTCTTTATGGTTATTTTTGGCATTGGTACTGCGACCAAATGATTGAATTAGCTAAACAGAGCCAAGTATCCCTCCCCCAACTTCAGGTTGGATTAATCACTTTTCTTAAACTTTTTCACCCTTTCATGCCTTTTATTACGGAGCAGATTTGGCAAGAACTTTATCAAAAAAAGATGGTGAGCGAAAGCTTACTCATGACCTCGTCTTGGCCCAACGTTTCAAGTTAACAAAAAACTTTTCAACCCAACACTCAAACAACTTATCTGTATAATCGGTGGCGACCGTGATAAACACCACCCTTCACCGACTAAAATTAATTTTACTTCTCCTGAATTTAGGCAGACAAAGTTTGGGTGAAATACTCAAGATTTTTAAAGTCTTGGTTATAACAAGTTTTGTGGTTTTAACCGTGGTTTTATTTCAACAAGATCGGGTTTCCAGGTCGCAAAAATTGCATGCTGTTCAAGTTCAAAAACAACAATCATGGGAACTTATTAAATCGCTTCAGCCAAATTCATTGGCGATTGATCATTACCTTAAGGCTATCTCCAACAGTGAGTAAGGCAGCCATAACAATCTGGATTCCAGTTATAATTTAATTGTTTTTTGTTTTGGAGTCGGCGGCGACTTTTGCCTCGCCGTCAGATTTGTTTTGATCTGTTTTTGTTTCGCCAGAGTCAGCCTTCTCTTCATCCCCCGCTCCTTCACCAGCTTCTTCACCAGTCACTTCTTCAACAACTTCCGGCTCAACTTCTTCAACCACAGCTTGCACTAAAACAACTGGTTTTTCCAACTCTTCTTCATCGACCATAAGCTTAATTTTTTTCAAATCAATAGGAAGCTCTCTGAGCAATATGCTCTGCCCTACTGCAGATAAACCTGAAATGTTTAGCTCAATCTTCTCTGGAATGTCTGCCGGCAAAGCCGAAACCCTAATTGAATCTAAAACCTGAAGAACATTGGCATCGGGGATATTTGTTTCCCCAATCAACTCAATTGACACCTCGGTTTCAACGGCCTCATTAAGGTTAACTCGTCTAAACGAAACATGAAGAATTTTTCCATTGTAAGGATGATGCTGCAGCTCATCAATGAGGACGGGCAATGGTGTTTTAGCGTCATCAAAACTTAAATATATTAGGCCTGCCCGGCCCTCTTTCTGGAGGTGCTGGTTGAGTCGCAGTTCGCTACAAGCAATTGCTTGTGAATCCAGCTTGAGCCCAAAGATATTTGCAGGAACAAATGCCTCATTTCTTAGGGTTTTATTTGACTTATTAAGCGAAGACCTGGCTTGCACATGAAATAGATTTGTATCGTTTTTAGTCATATATATCAATCTTTTTTACACATTGTTGGGTCGTTTTTTTAGACTATCCCGTCTACGAAGATGCATATTATATCAAATAATAAGAAAATGGGGAATCACCTAAGTTCAAAGTGGAATCCGCGCGTCACTTCGGTGCCAATAACAAAAAATGCTAAAATTGAATACCGGAAAAGCTACTCTGCAAAACATTGGGGTTAAAAACCACCTTGGTTTGATTGAAATCTGCCTGTGGAGCCACAGCCCTGACTGTTAGGCCTGCTGGATAGGAGATGTCTAAGTTCATTTCCGTTTTCCCCCTGCCTGGCTGTTTTTGATCAAAGAACAAGTAAGCCGAACCTTTTCCAATCGGCAAAGGCAGGTGATATTTAATTTGTAGTTCTATTTGACGGCTGACGTCAACCATCACAGAGACACCCACCACGTTCTTTTTGTGTTCGGTATAACTGGTTATTAGGTCCTGGCTCAATTGTTTGCCGTCAATAGAGACTGAGTCTAGCTGGGCCGAGAGTGGTAAATAAAACCTGATGTATGATTTATATGGTCCCTTGGGCCAGGCGGAAGTCCGAGCCAAATTGTCCAGCACAACGCTCCTAGTATGGTTTGCCATTTGCCCATCCAGCACGATGGATTGGCTTATTTTTCTATCCAGGTAGGCATTGGCCTTGTTAACACCGACGTTAGATTCAACTTGCATAATTGAGTCAACCAAGCAATTTTGGGTTGAGAACTGGCTGGGACAACTTGGAGACAGCAACTCTCCCGTCCACCCCAAACTAGCTAGTTGATTAGAAATAGACTGATTCATGGGTGAAATTAGTATTTCTTGATTCCCAAGACCCAGTGCAATGGCGCTCGACAACTCCTCAATTTTGTCACCCGATAGGTTTTGAATGGCGGATAAAATCTTACCAAGCAGTAGGGCGGAGTAATCCGGTTTGTTTGAACTATCGGCCAGCTGAATTCCTGAGTGAAACTCAAGTCTTTCGGCGATGTTTTTATCCGTGACAACTTCATTAAATTCAGGGAGGTCAATGGGGCCAACGACAACCAATATTTGTTCAAGAGAGGAGGGGGTCAGAGCCAATACTCCGTCCACGTTGGTGTTAAGGCTTTTCTCCACAAACCAGGCGCTTTTGGCCGCAGAACTTGGAAAGTTTGGATCCCAATTACTGTCTCTAAAATACCAATTGTTTTCACCCAATTGCTGTTTAATTTCTTCGGGCGGCGCAACTTGTCCGGGCAAATTTTCATCTATCTGATATGAACTATACTGGGAGAAAGAGCTTAATTTTGCCCGATCCAAAGTTATTAGGCTAACAGCCTGGATAAACCCACCTGTTGGTCTAAGCTCTTGATTGTTTTGAAATAAGATTAGCCATCTTTGTTTTGAAGGTTGATTGGCCATGGTTTGAAAAATCAGGGAGACTTGTTGTTGCAGAGAAACTTGCTGGCGAAGGTTGTTGAGCCAACCCCCAAGATCAGCCTCGTCGCCTTGGCCTTCAGACAACCACAGAAGCTGATTCATATCTGCTTCAAGTTTTGATAGGTCGGCGTAGGCCTGACGAGCTGTAGTCAAAGAGTTTGCCGCTGACTCGGCCACATCCCCATCGTTGTTGCCCAACACGGCCAAAGCCAGTTTTTGACCCGCTTCAGTTGCTCCTCGTGCTGACTTTTGGGCCCCGTCCCATTGCTCAATAGCCAGAGTTAACTGACGGCTCTGTTCAAAAATTGGGCTATCCACTAATTGCCCATAGCTTTTAGCTTGCCAATTTAGCAAGCTGGCATTTTTAAGTAGCTTTTTCCAGCCGGGCTCGTCATAAGCCTCCAAAATTGTTTCTTCAGACATTAGGCTTGCAAACTGCCGCCTAACCACTCGCTCATTAAACCAAAAGACTAAAATTAAAAACAAAACTCCCAAGCCAATGCCCACAAATCCCAATCCGCCATAGAATAGCCAGCGTCGAGATCTTCTTTTTTGGCGAAAGACAGCCTCTTGTTGGGTTAGTCCCGTGATCACTGATTGTTTTTGTTTAATCCTTTGTGTCCGGAACAGGTTGGAGATTTCGCCGGCTAGCTTGGCTGAATCCGGACGAATGGATTGTGGTAGTGTGGTTTTGTTTATTTTTTCATTCCTAATAGGCGCCGGGGTTTTAAACGAGGCGGAGTTATACCAAGCAGGAATAGTTTGGTCTTGAGTGGGAGAAGGAATGTTTTGGGCCAAACTTGTTAAAACCTCATTACTCGAAGACAAATCCTCCAGAGAGTGCTCTTGAGTTATAAATCCCAAATGAATTAGTTTTGATTGAGTTAGTTCGTTTAACTCAACCCTCACTTGATACATCTGTTCATAAATTTGACCAACTTGTTTTGGCAATTCTTTTATGAGTTGTTTAGAGTGAAAAAGGTGGGTTTGTTGTGAGTTTGGTTTAGATAAGATTTTTAATATTTCCGGCAATGCGCTGGACAACGAGAGGGGGTAGGGAAGAGCTGGGGCTGAATATAAAACCAGCTTGTATAGGTCTTGCAAACATAAAAACAGCGAACTGGGTAAAAGCCAGGGTTGAGTAGGCAGGACAACTTCCTGCAGAAGAATTAGTTGAGTTGAGGGAAATTCAAATAAAACTTGGCTTAAAATTTGGTTTTGAAAAGAGTATTGTTGTCTCCAGGCCGTAGGTAGTTCTTCTGAGTCCAACTCTGCCAAAATTGGCATGACAAATGTGAGGGGTTTTCCGGCCATTTTTTTAGTTAAAGACTTGATTTGAGCGAATTGACCAACGAGTTGCTTTGAAGTGACAAATATAACAATTTTATAGCTACTTCCAAGTTGCCGAAACCAATCTGGAGGCAAAGAATCCAGCGAATAAACCCTGTGTTCAAATCTGTCCACCGGCAAACTGTGGCCCAATGTTGCGGCGGACGCACCATCTGAGG
>Ga0066639_10003270_pt1 | contig 14081 bp, 14 predicted proteins | sample CryGeyCG2114_010_2_FD_59504 | JGI IMG/M metagenome (GOLD analysis project Ga0066639, IMG submission 59504) | Groundwater microbial communities from aquifer - Crystal Geyser CG10_big_fil_rev_8/21/14_0.10 | ecosystem: Environmental > Aquatic > Deep subsurface > Groundwater | place: USA: Utah...
GGCTTCGGGAACACTGGTATCCCCCCCGACCCCAATTCCAGGAGTGGCGGGCGCGCTAAAAGTCATAGAGTACAAAGCTCCGACTGCCGAAGATAAAACGTCTTGGTCGCCTGCCGCAACATTTGAATCGTCTGTGGCTCCCGGTGTAAAGTCAAAAGACAAATCCGCCTCGCCGGAGACGCCAATAACCTTAAAACTTACTGTTGCAACAGCAGTTCTTGTGGTAATTAAGGCAGAAGAATTATAAGCGCTAATCTCTATTGTTCCTGTAGTTTTGTTTATGTTTTTCTTTAAATACTGCTCAAAACTTCCATCTTGGATAAGTTGAACTTCCAAAAATGAAGGGTTGTATTTAATAACCGCGTCTACACCAGAAATAGAAGCGCCCTCGGGATCGACATATATTATAGAATCGAATGTACCCGAAACTTCGCCGCTAGCGGGAGATATACTTAAAGTTGCGGCATAAGATTTAGAAGAAATCAACAAAAAAGAACCGAAAATAGATAAAGTGATTATAAAAAGCTTAGTTTTTAGATTTTTTGGCAGGGGATAGTTCATTTTTTTTAGCTTTTAAATTATTCTTAGTTAATTTTGCCCAGGACAAAACTCTTTTGTCAAGTCTCGATTTAAGACGGGCGGCCTTATTTTTATGAATAGGCCCAAATCTAGAAGCTTTATCTAAAGTCTTTTTTACTATATTTAATTGTTTTGTAACATCTTCCAACTTCGCGCCTTTAGACAAAAGAGAATTTAAAAGATTTTTTTTAGAATCTTTAATTTTATTTTTCCAAATAAGATTTTTCTGATATTTTCTTTTAGAAGACCTTAAAGCTTTTTTTGATCCGGATATGTTTGGCATATACTAAAAATTCTAAACATTAAACTAAAACACGGCTCTTATTCTGATTTCGAATTTAAATTCTACCAATGTCTTGTTGCTTTTACAAGACTTTCATGTACTAATAAATTCGTAACTTGGCAGGTTACGAATTTCGCGGGCGATTGAAATGGGTTTAGGATTATAGTATAAATATCGCATGGAAAGAACATATATTAAAGATGTGGTTACTAAAATTGGAGAAAAAGTTTTGTTAAAGGGTTGGATAAATACGATTAGAGATCACGGCAAAATAACGTTTTTAGACCTTAGAGATAATACGGGAATAGTCCAGTGTGTTTTATTGATTCCTGATGGCGATCTTGGTCTAGAATACGCTATCGAAATTCAAGGATCTATAAAGAAAAGACCAGAAAGAATGATTAATAAAGAAATGGAAACTGGGTTTGTGGAGATAGAGGTAAAAAAGATAACTACATTGGCAAAATCTTATGAGCTCCCTTTTGATATGTCTAAAGAGAATTTAGATCTTAAACTTCCCACTCTTTTGGATTATAGATCGCTAACATTAAGACATCCTAAAATAAAAGCTGTTTTTAAAGTTCAAAATCAAATTCTCGATTCTTACAGAGAGTATATGAAATCTCAAGGTTTTTCGGAATTTTTTGCTCCGACTATTGTTCCTGTAGCTACCGAGGGTGGCGCAGAAATATTTCCTATAGAGTATTTTAAATATAAAACCTTCCTAGCGCAAAGCCCGCAACTCTATAAACAAATAATGGTTGGGGTGTTTGAGAAAGCCTTTACTGTCTCTAGAGCGTACAGGGCAGAACCTAGTGTTACAACAAGACATATGACAGAATACATAAGTTTAGATGCCGAATTTGGTTTTATAAACTCATGGCAAGAGATAATGAGCATGACCGAAGGTTTAATAAGAAAAATTTTTGCGGATGTGGAAAAAAATTTTAGCGGGGAATTAAAAATGTTTAACTCGTCTATACCAAAATTATCTAAAAAAATTCCGAGAATAAAATTAAAAGAAGCTCAAGAAATAATTTTTAAAGAGACGGGCAGGGATAACAGAAAAGAGCCAGACTTAGATCCCCAGGACGAGAAAGATATATGCAAACACATATTTAAAAAACAGGGCAGCGAGCTTGTTTTTATAACACATTACCCTACTAAAAAAAGACCTTTTTACACGTATCCCGACCCTCAAAATCCCGAATATACATACAGTTTCGATTTACTAGGCAGAGGTTTAGAGTGGGTTACAGGCGGGCAAAGAATTAACAATTACGAACAGTTGCTGTTAAACATAAAAAAGTGGGGTAATAATCCTGACGATTTTGATATTTATCTTAAAGCTTTTAAATACGGCATGCCTCCCGAAGGGGGTTTTGCTCTAGGTCTAGAAAGAATGACAATGCAAATACTTGGTCTTGCGAATATTAGAGAGGCTAGCTATTTTCCAAGAGATATGGAACGTGTAGACTTTAGGCTTTCCAAATTTGATACTGTAAGAAAAAATGATCAAAAGAAAAATAAAAAGCAAAAAAACCCACCCGAAAAATCCAACTAAAATATCTTTTGCAAAAAGTATCGCGTTATTCTCATTAGTCGGCGTTGTTTTATTAGGTTTTAAGGCTAACATTCCAATTAATTTTAATTCTACATTTAGCCTTTCTGACCTAGAGTCTTTAGGTAAGGTTGCGGGCGCAAACGAAATAAAAAACATTCCAACTATCGAAAAATCGGGTCCCGAATTAGTAAACAAAGATACTCTTTTTCCAAGTATTTCGTCTAAGTCCGCTTTAGTTATCGATCTAACAACTAATAAAGAACTTTATAATAAAAATGCGGAAATACCACTGCCCCCCGCTTCGACAACAAAGATAATTACTGCCCTCCTAGCCTTGGAGGAAATGGATCTTTCCAAAAAAGTTGTAGTAAATCCCGAATGCACAATATTGGGAGGAAATAATGTTGGTTTTAAGGCAGGGGATACTATTACAGTAGAGGGTTTATTATACGGGCTTCTTGTTAGAAGCGCGGCGGATGCCGCTTGTGTTTTGGCTAACGCGGACGGAAGTTACGAAAGATTTATAAATAAAATGAACCAAAAAGCAAATGCTTTAGGTTTAAACAGCACTCATTTTACTAACGAGGTGGGGTTTGACGCAGACAATGGAACTCATCTCTCTACAGCTTACGATCTTTCGGTTTTGGGAAGGGAAGCTCTAAAAAACGACGTATTTAGAAAAATTGTTGGCACAAAAGAAACAAGCATAGATTCTTCTTCTAATGGAAAAACTTATTATATTTCTAATACCAACGAGCTTTTATTTACATTACCGGGAACTACGGGAGTAAAAACAGGATATACGGAGAAAGCTTTAGGGTGCCTTGTTTTTAGTTACGAAAATCTTGGGAAAAAAATACTAATAGTTGTTATGGGCAGTAGCGACAGATTTGGCGATACAGAAAAATTGTTAAATTGGGTACTAAGTTCTTTTAGATTTTAGTTTGTATCTAAAAGAATCTGATCCGCGCTTAGAGCTGGATAATATATTATAAAATTTCCTTGTAAATTGTATATGTCTTTTGATATTCCTGTAAATATATAAAATGGTTGAAGTACTTCGAAGTAATTAGGTATTTCTATATAAATTAATTCCACATCTCTAATCTCCAGTCTGCTAATTTCGGGAGGCGTGTAGGAAGAATACTCATTTTTTCCTTCTTCTATAAGACTTGCTAAGATTCCATTACCAGAAATAACGTTTGACCAAGCAGAGTTTACATCTAATAAAGGGTAAGTCGACCCTTTTTCTGTATCGTAATCCCAATAAGTGTATTCGAATTGAGGAATAACATTCTCTTTGCCATTATTGGTTACGTATACAGAAATAAGAGAAAAATTTGGTTGAGAGTTAAATATTTTTATGTCTTCCTTTTTACCGATGCTTCTAACAAAATCTACTCTAGAAAAGTGAGCGGATTCATTTTCCTGCGCCGTTCGATATATTCCATTTTCTAAGATTAAATACGAAACTCTTTTTTTGGCATTTACAAGATCCGGATGAGAAAGACCAATAAAATCTAAAAATTTTAATGCCGCGTCTTGAGCTTTTTTTTCTGCGAGAGCCTTTCTGCTAGATACACTAGAGGGAGGTCTTATTAAATCGAAAGTTAATTTATAGTTATTTAGAACTGTATTAGCGGTCATTTTCATTCTTTCGTTTGAGTTTTCCCAAACAAATTCGGTTGTAGAAACTTGCACCGGATTGCTGGTGAAACCCAATTTTATCGCTATGTCTCTTGTTCTCTTTTCCGAAAGTATGGTTGCCAGGGGGGGTTTTGTTTTGTAAAGTTCTATTCTATCGTTAAATTCGGGTAATTTTCCTGTTTTTGTATCTAATAAGTATTCTGGGGCAGCGTTTTTTGACAAAGGCAGTGAGTAGAGTTTAATAGGTTTAATCTTTCCAAAACCTATTTGGGGCGGAGGTGGGGGGGGTACTGGAGTAAGTTTTTTTATGGTATATATAACACCGGCTTTTCCTACAAAATATAGTATTAAAACTATGATAGAAAATTTTATGAACTTTTTAAAGGTGTAATTAAATTCGGTAAGGGTCATATATTTAAGTATAATCCAATGTTTCCAACTTTTGAATGATATAATAACCTTTAAGTATTAAATTTTGTTTTTTGTTCAGGTTTATGATTACAACAAGACTGGCCCCGTCCCCTACAGGAAATTTTCACATCGGGACTTTATACCAAGCCTTATTTGACTATGTTTATGCCAAAAAGAAAAAGGGGGGCAAGTTTATATTAAGGATAGAAGACACCGACAGGTCCCGATTTGTAAAGGGAGCGGAAGAATTAATCCTAAAATCTCTTAAGTGGGCGGGGCTTTCTTTCGATGAGGGTCCTATAAGGCAGTCGGAGAGATTGGAGATATATAAAAAGCGCGCTTTGGACTTAGTAGAAAAGGGCTTTGCCTATTACTGCTTTTGTTCAAAAGAAAGATTAGACAGTGTTAGAAAAGAAAAACAGAATATGGGCCTGCCCCCTATGTACGATGGAAAGTGCTCGTTTCTAGAATTAAAAGTTGTGAAAGATAGTCTTGCCTTAAAAAAAGAGTATGTAATTAGAATGAGAGTCCCAAAAAACAAAAAAATTGTTATTAACGATTTAATACGCGGCTCGGTAGTGTTTGACTCTAATGTAATCGATGATCAAGTTTTATTAAAATCCGACGGTTTTCCTACTTATCATCTAGCGGCTGTTGTCGACGATCACTTAATGAAAGTAACTCATGTCATAAGAGGAGAAGAATGGCTTTCGAGCAGTCCAAAACATGCGCTTTTGTATAAATATTTTGGGTGGAAGGAGCCTTATTGGATTCATACCCCCCTTATGAGAAATCCCGATAAAAGCAAACTTTCTAAGCGTCAGGGGCATACCGATTTGAGATGGTATATAAATGAAGGCTATTTGCCCGAAGCTTTATTAAATTATCTAGGCTTAATAGTTTGGGGAAGAGAGAAAGGAAAGGAAATTTTTAGTATCGAAGATATGATTCACGAATTTAAGTTTGAGGATATAAGAGTTTCGGGACCTATCTTTGACTTGGTAAAGTTAAATTGGATCAATGGTATTTATATTAGAAATCTAAAACCTATAGAGTTAAAAGGCCGTTTAGTTAAATTTGACAAATCATTAGCAAAATTAGATCAAAAAATGCTGGAAAAAGTAATTCCTCTTGTTCAAGAAAGAATGCGCAAGCTTTCGGAATTTAAAAAATCCGCGAATTATTTTTTTAACGATATTAAAACATCTAATAGCGACATTAAAAAACTTCTTTTAGACGAATCGAAAACGGATAAAAAATCAACGGCCGAAAGATTAAAGATAACAACCTATACCTTGCAAAAAACGAATAGCTGGACCCCTGAACTGATCGATAAAAAATTGCGCGAAGCGTTGAGTGAGTCTAAAATTAAACCTAGACAGTTTTTTATGCCAATTAGAGTTGCTCTTACGGGAAGAAACGTGTCTCCCCCTTTAGTCGATATAATGAAAGTTTTAGGCAAGGAAAAATCTATTGGGAGAATAAACAAAGCTGTAAAACTTTTATCCTAATCGCAATTTACCAAATTATGTATTAAAATTCCCGCCACAATAGAGACATTTAGAGAATAATGATTTCCATGCCTTTTTATTTCTAATATTTCGTTGCAGTTTTTTATTAAAGTTTTACTTATTCCCGCAAGCTCGTTTCCCAATACATATATTGTGTTATCAAAAAAATTGTGTTTTTCGAACCTATTACTTTTTGTATTTTGCTCAACACATACAATTCTTAGACCTTTTTCTTTTGCGTATTTAACTAAATCTTTCGAGGTATCAATTAAATAGACTTTTATATCTTTTTGGGACCCAAGCGATGTCTTTTTAATTTTTGGATTAATATTTTTTCTATCCTTGTCTTTTCCTGAATAGCCAATAAGTATTAAATTTTCAAGTTTGTAAAAACTCATTGTTCTCATTATTGATCCAATGTTATATAAGCTTCTTATGTTTTCTAAAGCAATATAAACGCTTTTTTTCATAATTTAAGTTAAAAACTTTACATTTTAAGTTTAAAGTTTTAAAAATTATAACTATAAGTAGTTTAATAATTAAAGGAAAAAAATACAAATTGCCTATATTTTTACCATCTGCCGCAAGTTTAATCTCAAAGTTAGAGAATTGATAAGTAGTTGTAGTATAATTATAGAAATTAGAAATTAAATACTTGCGCGGAGGTGAATTAAATTATGCTAACAATAACAATTTTAGTGGTATTGGTTTTTATAGCAGTCTACGCTGTCTCTTTGTATAACACCCTTAGAACATTAAAGGTAAGAATTAAGGCTAGTGCGCAGGAAATTGGAAATCAGCTTAAAAGGCAGACGGAGCTTATACCTAACCTTGTAGAATCCGCAAAAGGTTACATGAAACACGAAAAAGATGTGTTTAAAATGCTAACGGATGCTCGAAAGCAGGTTGTGGGGGCTTTAAAATCCAACGATTTAAATGAGATGGTAAAAGCAAGCGAAAGTATAGCTTCGGCCCTGCCTAAAATTCAAGCCACCTTCGAATCCAACCCAGAAATTAAAGCTACGGTTGTAGTTCAAGAGTTAATGCAAAACCTAAGGGACACTTCCGATAAAGTAAGCTATTCCAGAAGGTTACTAATAGATTTATCTGCCGATTACAACACAAAAATTGTAACTTTTCCAGGAAATATTGTTGCGGGAATGTTAGGATTTAATGAAGAAAAAGGTTTAGTTGCTCCGGAGAGTGGGGAGCATATTGAGGTCAATAAGGAAGAGGTAAAAACTCCAAAAGTCGAATTATAAATATTTAAATATGCCAATATTTATTTAATGTCCGAGATAGTCAACTTTTACGAACGTCGGGGGGAAAATATGGTTAAAACAGCCTTTTTAATGGTTGGCTTTGTGGGTTTGTTTGCGGTATTTGGATACTTTATTGGGTATTTATACCCCGAAGCAACCTACGTTTTACCCTTCGCTTTTATTTTTTCTTTAGGTTTCTCTTTCGTTAGCTATTACTACAGCGACAAAATTGTTCTTGGAATTTCTAAAGCTACTCCTGCCAATAAAAAGGACCATTTCGAATTTTATACAGTAGTCGAGAACATTGCGTTAGGAACCGGTATGCCCATGCCAAAACTTTATGTAATTAAAGATTCTTCCCCTAACGCTTTTGCGACAGGTAGGGGAAAAAAACACGCCACAGTAGTTGCGACAATCGGGTTGCTTAGAAAATTGAATAGATCCGAACTGGAGGGGGTTATGGCGCACGAAATGGCTCATGTAGGAAATAACGATATGCTTTTAATGACAGTTGTGGCTGTTTTAGTAGGTACCATTGTTATGGTTATGGATTGGTTTTGGCGGATCAGAATTTATGGAGGCGGGGCAAGAGATAAAAAAGAGAGTGGCGCAATATTTATTGTTCTTGCTCTAGTTATAGCAATTTTAACTCCCTTAATTGCTCAAATAGTAAAGTTTGCCGTTTCTAGGCAAAGAGAATTTTTAGCCGATGCCACTGCTGTAAAGTACACCAGAAACCCCAATGGTTTAATTGGCGCTTTAAAAAAGATCTCTTCTTCTCGAGAACCTTTAGAGGTTGCAAATAAAGCGACGGCTCATTTATATTTCGAAAATCCTTTGGATAATATTTCCGGATCGGCGTCCGTTGGCAAGTTTAAAAACCTTTTTTCTACGCACCCCCCAGTTAGCGAAAGAATTTTAAGACTTGAACAAATGTAGCCTAATAGTAAAATATAAAATGAAAAGGTTTAATATAATTTTGATTTGGGGATAATCTATGTCTAATAAAAATGAAAAAATGGAAGCCTTATCTAATGCCATGGCCCAGATAGAAAAAAACTTTGGTAAGGGTTCGATTATGAAATTAGGCGCCACCATTGGCGATAGAAATATAGAGGTTATTCCAACCGGCAGTATAGCTTTAGATCTTGCGCTTGGGGTTGGCGGTGTTCCAAGAGGAAGAATAGTAGAAATATTTGGCCCGGAATCTTCGGGTAAAACTACTTTGGTTCAGCATATTATCGCGGAAGTTCAAAAACAAGGGGGTACCGCCGCCTTTATAGACGCGGAACACGCGCTCGATCCTCTATACGCGAAAAAAACTGGTGTTAATATAGACGATCTAATTGTTTCTCAACCAGACACCGGAGAGCAAGCTTTAGAAATAGCCGAGACATTAATTAGAAGCGGCGCTGTTGATCTTATCGCAATAGATTCTGTTGCGGCTTTAACCCCAAGGGCAGAAATCGAAGGGGAAATGGGAGATTCTCATATGGGTTTACAAGCAAGACTTATGTCCCAAGCTCTGCGAAAAATAACCGCGGCTGTTTCTAAATCTAACTGCACTGTAATATTTACAAACCAAATTAGAGAGAAAATAGGAATATTTTTTGGAAATCCAGAAACAACTCCAGGAGGAAGAGCTTTAAAATTCTATTCTTCTGTAAGATTGGAAATTAGAAAGGTAACCTCTATTAAAGAAGGGGAGACCATAACCGGAAATAGAGTTAAAGTTAAAGTGGTTAAAAATAAAGTAGCCCCTCCTTTTAGAATTGCCGAATTTGACATTATGTTTAATGAGGGTATATCTAAAACCGGAAATTTAATAGATGTTGGTGTAGAGATGGAAATATTAGAAAAATCCGGTTCTTGGTATTCATATAAAGGTGAAAAAATTGCGCAAGGCAGAGAATCGGCAAAACAGTTTTTAAGGGAAAATTTAAATATAATGCAATCTATAGAAAAAGATATTAGATCTGTAGTCAAAAAAGATCATGAAGTTCCTCTAGAAATTGGCGAAGGAAAAAGGTTATAAACAGCCGTTTACTAAAAGCAGAAACAATGGCTATTTATGAAAGTTACTAGAATTAGCCCGCAAAAAAATAAAAAGGACCGGTTTAATATTTTTATAGATGAAAAATACACCTTCTCCCTTTCGTCTTTGGAGTTAATTAAGCAATGTTTAGCCGTTGGCGACGAAATACAGCCCGATAGGTTCAGAGAGATAAAGAAAAAAGCTCTGGAGGACCTGTTTTACGAAAAATCCCTTAATTTTTTAAGCTATAGAATAAGATCCCAAAAAGAAATTAGTGACTACTTAATAAGGTATTCGATTAGAAAAAAACTAGATAAAAGCGAGACTATAGAGTTTGTCCCCAAAATTTTAGAAAGATTAAAAAAAGCTAAATTAATAAATGATAAGGAATTTTCTATTTGGTACACAAAACAACTAAGTTCCTCTAAAACGCCAAAAGGAACCTACGCTATTAAATCGGAACTGTTTAAAAAGGGCGTATCGAGAAAGATAATTGATACTATTGATTTTAAGGCTTTGGACAAAGTAAGCATAGGAAATTTAGCGGATATAAAATATAAAAAGTACAAAAAAAATAATCCAAATCTTGCAAAACAAAAGACTTTACAATACCTTATGGGTCGGGGTTTTAGTTTTGATGACGCTATAGATGCAATTGACAGCGCAGCCGATGGGGGATAAAATAGGTTTACAATTAAGTTATAAAGTGTTTATATTCAAAAAATGGGGGTTTTGTAGCGCGCAGCAGTATCTTTAATTATTAATTTATTCGCCTTTGGCGAACCAGCCAAGTTAGATAATTGCTAATTTATTCATTAAGTTAATATTCGTAAATACCAGATAGTGTTAATCTCCCAAATCTCGTTTTTTTGTATAAACATCCATAATATATGATAAATAAGTTTTTTAAGAACGCCGTATCGCTTTTTTTTGGATCTAGAAAAGGCAAGGGGGTGGAAAAACCAAAAATAGTTGAGCGGAAGGAACAAAAACCGATTGAAGATACCAGGCATGTTATAGAAGCAAGAAACAGAGCCAAAGAAATAGTGTTAGACGCAAAAAACGAAGCCTTGGAAATTAAGAGAAAAGCAGAAACCGAATTTAGAAATGTACGGGAAGAAAGTTTTAATGTCGAAAAAAAATTAGAAGCTTCTAAAGCAACTTTGGAACAGAAAGAAAAGGATTTAAGAGAAAAAGAAGATAACGCCAAAAAACTTAGGGATACATATCTATCCAAACTTGACGAAATAGAAAACATAAAAAAGAAACAAGTAGAAAAATTAGAAAAAGCCGCTGGATTTACCAGAAACGAAGCTAAAAAGATTATTATAGAGCATACAGAAAAATTAATGGAGAAAGATATCTCTCAAAGAATTAGAGAAGCAAAGGAAAAAATAGAAGCGAGATCTAAAGAGGAGGCAAAACAAATTTTAATCGAAGCCATGCATCAAGCCTCTACAGATTATGTTTCGGAATATACTATATCTAAAGTTAAATTATCGGACGAAGATATAAAGGGGCGTATAATAGGCAAGGATGGTAGAAATATAAGATCTTTCGAGGAGGTTACGGGGGTGAACTTAGACATGGACGAAACTCCAAATGAAGTAAGAATATCTTGTTTTGATAGTGTTAGAAGAGAAATTGCCAGAGTATCTTTAGAGAGGTTAATAGCGGATGGAAGAATTCAACCTGCAAGAATAGAGGAAGTAGTAAAAAATGTTAGATCGGAGATAGAAAAAGTAATGTACAAGGCCGGAGAAGATTTAGCCCATAAAGTTGGTGTTTACAACTTGCCCCGAGAGGTAATAGCGCTTTTAGGCAGGTTTAAATACAGGTTTTCGTATGGTCAAAATATGCTTGAGCATACTTTGGAGGAGGTAAAAATAGGTACATTTATTGCAAAAGAAATTGGAGCCGACACAAATTTGACCAAGCTTGCTTGCTTACTCCACGATATTGGAAAAGCGGTTTCCGAAGAAGAAGAAGGTACACATATAGATCTTGGGGTAAAGATTCTAAAAAAACATAATTTACCTAAAGAGGTAATAAATGCGGTGGCGGAACATCATAGCGACAAGTTTAGTAGTGTCGAATCTATTATAGTACAGATTGCGGATAGTATTTCCGGATCTAGACCGGGAGCCAGATACGTAGGTTTCGATGATTATGTTGAGCGAATGAAAGCCTTAGAAGATACCGCGAAATCTCTTTCTGGTGTAGCAAATGCGTTTGCTATATCCGCGGGAAGGGAGCTTAGGGTTATTGTTGAACCAAAAGAAATTACCGATGATCTTGTGGACAAATTAGCCTTCGATATTGCTAAGAGTTTAGAAAAAGATCATACTTACCCAGGCACCATAAAGGTTACTGTTATAAGAGATTACCGGGCTGTCGAGATAGCAAAATAATTTTAAATTTTAGTTCTTAGACCTTAGATCTTAGGTCAAATTCTATTTATTTTCCTAAGATCTAAAACCAATGAAAATATTATTTATTGGGGACATAGTAGCTCGTTTGGGAAGAAATACCGTTAAAAAGGTATTGCCCGGCTTAATTAAAGGTGATAATATCAACTTAGTAATAGCAAACGCAGAGAATTTGGCTCACGGAAGGGGCGCCACCGAAGGCACAATAAACGAAACTATAGGATATGGAGTTAATGCTTTTACTGGGGGGGATCACATTTTTCACCTTAAAGAATTTGAATTTTACATTGAAAAGCTTCCGGTAATTAGACCCGCTAATTTTTTTGAGCCTTGTCCTGGGGTTGGGTATAAAAAAATAGAGGTTATAGGAATAAAGCCTATATTAATAGTTAACCTTCAAGGCGATACCTTTGCAAGACCAAATGTTAAAAATCCATTCCACACAATCGATCAGGTACTTGAAGAATTTAATAAATCAGATTTATCTGGAATTATTGTAGATATACATGGCGATTTAACAAGCGAAAAAGTTGCAATGGGGCACTACTTGGATGGAAGGGTGTCTGCCGTAGTGGGAACACATACTCATATACCTACTGCGGACAATAGAGTTTCTGCAAAAGGAACCGCTTATGTAACAGATGTGGGAATGGTGGGAGCTCAAAACTCAATTTTAGGTGTAGAAAAAAGCATAATAATAGAAAGATTTTTAAGCTCCACTCGTAAAAAGTTCGAGTGGGTGGAATCGGGTCCGGCATTATTTAACAGTGTGTTAATTGATATAAACGAAAATACCGCGAAAGCTAAAAACATAGAGAGAAGGGATTTTGAGGTTTAGTATGGATACTAGTGGATAAATACGGGTCTAAAAATAATAATTTCGTTAAAAATTTTTAGAGGGAGGTGATTAGAATGACAAAGACAGAACTAGTTGATATGGTTGCCTCTAGCGCAGGTATGACTAAAGCTGCCGCGGGAAGATCGGTTGATGCTGTAGTCGAATCGGTTACTCAAGCGCTCGCGAGGGGCGAAAAAGTAACTGTTACAGGTTTTGGAACTTTCGAAGTAAGACCAAGGGCGGCAAGAATGGGAAGAAATCCACAGACTGGAGAGTCTCTTCATATTCCTGCGACTAAGACACCAGCATTTAAGGCTGGTAAAGCTCTAAAAGAAGCCGTTAAATAAAAAATAGACTTTTAGAGTTATTCTTAATGCTAAAATTCCTTCCCCCGCTCGCCGATTAGCGGGGCGGGGGTTTGGAATGTTTAGTTCATATTCACCAAAAATTCTTATCTTTTTTTTAAAGTGCTAATAAAAGCGGAAGATCGTTAATACTTTTACATTATGAAAAAACATACCAACGAAAGGAGGCCTAAGATTGTTGTAATTGGCGGGGGCACGGGTACTTATACCGTGTTATCGGGATTAAAAGATTTAAATGTAGATATTACCGCGGTAGTAACAATGGCTGATTCCGGCGGTGTTGCGAAGGTGGAACGAGATGAGTTTGGCATTCTTCCAAACAGCGATATTAGAAAAGCAATTTTAGCTTTAACTTCTAAAGATAGCCCCGATACACTAAATAAGCTTTTTTCTTACAGATTTTATCAAGGTGTTGGCATTTCGGGTTACACATTTGGAAACTTTTTTTTAGCCGCCCTTACGGATATTTTAGACAGTCAGATAAAAGCGATTGAGTACGCTTCGAAAATTTTGGAATGCAAAGGAAAGGTGCTTCCTGTTTCTATTGATAAAACAAATTTAGTGGCGACATTAGAAGACGAGTCTCAAATTTTGGGCGAAACGAATATAGATAATCCAAACCATGACGGACAAAAGAGAATAAAAAACCTAACTTTAATTCCCAAAGCAGAAATATATCCGGAGACAAAAAAAGCAATATCACAAGCAGACATAATTGTAATTGGCCCCGGCGACTTATTTACCAGCATAATTGCCAATTTAATAGTGGGGGGTGTTAAAAAATCTATAGCTCAATCTAAAGCTAAAAAAGTTTACATAGTAAATTTGATCGCTAAATACGGGGAAACATACAGATATTCGGCTCTAGATCATGTAAAAGAGGTAGAAAAATATTTAGGAAAAAACGTATTAAACTATGTGTTAATAAATAAGAACGGATTACCTAAAAGAGTTATAAATAATTATCGAAAAGAAAGGGGTTATCCTGTAATCGATGATTTAAAAAATGGCTGCTATAAAATTATAAGAAAAGACCTTTTAGCTAAAGGTGTAGTCAAAGGGAACAAAGATAAATTAAAAAGATCCCTTGTTCGGCACGATAGCAAAAAGTTGGCAAAAACTTTAATTAAGTTGATATAATTCTTCTGTTTTTTGTA
>Ga0066639_10003276_pt1 | contig 14065 bp, 14 predicted proteins | sample CryGeyCG2114_010_2_FD_59504 | JGI IMG/M metagenome (GOLD analysis project Ga0066639, IMG submission 59504) | Groundwater microbial communities from aquifer - Crystal Geyser CG10_big_fil_rev_8/21/14_0.10 | ecosystem: Environmental > Aquatic > Deep subsurface > Groundwater | place: USA: Utah...
TTATAGTTATTACTATAATTGCGATTTTGATTAATTTTGGTAAAGAATATAATAAATATGCCGGTGGTGTTTTACCGAATATGGTAGAAATTCCTTTTAGATTAGGCTTAGATTTATTAGGCGGAACACATCTAGTATACCAAGCGGATGTTAGCGGAGTGGAGGCAAAAGATAGGACAGTTGCGGTAGAGGGTGTACGCGACGTAATTGAACGCCGGATAAATATTTTTGGCGTGTCTGAACCGATAGTGCAAATTGCAAAATCAGGAAATGATCACAGAATTATTGTTGAATTAGCGGGTATTAAAGATGTCAATCAGGCGATTAATATGATCGGAGAAACACCGCTTTTAGAATTTAAAGAAGGAAATGAAACAGTAAAAGAATTAACACCGGAACAAGAGCAAACAATGAATAATTTTAATAAAGAAGCAGGTAATAAAGCAAATAGCGTTTTAGCTAGAGTTAAAGCTAATGAAGATTTTTTAAATTTAGCGAAAGAAACCAGTGAGGATGATCAGCAAGGCAATTTAGGTTGGGTTAATAGTAGTAGTGGTTACCCAAGTATTTTAAGTGAAGTGGAAAAAATGGAGGTTGGTAAAACCAGCGGTTTAATTGAAGATGAGAACGGATATAATATAATAAAATTGACGGAGAAAAGAGTAGTAAAAGAAGACGGCGGGCTTGGTCTGGATAAATTAGAGGTAAAAGCAAGCCATATTTTAATTTGTTTTGAGGGTATTGATGATTGTGAGAGTGGATTTTCTAAAGAGGAAGCTCGCAGTAAAATTGAAAATTTAAAAGCGCAAGCCACTGTAGAAAATTTTACCCAATTAGCCAAAGATAATTCAACTGGTCCCTCAGCGCCAAATGGTGGCGATTTAGGATGGTTTACACGTGAGACAATGGTAAAACCTTTTGCTGAGGCGGTTTTTAATATGCAAACAGGTAATATTTCAGATATAGTAGAAACTGAATTTGGTTTCCATTTAATTTATAAGCAAGATGAACGACCTGTATATGAATATAAAATAAATAGAATTTTTGTAAAGAAGCAAACGAAGACTGATATTCTAGGTCCGGAAGATCCTTGGAAAAATACTGAATTAACCGGCAAATATTTACAACGGGCTTCAGTACAATTTAACCCTAATGATAATTCGCCGGAAGTAAGATTGGAATTTGATAGCGAAGGAAAAGATTTATTTGCTAAAATTACCGAACGCAACGTCGGCAAGCCGGTTGCAATATATTTAGATAATTATCCGATTAGCATACCGATTGTTAATGAGGCGATTAAATCGGGTGATGCCATTATTAGCGGAAAATTCGGCATTAAAGAGGCGAAGCTTTTAGCGCAAAGATTGAATGCCGGTGCCTTACCTATTCCAATTGAATTAATTAATCAACAGACTGTCGGCGCTACCTTAGGGAAAGCTTCGGTGGAAAAAAGTTTAAAAGCCGGTGTTATAGGCGTAATTTTAGTGGCGATATTTATGATAATATTTTATCGTTTGCCGGGAATTTTAGCAGTGATATCTTTAGCAATTTACGGTTTAATAGTATTGGCTATTTTTAAGCTTTGGCCAGTAACTTTAACTTTAGCCGGATTGGCCGGATTTATATTATCTATCGGCATGGCGGTTGACGCTAACGTTTTAATTTTTGCCCGCTTTAAAGAAGAGATGAGAAAAGGCAAACCGGTAGGAAAGGCGGTTGATGAGGCATTTAGACGCGCTTGGCCATCAATTAGGGATGGAAACGCTTCCACACTCTTAACTTGCGTTGTATTAATCATGTTTACCACTAGTATTGTAAAGGGATTTGCCGTGACTTTAGCGCTGGGTGTAATAGTAAGTATGTTTTCCGCTATTGTTGTTACTAGGGTTTTGATGCAGTTTGTAGTTACCGAAAGATTTCAGAAAGTTAGGTGGTTATTAGGAGTTAAATAAATTGTTATATTGCTAAATTGTTACATTGTTACGTAACGAGAGCAAACAAGCATATTTATTTTAAAAGTTTATTTATATCGCCCGCCTGCAACGCTGTAGCACTGCGGGCAGGTTTCGTAACAATGTAATAATTAACGAGCGAAGCGAAATGTTAATAATTTAACAATTTATTTAAAAGAGATGAATATAATAAATAAAAGTAAAATTTGGCTTAGTATATCAAGTATTCTAGTAATCGTGAGCGTCGCTGTTTTAGTTATATTTGGTTTTAAATATGGTATTGATTTTACCGGTGGCAGTTTATTGGAAGTACGATATTTAAATGAACGGCCCCAAATTAACGATGTACGCCAGGCGGTCAGTGAGTTAGCAATAGGCGACGCCAGTATTCAAATGGGAGGAGGAAATAATATATTTTTACGCTTTCAGGAAGTAAACGAAGAAAAACATCAAGAAATTTTACAAAAATTAGACACTATTCAAACAATGAATAATGAGAAATCTAAGCCGATAGAACAGAAAGAAGAAAACGGCATGATAGGTATAGATGCTTCTGGAGATGGGGAACTTAATATTGAAGAAATTGCCTTAGGAAAAAATATAATTTTAAATAACATTGAAGAATTGCGCTTTGAATCAGTTGGGCCGAGTATTGGGCAAGAATTGAAAATAAAATCTTTGTATGCGATTATTATTGTATTAATTTTAATTGTTGCTTATATCGCTTATTCATTCCGCAAAGTTTCCAAGCCGGTTGCTTCCTGGAAATACGGCATGGCAGCCATTGTCGCTTTGTTTCATGACGTTATGATTGTTTTAGGAGTTTTCGCTTTATTAGGTAAGTTCTATGGCGTAGAGATTGATACCGCTTTTGTGGCGGCTATTTTGACAGTTTTAGGTTACTCTGTTAATGATACTATTGTAGTGTTTGATCGTATCCGTGAAAATTTACCGAAGAGTGATAATGATTTTGCAAGTACAGTTAACACTAGTTTAAATGAAACATTCGGTCGTTCAGTTAATACATCTTTAACAACATTGTTAGTTTTATTGTCAATTTTCTTTTTCGGCGGTGAAACTATTAAATACTTTGTATTAGCGCTGTCTATTGGTGTAGTAGCTGGTACTTACTCCTCTATATTTTTAGCATCCCCATTATTAGTTAAATGGGAGAGATTAAAAAAACAACATTAATTAAAGAATATAATTTTAAATAAAAAACACGCTTGCTAAAAAGCGCGTTTTTTGTTAGGATAGAGTATAATAAATTAAAAATTTGTTCTTTTTGGCAATAAATTCAATAATACGAGGAGGCTTTATTATGATGAGACAATGTTTAAGTTGTAATCAACAAGAAGTTCCGTTTATCGTCGAAGACGTGCGAAGAATTCTTGAACAGCGTAACATGGATATTGCAGCCATCAAGGATTTAATTAAAAAGTTTTTGGTTGCATTACGTAGCGGTGAGATCGAAGAAGACCCGTTTAAAAAAATAAACAAGCGGTCTTTGCACACCGCACTCCCTCAATGGAATCCGATTAAGCCATTAGAGCTTAAACGTGATTTATTTCAATGGTTATACGCCATCTATAATCAATGTCCTGGGATTGCTGTACTAGGGCAATAATCTTGTTTTTATCACATCACTATGTCCAGCTAGGAATTCCTTGCTGGACATTATTTTTTTTCCGGCGAGTTGAAGCTGTTTTATAGTTAAAGCATCTTTATCGCATTGAACAGTGAGTTGGTCATTATGTAAAAATATAGTGCCGGGTTTATTTTTATTAATTTTTACAATATTAGCAACAGAAATAATTTTTAAAATTTTTTTGTTCCATTCTGCTTGCCCACCGTAGCCCTGCCTTGCCGGCAGGCAGGCTTGGCGTAGGTGGGTGTAAGTCCCAGGCCAAGGTGTATAAGCTCTAATAAGCCGTTCAATTTCTTCAGCTGACTTATTCCAGTCAATCTTACCGTGTTCGCGGGTAAGTTTTGGCGCATAAGTAGCTTTCGCGTCGTTTTGTTTTTTTAACTTTAATTTATCTTCTATATAATCGTAAATATATTTTAACGCGACTTCAGTGCTTAATTTTGATAATTTATCATGTAAACTTTCGCCAGTTTCGTTCGGCATAATTTGCAAAAACTCTTGTGCAATAATATCGCCGGTATCCATTCCTTTAGCCATTTTCATTAATGTTACGCCAGTTTCATTATCACCGTTAGCGATAGCGGTTTGGATAGGGGAAGCTCCTCGATATTTTGGCAATAAGGAGGCGTGTAAATTTAAACATCCATGTTGGGGAATTTGCAGAATTTTTGGTGGTAATATTTGACCGTAAGCTATTGTTAAAATAACATCCACCCTCACCCCCAACCCCTTCTCCCTTAGAGCGAGGGGGAGTGATTTTATGTCGCTTGGTTGAAGAATTGGAATATTGTGCTTTTTAGCCTCAACTTTCACCGGCGGGGGAGTTAAAATTTGCTTGCGACCAACTTTAGCATCCGGCGCGGTAATAACCACTGAAACAGAAAAGCGCTCATCAGAGATGAGGGCTTGTAATGTTGGCACGGAAAATTCAGGTGTACCGATGAAAATTAAGTTATATTTTTTATTTTGCATTTTTTTATTCTCCAACACATCCTCGAGCTTTTAAAATATCCATTGCCCCTGGAGTAGCGCCATTAATTAATTCTTGCGCTCGCTCACTTCCTAATTTTTCTATAAAACAGGTTTGCATGCCGGGCGTTATTTCGGTTGGTAGCTGACTAACATCAACCCCCATATTTTCTAACATAGCTTCTTGACTGTCATTAAGTAGGGGATTTTTGTCTTTTACTGCGGTAGCTGTGTTATTAGTATTAGTGTTTGCAGTCGGGGTATATCCCTCAATACTATTACGTAAATAACTATTTAGCATACTTCCGATTAATTTGTTTCTTAAATTTAGCGGATTGAAAATTACCACAATAATTAAAATTAAAATTAGTGATAAGATGGTAACTAATAAAATTTGGATTGTTTTTTTCATAGCGTTTATATTAAAAATAATTTAAACCTGTCGGCGTTTCGTGTCTAGTTATCTGTTCTTGATATTCGGGATTATAAATTTCAATAATTTTATATTTTCCTGAAGTTACCTGCGTATCTGTTGAAATTCCTTTAATAGTTTGTGAGAGCATTATTATTTTCCCCCAATACAACCATTTGCCGTCAATATTATGAACTAAAAAACATCTAGTAGGCGCGAGGTGGAATATACGCGCTCCTGGTTTATTTTTAAACTCAAAAACTTTATCTACTAAGCTTTCTAATTTAATTGGACTTTGTTTGTGTTTTTCAAGACTTAGAAGAGTATCTGGAAATCCTTGTTCAGTTGTGATTTGTAGTGTGTCGTTTAGTTCTATGTAGCTACCCATGTCTTTATTGTTAAAATATAAGTTTATTTGGATTTTATTCGCCTAGGCATAAATGCCCAGGCTATAGATCAAACCCGCTTAAGCGGGTTTTGTTTTCTAGCCCTGCGATTTATCGCTGGGCGGCTAGGGGATGATTATCTATTTTTAATTGCTTTAATGTTTTTTTAGGCAAATAATCAATAAAAAGAATTCCGTTTAAATGGTCTACTTCATGCTGAATAACACGGGCTAATAATCCCTCAGCTTTTAATCTTGTTTTTTGATTATTTTTGTTAAAATAAATAACACAAATTTTTTGAGCGCGCTTAACATTGCCGTATATCTCAGGGACAGATAAACAACCCTCTTCAGCTATTTCTTTCCGCCATGATTTTTTAGTAATTTTTGGGTTAACCATACCAATAGCTCCGTCTTTTGTGTTAATTGTTATTAGGCGGATATTTTGTCCGATTTGGGGAGAGGCTAGTCCAATCCCGTCTTTTTCCAACATGGTTTTTTCCATATCCAAAATAAGCCGTTTTATCTCCGACGTTATTTTTTTTATTTCCTCGGATTTTTTGCGGAGAATTGGGCTTGGGTGAGTAATTATATTAAGTAATTTTGGCATAAATTATAATAAATATTAATATTATATTTAATGTAACATCTTTTAAGCTATTAGTCAATTTTTATAAATAAATTAGTTTATTATTATATTGACATTGTATTATTAATATATTAAAGTTAGGCAAAATAAGATTAAAGGAGGATTAGCATGCCCTTTGTTGAAGTTAAAGTTTACGTTACTTTCATAACTCATCCAACAAGCGGAGAAATCAGACATCATACATTCAGTAAAGTAGCTGCTATTACAACTGGTTTTTCTCCGACACATCTAATACTGAAGGCCTCTAAAAACGGGAAGGAGGTATTTTTAAAATTTCAAGTTGTTGATATTGAAATTACTGAAGGACAGTGTGGGCAAGTAATGAAATGCCAGGCAATTTGCATGAAATTAGTAAATGAAGAAGTTGATAAATTTTTCGATTTCATTCAAACTGACTCTACTTGGAAAAAAGAAAATTAAGTCAACGGATCAACATCTATACTCCATGAACTGGAAAGTTCCTGGAGTTTTTTATTTAAATCATCTATATGATAGTTTAAAGGTAATTTTACAATAATATGCCTCAGCCAAAAATTTCTGATTTTTTCATTAATCGGTTTAATCGGGCCAATAGTTTGGATATTATGGATATTTTTTAATTCATTAGCAACTTTTAGACTTTCTTTAAGTAAAAAATCATAATCATCACTTTTACAGATTAATTTCATCATTTTTATATATGGCGGATATTTTAATAGTTCGCGGTTTTTTAATTCTTGCGGATAAAACGCCTCTAATCCGTTTTTAGGTAATAATTGCAATAATTTATTTTCCGGATTATAGGTTTGGATAATACAGTTTTCTACATCGTCTCGTCGGCAGAGTTGGTTTAAAATTTGCCAGGACTTTTCATCTGTTCGCCAATCGGGAAAGTTAAGAATGGAATCAATATTAATCGCTGCGATGATTTTTAAGTTAGGCGATGACAGCGGTAACGCAATTTGCGTACCGATTATTATATTAACTTTATTATCTATAAATTCTTTATATTTATTTTTAGCGGTTTTTAAGCGTGAGGTATTAGACGAGTCAACGCATAAAGTTTTTGCGTCGGGGAATAATTTTTTTAATTCAAGCTCAACTTTTTCTATACCAGTGCCAAAACCCTTAATTCGGTTTGATTTGCATTTAGGGCAAACGAGCGGGGAGTTGGTTTTGAAATTACAATGATTACAACTAAGAGTTCTAGCTGTATGCTCCATCATCGCAATTTGGCAACGCGGACACCTGATAACATGTCCGCAATCGCGACACATCACAAAAGTGGAAGCGCCACGACGATTCACAAATAAAATAACTTGTTTATTATCAAGTAGCGCTTGTTTTATTTCCGCCTGTAAATCCTCGGAAAAAATAGAATAATTTCCCTTTTTTAATTCATCGCGCATATTAATAATTTGCCATCCGCCGTTGTTTATTTGGTCGGGGCTGGTTATAAGGGAAGTTGGTGGGTAGGCGAAATAAGCCTCAACTGACGGTGTGGCAGTGCCGAAAACTAATTTACAGCCATAAAGCTCCGCTTTTTTCTTTGCGACTGTGCGGGCATCATAATGCGGATTCATATCCCATTGTTTATAACTTAAACTTTGTTCCTCATCAATAATAATAGTCCCTAAATTTTTAAAGGAAGTAAAAATAGCCCGGCGGGTGCCTAAAAATATCCTACTTGCGCCTGTTTGGCCTTTGCGCCAGCTGATAAGTTGTTCTGTTTTTGATAGTTCACTATGTAATAATACAATATCTTCGTTAGGAAAATTTTCATTAAGCCAATGCTTAGTTTGCGGTAGGAGCATTAATTCCGGTACTAGAAAAAGAATTTGTTTTTTTTCTTGAAGAGTTTTTTTTATAAGTTCTAAATAATGAGGTCGTCTTTTTATTAAAGCGTCTGTTATTAAATCCAAAGAAAGCTGTGATATAGACGAGCGCTTATTAATTAGAGATAAGTTCATTTTCGCCAGCGCCTCTAATAATTTTTTTGTTTTTCTTTTTGGTATGTCCGGGGCTAGTTGTTTTAAAATTAATCCTAAGGACGAAAAATAATATTCGCCCATAAATTTAGCCAGTTCTATGTCTTTGTTATTTAAAATAGGGTAGGGGTCAACAATACTATTTATCTGTTTATATTTTATATCATCTCTTGGCGCTTGTGTGATAATATCCTGTATAATACCACTGACATTTCGATAATAGAGCGGAGCTTCTATAAGTTGTCCGATTTTTACCTCATTCTCAAAACCATCCGCGCTATAAGTATATATCTGCGGTTTAGAAATCGGGAGCTTAGTTAAAGGAATGATATTTAAAAACATAATTTAGCTTTTAAAGTCTATAAAGTAAATAGTAACTTTAAATTTTAAGTCGCCTATATCTTAACACTAGAGATGTTTTTGGTCAAAAATAAAAATGCCAGCAAGTTTTAGGTCTGCTGGCGTTATAATTATCTAATATTAAAATTCAAATTCTACCGTTAAATTTCCGACTCCGAAAGGCCATTCGTAGGATAAAATATCAATTTTATGGTTAATTTTTGATAATATCCCGAGTAGTATTAGTAAAGGTTTTATTTCGCTAAAGCCGGATTTTTCTGCCTGTTCTAGATTGATTTCGGAAATTTCTTTATATTTTTTTTCTTTTATTAAATCAATTATTTTTTGGTCGAATTTTTTCGCTTTTGGCGAGTAGCCGTTAGGAAAATTTTTACTTAGTTGGGTTGAGGTATTAATAGAGGAAACTACCGCTATTCTTTTTTCGCTATTTAATATCGTTTCACATAAATTTTTACCAAAATTAAAATGTTCTTCATAAGTTAACTCAGCCGGATTAAGTGCCAGTATTTTTAAGTCCTTCTTATGCGCGCATAAAAAATATAACGGTATTAATGCACGGTAATTTAATTCTTCAACGGTCATTAGTTTAACCGGTTCTTGCTGTTTTGACATAGTTTCTTTTATTTCATCAGCCAGCGCATTGTCGCCACTATAAGTCGGTTTAAAAGAAAAATCGCCAAATTCACCGAAATTTCCGCCGTAGGTTGGTGAAAAATTAATAATAAATGATTTTGTGTTAATAGTATCATCAGACGCGATGATGATTAGAGTATCAATTTCAGAAGCATAAAAATCCTCCTCAAGCTTTTTTATAGCGTTAAGGGTGGCTGCTAATTTTTTAGTATTTTCTTTGCCAATAGTTGGAATTAAAATAGGAGAATGGGGGATGACAGCGGCGAAGTTTAACATAGATATTTTGGATTTAGTGTTTATAATTTTATTTCTGTAATGACTCTTCAGTTATAGCCTCACCATTATCATACAACGCTAACACTCGTGAATTAACTTCCAGAATATTTTCCCATTTATATCCTAAACTTTCAAACACTTTGCCGGAGGCAATCGGTCGTTTTACGCCATCGGAAATAACATATACTGCCGGAGACATATTTGTCTTTAATAAATAGCCGTCTTCAAATTTAACCGGCTCAATTTTTTTGTATTTAGCCAACTCCTCTGCGGTTACTTTTGTAGGAGAATAATTTTTAAATTTCGTTTTTAAAAATATTGGGTCAATTAACGGCGCTTTAGTATTGTTTATAACAAAATATACTCCGCCACCATCAGGATCTCGTAATAAAGCGCCGGTTGGGTAAGCGTCATCACTGGTTATCGGTTCACCATTACTATAATAAGCTAAGTCTTGCGAACTCGCATTTTCCACCTCTTCCGGATTAAAGCCAAGTGTACGGAATACCTCCGGGCTGGATATTTTTCTTTTATTATCATCAATTAACAAATAAATATCACCTGCTGGAGATCTAACAATAGAATATTGAGCGAATTTTATCGGCGCTCCTTTTTCATATCCGTCCAAATCAGCTTTTTTAATACTGATTATTTTTTTAGGATCATAACGGGAGGTAAGCGCACCTTTGCTTAAGAATGGCCTTTTTTTACCGTTCTGAATAAGCCAGACGCCGATTTCTCCGTCAACTTGCACTAGTGAGCCGTCAATTAAGATTTTAGTAAAATATTGGTTCCAGAGTCGCCAAAAATTATAATTTCCGTTATAAACATGCGGGGTATAATTATATAAAGCGGCTGTCGCTTGATTTACCGGTGTGACAGCAATTTCTTGTTTTTCATTAATAGTATCGTAAGGATTAGTGAAAGTATAAGTTTTTCCAGCTTGATAAGGAAAAGCTGTCGGATTTACCATGTATTCATAAAATTGTAAAGAAGCGGAGTTAACTTGCTTACCAAAGCCCTTCCATCGGTCATTGCAACCGCCACCATCCGGACAACCATAACCGGTCGCCCAGTCAAGACTACTTTGTTTTGGATTTTGACTATCCAATAAACTTTGTTCTTTCTGCAACAAGACTAATAAAAATTGTGGATTAATAGAAATCGGTTTACATTTCAATTTTTGTTCAGCTAGGGTCGGCGTAGCGCTGACATCAGCTCCTTGGCAATCATAATTATTTACAGCTGCATTATAAATTATTTCAGCGGTTGATTTAGTTTGTCCGTAATAATCTATAGTTTTATAATTCGCTATATACCCGCCTTTATCATTAAGAAAATTTTGAATATCAGCTAGAGTCATGGTAGTCTTATCTAAGATTTCATTATCAGAGATAATATAATTCGGGTTGAAGTCGCTTGCAAGTGCTGGTTGAGCGATGAATACAGATATAATTACAATAATGAAGAATTTTTTCATAAATATGTAAAGTTAATTAGGTATATAGTTAATTAGGTACTTAGTTTTGAAATTAATAAAGCTTTAATGAATATAAGCCTGATTAACTAATTAACTAAGTACCTAAGTGACTACGTAGGAAGTATACCATGATTTTGATTGCTGACCTATATATTTATACACATTTAAAGTCAAAAATATTACACTCATTATTTAAAATAGACTAATTTACAGAAATGTTAGCTAATATTTACGCTATTGCCATTTTTGTCATTTTGTTTTATAGTTATTCACAATGTTAAAAATTAACAAAAAATGCTTATGGTAACTATTCCTGAGGATGGTCAATTAATTACTAAAGAAGGATTTGAAAAATTAAAAAGTGAGCTGGGTTACTTAAAAAATACTCGCCGGCATGAAATTTCCGAGCGCATTGAACGTGCTAAAGAATTAGGGGATTTAAGCGAAAATGCGGAATATTCAGAGGCAAAAGATGAGCAGGCTTTTAATGAGGGTAAAATTATAGAAATTCAAGGAATTATTAAAAAATTAACTGTAGTAGAGCATCGTTCTGGCGAAACAGTAGGTTTAGGCTCAAAAGTAACCGTAGAGTGTAACGGCCGAGAAAAAGAATTTACTATAGTAAGTTTTAATGAGGTTGATCCTGAAAATAACAAAATTTCAAATGAATCACCAATTGGAAATGCCTTACTTGGGAAAAAAGTTAATGAAGAGGCAATAGTAAATTTACCGAGCGGAAAAGTCGCATATAAAGTTTTAAAGGTAGATTAATTAGTGTTTCGTCATTATTTTAAATAAGAAAAAAAAGACTTTGAAAATATTTCCAAGGTCTTTTTTTAAAATAAGTAATCGTGCCGGTGATTTTATTAATCATTAAAAGTAACAAAATATGTTTCACCGTCGGTAAAAAATTGGTCGCCACTGAAATTTTTTCCTAATATTGGATTAACCAGTTTAGTTTTTATAGAATTTTTAATAACACCGGTTTTTTCTAAGTCCGTAAAAAGAAGTTTTCGTTCAGTATTAATATTAGGACTTATTTTATGAGTAATGCCCCATTTAATACCGGTGTCTAGGCTGACAGTACCTACGTAGATATTGTTTCCTTGGTCATTTTTTAAATTAGTTTTCCAAAATCTGGCATGATGTTTTTGTCTCACGCTTTTTGTTTCGGTTGATTTTTCAAAACCGAAATCATTTACCTGTTTATTCCAAAATGATGGCGTCATCGGCGCTGTGGCATAGTTTTTATTTAAAATAACATATTTAATTAATTCTAGCGTTGAGCGAAAATTAATAGTTTCTGCTAATGTCCAGCCGGCTTTTTTAAAATTATTTACTATTGTAGCGTCGTCACTAGCTGTAATAATAATCTTGGGTTTGACCGGTTAGAGTTTCAGTATAATAGGGGACGTTGTAATCTAAAAAAATATTAGTTATGTTAGTCGTGGTTGATTCTGAGATAGCAGGCAATTTTAAAATTAATTGCGGGTGGTAAAATAATCCATAAACAAGATAAAAAATAAATCCAAAACTAATCAGACAAATTTTAATTAATTTAATTTTAGTGGCGCATTCTTTTTTTAAGTTAGCATTATTTTCCTGAAAGAGTTTCCATTCAACAATGCTAATGCTAATTAGTAACCATATTAACCCTACTAAATAACCGGCCCAAACATCGCTAACATAATGTACGCCCAAATAAAGCCGGCTAAGACCAATTATTATAATTACTACAATACTTATGACAGCAATTAGCACTTGGTTTTTTTTATTTTTAGTATTACGTAATAATAGATAAGTTAGAAATCCGTAAAAAGCAATAGCGATAGTAGCATGCCCGCTGGGAAATGAACTTGTGCTTTCAAAATAAACAGCCGTGGATGGTCTTCGCCTATGAAAAATTATTTTAGCGATAAAAGTAAATCCTTCACTACCTACTATCGCTAGCCAAAGCGCCATAATTTCCCATTTTTTCCGCGTTAAGTATAAAAAATAGGAGGCAATAACAGCGAATATTATAACAGTAGAGTCTTTACCTAGTAACGTTATCCAGAGAAAGGTTTTTATTGCGGTTATGTTACGAAAAATGTAAAACAAAGTATTTATTCGTTCGTCAACGCTAACTATTGTATCTGATGTTATAAAATCTATTATTATACCAAAAAAAAGTAATAGAATGTATAAAAAAGCGACGCTTAAAATTGTTAGTGGTAATCCTGCAAATTTTTTTTTATTATATCTTTCTTTAAGAAAAAAAATAATCCGCGGATGCGCGCACCTGATTTTTTTTATTTCTTTATCAGTTAAAAATGCATTTTTAAATGAGCGTAAGAGGGATTTTAAAATTTGCATATTATGTTGATAATAATATTATTTAATACGCCTTTTATTATAGGATAATAATACTGCAGACTATGCCATAAATAACGATACTAATCATATCTTGAAATACTGTGGCAATAGGCCCTGTTCCCGCTGCCGGGTCTTTATGGATAGATTGAAGCGCCTGCGCCACTATTAAAGCAACAATCGGCGCTGTAGTTATCGCGATAAAAGAGGCTATTCCGACGCTTAAAGAAATTAAAGTATCATGTAGCCATAACAAAGTGACTGCGCTTGATACAATTCCAAAGGTTAATCCGAAAATTAAGCCTAGTGACAATTCTTTAATTAAATAATCGCTGAATTTCGCCTTTTTTGTTCTTAAACCACGCGAATAAATCGCCTCTGTCTGTGTGCCAATTGCATCAGCGGTATAAACAATAAACGGCAAGAAGAATACAATTTGCACGTTTCTCGCTAACACTTCTTCAAAACTGGAAGTGATAAATGAAATACCAATGCCTAAAAATAAGCCGATAATAAGCGAAGGATAACGGAGTTTAAATAATGTTCCGATTGATTCGCAATTATCGTCGGCGTAAATAGTTCTTTTATTACTCATAATTATTACTGGGTAATTTTTAGAGTTTGCTGTGAATTTATATTTATATTATACGGCACTTTGAGTTTATTCACAATTTTTCATTTAACGTATGCCGATGAAGCGAAGTTTTCACGAAACGAAGTGAAGCGAAAATTTGCGCGAAGTCTCTGACAAGAGACGGAGCCGCTTATCGAGCTGTTAGCTGATGTATATGTTTTTATTCGATTTGCAAATGCAAATCACTTTTAAAAAGAATTTAATTTTGTTTTTCGTTTTGGGGCAAAGGGAAGAGGGGAACTAAAGGGGTGAATTCCATTTTTTCAAAACTCTTTATATATTTATTTTATATTACATCTTAACCCCGTCCGCTTGCGGCGGGGAACCACTTAAGGGGGTGCGGGGGAT
>Ga0066639_10003277_pt1 | contig 14062 bp, 7 predicted proteins | sample CryGeyCG2114_010_2_FD_59504 | JGI IMG/M metagenome (GOLD analysis project Ga0066639, IMG submission 59504) | Groundwater microbial communities from aquifer - Crystal Geyser CG10_big_fil_rev_8/21/14_0.10 | ecosystem: Environmental > Aquatic > Deep subsurface > Groundwater | place: USA: Utah...
CCCCCTTCTGTCCGTTTGGGGCGGAAGAAGGACATATTCTTATTTAGCTTGTTTCCGGAGTTTAAAGCGTTATACCCATATATCACTTTTATTACTCTTCCCTTGGGAGGGAATGAAGTTGCCTTCTGGGTATGTCTTCAAGGTGCTATATAAGATGACTCGCTCGCTTTCATTTCATCTTATCTGGACATAGTATATCACATAAAGAAATATATGTCAATACTATATGGCAATATATATTTAAAAAAGTCATTATAAAGATAAATAAAGGCAAAAAAGCACCTATTTAAGCCAAAAAAATGTCATAAACTATTGACAATTAAAACTAAAAGGAGTATACTTAAGCAAAACAAAGGTCAAAAATACTTTGGTTATTATTTCTTATAATTTGTATTTTGTTTTAGCTTATGTATGAACAAACCTTGTTCCAAGCCGGTCTTACCTCTAATCAAGCCGTTATTTATGAAATTTTACTTAAAAATGGCTCTCTCCCAGCTGGTAAAATTAGTTTAAAAAGCCGTTTTAAAAGGGGATTAACCTATAAAATTCTTGAGGAACTTATTTCTCTTGGTCTTATTGAAAAAAAAGAGGAAAAAGGGAAAATAGCCATTTTCAAGCCTTCTCACCCCTTAAAACTTCAGGATTTAGCGGAACACAATGAAGAAAAAGCAAAAAACGCCAAACTGGCGCTTTCCGGTGTCATCTCCTCTCTAATTTCTGATTTTAATCTTGTTTCCGGCCGCCCCGGCGTTCGTTTTTTTGAAGGTCTGGAAGGTATTAAAAAAGTTTTAGATGACACTATTTATAATAATCAAGAAAAGAAGCTTTTTACTTTCTCTGACGTCGCTGGCTATGTTTCTTATTTAGAAGATTGGAACGTTCGCCACTATGCCCCAGAAAGAAAAAAACTTAGCATTTATGAAAAAGTTATTATTCCTGATAATACAAAAGCTTTGGATTATATGAAAAGCTATACCGCTAATGAATTTACCGACATTATTTTTATTGACCATAATATCTTTCCCTTTTCTACAGAGATAAACATTTATGACCAAAAAGTTTCTCTGGTTACTTTTTCCGATAAAACTCACATCGGTGTTATTATTGAAAATCAAGCTATCGCAGATACTTTAAAATCCGTATTTAATTTTTGTTGGAACTTTGGCAAAAAACTTCTCAAAGACGACCAGCCGGAATGGATGAAAAAACAATGGAAAGAAGAAAATAAGGAAGATGAAAAAAGTGGGGGAAGTGAAGAGATTAAAATAAAAAATAATAAAAACCAAACAGATAATGATATAGATAGCGAAGCAAAAGAGGGAATTAGCGCTCCTTAATTTTTTTGCTTTTATTCAAAAACAGGCTTTACTATATATTTTTGAATAAATTTATTTAAATCTGGCAATGTCAGGCATTCTTGGCACTCCTTCATTAATTCTTCTCTATTTCTTCCTATTTTTTCCCAGTATTTTTTCGGCGCTTTTTCTATAATTTTAAAATAGTTTATCAAAAGAGGTTTTATCACTTCTCGTGCGTATTTTTCTTGCTGATATTCTCCTAAAACTGCTATTTTCCCAGATATAATTCCTTCTGGAGAAGCCACCACTTGATCGCTATTTATAAACACCCCAGCCTCTTCTTTATAAAAATATGTGCTGTAAGGTTCTTTGAAATTCATTATTTCTTCTTGCTTTTCCCCGGCGCTTCTAAATCCGAAACTTTGTGACCCTAAATTTGGAACATAAAAATTAAATTCAAAAAATCTGCTTTTTTCTTTCTTTCTTGGTTTGTTTATTTTTTCTACTCGCACTCTAGCTATTTGTTGTCGTAACTTATCGTAATAGTCATAAATTACCCCTTTTCCTATTTTTGCTTTTCTTTCGTTTATTATATCTGTAAATTTTTGTAGTAAAATAGCTTTTATTTCGTTTTCTCTTTCTTTTTCTGTTAAAATATTTTCCTTATTTTTTCCTATTTTATTAAACTCGCTTTCCATATTTTTAATTAGAGCGGCTATTGCATCATATCTAGCCTCGTTTGGATGGCTTATTTTTGTTCCGTTAGCCGCTAATATCCAAGCTATTTCTTCTATTACATAAGGCAGATACTTTTCCTTTTCTTCTTTAGTTTTTTGCTCTCCGATTGATTCTTGAATAGCTGATAAAAATGCTCCTTGCCAATCTTTATCTTTTACTAGTCTACTTAAAAAATCTTTATATTCTTTAAATTTTTCTTTTCCTATTCTTTCTAAAAAATCCTCATATTCTACTACTTCTAAATTGCTTAAATTAAACTCTTCTATTATTTTTTTATAATTTTTTTGTTCCTCCTTTCCTATTTTTTTTGCCGCTACGACAGCTTCTTCCTCGTCTAAATTATAAAGATTTTTATAATTACTTTCTGCTTGTATTTGGTCGCAAACTACTATTTTTACTTTTCTCTCTTGGTTGTTAAGCCAAAATAGATAAGAATAAATTTCAATCGGTTTAGCGGTTTTTAACTCACCTTCAAAAACTTTTTCCCAACTTGCCTGATCCTTTGATATACCAACTGGAAAATAAACAAATTCTTTTCTTGGTAATTCTTCTTTTTTAAATTCTTTTACTTCTTCTTTTAAATTTCCGACTATTTCTTTAGGTAATTTCACTGATTCGCGTCCAAATATTATTTGTTCCAGTTTTTTTTCTAAATTATTTTGATAAATTAGTAATTCTTTTAATTTTTTTACCAATGGCTCAAATTTTTTTTGTTCCCTCTCAAGTTCTCTTTCTAAATTTTGTCTTTGCTCGTTGTTCATTCTTTTTTTTACCACTTCTTCTACTTGTGGCGTTTGTTTATACATCCTCTCATATAAATTAATCATCATTTTTAACCGCTCGCTGTCATATTTTTTATTTTTTTCTTCCTCTTTTTTAAAAAATTCTTTTTCAATATCTGGCGCTGTCTTTAAATATTGTTCAAAAAAATCCTTATTTTCTTCCCGGCTCTTCGTGGCTTGCTCTGGATTGTCAAAAATAAGCTCAAAACCAGCTTCGCTAATCTCTTTGTATTTTGTGTTTAATTCTTCAACTGAATATTTTAATTCTCTAAACATTCTTTCTCGCGCCTCTTTCTTGTCTCGTATTCCATTTATAGCCTCAAAAATAGCCTCTCTCTTTTCTTCGTTTGTTTTTTCTGCCTTTATTATTCCCTCGGCTTCTTTTAATAATCCATTATCCTGCTGGATAAAAGCTTTTTTAATTAACTCGTATGATATTTTTTTTGAAAAAAATAATTCATTATATTCTTCTGCCATCACCTCCGCTTTATTTTTTGCGTTATTCACCGCTCTTACATATTCTCTAAATAAAATATCAGCTGTTTGTTTTTCTTCTGCTAGATTATTTCCTAATTCAATTAAATTGTTTCCATAGTCTAATCCGTTTTCTTCTAAAGCAAAAAACAGCCGGAAACGATTTTCTTTATCTTTTTCATTTTCCCCCTCATTTATAAACTTTTTTATTTTTTCTATTTCTTCTCTATCTTTATCAGCTAAAAATCCCACAAACTGAATTTGTTCCCTTATGTTCAAATCGCTAAGTTTTATATTAAATTCTCCTTCAATTAAATCCCTTATCGGAAGCTTAATTAAAGATTCAAATATTATTTTTAATTCCTCACCTTTTTTATTTTTTAAATTTACTCCCTCCTTGCTTAATAATTCGTCTAAGCTTATTTTTTCTTCATTTCCTTTTTTTCTATCTATAAAATATAAAGGGTTTCCTTTGTAGTCATAAACAACGCTGTAATCTTTATCAATATTATTTTCTATTTCTGTCTTATTTTTTGTCTCTTTTCTGCCGTATCTTTCTTCCCATTCCTGAAATTCTAATTCTTGGCATCGCGATACAAACATCCGCTTGTAATTTTCAAAAAAGTTATCTACTAACTCATCGCTTATCTTCTCTTTATCTAAAATCGCTTCGCTTAAAAAAGACATCTCTTTCGGCCAATGGCTTTCTTTAGCTCCGGCATCACCTTCTATCACTTCAAAATAATAAGACCGGACATCTTCCCAGTTATTTTTTAATTCCCCTCTTTTTTTATCCGTTGGAAAATCAATTAAAATTGGGCTTAAAGCAACTTCTATTTCTTTTTTAATAAAATAAGATTTATTATTCTCCTTTAATTTTTTTAAAAGCTCTTCAGCTATCTCTTCCCCGTATTCTTCTACAAAACCAACTTTAACTTCCATATTACTGTCAGATATTCTCACTTCTTCATTTTCCGTCCACCCATAAACGTTTCCTCTTACTTTTATTTCTTTTAATTCATCTATTATAAATATATCTGCCGCTATATTATTATGGCTATCTTTAAAAAATTCAGATAATTTTAAACCCGGTAAAAGTTTTTTATTATTTATTATCTCATTAACCGCTTCTACTAAAAATCCATCACTTACCTTTTCTCTATTATTAAAGAAAGACTGGTATAACTTAATCACCAGATCAGGATGAACAAAATCTATATATTTTAACCATCTAATTACACTCTCTTCTTGTTCTTTATTAAACTTTATTTCTTTTTCAATTTTTTTTTCTATACACTTAGCAGTTAAATCACTTACTGTATTTATTTCTTTTTCATAACCATTTTTTTTCCTTACTACTAAAACTCTTTCAAAAATTTTTTCTAAATTATTCTCACTTATTTTATTTTCATCATCTTTTTGTGCTTCTAACGCTAAATCAATCACTTTTTCTAATTCTTTTTCTTCCCAACTTCTATCTATTAAATCTATAACTCCCTGCATCTTTTTTAATTTTTCATACTCTATTTTTTCTGAATTACTTCCTTCGGCGTCTTTTAATTCTATTAATTCTCTTAATCCTTCTAATCTTTCCGATAAATCTAAATTATTATTCTCCGCATTTTTTATTATTTTTTCTTTAAATTTACTAATTTTTTCTCTTAATCCTTTTTCTTCTCCTTCTTTTAAAATCTCCTCCAAAAAAGGGCTTAATTTTAACTCTTTTTTCTCTTTCTCCTCCGTTAAATCTTCAACATGGTCTTCTTTAGAAAATTTAACCGGCATTTTTCCGAACTTAATTTCCATATCTCTATTCTGCCATATTTTTCTATCAAAGTCTTCTTTCTATTTTTTAAAAACATAATTTAAAACCCGCTTTTAAGCGGGTTTTACCTTTAGACTTTTTCTTTTTTCAGAACCTTCATTTATCTTTATCCCGAATTTTTTTACTATTTCATAAAATTCATCCTGCTCTATAATCTCTTTTTCTAAAAGTGTTTCTGCCACTTTATCTAAAGCCTTTCTTTTTTCTTTCATAATTTTCATTGCCTTATTTAAAGCATCGTTTATTAACATTGCTACTTCACTGTCTATATTTTTTGCCACTTCTTCTGAATAATGTTTTCCCGTCATAATCTCTCTTCCTAAAAATATTGACTCGTCTCCATCTCCAACAGCTACCGGCCCCATTTCTTCACCCATTCCATATCTTGTCACCAAACTTCTTGCTAAATCATAAGCAACCCTCAGATCATTCGATGCTCCGGTTGTCACATCTTTAAAAACTGTTTTTTCGGCTGCGTATCCTCCCATCATCATTACGAGATCAGCTAAAAACTGTGCCCGGCTTTTTAATCTTCTGTCTTCCAGTGGAAGTTTTAAAGTGTATCCTCCCGCCATGCCGCGTGAAACTATGGAAATTTTATGCACCGGATCCGCCTCCGGCAAAACCGCCGCCCCGAGCGCGTGCCCCGCTTCATGATAAGCTATTATTTTTCTTTCCTTGTCTGTTATTGTTAAACTTCTTCTTTCCGGCCCTAAAATTACCTTTTCCACTGAATCAAAAATATTTTGCAAAGTTATCTCTTTCTGTCCGTTTATTGCCGCTAATATTGCTGCCTCATTCATTAAATTTGCCAGATCTGCCCCGGAAAAACCCGGCGTCCGGACTGCCACTTTTCTTAAATCAATACTATTTGTAAGTTTTTTATCCTTGGCGTGTATTTTTAATATTTCCTCTCTTTCATTTATATCTGGCAAATCTAAAATTATCCGTCGGTCAAATCTTCCCGGTCGGAGGAGCGCTGGATCTAAAACATCGGGTCTGTTTGTGGCCGCGAGTATTATTACTCTTGTGTTTCCTTCAAACCCGTCCATCTCTACCAGTATCTGATTTAAAGTTTGTTCTCTTTCGTCATGTCCGCCACCAAGTCCCGCTCCTCTTTGCCTTCCTACCGCGTCTATTTCATCAATAAACAAAATAGAAGGAGCTGCTTTCTTTGCTATATCAAACGCATCGCGCGTGCGGCTGGCTCCTACTCCAACAAACATTTCTACAAACTCCGAAGCGGACATATAAAAAAACGGCACCCCGGCTTCTCCCGCTACCGCTCTTGCGATAAGCGTATTATGGCTGACTATTCCATTCGCTGTAAAAGAATGATTTTCTGGCACAGTGAAGTCGTAAACTTTTTCTTTCCCCTCGCTAATAGCCATTACTGGAGAAAAAAACAAATTTGCAGCTAACAGCGACTTTAAATACTCCCCGGCTTTTGAATAAACTCCGCTCTTTTCATATTCTCCTACTAGAAACTTTAAGGAATTTCTTGAAATGCGTCCCCTCGTCTTAATTTTATTCATTATCTTTGATAATTTTTCTGTGCTTTTTCTAGCAGATTGTATATCTTGAAAACACCTTCCTATTGTATTGTTTGCATAAGGCAGCACATCTACATTAGTGTTTCCCGTATTATGAGTAGATAAATAATTTTCCATTTTTTCTTGTTTTCTTTTAAGTCGAAAACCAATTTGATTAACAAACGGAACTAAAGAAGTTCCAGAAACAAAAATCTCATAAACCAGATTTTTATGTTTTTTATCATTCCCGCTTTTTATTCTTCTTCCTGGCACTATCCCCATATTTAAAAGTAATACTATCACCTGATTTGAAAGCGTCTTACTGACCGTGGCATATCCAAAAGTATATCGCTCAAAATATCCATCCGTGTCAAATAATCCCTGTAAAAAAGCCACCGCCACTTCTTTTGGCGCCATCATAATAGAAGGAGGGATTGTCTTATCATAAGACAAAAGATAAGACATTCCTGAATAATACAAATCTTTTTTTACTTTCCAAGATGAAACCACGCTTGTTATTCCATCGCTTCCCATCCTCAAAGACACTTCCGGATATTGTTCAGAAATATACGAAGCAAAACAATATCTCAACTCTTCGTCAGTGGTCGTAAAACCAACTCTGTTTGAATGGCTTAAATTTCCGTCTCCTGTTAAAAGTCCCATTATATACGCTTCCTCTACACTTACTTCTCTTAAATTCCCAAACTGCTTATTATTAAATTTCACTGCTACTAAATCTCCCTCCTTTAAATCAGAAAGTTTTTTCCACTTTAAACAGCCATCTTTTTCCATCACTGCTATCGGATGCTCTGGCGTTCCTTCAAGCTCCATGCCCTGCTTGAGAAAAATTTTCACCGTTTGTTGTTCTCCTAAATCATACCAATGGGAAGCCTTGCTCTCTTTAGCTTGGGCAGTCTTAAGGTTTATTGACAACACTGAAGCTCCTTCTACCTCTCCCGTTTCCTGATTTACAAAAAAATACTTTGGCACATCCTTAATCGGTATCACCCCTTTGTTTGTTGTTACCAATGTTTCTCCCGTTACGCATTTTCCTGTCCCCGGTGATCCTACTAATAAAACCCCTCTCGGAATTTTTGCTCCTAAATCTGTAAACTTTTTTGGATTTTTTAAAAAATCCACTACTTCCTTAAGTTCTTGTTTTGCTTCTTTTAATCCTGCCACATCCCCAAAAGTCGTCTTATTTTTTTGCTGGTTGAATGATTTTAAATTTGATTGCCCGAAGGAAAAAGCTTGGTTCATCCCACTCTTCGCATTCCGAAACATCAGCCAAAAAATTATCGCTATGGCAATAATCGGCAACATCGTCGGAATTAAAATACTTGCCCAAAAACTAAGCCCGCTTTCTTCTTTAATCTCAAAAATTACTTCCTTTAATTTTTCCTGCGGCACCCCGTAATTTTTTAATGTTTCACTTAGTCCTGCTTCCGTTTCCTTCTTTGACCAGTATTCCTTACCGTCTCGCATTACTATTTTTAAATCATTTCCGCTTACAGAAACACTTTTTACTTCTTCAGTCGTTATCCTTTCCGCTAGTTGATCAAGAGTAATAATCTCTTTTTTTCCCAACATATCCGTCGTTCCTGAAAAAGTTAAAGCCAAAAGCAAAAAAACAGCGAACGCCCACGCCAAATTTTTCAAAAGTAATTTCATTACCAAGATATTATCATTTTTTTATTCTTAAAAGTCAATTTTTAATTCATTATTTTTTCCTTCCGCTTCTTGCTTTTTTCCTTTTTTCTGCTTTAATATAGAAAGCTTTTTAAAACAAAAACTTTTTAACTCACACGCTCCTTAATAAATAAAGAAAGGTGGTGGTAAAAATGAAAGAAGCCAAACCAATTTCAGAGCTTCTTTCTGAGCTTAAAAACTTTCCTAGACCCGCAGGTATTTTTATAGATGGCCCAAACACTTTTGGGTCGTTGAGAGAATTAGACTGGCGCATAAATTGGCGAAATTTTGCCGGTCTTATGAAAAATCTTTTTGGCCAAGACGCTAGTTTGGTATTCTGCGCCGCTTTTGACAGTGGAAATAAAAGCCAGCAAAACTTTCTATCTTTTATTAAAGAAATTGGGTTTGAAATTTTTCTCCAAGAGGTTGTGAAAAGAATTTCTTCAAATTCAAATTTTCTAAACTGGCTTTATAATCCACTGAATGCAAAAAAATCTCCCAATAGAAATGGAAAAAACCACAACACTGATCTTCTTACAAATAAGGGAGATATAGATGCTTTTCTCGGGTTTTTGATCGGCAAATTTATGCCACAATTAAAAACAATCGTCCTTCTTTCGGGAGATTATAACTTTTTTCCTGTTGTTGAAAATTGCATAAATGAGGGTAAAAAAGTTGTGGTTATGTCCTTTAGATGTTCGCTGAGCTTAAGACTTGCAAGCTTAGCGACTCAAGTTGTGTTTCTTGAGGATTCTGTAAAACCTTTTATATTTTTAGAAGAAAAAAACCAACTCCGTTTTTAAACGAAACTCGCCCCATTAAATTGATTTTTATTTAATCGGGGCTTTTTTTCGCTATTATTTTTTTAAAAAATTATTTAAAAGCGCCCCTTTCGGAGCGCTTTTTTACTTTTTTTCTTCTCTTATTTTAGTTATTTCTATATTATTTTTTCTTCCTTCTTTTTTACCTCTTCTTTTTTCTTTTCCTTCTCTACCTTCTTTATTTTTAATATCAATCTCTTTTCCTCCGGCTTTAGGACGTCTATTACAAACTCATAGCTTCTTCCTAATTCCAAAACATTTTTCATTTCTTCCACTCCACCAAACTCTGAAACATGAATTAATCCTTGCACAAGAGCTCCTTCTACATTTACAAAAGCTCCAAAAGGATTGTATTTAAAAGGAATTCCTTTCACTTTTTGCCCTTCTTTAAATTTCTCTTCCAATCCTTTCCACGGATCCGGCTTTAAAGCTTTTAAGGATAAAGACACTCTTCCTTCCTTTATGTCAGTTATCATCGCTTTCACCGACTCGTCCACTTTTACTATTTCTTTTGGATTTTCTACCAACTTATGGTCTAACTCCGAAATATGTATTAGCCCTTCAACTTCCGGATCGTTAACAAACCTTATAAAAACTCCAAAGTCTGCCACTCCAGAGATAATTCCATCTATCACGTCTCCAACTTTATATTTTTTCAAAAGTTCCTGCACATTCTCATCCGTTATTTCCCTCTCTGATATTATTAGTTTATTTGCCTTTGGATTTACAGTAATTATTTTTACTTGCAAATTCTCATCCATAAACTTTTTCAATTCTTCTAAAATCTTTTCTTTAAAATCTCCCACTCTTGGATAATGCTCGTTAGAAAGCTGTGATACTGGTAAAAAAGCTTTTATTTCTTTTATATCTGTCGTCAAACCGCCGGCATTTACTCCGGTTATTTTTACGGTAAAAGCCTCGCCGCTATCCTTCATTTCTTTAAGCTCTTGCCAAACTTTTTGCTTATCCGCCTCAGTTAATGAAAGCTCTATATAGCCGTTTTCGTTATCTAACATCGCCACCTTAGCAGTCATTTTTCTTCCTTGCTCTAACTCTCTTATTATTTCTCTGGCATTTAAAAACTCTCTTCCAAACACTACGCCCGTTCCATATCTTCCTAAATTAAAGAATGCCTTACCTTTTTCCTTTCCTATAAACTCTGCCTCCACTAAATCTCCTTCCTTCAAAAAAACAAAAAGTTCCGGCTCCGCTTTCATAATGCCAGCAAACACCGAAATTTTCTTTGGTAATTTTTCTATTGTTATTGCCATATATAATTCCTATTATATCCTGAGTTTTAACAAATCCTGCCTGCCGGTAGGCAGGGACTACACACATAGTCCATACAGCTAAAAGTATACCTAAAAATTCTCCAATGTCAAAAATTTTTTTTACCTCTATTTCTTTTTTTTATTGAAAACTTATCCAAATTAAACTATAATAAAAAACAATATGATTCTCACTTATCACGGAGATAACTTTTTTAGGGTGCAAAACGGCTCTTTTTCCTTGGTTTCCGACCCGACCAGCGACCGTATGAAGCCCAATATTATCTTAAAAACCATTATCAATCCGGAAAAAATAAGCGCTTTTTCCGATGCCGGCGCGCAAATTATAGACTCGGCAGGGGAATATGATATTTCTGGCGTGGAGATAAAAGGAATCCAAATCATTTCTGAGTCCACTGAAAAATTTGCCAAATTTATTTTTTTAGTAAAAAACTTTGAAAATTTTCGCCTTTGTTTTTTTGGTCATCTTTCCGAACCGCTTTCTCCAGAAATTATTGATAAAATAGGGGAGGTGGATATTCTTTTTCTTCCTGTCGGTGATGCGCCTTTCCTTTCTGTTGGTTCTGCGGTAAAAATTATTAAACAGTTAGAACCTAAAATAATTATCCCCGCCGTTTTAGCGGATGGCGCCGACAAAAAATTAGCTAAAGAACTTGGCCGTGAACTGTCTTTGGAAAATAAATTAGTCCTTAAATTTAAAGATTTACCGGAAAAGGGGAGTCGTCTCGTTATCTTAAAGAATGAGATAATTACAAAACCATTTCGTAGCGAAATTTAAGATTTTTAGGCGAAGCGAGGAAAACAAATAAAATGATTTGTAGCCGTAGTAGAACTACGGTAAGAAGCATTTTATGATGTTTGACGAAGCTGCAGCCAAAAAGCTAAAATTGCAGCAGGAATAGTTTTGTAATTATCTCATGAAAAAGGCGATTAAAAAATTTATTAAGGAACTGCAGGAATCAAGCGAAGAAAGAAAAACCCGTTGGCTTTATGGAGGTTCCGCAGTAGTTTTTGTTTTCGTTATGGTTTTTTGGGTTTCTTTTATTAAAATGGAAGTAGCCTCTTCTTCCAATCCTAAAAACATCAATACTTTTGCCACTATTAAACTTGGTATGGAATCCACATATAATTCATTTATTAAAGCTGTAAAAAGTGAAAATACTTTTGAATTTTCCAAAGAAAAATATAATTTTGTCGCGCATAATTTGCCGCCAGTAAAAATTTTACCTTTTCCAAAAGAAGCAAAAACAAGTAAAAAATAGCAACTAATAATTTTCTATTATGGGAAAACAAGATTTAAATCCTGAAAAAATTTTAAATAATAACCAACAAGAAGAAGAAATAACTAAAGAGCTCAGAGAGTCTTTTTTAAGTTACTCTATGTCGGTTATTGTGGATCGCGCTCTACCGGATGTCCGTGACGGATTAAAACCTGTTCATCGCCGCATTCTTTGGGCGATGTGGGATTCCGGCCTTTATCATTCCGCTAAATTCAGAAAATCCGCCAACGTCGTTGGAGAAGTTCTTGGCCGTTATCACCCGCATGGCGATATGGCTGTTTATGATGCTATGGCGCGCCTTGCCCAGAACTTTTCTATGCGCTATCCCTTGATTCAAGGTCAAGGAAACTGGGGTTCTATAGATGGCGACTCTCCTGCCGCTATGAGATACACTGAAAGCCGTTTATCAAAAATTTCCCACGAAATTCTTCAAGATATAGAAAAAGAAACCGTTGATTGGAAACAAAATTATGATGCCAGCCGTCTTGAGCCAAAAGTCCTTCCCGCCAAACTCCCCAATCTTCTTTTAAACGGCACTATGGGTATCGCTGTCGGTATGGCGACAAGTATTCCACCGCATAATTTAAACGAAGTGGTTGACGCGGCTATTTGTCTTATAGATAATCCCGCCGCCGGCATTGAAGATTTAATGCAATTTATTAAAGGCCCGGATTTTCCGACTGGCGGCATTATTTATGGAAGAAAAAATATTGCCGAAAGCTATGCCACCGGGCACGGCGCTATTTTAACCCGCGCTAAAACAGAAATAGTTTCTCGAAAGGGAAAAGATAATCAGTTTGATATTATCGTTACTGAAATTCCTTATCAGGTTAATAAATCAGACCTTATTAAAAAAATCGCCGATCTGGTTATTGAAAAAAAGATTGAAGGCATAAAAGATATCCGCGATGAATCTGATAGGGAAGGTCTGCGTATTGTTGTTGAATTAAAAACAGATATTCCTCCGCAAAAAATATTAAACCAGCTTTTTAAACACACCGACCTGCAAAAAAACTTTAACTTAAATATGCTTGCTTTAGCTGACGGTCTCCAACCGCAAGTGATGTCCGTTAAGGATATTTTAAGTTTTTATTTAAAACACCGAAAAGAAAGTATCATCCGTCGCTCCGTCTTTGAACTTAAAAAAGCCAAAGAGCGCGCCCATATATTAGAAGGTTTAGATAAAGCCCTTTCTATTATAGATAAGGTTATCGCTATTATTAAAAAATCAGCTAATCGTGAAGAAGCTGAAGTTAATCTTATTAAAAATTTTAAATTTTCTGTTATTCAAGCAAATGCCATTTTGGATATGCGCCTACAATCATTAGCTTCTTTAGAAAGAAAAAAGATAGAAGATGAACTGAAAGAAAAGAAAAAAATAATTGCCGACTTGGAAATTCTTTTAAAAAGTCCGGCTAAAATAATGAAAATCGTGAAAGACGAGCTTGTTGATTTAAAAGAACGTTTTGGTGACGAACGCCGCACTAAAGTTGTTTCTGGAGAAGTGGACGATTTTAAAGAAGAAGATCTTATTCCGGAAGAAGAAACAATTATCACTCTTTCTGTTAAGGGCTACATTAAACGTCTGCCACCCGACTCCTTTAAAAGCCAACGCCGCGGAGGCAAAGGTCTTATCGGTTCCGATATCGGCGACGAGGATATGGTTAGCTTGTTTGCTAACGCCAACACCCACGACAACACCCTCTTCTTTACCGATAAAGGAAAAGTTTTTCAAACTAAAGTTTACGAAATTCCTCAAGCCAGCCGTGTTTCTAAAGGTAAAGCCATTAATAATTTTTTAGACATTCCTGCTTCTGATAAAATTAGCGCTATCATTTCTTATTCTGCTGATAAAACTGATAAAAATTTATCTGACAAGTTTCTGGTTATGGCGACTCGTAGCAGCGTGATAAAAAAGACGTCTCTGGAAGATTTTAAAAATGTGAGAAAAAACGGCATCATCGCTATTAATCTCAAAAAAGACGACGAGTTAAGATGGGTTGAACTTTCTTATGGCAAAGATGAAATTATTTTAACAACTGAAGGCGGACAAGCTATTCGTTTTAAAGAAACTGATATTCGTTCTATGGGACGTTCTTCAACTGGAGTTATGGCTATCAGGCTTAAAAAATCCGACAAAGTCAGCTCTATGAATGTTATTAGAAAAGATGAAGACATAAAAGAAAAAAAGCTTTTAGTTCTTATGGATAGGGGATACGGCAAACAAACATCGCTTAAAGAATATAAAGTGCAGAAAAGAGGAGGCTCTGGCATAAAAACCGCAAAAATTACTGCTAAAACCGGCCGCCTTATTGATGCTAAAATAATCTCCAA
>Ga0066639_10003278_pt1 | contig 14060 bp, 16 predicted proteins | sample CryGeyCG2114_010_2_FD_59504 | JGI IMG/M metagenome (GOLD analysis project Ga0066639, IMG submission 59504) | Groundwater microbial communities from aquifer - Crystal Geyser CG10_big_fil_rev_8/21/14_0.10 | ecosystem: Environmental > Aquatic > Deep subsurface > Groundwater | place: USA: Utah...
GCTTCGAGGCGCTCATGCCCACGGACGCCCACGAAATGTGTATCGGTTCGCCACGGCGCACGCTCGATTGCTGCACTACGAGCGTGTGGACCGGTGAGACGGGCGGAGGCACTATGTTCTCCCCGCCACTGTGCGAAGTCGAGCCGCCGCTACCGCTTCCCGCGGAGCCCGAGCCGGAGTCCCGGTCAGAACGCGAACCGGAGAGCTTACTGATAAGATCGCGCAGCATATTGAGCGGCCCCGACAATCCGCCACTGAGAATATTGCGCAGTGCACCAAGCATCGTCCCAGCTTGCCCGGCGGGAGTCGATGCACCAGCTCTCGGGTAGAACGTCGTATCCTGGCGCGTATCGTTTTGTTCGGCTCCGTTCGTCATCTTGCCGGCGTCTTTCTGTTGTGTCGCTATCGTCACTACGTTTTTCGATAGTCCCGGATTGAGGACGACATCTGCGCGCTCAGCGAGCTGGGTCAGAACTTCCGGCTCGCCGTCAAGAAACCGCTTGAGCAGCTCCGGCGCATCCTGACCGGCTTTAACCAATTTACCCACGTCGGATTCCGCAACGCCGGCTTTTCTAAACATGGACGCCAGAGCGCCCGCGTCCACCTGACCTGTTGTGGAAACAATGGGTTGCGCGGGCGCCTGCTGCTCTGCCTGCCGTACCTGCGTATTGAGTGATGGCGCGGCGCGGCGCGCAAGACTTCTGAGAGGAGTAACGTCTCCGGTATCGATCACCCGCTGGATCGTGCCCGCAAGCCGCTCATCGCATTTTGAAACGGTGACTGCCTCGCCTTTGTGTTCCATGCACAACATCGGCGGCGTCTGCCCTGTCCCGCAGCCGCAATCTTTTGGCTGCCCCGTTACCAAGATATTTAAGGTGGCAGACGGATTGAAGATGGTTCTGTTTTCGGTGATAGATACCGCCTCATCGAAACATCCATCGCCTCCCCGCAGCGCCTTCTGCCTGTCCTGTATTAATGCCGTGGCCTGGCCCCTCAATTGTTGCTTTATCGATGCCTCGGCTCCGAACAGCGTCCCGGCTTTGTTTGTGAAGGGAATACTCTCAACCTTTCCAGACGGCGGCAAACAACGTGCCGCCACCGCCATCGCCTCTGGCACTATGAGAACGAGTACAAATACAATAACGAGCGTCCATCGCATACAATTGCATTGTACCCCGCCACGGGCGCGAGATGCGGGCACGCTGTTGAAAACGATATCCACCTATAACTCTAGCTTATGCGGCCGCATAAGCTAGAGTCATAGCGGTTGAAAGTGCGGAAGCGGCGAATTTGGGCTGGGCGGTGCCCGAAAGGAATGCCGCAGGCGGCAGGGCGCTCGAAATGTGCCCGAGGCGGTTCCAAGAGACAGGTGATACGGAAGCGGCACGTGGTTAACAAAAACGATCAGAGAAGGACTATAGCGCGGCTGCCGGAGCATTCTAAAACGCCGCTCTCCACAGGAAACTCCTTTGCCTCACCCGAGGGCTTGCGCACCGTGATGGTGCCTCCATTGAGCGTCGTTAGGATCGGCTCGTGCGCGGGAAGCACCGTCAGCTCGCCCGCAGAGCCGGGGAAGGTCGCCGATGCGGCGTCCTCGTCATACAATGCGCCGCTGACGGTTGAGATGGTGAGATGAAATGTTTTGGCACCCAACATATGAACGGTTTGTAGTCGATAGTTGATAGTCCTTAGAGTAGAAGCAGCGCTATTCTATAGACTAAAGACTAAGGACTATTTCACTTCCTCTATGCTCCCCTTCATGTAGAAGGCCTGTTCGTTGACCTCATCATGCTTGCCCTCGAGAATTTCAGCAAAGCCGCGCACTGTCTCCGCAAGCGTCACGTACTTGCCCGGCGTCCCGGTGAACGCCTCTGCGACAGAAAACGGCTGTGAAAGAAAACGTTGAATTTTTCGCGCGCGGTACACCAATTTTTTGTCCTCGTCCGAAAGCTCCTCGATGCCGAGGATAGCGATTATGTCTTGCAGGTCCTTATACCGCTGCAGCACGCGCTTTGTCTCGTTCGCGACCGCATAGTGCTGCTCGCCGACCACCTCGGGCGCAAGCGCGGTCGAACCGGAATCAAGCGGATCGATCGCCGGATATATGCCAAGGGATGCAAGCTGGCGCGAGAGGACGATGGTTGAGTCGAGGTGCGAGAAGGTTGTCGCGGGCGCCGGGTCAGTGAGATCGTCGGCGGGAACATAAATCGCCTGGACGGATGTAATCGAACCTTCGCGCGTCGAGGTAATTCGCTCCTGCAACATTCCCATCTCTTCAGCGAGCGTTGGTTGATAGCCCACCGCAGAAGGGACGCGCCCAAGAAGAGAGGAAACCTCCGAGCCCGCCTGTACGAATCGGAACACATTATCCATGAAAAAGAGGACATCTTTGCCACCCTCTTCGCGGAACGCTTCGGCCATAGTGAGCCCCGAGAGCGCAACGCGCGCACGTGCGCCCGGCACTTCGTTCATCTGTCCAAAAACGAGAGCGGTCTTCTCCAAAACACCGGATTCTTTCATCTCATGATACAAATCGTTCCCTTCGCGCACACGTTCGCCCACTCCCGCGAACACCGAGTAGCCGCCGTGTTCGGAAGCGACGTTGTGGATCAACTCCTGAATGAGCACCGTCTTGCCGACGCCGGCGCCGCCAAAGAGACCCACCTTACCGCCCTTTATGAACGGTGTCATGAGGTCGATTGCCTTGATGCCGGTCTCGAACACTTCCGCCTTTGTGCTCTGCTCGGTAAACTCCGGGGGCATGCGGTGTATGGGAAGCCACGTAGCATCCTTCGGCGCACTCTGCCCGTCTATCGGCTCGCCGATGACGTTGAACATCCGCCCGAGCGCCGCATCGCCGACGGGAACCTGGATGGGCGCACCGGTGTCCACTACTTCCTTGTCGCGCGCGAGTCCTGCCGTGTCACCCATGGCGATGCAGCGCACGCGGTTAAGCCCGAGGTGCTGCGCCACTTCGAGTACCAGCTGTTTTCCCGCGTGTTCAAGCGTGAGCGCGTTCTGGATAGGCGGCAAGCTCGCCTGCCCTGAGTCCTTTGAAGGGTCGAAGCGGACGTCGACCACCGGGCCTATGATCTGGGTAATTGTTCCTTTGGTCATAGTTGTGTGAATAGCCGACAGTGTATAGTTTATAGCGCAAAATCGCAAGAAATTACGCGAATTCAGCAAGAAGTATCTCGCGCGCCTTCGCGAGCGCCCTACCCCGATGACTTATGGAATTCTTCTGCTCAAGGGACGCCTCCGCTGCGGTGATGCCCAGATCATCGCATAGAAAAATCGGATCGTAGCCGAACCCCTTCTCCCCTCGCGCTTCATGCGTGATTCGTCCTCTGCACACTCCCTCTGCTATTCTTATCTTTTCCCTCCCAGGTTCATACAGCGCGAGAACACAGCGGAACTGCGCGCCGCGTCCTTCATCGGGGACGCCGCGCATCTTCGCCAATACATGCCCGCACCTATCTTTGTCGGTCCCGGGAGCGTACCGTGCCGACCGCACGCCGGGTTCACCGTCGAGCGCGTCTATCTCCAGGCCGGAGTCGTCCGCAATGGCCAACATGCCGGACTTCTTTCCGCAGACGAGGGCCTTGATAAGCGCATTTCCTTCGAACGTTTGCCCAACTTCTTCGACACGGAAATCCGGATCAATATCGGTATCGCGCATCGTGCGCAGCGTAAAGGGAGTATCTTTGAGGCCCGCCTCAAATTCGGAAATCTTTCCGGTGTTGTGTGTGGCGATCAGGAGCTCCCGCATACTTATATCCTGTCGCTTTCGGGCAAAGATGCGTCCAGCGTATGCCTAAGGTCAGCCAGTACCTCCGCGCTGTTAAATCCGAATTCTTCGAAAGTGCGCGCCGCCTCATCCTCTGCAAGGTGCCTCAATTCGCTGTGCGTGCGTGCATGCGTATTGGTAATGAGTGCGCGCTCGACAGCTTCATACGCCATTTTCGCATTTGTCTCGCCCATTCCATGCTCTCGTGCAATGCGGTCTATAGATGTTTTGAATGCACGCGCGATCTTTGCCCGCATATGAGACTGGTTTTCCAGCGTGCGGATCGGATCAAGCTTCTCATTCATAGTATAGGCGCCGTCCGCATACGCATCGTTACCGCATCGCCTCAATGCCGCTCGTGATCTCGGACACTTCGCGCGTGATGGCGGCCTGGCGCACCTTGTTGAAGGTGCGCGTAAGGTCGCCCACCATCTCCTTCGCCTTGTCGGTCGCGCTCTTCATCGCGACCATGCGCGCCGAATGCTCCGAGGCCTTCGCCTCCAAGAGCGCGTGGAACACGGCAATGTTGAGAAGCCGAGGCAATAGCTCCTCGAGTACCGCATCCGCATCGGGTTCAATGGTGTACGCTGCGGGCCCGTTTTGCACCTCCTGTGTCATGCCGGCATAACGCCCCTTCGCGGGCACGATGCCCCGTACCATGTCGCGTATCGACTCCGGGGAAATAGGGAGTATCTGCCTGACGACCGGCTTCTGCTCGAAGGTGGATAAAAAATTCGTGTACGCGACGATGGCGGCGCCTATCTCTCCTGAAGCGTAGAGCGCAAGAAGCCGCCCCGTTATTTTGCGCATATCTGCCTCTGTGACGGTGTCGGCGACGTTCTCTTGGCGCATGGAGACGCTCCAGCCGCGCGACGCAAAATACTCGGCGCCGCGCCTGCCTATCGCGAGAATAGGCGCGCGCAGGCGGTCTATCTTGCGCTCGTACAGTTCGGTCTCGATCGCCCTGATGACGCTCGAATTCAGCGCGCCCGCAAGCCCCTTGTCGCTCGTGATGACGACAACGGCGGTGTTGCCTCCCGCAGCGCGTGCCACTATGCCGTTACCCTGAGCCATCAGCGGGTGCTTTGCCGCGTCCGCCGTCGCGGAAAGCCGCTCAAGAATGGATAGCGCAGCCGCCGCGTACGCGCGCCCGGAGAGGGCGCGCTCCTGCGCCTTTCGCATTTTTACCGCTGAGACCGCTTCCATCGCGCGCGTAACCGTCGCGGTCTTTTTCGTCGAACCTATTTTCAGTTTGATGTTTTTTAAACCAGCCATAGTGTCAACAGTCGATAGTCTATAGTCGGTAGTCTTTAGAAAGAGGCATGCAACTCCGTCGACAAAAGCTACCGGCTATTGACTGAAGAGCTCTCTATGGGCGCTTCGGAACTCCTCGAACATCTTGTCCAGTTTCGCCTTCGCCTCCTCTTCCAATTTCCCGCTGTCACGGATCTCGGAGAGCGTCTCGGTGGCATTCGCGTCCAAGAACGAAAGCAGCGCCGCCTCCGCCTCCCCAACGCGCGCCACGGCGACATCGCTGAAGAGTTTTTGCTGCGCCGCATACAACACGGCGACTTGCCGCTCTAGCGGTATGGGCTTTCCGTTCTTCTGCTTCAGCACTTCCACCATGCGGCGGCCGGATTCGATGCGCGCTGCGGTTGCCGCATCCAAATCCTGCGCGAACTGCATGAATGCCTCCAGCTCTCGGAACTGCGCGAGTTCCAGTCGAAGCGTACCTGCCACGGCCTTCATCGCCTTTGTCTGCGCGCTTGAGCCCACGCGCGAAACGGAAATACCGACGTCTATCGCCGGCCGCACGCCCTTGTTGAAGAGCGATGCGTCGAGGAAGATCTGCCCGTCCGTAATGGAAATGACGTTCGTCGGAATGTAGCCGGACACATCGCCGTCCTGCGTTTCGATGATCGGAAGCGCCGTAATGGAGCCGCCGCCCTTCTCCTCAGAGAGGCGCGCTGCGCGCTCCAAGAGCCGTGAGTGCAAGTAGAAAATATCACCGGGGTACGCCTCGCGCCCCGGCGGGCGACGAAGGAGGAGCGAGAGCTGCCGATAGGCGACGGCCTGCTTCGAGAGGTCATCGTAAATTACAAGGACGTCGCGGCCGCGGTCCATAAAGTATTCTCCCATCGCAACGCCGGAGAACGGCGCAAGGTATTGGAGCGCCGCCGGTGCCGAAGCGGGGGCATCCACCACGATCGTGTACTCAAGCGCACCCGCCTCGGCGAGCTGTGCAACAATACGCGCCGTTTTTGATTCTTTTTGCCCGATAGCGACGTAGATGCAGATAGGCCGCTTCTCCTTCGGTTCATTCAGCTGATTCAATATCGTGTCGATAGCGATTGTCGTCTTGCCGCTTGAACGGTCGCCGATAATAAGCTCGCGCTGCCCACGCCCGATAGGTATCATCGAATCTATCGCCTTGATGCCAGTGGCGAGCGGCACCGACACGGATTTTCTATCAATAACGCCGTATGCCTCGCGCTCGACAGGCATGAGCGTCGCGTTCTTGAAAGGCCCCTTGCCGTCGAGCGGCTCCCCGAGCGCATTCACGACGCGCCCCAAAAGCTCCTCGCTTGCCGGCACCGAAAGTATCCGGCCAGTGGATTTTGCAAGCATTCCCTCCTTCAGCCGCGCCGTATCGCCAAGCACCGTGGCGCGCACGCCGTCTTCTTCCAAGTTCAACACGAGTCCGTAGAGCACCCCCGTTGCCTCAAGTGACTGCTTCAATGGCTTCTCCGCAGTTTCTTCAAATTCAATTATTTCCGAGAGTACGGCTTTTGACAGACCGTCAAGCGCAACGACGCCGTCTCCCACGGCGGTAATACGCCCCGTATGCTCCACGTCGGCCTTCGGCGCGTAGCGCTCAATTTCCCTTATTAATTTCTCTACCGTTGATGCATCCATGATTGTGTGAGTTAGCCGTTGACCGCGCGATTATATATTGAAAGCAAGTGTTTTTTCCAGCTTGCGTCGAGCAGCTCTTCCGCGCGCTCGAGCCGCCAGCCGCCGATAAGCCCTTCATCCACCCGCACCTCGGCTTCTGGCGCGCCGGCTTCACGCGCCGCGGGAAGCGCGTCCTTCTGCCGCGCGACGACGAGGATAGTGCCCGTACGCCGCCTCTCCCGCTCGGCAATGCGCCGAAGCGCGCGGCCGATGCGCGGCAGGAGCGCGGTGCGGCCGCGGCTCTCGAGCGCCTCGCGTAGGCGCTTCGCCAGATCCCCCGGCTCCGCGCCCCTTTCTGCCATTTTCAACACTGCGTGTGCGTATGCTTCTTCCATATCCTTATGCGCTTTTTTCTCTCATGACTTTCTCCGCAGCTAGCATCGCAGCTTTCGCGATATCGCGCTCCGACTCTTTCAGCGCCCGGCGCTGCGCCTCCTCTGCCCGTGCCGCCGCGTCGGCGAGGAGCGCATCCGCCCGCTTCTGCGCCTCGCTCAATACGACAGAGCCCTTTTCTTCCGCGCGAAGGCGCGCGGCTGCGACCATGCTTTCCGCTTCGCGCGCCGCCTTTCCCACGATGCTCTCACTCTCTTCGTGCGCCGCCGCGAGTCGCGCATCGGCCTCGCGTGCTTTTTCCACGCCTTCCTCTATTTTCGCGCGCCGCTCATCGATGATACGAAGCACCGGGCGATACAAAAACCGCCACAGAATGAAGAGGAGCGCGCCGAAATTGACCGCCTGAATGAGAAGGAGGCGCCAATCGAGTCCGAATGCGTTGAAGAGTTCATCCATAGCTTCTCGCTTCTGGCTTCTCGCTTCTGGCCTCTAGCTTCCAGGAAGCCGGAGCCGGAAGCGTTCAATGCTAGGCAAAACGAATTATAAAGCCGATGACGAGCGCAAAGATGGCGAGCGCGTCTGTCACTGCAATACCGATAAACATCGTCGTTTGTATCTTGCCCGCCGCCTCGGGGTTGCGCCCAATGGCCTCGAGTGCCTTTCCGACGAGTATGCCAAGCCCGATACCCGGGCCGATAACACCAAGCCCGACAACGAGAGCCATGCCCAGTGTTCTTGCTACTTCAATATCCATAAGAAACTACTGTTGTAGTACGTTGAACGTAGTACGTCGTGATTAAACCAGTAATGATTGGCGTCGACGGGGGCATTTTAGCACGGATTTTCAGGTTATCCACGCCTGCTGCCTCGCGCATACTGCCTCGCCTAAGCGTGCGCATGCGCCTCCTCATGCACGCCGTGCGGCTCCGCGATAGCAAGCTTGATGAAAAAGAGGGTAAGCAGCGCGAAGATGACCGCCTGCAGGAAGCCGATGAACACTTCGAAAAGCATCAGCGGAACGGGCAGCAAGAAGGGAACGAAAAAAATTGCGACAGCGATAATTATCTCCCCCGCCAGTATGTTGCCGAAAAGACGGAATGAGAGGGAGATGACCCGCACCAGCTCCCCGATAAGCTCGACTATCCCGACCATAAAATCGACCGGGGAGCGCAGTGTGATGAATTTGCTGCCATATTTCAGGAAACCGAGCGTAAGTATGCCGGTGAACTCGATAACGAAGAATGAGATGAGTGCGAGAGCGAGCGGCGCATTCAGGTCGGTGTTGACGCTCCGCAGCAGCGGTATGTGGTCGAAGGTTATCGAGCCGATGCCCGGAATGAACTCCATCATGTTCGCAACGAACACGAAAAGAAAAATCGTCATCAAAAGCGGAAAAAATCGCCGCGCCAACGTGCGGCTCTCCAGCACTTCGGCGACGTAGTCGTATACGCCCTCTATCGCCCATTCGAGCAGCGTCTGGAAGCGCGACGGCACCAGCGCAAGCTTTCGCCTCATAAGGAGCGCTACCGCGCTAAGAACGAGCACCACTATCCAGCTCGTGATGAGCGTGTTCGTTATCGGGAGCCCGAGGAACGTGCCGAGCTGCCCGGCGGAGAGCGCGACATGTATCCCCTCTCCTGCGTGTTCTTCTCCGGGTACGGCCATACGAATTCGTGGCGGCATTCTAGCACGCCATTACTCCGCTATGAAGCGTTTGATGGCGCGAGCGAGCGAGCGCTCGTGGCCGCGAAAACCGTGCGACGCGCCGCGCACGACGAGCGTCTCCAGCCGCCTCGCGCGCGATTCTTTCCGGAGCCAGGCAACGATGTCTTGAGCCGGCGTAATGGCATACTCGTCCTTCTCGGCCACAGCGGCAAAAAGCGGAACCTTAACGCCTCGGAGGACGCGCGATGCCCTGTGCGGTTCAAAGTATGAGAAAATGCTCTGCTCGACGCTGTCGGGAAGATTGAGGGATAGAAATCGCTGCGCATCGAGCGTCTCGGGCCATACGCTCTGCGGCAAAAGCTCCCGCGCCTTGCCGCGGCGGACAAGAGCGCGGGCGGCGCGGATCGCTTTTTCTATCCGCGCTTTGCCGTACATCTTCAGGCCCGCTTCGTAGTCGGCGACGGGCGCAAGAAGAACGATACCCTTCACTCCCCTTCCTCCCGCCTTGCGATACGCCCAGTAGGCGGACTTCTGGCAGCCGGTAGAGTGCCCGACAAGATAGATATCCTTCGCTCCCGCACGGCGCGCGAAATTCACCGCACCTTGTATGTCGTCGACGCACTCCGTAAAGACCTCGTGCGCGCCGCCCACCTGCTTGCTTCGTAACTCTCCGGCGCGCCTCAGCTTGGCCACCTTCTCGAACCCCCTGTTGTTGAAGGTGACGACCGCCGTCCGTTCGTCCGCAAGGGCGGAGACCATGTGCGATTGGCTGAAGGCGCTCGACGAGAGCCCATGGACCCATACGATGATGCGCCTCGGTTTTTTTGCGCCGAACCACAGGCCGTCGAGGAGGTATTTTTTTGGCGTGGCGATGCGGATGCGGTAGCTGACAGGCATCCTTTCATCCTTCTTCAGCATAGACGTATCCCGCCAGTATAGACGAGCGGGCGGCCCGAACAAACACTAATTGCGCGCCGCGAGCGAGGCGCGGTTCAGCGCCGCTGCAAGCTCGGTCTGCGTCCTAGGGATGCCGCGTATGTCCACCTTGCCGACGACGCGTACCTCCACGTCGCGGCAAATGCCGAGCGCGACGGCAGGGTTCACCTCCTTTCCGCGGATCGAAACCTTTGTATCCACGGGGAACATAATATCCATCTGATTCTTCTTGCGCGGATGCATCGTGTCGGCCACGACGCGAAGCCCGATAAGGTGTTCCACGACCTCAATGCCGCATGAGCCCGAAGGCGTACCCTCGCGTGCGGCTATTTCGACGACGGTGCCATAGGGCAACTCATCGGCCATGTCACGCGAGCGTGCGATAACTATCTCTGGATTTGAGTACGCGCCGCTCGCCGTAGTGAACGGATCATCGTTGGTCTGCTCGGGCACGGCGTTATAACCGGTCAGGAGCACGGTATGCGTTTGCAGTGCCTCCCGCTGCGGCGCGACCTCCGCTCCGGGCGCGATATGTTGGACCTTGGGTGAGCTTATTCCCGACAAAAGAAAAAAGCCCATCAAGGCCGTTGTAACAATTGTATGCATGTGTAAGCAAGCCAAAAATATGGCTTACTTTCTTAATAATAGCACATATAAAGCCATATGTCAATCCCTACGTCAATGCTCCCTGATGCACCATCACCCGCCCCTCCAATAAATTACCAAGCCCGAATTACCAAGGACCTTCCTTGGTAAAAATGAACGCAGGAAATTACCAAGGACCGTCCTTGGTATTTTTATGCCTTTTACCGCGTATTATCAGGTTCCCTCCTGCCAGCTCGCCATATACTTCTCTTGCTCGGGCGTGAGCTCGTCGATAGCGACTCCCATGCTCCCAAGCTTTGCCTCGGCCACCTGCCTCTCTATCTCCTCGGATACTTCGTAGACCGCGGGTGCAAGCATCTTTCCCTCAGCCGCGCAGAGCGCGAGCCATTCGCACGCAAGCGCTTGCGTCGAGAAGCTCATGTCCATCACTGAAGCGGGATGTCCTTCCGCAGCGGCAAGATTAACCAACCTGCCCTCCGCCAACACATACACCCGCTTATGCATACCCGCACTTACTTGAGTATGTGCGGGTGTTCGAATGCGATACTCGTCGACGAACGGGCGAACTCTCACCGGTTCTCCCTCTGCCATGGCACGCAACTCGGGCAGCGATATCTCCACATCAAAATGTCCGGCATTACAAACCATCGCACCGTCCTTCATGCGCTCGAAGTGCGCCGCACGGATCACGTCCTTGTTGCCTGTCACCGTGCAGAACACGTCGCCGACGGCCGCCGCCTTCTCCATAGGCATAACGCTGAAGCCATCCATCGCCGCCTCGAGCGCCTTCACCGCGTCTATTTCGGTCACGATGACGGAAGCGCCCATGCCGCGGGCACGCATAGCAAGCCCGCGGCCGCACCATCCATACCCCGCAACGACGAACACTTTGCCTGCAAGGAGCACGTCCGTCGCGCGAATGATTCCCTCGAGCGTCGATTGCCCCGTGCCGTAGCGGTTGTCGAACATGTTCTTCGTCTTCGCGTCGTTCACCGATACTATCGGCATCTTGAGCGCGCCGTCTTTTGCCATCGCGCGCAGGCGCACCACGCCCGTCGTCGTCTCCTCCGTGCCTCCAAGCATGCCGTCATCAAGCAGATCCGTGCGCTCCTGGTGGATGGTCGAGACGAGGTCGGCGCCGTCGTCCATGGTTAGGACGGGCTTCGCGTCGAGGACCGCTCTCACATGTGCAAAGAAGGTCTCTCTATCCTCACCCTTTCGAGCAAAAACAGGTATGCCATATTCTTTGACAAGCGCCGCCGCCACGTCGTCCTGCGTTGAAAGCGGATTTGACGCACACAAAAAAACGCTCGCACCGGCCGCCTTCAGCGTACGGGCGAGGTTCGCCGTCTCCGCCGTCACATGGAGGCAGGCCGCAAGCACTTTTCCCTCAAGGGGCTTCTCCTTTTCGAAGCGCTCGCGGACTGCGGCCAAAACGGGCATATCCCTGTCGGCCCACTCGATGCGCCCCGTCCCAGTGCGTGCCAGTTCTATATCTGCGACGTCCGATTCCATCCGGACAAGAATATCATACTTGCTGAAGAGCCGGCATCGGCTCGCCATAGGCCGATGTGTACCGCTCGCCCAAAGCGTCGAGGGTAAACGAATGGTTTTGCGTACCATATGCCTCGATCGCATATACGGCCACCGCGCTCGCTACTTGCACCGCTTTTTCAGGAGAGGCGCCAGCGAGGTGCGCCGCGACGAATCCCGCCCGATGCGCGTCACCCGCCCCCGTCGGGTCAACTACGCTTCGCGATTGCACGCCATCGACTCTCTTCTCCCCCTCACCCGTCACGATGCGCGCCCCCTCCGCGCCGAGCGTAATAACGTATGCGCCGACGCGCTGCGCGATGTCGCTCTCGCTCCACCCTGCGCGCTCCTGCAATAGCATCGACTCATAATCATTCGCAAAGACGGCAGCCGCTCCGTCTATGCACTCGCGCAGGTCTTCGGCGGTAAAACGGATTATCTGCTGACCCGCATCGAGGTAGTATGGCGTGCCGATCTCCTTGTACTTTTTTGCGAACATCACCATGTCGGCAGGGTGGCTTGGTGCGATGATCGCCGCTCTTGCACCCTGCGGGAACTCGCCGTCGTATATGCGTGCCGCCGCACCGTGGTGGAACGCGGCGATCTGATTGTTCTCCTTATCGGTCATCACGTATGCGGAGGCCGTCCGCTCCTCTTGCAATACCCGCAGGTAATCGCACGAGACGCCATGTTTCTTCAGCCATTCGCGATACGGTTCGAAATCGTCGCCCACCCAGCTCAATAACGCTGCTGATTGCCCCAGCAGCGCGAGATTGTATGCGACATTGCCGCCGGTACCGCCGAAATTCTCCGTGACCCGCTTAACGGTAAAGCTCACGGATAAGCCGTGTATTTTCTCGGGGAGAATATGGTCGCGGAACAGACCGTCGAAATCCATAATGCGGTCGTACGCCGGCGAACCTGATACGAGTATGGTGGACATATGCGCACATGATACACGACGCAATACATTGAATCGAGCTCATTGTATCCTCACAGTCGTGATTGAAACTGGTACGCATGCACGCAACCCACTCGTATCACTCTGTGCGCATCGTCGCACGGGTTATAGACGTCATCATCGGCATTGTCGTGCTTGCGCTCGGGGTGCGGCTTTTATTGCGCTTTTTCGGGGCCTCTCCCGCTGCGCCCTTCGTCGCATGGATATATGGAATTACAGACGGCCTCTTGCGACCTTTTGCCAACATGTTCCCACCCGCACCATTAAACGGCTACGTACTCGAGTTCTCCACCATTATTGCCATGATCGTGTATGCGATACTCGGCTGGCTCATTATTCGCCTCCTTTCTCTTGTAATCGGGTCTCTGTTTCCGCCACACGACCACACGCGCGTACCTTGACGCATTGCCGCATCCGCCCACAAGAGTGCGGCCGCCCGACGTATAGTCGGCCGGCCGCGTTAGCGTACGTACGCGAGTGCCACGCTTACATGCAGCGTCGTCGCGCACAAAAGAATTGAGTGCTGCACTTCCCTGTATCCGAACAACTCTGGATACGGGTCCGGGCGCCGCGCCGTGTACACCGCAAGCTGCAGAAGGTAGAGCCCAACGCCGGCCCAGAAACATACAAGCGGGGCGATGGGAAGCCATACGGCAGTTTGGTGCGCGGACGTCAAAAGCGGCACCGCGGCGGCCACATACGCAGCCGCGCTCGCCCCCCTCTGCAAGACGGTGAATGCTTTTATCGCACAACCGCACGCGATCGCAAAAGCGACTAGTGCGAAGCGCCACCATGCCTCGCTCCACGGCAAGAGCATCCCCCAATATGGGACAAGCGTCACACCAATGAGAACGAAAATGAGCATATGGTCCAGCTTGCCGAGCATCGATGACTCCGGCAGCCAGTGATACGCGCAACTCGCCGCGTACATCGCAATGACTGCAAGCGGTAATACCGCGACCGTCGCGCTGGGTCGATACGCCGCGAGTAATACAAGCGCAATCGCCATCCCGGTGATGTCGAGCGCGCAAACCAGTGGGCGCCTTGGCCGCAACCGACGCCCCGTCTCTTCGTGCCGTAGCACATACATTCGCGCCTCCCTACCTCTTGCATCTATACTCTGGCAAGAAAAATAACACCGATAGAAGGGCGTAACAACACAATAGCGTCAGTTAATCGGGCATCTCTGCAATCAACGACAGTGTTTGCGGCACATCGGACTGTGTGAGAGTATACCGCGCCGCTAGAACCTATTTCCAGTCGCTTTGCGACTGACCCTGCTTC
>Ga0066639_10003279_pt1 | contig 14058 bp, 8 predicted proteins | sample CryGeyCG2114_010_2_FD_59504 | JGI IMG/M metagenome (GOLD analysis project Ga0066639, IMG submission 59504) | Groundwater microbial communities from aquifer - Crystal Geyser CG10_big_fil_rev_8/21/14_0.10 | ecosystem: Environmental > Aquatic > Deep subsurface > Groundwater | place: USA: Utah...
AACTCCTCTCCAGCCATGTGGAGTGCACGCACCAGGTCTTCCTCGAGACACTCGTACTTCCCGACAAAATCTACATCGTAGAGTGCGTAGAGCTGCGAGAGGAAACCCGGCAGCCGCTTGATGCAGTAACGAATAAAATCCTGGAAATTCTCTGCACGGCAATCTGTGACCAGCGGTCCTTTGCCCACCCACCCGGTGCGCATCTGGTAGGCCCACTGCGACTGGTACCAGCTCAAGGGGTTCCGCACAAACGCAAAGGTAAAGCGCCCTTGAGGATGGATATCCTGCACGTTCGCATGGTAGATGCCGTGCCGGAGTTCCCATGTATCCTTGAACCGGAACATGTTATTGGCAATCTCATGTGTCGGTACACCCGAATTTTTGAGAGCAGACCGCACCCACATCCCGCCGGTCTTGGGGACATGGAAGAAAATCGATCGGGAAAGGAGAACAGCCATTAGGAACGCGTGGAATGGTTGGTAGCAGGCAGTGGACTATGTTTCCTCTGGTCCAGAAAACAAGAGAGATCTTCCCGGTCATACCCAAGGGAACGCATTGCGTGCCCTTCCGACTGCATCATCTCCCACAGCAGTTCCGCCGTATACAGGCACCGGTGCTGGAAATCGTCCAACCGAGCTGCCAGATTGGCAGGCGGCGTCCTGCGGATGGATGTCTCGTCGAACGTCTCCCCTGCCATCCGCAGTGCCAGGATGAGATCCTCCACTAGTCGTTCCTGCCTGCCAACGAAGCCCCCCGGCAGTGTGTACTCCTCTCCCAGATATCCTCTGTACATGTTTGAGACTCCTCCGGGGAAATAGGTGAGAGCATTGCGCAAAAACTGATGGAAATTATCGGAGGCACATTGCCGTTCGAAAGGATTGTGCTCGTTCCACCGTTTATTCTTTGTGCAGTACGCCCAATGGGACTGGTACCAGCTCAAAGGGTTCCGCACGAATGTGAAAACGAACATTTGTAGAGGAACAGCCTGCGGTGTCGCGTGGAGGAACAACCCTCGGGCATCGATTAGTGGCATATTCACCGGACCGAGTACTCCAACTTCATTTGTGGGAATCCCGGCTTGCTGAATTGCTCCCCTCACCCATGACCCCCCCGTTTTGGGGATGTGATAGAACACCGAGTGTGGGAGGAGAAGTGCCATGTATCATCTGGTTGAAATTAAACGCGTCACTCTGCAATGCAGGCTGGCTGCTTCGGAACAACCGGATCTTCTGCATATCCATACTTCTCCACCGCTTCCCGCTCCACTTCCAGAACAAGCTTCCTGAGCGTTTCCGGGTACTGGCACTTTTCTCGCAAACCCGGATCTCGGGAAGCCGTATTCGCAGGGGGCGCTGAGCACAGGAGCTGTTCATCGAATGTCTCCCCTGCCATATGGAGCGCGCGCACGAGATCGTCTGCAAGGGATTCATAGTGCCCGATAAAATCCGCACTCTCGAAAAGGCGGTACATCTGCGAGATGTACGCCGGCCTGTACGCAATGACCTTGCGGACAAACTCTTCAAAATTCTCCGACCGGACTTTGCGGATGAACGGCCCGTTGTCCGGCCAGTTGTTCTTCATGTTGTGTGCCCACTGGGACTGGTACCACGTGAGCGGGTGCCGCACGAAGCAGAAGCTGAACTTATCCTGCAGTAAGATATTGTGGGGGGATGCATGGTAGAAAGCATATCGTAGCTCCTGGAGCGTTTCTTTCCCGCACACATCACTGCCCGCTATTTCGCTCGTTGGTATGTCGACACGGTGAATAGCCTCGCGCACCCACACCCCTCCTGTTCTGGGGATATGGTAGAAAACCGAATGAGGCAGCTGGAGAGCCATGGGAAGTACCTGAGCTTACAGAATCCTCCTTCCAAGAGGAAGACAACATGGGTATTCTTTGGGTGATGGACGAATTCCGCCTGAAGAAAGCAGAGACACTCCGCAAAAAGGGAACCCCCCCTTATGCGGCGAAATGCGACCGAACGCACACGCTGGAGGAAGGGAAAGGATCGAAAGACGGAACAAAGATCCGCACTGCCGGCCGCGTGATGCTCTTCCGGGAGATGGGCGGGATGATCTTCGCAACCCTGCAGGACCATACCGGCCGTCTGCAGGTAGCGTGGAAAGCGGATGAAATTCCGGAGGAAGAGTTTAAGAACGTCCAGGAGTTCGTTGACCTCGGAGACATCATCGGCATCTCCGGCGAGCGCTTCACCACGAAGAAAGGCGAACCGACTATCCTTGTGAAGGAATGGACCATGCTCTCCAAGGCTCTCCGCCAGCCGCCCGAGAAGTGGCATGGCATCGCCGACCAGGAGACAGCTTGGCGGCAGCGGTACCTGGATCTCATGAGCAACCGGGAGACGTATGACCGCTTCCTCTTCCGAAGCTTATTTCTCAGGCGGTTGCGTGAATTCTACTGGGCACACGATTTCATAGAGGTAGAAACGCCCGTCCTCACCAATGCGGCCTCCGGCGCTCTTGCTACTCCGTTCGTCACACACCACAAAGGGTACGATCTGGATGTCTTCCTGCGCATTGCCGCAGGGGAGACATTCCAGAAGGAATGTCTTGTCGGCGGTTTTGACCGCACATTCGAAGTGGCACGCTGCTTCCGGAACGAAGGGCTCGATCCCAGTCACCTCCAGGACTTCACGATGGTGGAGCACTACGCAGCGTACTGGGACTACGAGCAGAACATGGCATTCACGGAAGAAATGCTCAGTATAATCCTCAAAGATCTGATGGGAACGACAAAGCTCCAGATCCCCAACCGCGAGGGGAAGCTTCTGGCAGTGGATTTCAAGCCGCCGTGGCCGCGCGCGAGTATCGCGGAATTGATTCAGCGAGACTGCGGCATAGATATTCACTCCACCGCAACGGCGAATGCCCTCCGGGCAGAGATTGTGAAAAAGAAGATCCGGCTGGAAGTAGACATCGCCTCACTCGAACGCGGAAATCTGATTGATCAGCTCTACAAGAAAGTGAGCCGCCCGAAGATCGTGCAGCCGACGTTCCTCACCAACCACCCCACCGATCTCTCGCCGCTCGCACGGCTCAATGACGATGATCCGGCCATCACCGACCGGTTCCAGCTGGTGGTAGGCGGATGGGAGATTGTGAATGCGTACTCCGAGCTCATCGATCCTGTGGACCAGGCACGGCGCTTTGAGGAGCAGGCGAAAGCACGCGCGAGGGGCGATACGGAAGCGCACCGGAAAGATGATGAGTTTGTGAAGGCACTGGAGTACGGCTGTCCGCCGTGTTCCGGCCTCGGCATGGGCATAGACCGTATTGTTGCCCTGCTCACACAGCAGACAAATCTGCGCGATGTTGTGCTCTTCCCGCTCATGAAACCTCTGCAGAAGGAACCAAACGGATCTGGTACTATTCCCCCCTCATCCTCCTCACAAACTATGTCAGACACTCCCCTGCTCCAGCATGCCGCCCATCGACAAGCTCAGGACGGCCTGCTTCTTGAGCATGCCGACTATGGCCACATGCTTCCTGCTGCCCACGGCCTGCTTGAGACGCACACAGAAGGTATAAAGGAGCACCTCCTCGCTACCGGTGCTGCCATGGCCGTCTTCGCACGGCGTTTCGGCGGGCATGAAGACACCTGGCGTGTTGCCGGTATGCTCCACGATCTCGACTGGGACAGCCTGGACAAAGACTGGGAGAAGCACTGCGGTGACGAACTGGAGCAGATGCTTGCCGGTGTGGATGCCCCTCAGGAACTGCTTGCAGATATCCGCTCGCACTACGCACACCGGTACGGCGAGGAATATCCGCTCGATACCATGCTCCGGAAATGCCTCTACTGTGTGGATGAGCTTACCGGCTTTATTATTGCCGTTACGCTCGTCCGCCCCAGCAAGAAACTTGTTGACGTGGAAATAAAGAGCGTGAAGAAGAAACTGAAAGAGAAGAGTTTCGCCGCGCAGGTGGACCGCGCGCAGATCATGGCATGCGAGGAATTGCTTGGAATTCCGCTCGACGAGTTCGTTGCGCTCACTCTGGATGCCATGAAGAAGGTTGCTGGCGATCTGGGGCTCTAGGTAAAGCAATAGCAGAGACAATACTGGTGTGCACGCCACGAGATTCTGCAGTATCCTGTTCCTCCTATGCACCGATTCTGGGGGAGCATCATCGGACAGGTTTTTGAGGCTTTCAAACCGCAAAGCATCGTGGAGATCGGTTGCGAGGACGGAAAGAACACAAAAAACCTCCTGCAGTACTGCACCGGAAATAACGCAGAAATCCACGTGATAGATGTGCAGCCGCTCTTCGACGCAGAAATTTGGGAACAGAGGCATGCAGGAAGACTGCATGTGCGCAGAGGGAAAAGCCTGGATATCCTCCCGCGACTCACAACGTATGACGCTGTCCTGATCGACGGGGATCACAACTGGTACACCGTCTACAGTGAGCTCCGCTGCATTGAGCAGCATATAGTTCAGCACGGCACCGACGTGCTTGTCATGCTGCACGACGTGGATTGGCCATACGCCCGCCGGGACATGTACTTCAATCCTGAAGATATTCCCCCGGAGTACAGGCAGCCGCACTGCCGCGGCGGGCTCACGCTGGAAAGGAGGGAACCACTGGAAGACCGCGGCATCAATCCACAGCATTTTCATGCCATCCGGGAGGGAGGTGAACGCAACGGCGTGCTCACCGCGGTGGAAGATTTCCTGAAGCAGTCCGCGTACTCCTGGAAACTCGTCCGCATTCCCGGTATAAGCGGAATGGGCATTCTCGCAACCGAGCGTCTTCTCCAGACTCGCCCCGCACTGGGAGCACTTCTCTCCTCACTAGAAACACCTGCCGCCCTCAGACTGCATCTACAGCTTCTCTCGGACGAAAATGCAAGAAATCTCCTCCGCGCTCTGGAAGGTGACACTTATAGATTGCATAACGTCCATGCCATTGGTGACCTTCTTGCACAGAAAATCCGGAAGATCCTTCCGAACGGCCGATGGGTACTTATGCGTTCGACAAACGAGATGGGCAAGCTCTGTAATGCTTTCCACAACAACCACTTTCTTGTCAGACGCTGCGCATCCACGGAGGAAGTGCCGGAACAGCAGTATGACGTGAGTGTGTACACCGAACAGACGCTGAGAAAAGAGAAGAATCTCCGTACTCCATACGAAGAAGCTCCTACAGGGAGCCTGCTGTGTCTTCTCGCTCAGGAATGGCCCTCTCCGCTCGCGAAACAGGATACAATGCTGGTTGAGCAACTTTCCTTCCACGGATGGGTACAGGCAGAAGAATACTCATACCCGGGGACCACCTTGTTCTGGAAGACACGCCCTGTGGACATCGTGATTCCCATTCATAACGCCTACAAGCAGACTCGGCGGTGCGTGGAAAGTGTTCTCACCTATACGAAAGGCGTCCCGCATCACATTGTGCTCATCGACGATTGCAGTGCGGATGCGCGCATGCTCCCATACCTGCGGTCCGTAGCGAGCACCCACCCCAACGTCACACTCATAGTGCAGCAGGAGAATCTTGGGTTCGTACAAACTGCGAACGTTGGGCTCTCACTCAACGCAGACCACGATGTTGTGCTCCTGAACAGTGATGCAGAAGTCACAGAAGGGTGGCTGCGCCGTCTCACACTCACAGCCTACGAAAAACCGGACTGTGCGAGTGTGATTCCCCTCTCCAACAAAGCTTCCGTTTATTCGCTCTTCCAAGAACAGTTCGATGCGATAAGGCGCCAAATAGGGCTCGAACGGTTTGCACAAATCATTGCAGAGCACTCTCTCAGACTCAGGCCGGAAATCCCGACGGCCGTGGGGTTCTGCATGTTCCTGAAGAGAGATGTGCTCAGAGAAATCGGCATGTTCGACACGGTCTACGGCATGGGCTACGGCGAAGAGAATGACTGGTGCATGCGCGCGCGGCGGGCAGGGTACCGGCACTACCTCGCGGATGACTGCTTCGTGTTCCATGCCGGGCAGGTATCCATGCGCACATCCGGCCTGGTACGGGATGGAGAAATCACAAACCCTGAGAATGAGGCCATTCTGAGGGCGCGTTTCCCGGAGTACCAACCGCTCATTGAACACTACCTGCAACATAACCAGGATCTCTCCACCATCAGGCACCACTGCTGCAGCACACTGATGCCGGCCCTCACCACCGGGAAAAAGCGCCTGGCCTACCTTCTGCACTTCAACCCGTTTGAGCGCATTGGCGGAACCGAGCGACATGTGCAGGATCTCATGCAACAGGCAGGAGACGCGTACTGCTCACTTGCAGTATTCCCGGAGCTGGAACAGAAGAGGCTGACAGTACTGGAGTACGCAGACGGTCTGCAGCACTACAACCATTTCCCTCTGTCGCCGGAGGGGGGGGAGCACAATCTCCGCGAAGTATTCGAAGCAATCCTGAAAAAGTACTCTGTAGACCTCCTGCACGTGCATCACTGCATGCACATTTCCTTTGGGCTCATTGAAGTGGCAAAAAAGTTGCATATACCTGTGGTCTATAGCGTGCACGACTACTACGCGCTCTCGCCCAACTTCAACTTACTGCAGAGAGACGGGACGTACCAAGGGATACCGAAGAATGAGGAATATTACGATGAGTTCCTCTCACTGAGTTACGGTGTGTGGCGCAGGCCTATAAGACAGGCTCTCAGCCAGACTGATGGCATTGTGGCGCCTTCCCGCTCGGCACTGGCACTCTTCGACCAGGTGTACGGTGACGTTGGAGGGCCGCGCTTCGTCATAGAACACGGAACGGACCCCTTATGGATACGAAAACCTGAGTACCAGAAAGGTAGTACCGGCCCCATCTGTTTCCTGGGGAGCACACAGAGGAATGCGAAGGGGAAACAGCTTATCGAACAGGTTGCTCTGGAGCTCGCCAAACATGGTCAGGAAGTCGTATTTCTCGGGACACAGGAACACCACTGGCCGGTCCTGCAAGGGCAGCCTGGCGTTCACTTTCACGGCCTCTACAGACCGGACCAACTCTCGGAGAAACTGCAACAGATACACCCCCGGCTCGTCTGCCTGCTCTCGAACTGGCCGGAAACATTCGGCTACACCCTCTCAGAAGCCTGGACAGCAGGCATCCCTGCCTATGTGACAGACGTTGGCGCACTCGGTGAGCGCATGCGAAGAGAGCAATGCGGTCGTATTGCCCCCACCGAGGACCCTGTACATATGGCAGAAGATATCTGTGCGTTTCTCGTCAGTGAGGACTACCAGAAAGCCTTACACAGAATCCAGCTTCTCCGGCTCCCTACTTGCAGAACAATGTGGCAGTCGTACCAACGTCTCTACGATTCCCTGCTGGAAAAAACATTTTCCCACCTCGCACCCACCGTTCCACAGTAGTAGGATACCGCTCCTGTCATGAACCATGTGCCACACAACCCACAGGCAGAGAAAACACTCATGGATGACCTCGCATTCCTGGAACACAAGTTGGAGGAACTAAAACGGGAAAAACAGGAACTCTATGACAAACTTCAGCATCAACACATGCTCACCAGTGGGCTGCAGACTGAACTGGATCGCATCTACCGATCAAAGAGCTGGCGCTGGACTGCCTGCATGCGCAGGTACGGAGAGCAGTATCGGCGGAGTGTGTACGGTTTGCTCGCGCACATAAAGAAATTGTGGGAAGAGATGGGCAGTCCGTGCCCCCGGCTCGTTCGCTTCTGCCGCCACACACTGCTCGGCAGGTTCTGGCCTGTGAGGGAACACCCTTCCTCCTACTCCTCTGCACCCACTCCTCTTGAACCCGCACGGGCAACTGCGGATGTCGCCGCGGTTGTCCTCTGTGCAGAGAGCGCAGCACATGCGGCGGAGGCACTGCAGAGCGTGCTCAGCCAGACTATGCCACCGAGGGAAATCCTTCTGATAGATGCAACTCCGGAGCGCTCCGCAAAGGACACAGCACAGAATTACGCTGCCCAGAATGTGCAGTATCTGCCCATTGCCGATCCCCAAACTCTGCATGGAACAGCCCTGGAGAGAACCGAGGCAGGTACGCTCCTCTTCCTGCCTGAGAAGAACGTACTCCATCCGGAGTTCATTCGCTGTGGCATGGACTTCCTGAAAAACTCACCAACCACAAGTATTTGCTACTCCATCCAGTGGTCCTTTGGGGCTGAGCAGGAGCAACTGCAAACCCCTGCAGAACTCTCGGCAGCACAGGCTCACCTCCTCTCGGAAGGATACATGGTGAAGCGGTCAGCATTGGAATGCGTGAGAACTGCCCCTACTCTGCCTATGGCCTACGAACAGTTGCTTTCTTCGGGACACCGTGCAGCCCGGAGTCGTGGCATGTGTTTTGTGCGCGCAGAAAAACACCCTCTCCCGCATTACCTGCAACGCGCCACACTCTGCCTCTCCCTCTCCGGAAGAACCTGGGCCTGGCCCCTCACTTCTTCATTCCTGAAGCAACAGACATATCCGCACGACCTGACTGACCTCATTGTGCTGGATACATCCCAGAACGACGCATTTGGTGCGCAGATCCAGCGGTGGCTTGCCCAGTGCGGCTACCGCACACACACCTACCTCCGGGACACGGTGGGACCAGTGGGCATTGCCGACCTGCCGCGCAGTCAGGCCACGGATGCGGTCCGCAACGCATGTGTGCAAATCTACAATCACCTCCGTTCCCACTGCACTGCCCCTATTGCCCTCTTCCTGGAAGATGATGTGGTCCCGCCGCCGGACGCGTACATCCGTCTTGCTGCACTCCTCCGGGAAGGGGTGGTGAGCGCCTCCGGCTTCTACCGCCACCGGGGCAGCGGGAAACCAGTCGCATGGGACTGGAATGAGCAGGGTTTTCCTTCGTTCCCGGAAGAAGGCAAAGGCGTAACAACTATTGGAGGCACCGGCTTCGGCTGCCTCGCCGCCAGAGGAGATGTTGTGCGGGAGTACCAATTTCACAGAGAACACCAAATCCCCAACTATGACCAGGTGTTCTTCCGCGACATGGTGTTGCGCGGGCCATGGAAAGCATTCATCGACTGGTCCTGTGTGTGCCGACACTACGTAAGCGCAGAGACATGGATATAGCAAAACATGGCAGGCAGCCTCGTATTCTCCTGCTTGTCGACAGACACGACTGGGCATTCAGTACGCTCGCACAGGCAACCGAGCAACACCTGCATGACTGTTTTACTTTTACAATTGTATCCGCGGAGGACTGCCCAAAGATACATGACAGGCAGTTTGACATCATGCACATATTCTTCTGGGCAGAGGAATATCACTGCCAGTTCCTTACGGGACATGCAAAAATAGTGAAATGCGTGTACAGTCATGGGTGGGAACAGCTCGGACTTTCGGTACAGGAGTTGTATCGCCGCTACCTGCGTGAGGCTCATGCAGTCATTGTGCCGAGCACTCGGCTCCTGCACAGCCTCTCTGGACTTCCCCCGCCTGTGTACCTGGTGCCAGAAGGAGTGGATACTACCATCTTCACACCTACTTCCCGCAGGTCCGGTCCCCTGAGAGTAGGATGGGCAGGAAACCCGCACCGGGATATCAAACGTCTCCCCTGGCTCCAGCAGGCATGCGAAGGGCTCTGTGAGCTCTCCCTCGCAACCGGCGATCTCTCAGTAGAGGACATGGTGAATTTTTACAATACGATTGATGTCATTGCCTGCAGCTCGGAAGCGGAAGGCAGTCCCCGGCCCCTCATAGAGGGCATGGCATGCGGGGCATTCCCCGTGAGTTTCGATGTCGGCATCGCAAGGGAGCTGATCGATCCGGGGGTGAACGGCCTCCTGGTTGAAAAGGAATCTGTCCGGGCATTCCGCAAAGCCCTGCAGTGGTGCAACAGCCATACGGGATACATCCGGAGCACCGCCGGGAAGAACGCCGAACTCATGCGGGCCACCCGCAGCTGGCAGAGTACTCTGCCGCACCTGGCCGAGGTGTATGCTTCCCTGCTCAACAAAGCAGAGGAGGATACTTGAGAAAATATGGCAATCCCGGCCGAAAACAGACGTATGATAAAACCTATGCAGCGGGCTAAGGAACTCTCAACCATCCTTCACGCGATCAGGCCCCGCTCCATTCTGCACATTGGACAGAACGGGGAGGCTGCAAAGCAGGTGCATGTGCGCCTGCATCATGCCGCCCAGATCATTGGTACAGTGGATCCATGGAAGGAAGACAATATGTACAAATGCCTGAGAGATACTCTGATACTCTATGACACGGTATGTATTGATGCTGACCGGGACCGGGCCGCGCTCTACGGGCTCCTGCTGCATTGCGAGGAATGCATGCGGGTCCTCGGCGCCTGTCCGGTATTTGTCCTCTACAACGCGGCAGAGAACAGGGAGATCTCCTGTGTTACTACAGACTTCCTCGCAGGGACGGCGTACGTGCTGCACTGCAACAGGCAACAGCAGATGGCGGTACTCCTCCCCCCGTCGCTGCAGCCACAGCACGCCGGAGTGGTGCAGTGCATAGGGGGTGCCGGATGGAAGCGCGAAGAAACAGAGCGAGCACAGGAAGAGAGCGGATGGGAACTGAAGAAGGCAGAAGCACACATCCATTTCCAGCAGTCAATACGCACACAGGAGAGCCGGGACTTTGGCGGAGTTTGGGAGACAATGCGGAGAGATCAGAGAGTCTCCAGAGAGGACAGGGAAACGCTCATGAAGAACCACAGCCGGGTCGTGCAATCCAGGAGCTGGAGATGGACAGCGCCACTCAGGCGTGCCGAAAGATTCCTCCGCGGCCTGTTCCACAAGAGTCCCGCACAGACAACCAAAATCTCTGCGACGCCGGGGAGGGAAACCCGCGCCCCCGTCGCCGTCATCATTCCCTGCCACAATTACGGGAAGTACCTGGCTGAATGCATCGGGAGTGTCCTTAGGCAGACAGCGCAGCCACAGGAAATTCTCGTGGTGGATGATGCATCGGCCGACGACACGCCGCAGGTGGCGGGAACATTTGCCGCCCGCGGAGTGCAGTACATGCGCGGCAACTGGAAAGATGTCTGCAAGGCACGTAACGCAGGCGCACTTGCCACAGATGCACCCTACCTCATCTTCCTGGATGCTGATGATGCCCTGGCTGCGGACTACATAGAACAGTGCCTCGTGAAGATGCAGGACCCCGCTATTGCTGTTGCATACGGACATCTCGTGCGATTCGGGGAGCTCAATCACCTCGTGTCCGTGCCGGAATACGACAGGGAGATGCTCATGAAGCGGAATTTCATCTCCTCCCACGCCATGATGCGCAGGCAGGCATTTGACATGGTAGGGGGCTACCGTTCCTGCCAGAACACGCATCAGGACTGGGATATCTATAGACGCATGCTTCGGCATCAATGGAAAGCAGCACTCGCCCATACCCACGTGCTCTACCGTTCTCATAAGGACAGCAATTTCTACCGCCACTTGAGGACGCAGGAATGGCGCTATGCGCAGAGAGCACATCTGCATCACCAGCCGATCACCATCTTTACGCCATTCACCGGCCGCCAGGAATTACTGGAAGATTACACGCATGCACTCCGTTCCCTGGACTCCGATCCGAACCTGCTGCGGCTCCACTGCTTCGACGTCAGCGGCAATGCTGAGTTTGGGCAACAGCTGAAGGATGCTCTTCCCTCACTGCCTTTCGGGCGCATCACGTATTCAAACGCTTCGGCTACTGCCGGAATGCGGCATACTAGACACGGCGCCGTTTCCAATCAAACTTTCACTGGCTTTGCGCAGCCGTTATCGCAGCAACGATGTTTACCGACAAACGACGCCGTGTCTAGAAAGGCTCCAATAAGCGATGCAGAGTACCATGGCGACCTCGTCATGGCAGATGCATACAACCACTTTCTGCAAACCTGCGACACGGAGTTTGGACTCACGGTAGACGATGACGTTCTTCTCTCTCCCGCGTCTCTGAAGATGATGCTCGACACAGTGGAAGAAGACGTGGCAGCTGTGGTAACCCCCTGCTTCTGCCGCACCAACCATCACTGGAGTGTCTGGCAAAGCAGTGCTTCCGGAGACTTGGAGTACCCCCGCAAGCGCGGGAGCGGCGTTGAGGAAGTGTGCGGATCTGGTTTCGGCTGCTCCCTCTTCCGCATGAATATGCTCAGGCAAATGCCGATTGCCCCCAGTGCATGCCGGGGGGATGGAGAGCGGTATCACCATATCGCATTCGCCTGCCTTCGGAAGAAGGGAAGAGTGCTCTGCAACTGGGACGTACAGGCAGAACGTATGTATACCGGACTTCGTGCAGGCAGGGCGCAGAGCGTCTCGCCGGGACAAGCCCGCTAAAAAGTTCGCAAAGAACGGGGGAAACAGGCAATGTGTTCCTCCGCACGCTTGCCCATTGTTTCCATTTCCACCTACTCTTTCACCGATGCGACGCACGATACGTATCAATTGGAAAAGATTGCCTTACACCTGCTTCCGCCATGGAAAGAGGCTCTGGTGCATCTGCGGCTCACCGTTCCCCGGAATCGTACGTACAGTCAGACACAACATCCTTGGGAAACTGTGGCCCATAGAACACTTCGCATCACCGTTCGCAGCCCCTGACCCTTCCCCGTTCTGGCGAAAGGGCAGCCGCAGCAGCGTTGCCGCAGTCATCCCCTGCCACAACTACGCCTCGTACCTTCCGGAGGCAATCGAGAGCCTCCTTGCACAAACCCTACTGCCGGAAGACATCGTAGTAGTGGATGATGCATCGGACGACAATACGGAGGGGGTAGCAGAGGCCTACAAGAAGAAAGGTGTGCGATACATTCGCGGGGAATGGAAAGACCTTGCCCTGGCCCGTAATGCAGGCGCGAAAGCAACAAACAGCGACTTCCTCCTCTTCATGGACGCAGATGACTTCCTTCCGCCGGATTACATAGAGAAATGTCTGGGAAAAATGCGCGACCCGCGCGTCGGCATCGCGTATGGAGACATGCATCACTTTGGAGAAGACAAGATCATTGAGCGCATGCAGCCATTTGAGAAAGAGCATCTCCTCCGCTTAAACTTCATCTCTTCGCATGCTCTCATACGCAGGCAGGCATACGAGCTGGTGGGAGGCTACCGCTCACTCAAAAATGCCCACGAAGACTGGGATCTTTACCGACGTATCCTCAGTTATCCATGGATTGCAGAGAAAGCAGACACACATGTGTACTACCGCATCCATGATGATAGTTACCTCCGGCAGGCAATACGGGAGACTGGTTGCCCCTATTGGAAACGCGCAGCGCTCCTCAAAAATCCCGTTACCATCTTCACACCATTCGCCGGACGAACGAGCACTTTTGCCAGATATGTCGAAGGTCTGAAGAGACTGGATTTTGATCATACCCTCATACATCTCCACTGGTTCGACACGAGCGGAAAACCCGAATTCGGACACATGCTTAAAAGTGCGCTCGCCACTATGGATATGGGGCGAACAACGTACACAAAAGCACCACTGCCTGCGCTCTGGGGACACACGCCACAGACCCTCATAGAGGGGCGCGTGCGGAATATCAATAACGCCCAGTACTATTACGAAATGGCAGTGATCTACGCCTACAACACGTTGCTCACCTGCTGTCCGACGGAATTCGTGCTTGTTCTGGAGGATGATATTGTCCCGGAACCTGCCGCACTGACAACAATGCTGCAAACAGTGGACGAGTATACAGCGGCGGTCGTGGCGCACTACGAGTGCCACCTGCAGCACCGCTCACTGGTGTGGCAATGCGATAGGAAAGGAAACGTGCGGCACTTCCCAAAGAGAAGAAGGGGAATTGAGCAGGTGGGAGGCTCGGGGTTCGGCTGCTCCCTCTTCCGCGTGAGTGATCTGCGCAAAACCCCCTTCTCTACCCGCGTCCACCACAGCACACCGGAGTGGTACGATTACCTCGCGTTCAAAGCGCTGCACCGGCACGGGAAGGTACTCTGTAACTGGGATATAGACGTGGAGCATGTGCAGACTGAACGCTATCTCCATAGCTCCAGGAAGGAAGCGGACCCTTCGCCAGTCACTGGTCGCTAGTGTAGTGTCTCCAACATAACTTTACAATGAACTGCTCCACAGGTACTATGCATCC
>Ga0066639_10003280_pt1 | contig 14056 bp, 11 predicted proteins | sample CryGeyCG2114_010_2_FD_59504 | JGI IMG/M metagenome (GOLD analysis project Ga0066639, IMG submission 59504) | Groundwater microbial communities from aquifer - Crystal Geyser CG10_big_fil_rev_8/21/14_0.10 | ecosystem: Environmental > Aquatic > Deep subsurface > Groundwater | place: USA: Utah...
TAATTACCGCAATTCATTCATTGGCTTGAAAGCCAAGGATTTCTTGCGGAAGGATTAAGATAAAAGATATAGAACTTCCTGAAAATATGAAACGTGCAATGGCTCATCAGGCAGAAGCTGAGAGAGATAGAAGAGCAAGAATAATAAATGCAGAAGCTGAGAAACAGGCATCCCAAAAACTTCTTGAAGCGGGAAGAATAATTGAGAAATCTCCTGCTGCCCTTAAACTTAGGTTTTATCAAACGCTGAATGATATTTCTGAGGAAAAGAATTCAACGATAATTATGCCTTTCCCAGAAGAGATTTTAGATTATTTAAGAAAAGATAAAAAGAAATAGAGAAGAATTGAAACATTTATATAAGTGCATTTTATTAATAAAACATGGAAGAGAAATCCAGAAACGATGACGAATTGATGCGTGAGAGAAAAGAGAAAATCTTGAAATTCTTTAAAAATAAATATGATTGGCTGATTTATGTTGGACTTGCAATTGTTATTTATCTTGCTGTAAAAATAAGAACATTAAATCTTCCAGGATTAAGAGACGTAACAACAGGCGGATGGACACTTGGGCCTGATTTAGATCCTTTCTTATTTATGAGATATGCTAAGGAAATTATATTGAATGGGACCTTGCCTGCTATTGATAATTTTAGGTATGTTCCGCTTGGATTTAATACAAGAGAAGAATTGCTTTTTCATCCATATATGATGGCTTGGTTCCATAAAATCGCAGTTATCTTTGGTTCTACTTCTATTGAGCAGTCTTCTGCCCTTTATCCAGTTTTTATGTTTGCACTTACGGTTATCGCTTTTTTCTTTCTTACGAGAAAAATATTTATAGATACTTTAGGAGAACGCAGAGCAAGTATTATTGCTTTGATTTCATCTTTCTTTCTTACAGTACTACCTTCTTTGCTTCCGAGAACAATAGCTGGAATCCCTGAAAAAGAGTCTGCTGCTTTCTTATTTTTATTTCTCGCATTTTACTTTTTCTTATGTAGTTGGAAGTCTAAACATAAATATGGAAAATATGTCTATGCTTTGCTTGCGGGCGCTTCAACTGCAGGAATAGCACTTATCTGGGGTGGCTTTATTTATGTCTTTTTAACTATTGGTTTAACGACTTTATTCTCATTCCTGTTAGGACAAATGGATAGGAAGAAGTTTTATGTTTATGGAATTTGGCTTATTTCGTCAATTCTGATAATGAGAATGTTTTCTACAAGATATGGATTTATTAACGTTGCCTCTTCTACAACAACGGGAATTGCTGTGCTGACATTCTTTGTAATAGGGTTTCATTTTCTTTTGTTTGATAGATTGAAGAAATATCTAAAGAAGGGTTTCTTAGCAAAGATTCCAGAGCCAGTCCTGTCACTTATATTTGTGGTTGTGATTGGAATAATAGTATTGTCTATATTTTCTGGAGGGAACTTTGTTTTCAATAAGGTGAATGATGCTGTTGAAGTTTTAATAAAGCCGACAACTGGAAGAATTGGAGTAACTGTTGCTGAGAACAGACAGCCTTATTTCACTGAATGGGAAGCAAGCTTTGGACCTTATCTTAAAGGTGTTGCAGTATTCTTCTGGATATTCTTTATTGGGTCTGCCTACCTATTCTTTAAAATGATTAAGAAATTTGATAAAAAAGAGAGAATAATTCTTACCCTAAGTTATTTGTTTCTTCTTACTGCAATAGTCTTCAGTAGATATACTCCGGAAAGTGTATTTAATGGAGAGAATTTCGCAAGTATCTGGTTTTATTTTCTCGGAGTTGTAATTTTTGCAGGATGTTTTGGATATTATTATTATAAAGAATATAAATTGGGACTGACTGACAAATATAAAGCATTGGATTATGGGCTTTTGCTATTGTTCTTTTTCTTTTTCCTTACAATAATCTCAGCAAGAGGGGCAGTAAGACTTATTATGGTTCTTGTTCCATCCTCCGCTATAATCGCATCTTATTTTGTAGTTTCATTTTATGATGATGTTAAGAGACTAAAGAGCATGAAAATAGTTGGATGGGTTGTATTTGCCCTTCTTGTTATTTTTATGCTGTTCTCGGCACAAGGATTTTATCAAATGAGTAGTTCAAGTGCTCAAGGATATTACCCCTCTGCATATAACCAACAATGGCAAAAAGCAATGTCTTGGGTGAGAGATAATACCCCTAAGGACGCGGTATTTGGGCATTGGTGGGATTATGGCTATTGGATTCAGACAATTGGAGAGAGAGCGACGGTTTTAGATGGGGGAAACGCGATAGGTTACTGGAATCATTTAATGGGGAGGTATGCATTAACTGGACCTGATGAAATGGAAGCCTTGAACTTTTTATATGCTCATGGTACTACTAATTTTCTTATTGATAGTACTGATATTGGAAAATATGGAGCATTTGCAAGTATCGGTTCTGATGCAAATTATGACAGAAGAAGCTGGCTTACTGTATTTTTAAGGGATAATACACAAGTGCTTGAAAAAAAGAATAGTACTATCTTCTTATATCGAGGAGGATTTTCACTTGATGACGATTTGATTTATGAGCAAAATGGAAGCAAAATTTATCTTCCTGGACTTGGTGCTGGAAATGGAGGTGCTGTTGCCGGTGTTGGTGCAGTTAGCGTTGAAAGAGACGACCAAGGAAATCTTAAACAACCTGTAGGAATATTTGTCTATCAATCAAATCAATATACACTTCCTTTGAGATACGCTTATGATGGGAAATTCATCGACTTCGGAACAGGAGTTGAAGCAGGAATATTTTTGATGCCTAGAATAAATCAGGATTCTAACGGACAAGTTCAAGTTGAGAATGATGGCTCTTTAATCTATCTTAGTGAGAGAACTGTTAAATCTCAACTTGCGAGATTATATTTGTATAATGAAGAAAACCATTTTAAGCTTGTTCATACCGAAGATGATTTTCTTGTGGCTAATTTGAGAGCACAGGGCGTTAAAATTGGTGATTTTGCTTACTTTAATGGCATTAGGGGACCAATAAAAATCTGGGAGATAGACTATCCTACTGGGATGGAGAAAAATGAATCTTATTTAAACCTCGCAGGACCTTCTTTCCTGAGCAGATAAAATGATAAATTATATCTTAGTAGTGCCGATTTTATTGAGCTTTCTTATTAGTTTACTCTTTACTCCTTTCTGGATAAAAAAAGCTAAGAGAATAGGGCTTTTATGGAATGATATGAATAAGACTTCTAAGGAAAGAGTGGCTGGTTCGGGAGGAATCATTACAGTTCTGGCGTTTATAATTGGAATTTTGATTTTTATATCTTACAGGACCTTTGTGCTTAAGAGTAATGATTTTTTGATAGAACTTCTTGCAATGCTTGTGGTGGTATTATTTTTGGCAGGAGTTGGATTCGTTGATGACCTTTTGGGCTGGCAGATGGGTGGATTGAGAAGAAGACATAGAATTATTCTTGTATTATTAGCTGCTATTCCTTTGATGGTGATAAATGCGGGAAAATCTGAAATAGGACTTCCTCTTTTTGGAACTATTGAGCTCGGTATTTTATATCCGCTCATAATTATTCCTTTGGGAATTGTTGGCGCAACAACGACGTTTAATTTTCTTGCTGGCTTTAACGGTTTAGAGGCTGGACAGGGAATATTACTAATGGTAGGTACTGGATTGGTTGCCTACTTTACGGGAAGCTCGTGGCTATTTGTTGTTTCTTTGTGTATGGCTTTTTCTCTTCTTGCTTTTCTAGTTTACAATTTCTTTCCTGCAAAAGTATTTCCAGGAGATTCTTTAACCTATGGTGTCGGAGGGCTTATTGCAATTATTGCAATCCTTGGCAATTTTGAAAAAGTGGCAGTATTCTTTTTTATACCTTATATTATGGAATTCTTTCTGAAGGCAAGAGGAAAACTTATCAAACAATCATTTGGAAAGCCTAAAAAAGATGGAAGCCTTGATTTAAGAGAGAATAATATTTATGGATTAGGGCATTTAGCAATCTGGTTGTTAAATAAAAAAGGCAGAGCTACAGAAAAGAAAGTCGTTTATTTAATATGGACATTTCAATTGGTGATAATTATTTTAGGATTCATAATCTTTAGAACAGGAATATTTAAATGAAAATAAACAAGACTCTCCTTAAGGGCAGTATAATTTTATTATTTTCATTTGGACTTTTCAATTTTCTTAATTTTGTATTTCAACTTTTAATGGCTAGAATGCTTGATATTGCAGATTATGGGATATTTGCAACGTTATTTGCTATGATTTACATGTGGGCAGTCTTTACAGAGTCAGTACAAACAATTGTTGTAAAATATTCTTCTGTAGAAAATGATAAAGGCAAACTTAATGATATCTTGAGAAAGACAATGAGAAAAGCGTTTTTCTTTGGAGCAGTAATGTTTTTTATTTACCTTGTCGTCGCGATTCCCTTAACTTATCTTCTTCATATAAGCTATCCGTTATTGGCATTGAATGGGTTAATAATTTTCAGTTCATTCCTTCTTCCGGTTAATCGGGGAATAATGCAGGGAAAGAAAAGATTTGGTGTTTTTGGATTAAACATGGTTTTGGAGTCGGTATCTAAACTTGTCCTGGCCGTTGCATTTGTCTATATTGGTTGGAGAGTTTATGGGGCAATTCTAGGAACTATCCTTGGAACTTTTTTTGCCTTTGCCATATCTTTTGTACCCATACGAGATATAATAAAATCAAAAATTAAGAAGGCGGAGACTGTTGGAATTTACCAATATGCCAAGCCCGCTTTCTTTGTTACTTTTTTCATAATTGTCTTTTATACTATGGATATAATTATTGCTAAAATTGTCTTTTCTCCTGAAACTGCCGGAGTTTATGCTATTGCTTCGATATTATCAAAAATAATCTTCTGGGGTACACAGCCGATAAGCAGGGCAATGTTTCCTTTGTCCTCCGAGGGAAAAAAAGGCAAAGATTCTGGAAATGTGTTTACTAACTCGTTAGTTTTATTATCTATAGGAATAGCTTGTGCACTTATAGTATTTTACTTTTTCTCTGACTTGATAATAAGAGTGTTTGCTGGGAAAGTTATTGAAGATGCCTCAAACATTCTATTTTATCTTGGAATAGCTACTGGAATTACTTCAATAACTAATCTTATCCTATTGCATAAACTATCCTTAAATAAAGTGAAAGGATATGGGTATTTGTCTATGTTTTTGGTAATTGAAATACTCCTATTGTTTTACTTTTCACATAGTCTTATTCAGTTTTCATTTGCGCTGATATTTTCATCGATGGCCTTCCTATGGGGCTCAATAATGCTTCTCAAAGATTAACAATAATAGTTAAAAACCCGTAGATATAGGAAATTTTAACACCCCAATGAAAGTTTCCATAATAATGCCTGCGTATAATGAAGAGAAAAGAATAGGAAGAACACTTGAGGCATATTCTTCTTTCTTGAATGAAAAATTGGACAAAAGATTTGATTATCAAATACTTGTTGTAATAAATGGAACAAGGGATAAGACGGAAGAGGTTGTAAGAGAGGGTATTAAAAAAAATAAACGAATAAAATTCATTAATTTAAAAAGGGCTGGAAAGGGTTATGCAATTTCACAGGGATTTTATGAATCTTTAAAGGGTGATTTTGACAATATAGGATTTGTGGATGCAGATATGGCTACTTCTCCTGAGCAATACTGGAGACTGATAGAAAAGATAAATGGATATGATGGGATGATTGCGGATAGGTATATGAAAGGTTCTAAGATAACTCCTTCGTTCAGCTTCAGAAGAATTGCAGTCAGTAGAATATTCAACTTCCTTGTAAGAAGTTTTTTTGCAATTCCTTATGGAGATACCCAATGCGGAGCTAAACTCTTTAAAAGAAATGCAATTGAGCAGATTATTTCAAAAATTGGAATGACTCAATGGGCTTATGATATAGACTTGCTTTACTTATGCAAACTAAACGGATTTAGAATAAAATCTGTTCCGACTGAATGGATTGAAGCACAAGGAAGTACTCTTAATCTAAATAAAGCATCAATACAAATGATTTTTGCAATTTTTCAACTTAGGATATTGAAATCAAGGTTTAAGAGTGCATTGAAAGTGATAAGTCCAATTGTTGATTTTACTTATAAGTTAGTTAGATAAACAAGATTTAAATAATGCCTAAAGTTTAAAATTAAATGGCTGAAGAAAGAGAAAAGAAAGACTTTTTGGATTCCCTACTAAGTGTTGTTTTCTCGAGAGACAAAACTCGACTTTATATTTTGCTTTTAGTTATTGCTGGATTTATTGCAAGGGTAATAGCAGCAATAAACCTTGATAATTCTGCAGATGATATCGGACACGCCCTAATTGCTATTGGAATAGTAGATTCAGGAAAACTTACTGTGTGGAGCCAGTCGGATGCACTTTACTATTACCTCATAGATTTCTGTTATAAATTATTTGGAGCTACTCAATTTACATCGAGATTACCTGCAATAATATTTGGAACTGCATCTATCTTCTTAATTTATGTTTTATCAAAGAAATTCTTTAAATCTGACAAAGTAGGGCTTGTTGCTGCCTTTTTGCTGGCTTTCTCTCCGTGGCATGTAAGAAATACTCTTGCAGAAATGGATGTTGCTGCAATATTTTTCATTCTTCTTGCTTCTATTTTTATTATGAAAGCTATAGAAGAAAAAGAAAGAAGAAACATGATTCTTGCAGGAATTGCTATTGGTCTTGGTCTTCTCACTAAACTTTATGTTCTGTTCTTTGCGTTTTCTCTCTTTATTTTCTTTATATATATGAAAAAAGACAATTTTAAAAAGAGCTGGAAAAATCTTGCAATTTTCACACTTATAGGATTTCTCCTTATTACGCCAAGCATAACAAGTAATTATCTTCTTTACAAAGATAAAGGGATAGTCGATTTTATACCAACTAACGTTCTTGGATTAGGAAGAGAAAAGGCAGCGCAGTATTATTCATGGGATGCTGGATGGAATAAGAAGCCTGATTATGTTGGATTTTTCACAAAAACTGCACACGCGGATGTAAACCTGCCAGGGGGTTTGTTGACTTTGAGATATTTGCTTTATGGAGATCCAATTGTATTTTTGCTTGGATTTTTTGGCTTATTTTTAGCGTTTAAGAAAAACAGAAATTATTTTGTTTTCTTATTGGTTATGTTCATACCGATGTGGTTCTATATTTCTTCAGTCTCTCCATTATCTAAACATCTTCTATTTGAAACAGTGTTGTTTATCCCGTTGGCTTCTTTTGCTCTGATAAATATTAAACATGGGCTGCCTGAAAAAATCAAACTTTCACATTTACTTGCAATAATCTTTATAATTAATTTTATTCTCCTTGGATTTTACAATGGAGTTGCGCCTGTACAATTTTATAGTAAAAGTAGTATTGGTAATTTTATAGACTATAAGAATGTAAATATCCCTGAAAATGCTTTAATAGTTGCAGATAGCAGAATTTATAGAAGTAGAATTAACTGGATGATGCAGAATAGGTATTACATTGAGGCAAGTCTGGCTGAAGAGTTATTGAATGGGTTAAATGATGTTAATAGCACTCCAATAGCTGTAGATGTTTATTTTGTAGAATGTGTGCCTGATGACTGTGGATGGGGAACTATAAAAGACCAGCCACAATTTAATGCTACTATGGAGGCTTATGTAAATTTGTTCTCTAATTTATCTTCTCCTGTGAGTATAACCTATAAACCAGACAAATTGGTGCTTCCTTTCACAGGGCATAATGAAGAAATATTCAGAGTTTACAAGGCGAGACTTTCATTAAAGCCGGAAATATTTGGAATAACTGAATATACCCATAGCATTTACCTTTATCCCATTGGGTATGATGAAACACATGGTGAGATATTTGATAATTATCAGACTCACTCGGCTATTGGAGCATTATTAAATAAAATTGCACACATAATATTTAACATTGCGCTTGTCCTTAGTGCCCTGGCAATATTTGTGTCGATTTACTTATTTATCAAAGAAAAATGAAGTTATCAATAATAATTCCATGTTATAATGAAATGGAAACTCTTCCAAAAATTCTTGACAAGGTAGAGAAAGTTAAACTTAAAAATAAGATAAAAAAAGAAATAATTCTTATTGATGATTTTTCAAGTGATGGAACTAGAGAGTATATCAAGAACCTTCCAAATAGATTTGTGAAAATTTTGCATAAAAAAAATAGAGGCAAGGGTGGGGCTGTAAAAAGCGGAATTTTGCAAGCTACTGGAGAAATTATAATAATTCAAGATGCTGATTTAGAATATGATCCCGGCGATTATAATAAAGTAATCTATCCTATTTTAAGTGGAAAGGCGGATGTGGTTTATGGCTCAAGAAGTTTGAAAAAGGATAATGCTTATTCTCATCTTACGTTCTTGCTTGGAGGAAAACTTGTTACCCTTGTTACAAATATCTTATTTTTCTCGAGACTTACGGATGAGCCTACTTGTTACAAAGTGTTTAAATCTGACATAATTAAGAAGATTAAAATAAATGGAGAGAAATTTGACTGGGAACCTGAAATTACCGCAAAGATATTAAAGAGGGGTATAAAGATAAGAGAAGTTCCTATCTCTTATTATCCAAGGAAAAAAGATGAAGGAAAGAAAATAAACTGGAAGGATGGAATTCATGCAATATGGACTCTCGTTAAATACAGATTTAAAGAATGAAGAAAAAAGTTAAACAGCCCCTAGTTGAAGTTATGGTATTGAGTTATAATAATAAAAACCTTCTGGATAGATGTCTTGCATCACTGAAAAAGGCAAAATATGATAATTTGATTATAACTGTTATTGACAATGCATCCCATGAAGAGGTTCTGAGAATGGTAAGGAAAAAATATCCTTCTGTGAATTTAATAGCAAACAAAGAAAATCTTGGATTCTCAAAAGGATATAATGAAGTTTTGAAAAAAACAAAGTCAAAATATGCTATTTTGCTCAATGATGATACTGAACAGGAACCGAATTGGATATCTGAATTAGTTAATTTTGCTGAGAAGCACGAAAATGCCTCTGCCCTGCAGCCTAAGTTTAAAGATTTGAGAAATAAAAAGATGTTTGAATATGCTGGAGCTGTCGGAGGGTATATGGACATTTATGGATATCCAGTATGTAGGGGAAGAATCTTTGATAATATAGAAGAAGATAAGGGGCAGTATGAGGATGTTAGGGGGATATTTTGGAGTTGTGGAGGGGCGATGCTTCTTAGAGTGTCAGTTTTAAGAAAGATAGGATATTTGGATGAAGTTATGGAATCTTACGCAGAAGAACTGGATCTGTGCTGGAGAATGCAACTTTCAGGATATGAGCAATATTCAATACCTAGTTCAATTATTTATCATCTCGGCACTGGGAGCTGGGGAAAAAAGAAACTTAGATTTAAGAAAGAATTCCTTATCCATAGAAATCATTGGATTGCTTTATTCAAGAATTATGAGAGAAAAACATGGTTTAGAATTATGCCTTTCAAGATTGTTCTTGAAACTGCCGCCTTTTTTGGATTTCTTTTTAAGAATCCCATAAAGTCTGCAGCTGTGCTTAAGGCAAATATTTGGATAGCGATCCATATTCCTCTGCTAAATGAAATGAATAAACAAACCTCTAAGATTAGAAAAATTGATGATAAAGAGATAATGAAAAAAATGATTAATCGGAGTGTTGCTATTGATCAATTTATTCTTGGGAATAAAAGGAAGTTTTCAGAATATACCAGATTTATTGAGAATTATAAGAATTGAACTGGTAAATCACCGTCGAGACTTGCTTATTTGAAGAATCTGTGTAATATATCTGTACAGGTGTAACTTTTCCTTCGTTCGCTGCTGGCCAATCGTAAGTCCATGGAGGTGATCTTTGATAGAGTGTAAGAATCATATATCTCGGTTTCTTTTCTTCTAGTAAAGAAGAAAAATTAGATTCTTCGCTTGAAAATGGATATGTTTCTCTTTCAGAATAATAAGTATTTTGGGGTAAGGCATTGGTAATCACTATATCTCCAGAATTAGAGTTATCTTTAATCCATAAACCTGCAGATTTTAAATCTGTGAACCCGAGAGTTCCATTTTTTATTATGTTATTTGTATTTTTCAGAGTGGTATACGCTCCAAAAATTAAAATGATGGCTACAAGAAAGATGGCTGCTTCTTTGTTATATTTTTTGAAAAATTCGTAGACTCCGATTATTCCTTGGCCTGTGATAAGAGAAATTATTGGAAAAGCCATTAGCAAATATCTGTCTTCGAAATGATTTATGACAAGCCCATAAATTATTATTGCTCCAAGAAGCCAGATTAAAACGAAGAACTTTTCTTTTGAGCCTTCAGGATTCTTAATCTTCTTATCTAAAACTAGGAAAAACTTATAAAAATAGATGAAAAATCCGATTACAAAAAGGATGAGAAACAAAGTCCCTAAATTTGAGCCTATATTTTTTATATAAGAAGTGAATATTAAACTTGTTGGTTCATCTGGATGCCTCAAGATTATTCCTCCGTAAAACGCTTCAAAGAAACTTGAAAGAAGATTTTTCTTCAATACTACCATTGTTCCAATGAATCCTACAACTCCGAGAATAAATAAACTTAAGAATGAATATAAAAATTTCTTTTCTTTGAGTGGCTTGAAATCTCTTACTGTTAATATGAATACTAAAGCTAAAAAGGTATATATTGCGACGGTGAATCTTATGAAAAAACCTATGAGTGTTAAGGGAATTATTAGATAAAGATAATTTTTGCTTGTTTTATATGATGAATAAAATAAATAAAAAATTAACATTCCTAAGAATATTTCTGGAATGTTTGTTAAAATTCTAGATGTGTAAAAAATATTAAGATAAATCATTGAAAATATAAGGGTTCCAATCAGTGCGATTTTTTTGTCAAATAAATCTTTTCCTAAAAGGTATGTGAGAACAAGGGTTAAAAGAGATAAGATTATGAATGAAAATTTTATTGCTCCCTCTCCTAGACCTAGAAATAGGAAAATGGAGAGCACGAATGGGGTTAGTGCTGGTCTAAGTGTTGCCCATCCTGTGTCTGGAGTTCCTAAAGCAATGCTTTTTGCCTTTAGCATGTACTCTGCTTCGTCCCACCATAATATTTGATTTTTTGTTATATAAAAAAAATAAAGTCTTACAAGAAATGCAAATGTTATTATAAGGATTAAATACAAGGAATATTTGTTGGAGGTTAGTTTATTAATTTTTTCCCTGACTGCTTTTTTCTTTTTTTTCAACTCGTCTTCTGTCTTTTTTTCGTTAAGTTCTTGCATGAAATAGTTAAAATACGCTAGTTTTTAAGGGTTTTTACATTTTGGGATTAACTATTTAAACTACTAGTCTTTTTCGCTTAAATGTGGAAGGGCAAGAAGGTTTCTGTTGTATTTTCTACTTATAATGAGAAAAAAACTATAAAGAAATGCATTGATGAATTTTTCAAAACTGGATATGTAGATGAAGTTATAGCTGTGGACAATAATGCAATTAAGGGGACTAGGGAAGAGATAAAAAAAACAAAAGCGATGTATTTTCATGAACCCAAGCAAGGCATAGGGAATGGATATCAAAGAGCTTTAAGGGAGGCTACTGGAGATATAATAATCACTACTGAAGTTGATGGAACTTATGAGCCTAGAGATATTCTCAAATTGCTGGCTTATTCTGATGATTTTGACCTTGTATGTGGGACAAGAACTACAAACAGCCTGATAGGGCAAGGGGCAAACATGGGATTCGCTATGAAATTGGCTAACTGGGTATTCGCAAAATTTATAGAGGTACTGTTTAACACAACTCATTTAACGGATGTGGGATGTATTTATCGATTGATAAAAAGAGGGGCTTGGAATAAAATAAAGAACATAAAAATGGATGGAAGGAATAACTTTAATGTTGATTGGATGCTTTACATGATAAGAAATGAGGTAAATTTTATAGAAATCCCTGTAAATTTTCTGGGAAGAACAGGAGAGTCCCATGGAGCATCCAACACAAGAAAGGCGGCAAGAATTGCTCTGGGAATGTTTATTGTAATAATAAAACATAGATTTAACCTAATAAAGAAGAAATAATATCATAATGTAACATAATACAATCATTTTTATAAAGCGTTGTATTTACCCATTATCATACCATGGATGAAAAATTTAAGGAACTAGAACAGTGCAGAGCATGTGGTTCGAAGTCATTAGTTTCCTATTTAGATTTAGGAAAAACCCCTCTTGCAAATTCTTTAATAATGAAAGAAGATGTTGGAACTGAAGAGGTCTTTCCTCTGAACGTCTTATTATGCAGAGATTGCTTTTTCTCACAATTGAGCATTGTTGTTAATCCAGAGAAAATGTTCAGAAACTATTTTTTTGTTTCTTCGATATCTAACACTTTCAGGAAACATTGCGAAGAACTTGCATTTCAGCTTAATGATTCTGGAATATTTGAAGATAATAATTTAATTGTTGACATAGCGAGCAATGATGGTACTCTCCTTAAACCCTTTAAGGAAAAGGGGAATCGGATTTTGGGCGTAGACCCTGCACTCAATATAGCCAAGATTGCGAATGATGAAAGAATTGAAACGATTCCGGAATATTGGACTCCTGAACTTGCTAAAAAGATAAGAGAGAAATATGGCACTGCCAAAGTTATAACTGCGTTTAATGTCTTTGCCCATGTTGATGACATTCACTCTTTTGTTGAAAGTGCGAAATTGTTACTTGATAAAGAAGGATATTTCATTATTGAATCCCCCCATATACTTCCTTTAATTAATAATACAGAATTTGATACTATTTACCATGAACATCTTTCTTATCTACTTGTAAAACCCCTTATTAGTGTTATGAATTCCCATGGATTCAGAATAGCTAAGATAGAGGAACATAATATTCATGGAGGTTCTATAAGAATGTTTATGAAACACATTGAATCAGAGGAGACTTCAGATGAAACTGTTCGGGCAATTCTGGAAAAAGAAGAAAAGCAGGGGTTATATTCTTTCGATACATATCTCAGTTTCAAGGAAAAAGTGTCTGAGATTAAATATAACCTTGTAAGTTTACTAAAGAAATTGAAAAGTGAGGGGAAGATAGTGGCAGGGTTTGGGGCTTCGGCAAAGGGAAATACGCTTCTTAATTACTCTGGAATAAATAATGAATTGTTGACTCATGTGTTTGATATAACCCCTGAAAAGCAAAATAAACTAACGCCTGTGTCAAACATTCCTATAATCCATCAATCTAGGCTCATGGAAAATAGCCCAGATTATCTTCTTCTTCTTGCATGGAATTATGCTGATGAAATTTTTGAGAAGACATTAGATTTTAAGAACAAAGGCGGAAAATATATAATTCCCGTTCCCGAGGTAAGGATAATATAATGACAAAGAGAATTATAGTTACAGGGGGTGCTGGGTTCATAGGTAGTAATTTTATTAGGCTTATGATTAAAAAACATCCAGATTATGAATTTGTTAACATCGATAAAATTACTTATTCTGGAAATCTTAACAATTTGAAAGGCTTGGAAGAAATGAATAATTATTCTTTTGTCCAAGAAGATATTTGTAACACTGAAGCTATGAGAAATTTAATTATTGAGGGAGATGTGATTGTTAATTTTGCTGCTGAGTCTCATGTTGACAATTCTATAAAGGAACCAAGCATATTTATCAAGACTAATATTCTCGGAACGCATAACCTCTTAGAGGCTGCTAGAGAGAAAAAAGCTGCACTTTTTGTGCAAATTTCTACTGATGAGGTTTATGGCTCTCTTGGCTTTAAGGATATTTCATCTAAAGAATCTGATTTGTTGAAACCGAGGTCTCCATATAGCGCATCAAAGGCAGCCGCTGAACTTATTTGTCTTGGAAATTTTGAAACTTTTAAACAGCCTATAATTATAACAAGGTCTTCAAATAACTTTGGACCTTATCAATTTCCTGAAAAAGTTATTCCCTTGTTTATTACTAATCTCATTTATGGCAAAAAAGTTCCTCTTTATGGTTCTGGAAATAATGTGAGAGATTGGATTTAT
>Ga0066639_10003284_pt1 | contig 14046 bp, 12 predicted proteins | sample CryGeyCG2114_010_2_FD_59504 | JGI IMG/M metagenome (GOLD analysis project Ga0066639, IMG submission 59504) | Groundwater microbial communities from aquifer - Crystal Geyser CG10_big_fil_rev_8/21/14_0.10 | ecosystem: Environmental > Aquatic > Deep subsurface > Groundwater | place: USA: Utah...
TGAGCCGGGGCATGGGTGGTATAGGTATCCTTTTTATCCATTTCTGGTTATTTCAATAGCATTATTTATAAAAGAGTATTTTGCCAAAAATTGGATTTTGACTTTCTTTTTTCTGGTTGTAGTTGGCACAAGCCTATTTGAGTTATTTTGGACTCCCAAGTTTGGTTTTTCATATTTAGTTTTTAGAATAGCAATTGTTGGTTGGGGATTAGTTCTGATTCCACAGTATATTCATAATAGAAAGATAGAAATATTAGGAAAGATTGTCAGTTATTCCTGGTTTTTAATTTTCATATTGATGAGCATCGCGGCAATTCTTGCTTATAGCGAAATGTAGTATAATTTAGAATTATGTTTGGTAGAATATATTCAAAATATCCTGAAATTTTACTTTCCTCATTTAGTCAGATGCATGATAGTTATAAGAAAGTAGCTAAAACTAAACGTATAAATAATAATCTTTTTCAGTCAATCTATTTAAGTTTTTTTGGAATTCCGGAAATAGGTTTTCAAGTTCGTAGTCTTTATTTTGAAAAAATAATAAATCAAAAGCTTAAACATAGAAAAATAAAAAGCATTTTAGACGCTGGGAGTGGAATAGGTACATACTCATTCTGGCTTGCTAAAAGCTATCCGAAAGCAAAAGTTTACGGTGGAGACATTGATCAAGAAAAATTAGGCTTTAGTACGTCTTTTGCAAAAAAGTTAAATGTTAAAAATATTTCGTTTGGATATCTTGATGTAACCCGTAAACCGCAAGGAAAGGACAGATACAATTTAATTGTGAGTATTGATGTTTTAGAACATATAGAAAACTACAAAAAGGTTCTTGAGAATTTTTATACCTTGCTTGATCCGGGAGGATATGTATATATACATACTCCTCAACTAAACCAGAAAAGAATTTTTAAGTCACTGCAGAAATGGGAGCATGAGGGACACGTTCATGAGGGCTACTTACCTCAAGACTTAAAAAAAACTCTCGAACAAGCAGGATTTAAGATATTAGTTCTGAAAGAAACTTTCGGATTTTTCGGGAAACTTGCGTGGGAATTAAATCATATGTCTTTCAAAAAAGGCTTTTTATTTTCAGGACTAACATACCCGCTTCTCTATGTTATTGCCTCAATAGATCTGTTGTTTGACAATAATAACGGGTTGGGTACTGCAATACTCGCCAAGAAAAAATAACATGTTTACTATAAAAAAACCGTTAGTTTCTATAATTATTCCTACCCGTAATTCTTCCCTATTTCTGGAGAACTGTTTAAAAAGTATTGGGAAACAGTCATATAAAAGTATAGAAATAATAGTTGTAGACGGTGGATCAAAAGACAAAACCTTGTTTTTGGCCAAAAAGTACAAAGCAAAAATCTATATTTTTGATCCGCACCTGCCACCCGGAGTTTTTGATGCACCTCATAAAAGAAATTTTGGTGCTAAAAAAGCAAAAGGAAAATATCTTTATTATGTAGATGCCGACATGGAGTTATCGGAGAATCTAATAAAAGAGGCAGTAGATTTATGTGAGAGTAAGCATGATGCTGTAATATTACCAGAAGATTCTTTTGGGGAGGGTGTATGGGCGAGGGCAAAAAATCTGGAGAGGAGATGCTATTGGGGAGATGAATTTATTGAATCTCCAAGATTTTTTAAAAAAACAGTATGGGATAAAGTAGGTGGGTTAGATGAGAACTTAGCAGGTGGGCGTGATGATGGGGATTTGTACGAAAAGCTGAAAGAGAAACATTATAAAGTTGGAAGAACTAAAAATATAGTTATGCATAACGAAGGAAGACTCACGTTATCAAATATATTTAAGAAAAAAATTATGTACGGAAAAGACGTGCTAAAATATGTTTCCAAGAGACCAGCTGTGGGAATCATGAGCTATTCACCAATAAGGTTATCCTATTTTAAGAATTGGAAGTTATTTGCAGAAAGGCCAACTGACGCATCAGCATTTATTGTAATGAAATCGGTTGAAGTAGCAGGAGGAGCTGTTGGAATTTTTAAGTCAGTTGTAAAGAACAAATGAAATCATATTGGAAGAAAAAAAATGTTTTAGTAACAGGTGCCGCAGGATTTATCGGGTCACATATTGTGGATCTTTTAGTTGTTTACGGCTCAAAAGTAACCGCACAGGTTTCGGTTTCTGCGCAACCTGAAAAAATCAAAAAAAATCTATCTGTGTCTCTAAAAAAAATAAAAATTGTGAAAGCTGATTTAGAAAATCCTGACTCGTGTATGAAAATAGCCGCGCGTCAAGATATTATTTTAAATTTTGCCGGGTTAGATGGAGGAAGCAGTTTTAAAAGAGAGCATACTGCAGAAATTTTTAAAATAAATTCTAGAATTGTTGTTAACATGTTGGAGGCGGGAAGGATAGCAGGTGTTAAGAGATTTCTTTTGGTTTCCTCAACAGAAGTATATCCTGATAGCGTGAGGCAGCCTATCAAGGAAAGTTATGGTTTTATGAGAGGTCTCAATGAAAATATAGATGGTTACGTTTGGTCAAAGAGGTTTTCAGAAATTGCGGCAAAAATGTACAACAAACAATATGGAATGGAAATTACCATTGTCCGTCCTTCAAATATCTATGGTCCACGGGACCACTTGGATAAGGGAAGAGTAATCCCAACATTTATACAACAGGCTTTGCAAAATAAACCAATTTCTGTTTGGAACGGTGGAAAACAAAAGAAATCCTTTCTCTATGTCACTGATTTTGCTGAAGCAGCGTTAAGCTTAGTAGAACATTATAGGAAATTTAATCCTGTTAATATTGCTGGGGATCGTTATGTCACAATAAAGGAGCTTGGGGAGATAATTATTAATGTGACTAAAAGTAAAAGCAAAATTAAAAATATTTTGGCAAAAGACATATTTTTCAAAGATAAAATACTTGATACAACAAGAGTAAAAAAAGAAAGCGGGTTTAATGAAGCAATGAGTTTTGAAGATGGACTCGCAGTAACTGTAAGATATATTGAATCAAAAATAAGTTAGCGCTTTTTCTTTGTGCTTGCAAAGAAAGTGAAGATTTGTTAAAACTTAATGTCATTACGCTACTATGAGTAATAAAAAAATACCAGTTGTTATCTTTTGCGGAGGTCAAGGGTCCCGAATGAAGGAAGAAACAGAATTTCGACCAAAACCCATGGTTTCTCTTGGTGGCAAACCTATTCTCTGGCATATTATGAAAATTTATGCTCATTACGGGTTTAATGATTTTATAATAGCACTTGGGTATAAAGGCGATTACATAAAAGACTATTTTATTAACGAGGAATATTTTACAAACGATTTTACGATAAATACAAAAACAGGAGAGAAGAGGCTTTATAAAGAGAATAATAGGAGAAGAGATAACTTTAATATTACTTTTGTGGATACGGGACTTGAGACATTGACAGGAGAAAGGCTTCTTAAGGTTAAGCGGTACATTGATTCCGATGTTTTCATGGTGACATATGGTGATGGAGTATCGGACATAAACATGTTAGAACTAGTGAAATTCTTTGAAGACAAGAAGAAAGTCGGGGTAATAACAGGCGTACACCCTAAGTCAAAATGGGGGCTGGTAATTTCAGATGAAAACAATATAATCCAGCGCTTTGAGCAAAAACCACAACTCAACCAATACGTTAATGGGGGATTTATGGTTTTTAAAAAGAAAGTTTTTGATTACATTAAGCCTCGTGAAATGATTGAGGTGGGGTTTAATAGAATGGTTGAGGATAAAGAGCTTGCTGTATACATACACAATGGATACTGGTCTGCTATGGATACCTATCAAGATGTTGAAGAGATGAATAAGCAATGGAAAAAGGACCCAAAATGGAAAGTCTGGAGGTAATTTATTATATTTAAGCTAATTAAAAAATACGCATCAAAAATTTTTTCTGATTGGATGATGCATGATAGAGAAGCAGTCCTCTCTCTCATAGAAAAGAGCGATTCATTTGTGGATTTAGGGTGTGGGGACGGGAAGATGACAAAAGCAGCAGCTAGAAAAGCTAATGCAAAAAGCATATTGGGTCTAGATAGTCTTCCTATAAAAAGTAGCTTTAAGATTATAAAGGGCAATCTAAACAGGAAGTTCCCCTTTAAAAGTAATAGTTTTGATGCGGTTTTAAGTCATTATAGTCTTGAACATCTCTACAACTCAGGACTTTTTATATCAGAAACACGTAGAATTCTTAAAAAAGGTGGTTACACAATAGTTGCGACAGATAATTTATCGAACTGGCCGACCATTATTGCGTTGGTGTTTGGTTTTCAGCCATTTTCACTTGCTGACGGAATTTGTAAAAAATCTATTGGTAATCCTCTTGCGTTAAGGGCGAATTTCGGTGAAATTGTTCGCGACAAAAAAACCGATCAAGACTGGCGTTTATCTGGTGAATGGAGCCACAACAAGGTTCTTTCTTATCAGGCACTTATAGACTCCTATCAAGAATACGGATTTAAAATAGAGAAAGTAATTGGGGTGGGATATTTTCCGTTTGGGGGTATTCTGTCCAAACTTTTTGCCAACATAGACAAAAGGCATGCACACCTTTTAGTAATGAAAGCAAGAAAAATATAATGAAGAAAATTTTAGTAACTGGGGATAGAGGATATATAGGGTCTACCCTTGTTTCTATACTGCTAAAAAAAAAGTATGAGGTAGTGGGATTTGATACCAATTATTTTACAAAGAGGCTGGGGTCTGAAAACGGTTTAGTATACACTCAAGTTACAAAAGACGTAAGGGGTATATCCGAGAAAGATCTAGATGGGGTAGATGCTATAATTCATCTTGCTGCATTGTCAAATGATCCTATGGGGAGTATAAATCCCAAACTTACTGAAGAAATAAATTACAAAGCATCGATAAGACTCGCTAAGCTTGCAAAAAAAGCAGGAGTTAAGCGGTTTCTTTTTTCTTCTTCATGCAGTATTTATGGAATAGCAAAATCTGGGGTTGTAAATGAAGACACAAAGGCTAATCCACTAACAGCATACGCCAAATCAAAGATAAATACAGAAAAAGTTTTACAGACACTTGCAGATTCAGATTTTTGCGTAGGTTTATTGAGAAATTCAACCGTATACGGGTATTCCCCAAAATTTAGGGACGATCTGGTTGTTAATAATTTTTGTGTTCACGCTGTTGCAGCAGGTATAGTAAGAGTTATGAGCGACGGGTCTCCATGGAGACCGCTAATTGATGTAAGAGATTTATCAAGTATATTTACTGAGTTTTTAAAAGCTCCCGTAAGGCTCTTTAATGGGAAAATTATCAACGTTGGTTTTAATGATAATAATTTTCAGGTAAAACAAGTTCTTGATTTGGTTAAAGACGCGGTTCCTGGACTTGAAGTAATATATACCGGTGAACATGGAAGAGATAGCAGAAGTTATAGGGTCTCCTTTGATTTATTTGCCTCACTGTTTCCCAGTATTAAGCAGAATTGGAATTTAAAGAAATCTGTCAAAAATTTGGTTACTGTTCTTATCAAGTCAGGATTTTCAAAAAAAGATTTAGAAGAAAAAAATTACACAAGACTTGCTGTACTTAATAACTTGATTGAACGCGGAAAGCTTGATAAAAATTTATATTGGAAGTAGCTATGATTATACGCAAAACTAAAATTTCAGGTGTTTACATAATAGATTTGGAACCAAAGCTTGATGGAAGAGGGTATTTTACTAGAGTTTTCGATGTGAAAGAGCTGAAGAAGCAGGGCATTTCATGTAAAATAGTCAACATCAACAGGTCGCTTACTGAAAAAAAAGGAACTGTAAGAGGATTGCATTACCAAAAATCACCACGTCAAGAAGATAAGATAGTACAGTGCCTACAAGGTTCTATTTGGGACGTGGCACTGGATTTAAGAAAAGACTCAAAGACATATGGGAAGTGGATTGGGGAGAAATTAAGTGAAAAAAATAAAAGAATGCTTGTTATACCGAAGGGTTGTGCCCATGCTTTTCAAACACTTGAGAAAAATACCGTTGTTGAATATTTTGTTTCAGAGTATTATTCAGCGAAGCATGAAAGGGGGGTTAAATGGAATGATTCCCTTTTCAAAATAAAATGGCCTATAAAAACAGTAACTGTTTCAAAAAAAGACGGAGAGTGGCCAAGTTTTCCAAAAAAATGAAAATTTTAGTAATAGGTAAAAACGGACAAGTAGGTAGTGCTTTGTTGAATGTCGCGAAATTAAAAGGAATAAATACATATGGAGTTGGAAGAGATGAGTTGGACATTTTAGACAAGGCAACTATTGAAAAAGTAGTAAAAAAGCAAAAGCCTACGATTATTATTAATACATCCGCCTTTCATGTGGTTGCAGATTGTGAGCTACATCCCGAAGATGCGTTTCTGGTAAATTCAGCTGCAGTCAAACACCTTGCGGATGTTTGTTTAGAAAACAAGATTAGACTCGTCCATTTTAGCACCGACAAAGTATTTGATGGAGACAAGAGTACACCTTATTCTGAGATAGACCGGCCTAATCCGCTTCAGATATATGGAATTTCAAAGCTTGCAGGTGAAGAATGTGCTTTATACTACAACCCGGACACCTTAATTATACGTACTTGTGGAGTTTTTGGAGGGAAATCAGGAAGCAGATCAAAAAAAGGGAACTTTGTTCTATATTTGTTAAAAGAAGCGCATATAAAAAAAACACTTGAGATTTCTTCTGAGCAAATTGTAAGTGTTGCTTACGCTGAGGATTTGGCTAGTGCAACAATAGACTTGATTCTAAAGCATGCGCCAAAAGGAATATATAATATCGTAAATAAAGGTGAGTGTTCTTGGGCGCGGTTTGCGGAGGAAATTGTAAAAACGGCGAACGTTTCCATGGAAATTGTGGGGGTAGATCGGAAAGGTTATGTTGGAGGTATGAAAATTCCTAAATATACAGCTTTATCTACTAAAAAAATAAATGCTTTAGGGATAAAGTTGCCTACATGGCAGGATGGACTTAAAAGGTATATGGCGTTTTTAGAGAAATAATATGAAAAAACCACTTGTGTCAATTATAGTTTTGAACTGGAATGGGAAGAAATGGCTTGCTAAATGTTTGCCAACGCTTGTCAAAATTAAATACAAACCGCTTGAAATAATAGTGGTTAATAACGGTTCTACCGATGATAGCGCGCATTTTCTCAAAACAAAATTCCCAGAAATAAAAGTTATAGAGATTAAGAAAAATGCGGGATACGCAAGAGCAAATAATATAGGGGTAAAAAAAGCGCTAGGAAAATATGTGCTTCTTATGAATAATGACACTACTGCTACGCCCTCATTTGTAACACCACTAGTTGATGCCATGGAAATGGATAGTTCTATAGGGATTATACAGCCCCAAATAAGAAGCATGATTTATCCAAATCTTTTGGATTCCGTAGGATCCTTTTTTACATTTACCGGTTTTCTGTACCATTTTGGATATATGAAACCACATACACTTAACAAATATAACAAAGATCTTTTTGCTTACTCCATTAAGGGAGCGTGTTTTATCATGAGAAGGGATGACTATATAAAACTGGGAGGATTTGATGAGGACTTTGTTTGCTACGTTGAGGAGTCAGATCTTTGTCACAGGGTTTGGTTATCCGGGAAAAAGGTGATGTATTTACCCAAGAGCACTATTTATCATTGGGGAGGGGGGGATATGCAGGTTATGACCAGGTCTGAGCTGACAGTATTTCGGTCTTTTAGAAATAGATATTTATCTTATCTTAAAAATTTAAGTATTCCGACACTTATACTTTTGCTTCCGGTGCACTTTTTATATTGTGAGCTGTTCGTGTTGGCTGCGCTTTTCAGTGGGCAGCTTAAAAGGTCAATTTCGGCCCAACTTGGTATATTGGCACCGTTAATTATGCTTAACAAAACATTAAGAAAGAGAAAAAAAATACAAGAAAATATTCGCACAGTAACAGACTGGAGCATATTTAAATATGGATTTCGTAACCCAAGACTTTCGTATTATTACTATCTTTTTTCTGACATAAGGAGGTATAAAGATTAAAAGATTTTTTTTCAAAAACAAATATCTGCTTTTAGAACTTGCTATTCTATTTTTCATAAGCTTTACGCCTCTTTTTTGGTTTCAAAGAGATCATGTAATCTTAGGTTTAGATTCGGGATATGCTATTGACCACATAAAGTTTCTTCAATATAGGATGAATACTTGGATGCCTAATCCAAATTTTGGAGTAGATATGTCTGTAGAGATGGGACTGCTTCCGCTTGTAGCGCTTCCCGCTCTCGTTTCAGCTTTGGGAGCTTCCATTTTTAATGTTCAGAAAATACTTTTGGTAGGGTGGTTTTTAGTTCTCGCGCTTTCAATGTACCTTTTTTTACGGGAACTATTCCCTAAAAAGGAGCAGTGGATTATTCGGTTAGTTGGGGTATTTATTTACTTATTTAATTTCCATTTGTATTCTTTCTTTCTTCAGGGCGAGCAGGCTATGTTAGCTTCTTATGCCATATTGCCAATTTTTACGTTATTACTGTATAAGTTTGTTATTGGAAAAACCGGATTGCTCAAAACCGTAGTACTTTTAAATGTTACATACTTATTTTTTAACTCAGGTGGAATTCGTGGAGTTCCGCTTATTGCTCCTGTTATTTTGACTGGCATATCTATTTTTATATATTTCACATTACTTAATTGGCGGAAGGAAGGATTTTCTTATGTGCTAAAATTCATAAATCTATTTATACTTTTTATAGTTATTTTAGTACCGCTTAACGCATATTGGATTTTTCCATTTATTTCATCTTTTAGTCACGAATTTAACACTCAGGTAACAATTGCGGGGGGAATCGATGGGGCTATATCGTGGGCAAAATTTGTAAGTAGCCATGATAGTTTTCTTAATTTATTTAGACTACAGGGGGACAATAATTGGTATTTTTTCCCGTTTCTTTGGTCAAATAATTATCTTGTAAACCCAATTCTTATACTTGCAAGTTTTCTTTTTCCTGTTTTTGCTTTTGTTGCCCCCGTTGTTATAAAAGACAAGAGGGAGAAGGTGATAATTCTACTATTTGCAGGTCTTGCTTTAGTTGGTATTTTTTTCTCAGCTGGTGCTCATCCCCCGTTTGGCGGAATATATGTTTTCATGATGGAGCATATCCCCGGATTTGCTGCGTTCAGATCAGCTTATTATAAATTTATGCCTACCGTATACTTTTCGTTTGCCGTGTTAATTGGTTACAGTGTTTATTCATTGACGAGCTTGATGAAAAAACACATTAGAATCTTTATTGGAGCGTTATTTTTGTTTTTTATTCTTGGGTATAATTATCCATTTTTTCAAAATACAAATTCAGATTTTAATAAACCCTTTACAACAATGGTCGAGATTCCAGGTTACGTTACTGATTTTGGAAAAATGATAAATACTTCAGACATTGAGGAGAAAACCCTTGTTGTACCACAAACAAATACAAGAAATACAATAAAAGCATACAAATGGGGGTACTACGGGGCATTTTCTCTTTTTGCATTAATGACAGATAAACCATTTGTCCAATATGATGCCTATCTTTTCAATGACAGCGCAAACTCACTTATTAATATTGCGTATGATAAGCTAAGGGTGGGCGATTATGAAGGGTTCAATAGAATAGCCGGTATTTCAGGAATAAAATATGTTTTGTTAACAAAGGATGTTGCTTATAATTATAGCGTAACGCCTCTTGAAAACCCATCTAAATATGAAAGCATACTTTCTGATAGTAGATATTTTAAAAAAATCTGGGGTCGTGGGGAGTGGATAATGTATGAGATTCTTGATGGAAATATTCAGCCTCCAATAAGCGTGATTTCAAGCATTTCAGTAGTACGGTCTGATACATCAAAACTGGATAGTTATTTTGACGAGTCCGGAAATTCATTTGTCCTTTCAGATCAAATAAATCCGTCTCTGCTTTCCAAAATAGAGAAGAACGAAGAGTTTGTCGGCTTTACGTGCATATCATGTGTTTTATTAAAAAAACAAGAATTGCCAATCATTCAGCATATAGATGTATTGCCCGGTTCATTGTTCTATGCATTTAAGCTTAGGCAAGATGAGAAAATTTTATCTGATGCAAATGATCCAGCTCAAAAAATTGACGCTGCGTTAGGGCTATCTTTGAAGCGAGTCTCTGAAATTTATGCTCTGATGAGCATCCAACATGAGATTGATGAGCAAAGTAAGTTTGTTATTGCAGCTGATTTAATACAAAATTATTTGTTAATTATAGAGAATTATCTCAAAAACAATCTTGAATCTCCAGACTACGAGTTATATTCTAGGGTTCATGGATATCTTTATGTTGAGAGAGATGCATTGGAAAGGTCTAGTAGTATTGAGAGTCCAATTAAAAGTCCAGAACTCTTGAATTCAATATTTAATTTGATTTCAAAAATTGACAAAATTGATTCAGAGCTGAGCGTGATTTTAAATGAGAAAGACTGGAATCGTAATTTTCTATATTCTGTAGATAAAGAAATAAACATAAACAATTTAATTACCAATCCTCAATCTATTATTTCTAAAGAGCAAGATAATGCAACTTATGCAAAAGTTGAAAGTTCTCCATTCTACCATTATGGAAATAATGCTTTAATTCTTAACATTGAAGCTCCTGGCTCTCCCAATTTGTTGTCAGAAAAAAGAACCGAATCAATAGATTTAGCGGGCAGCGCAAAGACATGTACCGTATATACGGTTGATAAATATCTTTTTAGTAAAACATATGTAATTACTGCAACTGCATTGGATGAAGCGATCCCAAAAACTATATACGTAAAAATTAATCGTGGATATTTAACAACCCAAGATACTCAAGCACCTGAAAGTACTATTTTTATACCTGATTTTACTTTTAATCCCGATAATAGTAAAGATACTGTAAGTCAGTTTGAATTTACCGGACAGCCTAATGATATTAAAGCATCGGTATATTTTTGTGCGAATAATCCTTTTGATCCGGAGCTTGCATTTGAGAACATCACTCTTTTTGAACAAATTATACCGGATCTTTACACTTTTAAAAGTACTCAACAGGTATCTTCTGGTTTGCCAACAATACATTATAATAAGATAAATTCAACAAAATATAGTGTCGATGTTGTAGATGCGAAGTCTCCGTATATTCTAAGTTTTCTTGAAACGGACTCTCCTAATTGGAAGTTATATATAAATGGGCAGGAGCAAAAAGATAAATTTATCATCAATGGATTTGCAAATGGCTGGTATATTCAAGAAAAAGGTACATACAAACTTACGATAGAATTTTATACACAACAAGCATTCCATAAAGGTATAGCGGTCACTATTGTTAGTTTTAGTTTAGTATTGGTTTATTTGTTATGGAACAAGTTAAAGACAATCATATAAAAAAATTATGCAGATGAAGAATAAAATGGTAAAAAATTTAAAAAATATAGACATAAAGCTTTTTTATTATTTTAGAAATTGGCTTTTTACTCATAGAGTTAATATATATATTCTATTATTTTTTCTTGTAGTAAGGGAAGTATTAGTAAAAACACCTTATCTTAATGTTATATATGCAAATAATGTAGGTACAATAAACTCTTTTGCAATTCCGTTAGTTGTAGTTATTTTTACTGGCTTTAATGGAAGAAAGCTTCTTTTAATTTCCGTAGGACTTTTTCTTCCCTTGACCTTACTAACTCTTCTTCATCGCGATACGGTTGCTGAAGGATTAGCAAACAGTATTTATATATTGCTAATTATTGCGATTTTTTCAATGATACTAAAATTTATAAAACAAAAAAATGTATAAATACAAAAAGGTTATTAAAAAAATTAAACAAAGTGGAGTTTTTGAGAGTGTTTTTATTGTAACCTCAATCACTCTTTCAGGAATGGTTGCGAGAGCCAGGATTTTTTTTCTTAGAATTCGCCAGTACAATATTGATTACTCAGTGGATCTTAAGCCTCGGGTCGTCATATTTCAGTCTAATAAAAATTCAATTAAGGTGAAAGGGAATACAAGGATTGGTTTTGGAGTTAGGCTAAAAGCTGGCTTTGATGGAAAAATATCTATAGGAGAAGGTGTATGGCTAGATGATTATTCCTTTATTCATGCTCAAGAGAGTATTAAAATTGGAGATGGCTGTATGATTGCAACCTCTGTATATATTGTGGATTTTGACCATAAAATACCGACAAAGCTATTTGATTTTCATACAATACGTAAAGAAACGTATATTAGAAGCCCTATTACTATTGGTAAAAATGTTTGGATAGGTGCTCAATGTGTGATCCTAAAAGGCGTAACCATAGGGGATAATGCTGTTATTGGAGCCGGATCAGTAGTTACAAAGTCAATTCCTGCAAGCTGTGTAGCAGTGGGTGTTCCTGCAAAAGTTATCAGAAGAATAGGAAAAAACTAGTATATGAGTAAAACTTTAAAATCATTTTTTTTGGTACTTTTCATTTTTTTTGTAATCATTTTTATCTCAACATACGGTTTGTTGAATGGCCATTTTGAGCAAGATGAATGGTTGGCGATTGCTAACGTAATGAGGTCATACAATTATCCTTGGTGGTCTTTTTTTGTTCCTGGGGGTGTGCATTTTTCTCCATTAGGTACCTTTTTCTGGAGTGCGCTGTATTATGTGTTTAAGATTCAGGCTCAGTATTATTTTTTAACAGAACTTATAGTTCACGCTTCTGTTTCAGCATTGGTATTCATTTTAACCGAGCGTTTAACAAAGAGTAAAACTACAGCTATCATAGCAGGTCTACTTTTTTTGCTCAACGGGCGTGCTCATCAAGCATTCACTCACTTGGCCATTTTTCATGTAACTGATACGGCAATGTTTTTTATATTGTTATTTTTCATTTACCTTTCGAGTATAAAAGAAAAAGTATTATCATTCAAAAAAATTATTATATTATTTTCAATTTTTCTTGCTGCAGTTTTTACCCGTGAAGAGGGAGCTATCATTATCCCGTTATTTGTAGCTTACATTGTGTGTTTTGATAGATCTAAAATCAATAAAAGTAATATTAAGTTTTTTTGTTTGTTCGCGGTTGGCATAGCCATTTTTGTAATTGGAAGAATTTTTGCACAAACTTTAAATACAGAACCTATTCCTGTGCAAGTCCAGATTACGGGTCGTGGTGCTATATATAATTTAGTATCAATACCCTTTAAGCTTATTGTTCAAAACTTAATTTACTCTGAAAGAATTTTTGTTTTTTTTATAAATAAACACCAGAATATTTATCCGGATATGGTTAAAAATATTTTTATTGACGCAGCACCCTTAATGGATGCGGCATTCTTTTACATTTTTAGCATCATTGCGTCCATTATTGGGTTTTGGTTATGGGTAATCCGTCCAAAACGAATAGGTATGATTCTTGCATTTTTCTCTATATGGCTTCTATCCAATGCGTTTATGCTTTCATTTGTGGGACGGCCATTATATGTGCTTGAACCGAGGTATCTATATTTTTCAAGTTTCCCTGTGCTCTGCCTTATTGCATTTTTTAGCTATACTTTATTTAAGTCAAAAAGCAAGCATATAGTGTTTAGTATAGCCAAAAAGTCTGTGATAATTCTCCTTTTGGCGGTTTTATTTACGACCTCTTTTCAAGAAATAAGAGTTGCAGTGAAAACTCAAGTTAATGATGGAATGGCAAAAAAGCAGATTTTTAAAAATCTACTTAAGGTTCATCCGACGTTGTCTAATAATACAATATTTTATGTTACGTGTAAAAACGAATGCTACCGAAATTCAGAATTTGGTATATCTACAAAAAATGTATTACCCTTCTCATCAGGACCCGGAATGAATATTTTAGTCACATACGCATCAATCCAGAATCAAGAAAAAGAATGGGGTCCCTTTTTCAATCAGGAGTTTTTATTTCAGACATTCTCCGAAGGGTATAAAAAAATTGGAGACAGGAGCTATGGTTACTTCATAACTAAAAGTAAGCTGGAGGAAACGCTTAGGGAAAATAACTTATCAAAAGATATAGTTACAGCATTGGAAGTGG
>Ga0066639_10003287_pt1 | contig 14039 bp, 14 predicted proteins | sample CryGeyCG2114_010_2_FD_59504 | JGI IMG/M metagenome (GOLD analysis project Ga0066639, IMG submission 59504) | Groundwater microbial communities from aquifer - Crystal Geyser CG10_big_fil_rev_8/21/14_0.10 | ecosystem: Environmental > Aquatic > Deep subsurface > Groundwater | place: USA: Utah...
CTGAGGACACTGAATATCACTGAAAACGCTGAAAGAGGATCACTGAGGACACTGAATATCGCTGAAAACGCTGAAAGAGGATCACTGAGGACACTGAATATCGCTGAGAGCACTGAAAACGCTGAAAGAGAGCGCTGAGAGTACTGAATATTTATGAATTAACAGAATATAATGTATGGATTATTATAATAATGATAATTATAAATATTCTGATATAACAGAAAAAATTATAAAATCAGCAATTAATGTTCATACAAAATTGGGTTGTGGATTTCAAGAAGTAATTTATCAAAGAGCCATGCAAAAAGAAATGATAAAAATCGGGTTAAAGTTTGATAGAGAGTTGTTTATGGATATTAAATATGATGATGAAGTTATAGGCAGAAGAAGAGTTGATTTTTTGGTTGAAGATAAAATTTTGGTTGAATTAAAAGCAATTGAAAAATTGGAAAATGTCCATCAAGTTCAACTTTTGAATTATATAAAAATTTATAATTTGGAAGTGGGATTATTAATTAATTTTGGAGCGATTGGAAAGGTAGAAATAAAAAGAATGGTTTTATAGAATTATGATTATTGAATATATTGAAAAGCATAAAGGATACTGAGAGATACTTAAGAATTATGAAAGACACTAGATAATTTCAGTGTATTCATAGTTTTCTGTGTATTCAGTGATCCAGACAAATAATATGGCAGAAAATATTGAAAATGTACTAGGAGAGGAGTTGGCTGGTCCGGCAGGTAGGCAGTTGGCAGCGAGAGGAATGAGAACAGGAAAAAGAAGAGCCAGTGAAGCAAATAAAATGAGGGAAATCGGAGCAGGTTTTTATAAGGCAGGGAAAAAAATGGGGAGATTTGGAAAAGTTTTTGAGCAGGGAGGCAGAGCGATGAATAGGCTTGGCAATGTGCAGGAGGGACTGGATGAGGGAAAGAGCGTTGATACTATGATGCCCAGCTTCCAAAATTCGATAGATTATATAAATAGGCAGAAAACAGGCGAGGTTGGTGAAGAAAAAAAAGAAAAACCCAATACAGAAACTGTAGAAAAAAGCGAAGATAGTATTATCGAAGATGAAGAAGAAAGTAAGCAATCTAGGTTGCAGAAATTGAAAAATAAAGCTCGGGAAAAAATCAAGAAAAAAGTAGAAGACAAGGTGACTATGCCAGCTAGGGTCGCCACGAGCCAACTTCTTCGTTGGTCATGGTTTACGCTAATTCCAAGCTGGGGGTTGACTTTGGTCTTGATAAATCTTCATGTTTTTTTGGGCAAAGTTTTGGGTAACCAGTTTTTCTGCAAGCTTGGCAACGAATGGATTCCAAAAGAAGTTCAGGAGCTGGGGGGAGAAGCAGGTGAAGTGGCTGGAAAAATCATAGGTACTGTCGAGGTGATGTTGCTTCTTTTTCTGGATTTGCTAGCTTTGTTTATTATCGGTGCAGTTTTGGCATTTATTGTTATGATAGTAAACTTTATGGGCGCAAGCTTTTGGCAGAAATTAGCAATTACATGGAATGCTTTTATGGATCTGGGTTGGACGGGAATAAAGGCATTAATTGATTTATTTTAAGAAAAAAATGAAAAATATTTTTCAAAAAATAAAAAACAATAAACTTATTTTTGCGGCAATTTTTTTGGTTGTTGTGCTATGTTTTGGCGTTGGTATAAATTCAGTTTTTGCTCAAGCTCCTGTTGCAGATCAGCTTGGCGCGGCACTTACGAACGGAGTCGGACAAGCAGTTTCTATAGTCTTGGGTTTCATTGCCATGATAATTACATCTGTAGTTGGATTGTTGATAACTTTGCTTGTAAAAATAATAATAAATGTTGCCCAATACAACGAATTTATCAATGTTCCAGCAGTAAATACAGGCTGGGTAATTATCAGAGATATTTTTAACATGTTTTTTATTTTGATTTTGTTAGTGATTGCTTTTGCTACTATACTCAGGGTTGAGAGCTATAACGCCAAAAAACTTTTGCCAAAATTATTGATCGCTGCGGTACTTATAAATTTTTCAAAAACTATCTTTGGTCTTATTATTGATTTTGCTCAAGTTATAATGCTTACTTTTGTTTCAGCTTTTGCTCAAGGACACGGTATGTTTATTGCCATGTTTAATGTTGACAAGCTATTGAGTTTTGATACAAATTGCATAAAAAAAGGTGAATATTTTACTACTTGGTCAACAGTAGTTGCTATTATTGGAGGCGTGATAGCTTCTCTGATAACTTTGATTGTAATGGCCATTTTTTTGGCAATATTAGTCATGAGAGTAATAATGTTGTGGATATATGTTATTTTGTCTCCAATAGTGATTATGGGATCGGCTTTTCCTTTTTTGCAGAAATATTCAAGTCAAATTTGGCAGGATTTTATAAAACAAGTTATTGTAGGTCCAGTTTTGGCATTTTTTATATGGCTAGCATTGATAATTGCTGATAGTTCATCTATCGGTTCAGACATTGGCTTCTTTGATGCTCAGACAGATGAAATTTGCGCTGGAGCAAATGCATTTTTTAGTGAAGGAAATTTTCAAAAATTTATAATAACTGTTGGTTTTTTGGTGGGCGGTCTTATGGTAGCCCAGCAGATAGGTGGAGCGGCTGGCGGTTTGGCTGGGAAAGGGCTAGGATGGGCGAAGAAGGTAGGGAAACTTCCTTTACAAGGAGCAGATTTGCTCAATAGAATTCAAGGAACAAGGACAGGGTTTGATCTCAATCCTTTTCGTCAGACTGCTCGCATAAAGGCAGGTTTAGAAAGAAGCAAGGCAAGAGACCTCACCAAGATGGAGACAATTGCGGGATCTAGATTGCAAAAAGGCGGATTTACTGGGGCTATAGGCGGATTTACAGCTATGGGCTGGGCAGATCATCATATAAGAGGATTTTTGGGTTATGAAGGAATAAGATCTGCGTTTTTTGGAGGCGAAAAGAAGGTAGGAAGGCTTAGAGGAGAAGAAACAGAAGCTAGATGGCGGGCTAAGCATGTTTTTGCTGATAAAAATGAATTTAATAAGAAAAAACTAGAATATTTACAAAAAGCAGGGGACGCAAGACAGTATGGCAATATGGATGAATACAAAGAAAAAATGAAAGATATTCAAAAAATGAAAGATTACGGAGATGAGTTAGTAGTTGGCAAAGAAGATGTGCCAAAGATAAAAGATTCTTTCTTAAAATTAGCTGAAAATAAAGCCAAAAAAGCTGCTAGCTATACCGTGATGGATTATCAAGGTCGAAAAGCAAGAAGAGCGGCAGAAAACGAAGAGGCAAGCAAAATCACATCAACAAATGAAGATGAACTTACAGCGCAGTTTGAAGTAGCTTTGGCTCAAAATAATTCGTCATTAGCAGGGGCGTTGGCCAGAAAAATTGCGCAAGTGGGAGGATTTAATAGTTTATTAAATAAATTTGGTTATCAGGCATCAGCTGGTTTAAATAGAGACGAAACTGAAGCATTGATTAAAGCCGGAAAAAAAGAGGAAGTTATGGAACAAAGAGGCTTTAATGATTTTATGCGGGATATTTTTGAAAAACGTTTAGGTATGGATGAGCAAAGTACGCTTACCTTGCAAAGTGATATTGGTGGCATAGGAGAAGGAATAAACCATGAGTACTTGATAAAGACAGTCGGCGTAGATGAAACAGGCAAATTTTATCAAACGAATAACAATAGTCGCACCATGAATATAAATATTGAAAAAAGCAAAATGGAAAGAGAGGGTGTTATTAGAAAGGGGAATAGACTTAATTACGGATCAGAAGATAAAACGACAGGTAAATATAAATGGACAGCTTCAGGTCTTACGGAATTTGTTAATAACTGGAAGTTAATCGGCAAAGAAATTGATGGAGCAAGATTTAATCGTAGCACAGCAGCTAAAGTAGTAGAGCCAGAAGCAATAGCCACATTGGAAAGAGTTATGAAAAAGGCAGAAACTGACGGAGTATTGGGAGAGGGCTTCAAGGGAATGAATGTTGGTGAATTTATAAAAAAATTAAAAAATTATGCCAAAAGTAGCGGAGAAGAAGGCATTAAAAAAATTAGCAAAACTATAAATGAAGAGTTAAAAAAATAAATTTAGATTATTAAATAAGCAAAAATGTCAGAAAAAAATGATTTACAATTATATAACGAGATAGCAAAAGAAGTAGAAAATATTATTGTTTTTGATGAATTTAAAAATGCAGAAGAATTTGTTGGTAAAATTAATGATTTGGTCGCTAAGAAAGGCTATAAAGAAAATCGTAAGAATTTGTATTCTGATTATCAAAAATTAATTATCAAATTAAAATGGGTTTCCTTACCACTTCTTAATAAAAAAGAAATTATAATGTTATTTAATGATCATTTCCAGGCCATTTTTGAAATGAATTATTTTGACTTAAAAGAAAAATTTAAGAATGTTTTATTAGGAATAATAATACATACAGATAGAGATGTGTATAAATCTGATATAAAACATGTATTGGAAAAAAATCAAGCCTTGATTACATCCAAAAAGCTTGCCAATAATTTGGCGCCAACTGTAGAAAATTGGATCAAGAGCTACACAAGAGAGCTGGGGACAGGAATGGTTGAAACTTTAAAATTGGATCAATATTTTTTGCAGAATCAAGATTTTAGAAATTTATCTAATGAAGAAAAAGAAAAAATAAAATCTTTTTTTGAATTTTATGAGAAGTTGAAGAGATCATCTTTGACTGCTGCTGGAATCGAAGAGACTATTCCTGTAAATGTAGAAGAGTTTAAAGGTCAAATTCGCGATGGTAGACTAGAAAAAGAAAGCACAAGACTGGATCCTCGGCTAAAAAATTTATCCGAATTAGTAAATCAAATTCTAGAAAGCGCTGAAAATGAGGCAAGGTATGGAGAGTACAAAGAAGGTAGTATAGAAAAAAAGGCCCTAGAAGAAGAAGTAAGCAGGGAAAAAGAAATAGAAGATTTACAATATATGGCCAACAAATATATAGAAGGCAGTTTGGAGAGAAGAGCGATTGAGGAAGAAATAGAAAAAATGAATAAGGAATAATGAATTAAGCATAGATTCAAGAATCAAGATTTAAGAATTATGAATAATGATAAAATAAGATCTTTTACAGATCTTGATGCTTGGAGAGAGGGGCACAAATTAGTATTAGAAATTTACAAAACCACAAAATTATTTCCCAAAGAAGAAATATTTGGATTGACTAGCCAAATAAAAAGATGTGTTATTTCTATAACTTCCAATATAGCCGAAGGCTTCAGTAGACAGTCTTATAAGGAAAAGGTTCAATTTTATTCAGTTTCCTTGGGGTCAACGACAGAATTGCAAAATCAAATTTTAATCGCCAGAGATGTGGGGTATATACTTGAAGAACAATTTCAAAAGTTGGCCGAACAATCAGTTAAGGTCCATAAAATTATTAATGGTTTAATAAAAGGTTCAAAAAATATAATTCATAATTCATAATTCTTGATTCCTAATTCCAGTATATGATAGGTTATTTGCAAAAATTTAATAATTTACAGCAAGATTTGAAAGCCAAAGTTTCTTCCCCGAACATCATGAGAATAATTGATGAACTGGAAAAGCAGTATGATGTGAATTTGGCGACAGTGATAATGAAAGTAATGGTAAAAGAAATAGAAATAGAGGATTTGCCTCAGTTTTTTGTTTTTGAATATAAGTTTGACAATACAAAAGCCAATGACCTAGTTGATGATTTGAAAAAAAGAGTATTTTTCCAATTTAGCGGTTATTTGGGGATTCAAGCCGAGACTCAGGAAAAGGATTTTGGAGTAAAAGAAGAAGATTCCAAGACCGAAGAATGGATGGAAAAAAGAAAGCAAGATATGGCCACTCGCACTTCTGATTTTTTCTTTTCTCCAGAGGATGAAGAAGAAATAAAAAATCTTACCCAAAAGCTTTCTACTCCAAAAGAAGAAAAAAAAGATAAATCAAGCGATAAATTGGAAAGTATTATCAAGGAATTAAATTTGAATTTCAGTTCAGAAAATTTGAAAACTAGGTTTGAAAAAATATTGGAAACTTATTTGCGAGGAGTGAGGATAAGAGTCGATGTAAAGCACACTTTGATGAAAAGCATAGGAATAGGCGGAATGGGAATGACAGAGGAAGAAGCTGACAATATTTTGCAAATTGCGGAGAAATATCAAGCCGACAAGGATGCAAAAAATATGAGACCTTTGCCAAAAATCAGATTGGTTGAAGACAGACCGCTTGATATTTCAGAAATTCCAGAAGAAGACCCGTTTGCTCAGGAGGAGATTCCAGAAAAAGAGAATAAAAACAAAAGCTTGGAAGATATCCAACTCAGAGATGTTGATTATGACTTTTCCAAGCTAGCCACTCAGGATGATAATAAAATAGAAAAGAAAAAAGAACAGGAAATAAAATTGCTTGATGATGGAGATGATATGCTCCTGGAAGAGGGGCATAAGGACCCAGTTTCGTTTCAAAATATAGAAACATTGGAACAAAAAAGCATTCAGCCAAGCGAGCAGACGAAAATACAGGTTTTGGAAAAACCCAAGACAGAAAATCCAAAAGAAGAAATAAAAATTCAAGAGCCAGAAGAAGACAAAAAATCTGAACCGATGATTGAAAAATCTTCTATAAATATGGCTGAATCAAGAAAGATGGCCAAAAGCGATGGTAAAATCAGAATGGAAGATGTAAAATATGTGCCGAAAATTCTTGGACCAATTGATGAATTAAGGGAAATGGACTTGGTTAATTTTCGAAGATTAAGCAATAATCCAGACGAAGCAGCTGAAAAAATCAAGGAAAAACTCGGATTTCTAGAAGAAGAAAATTATAGGCAAAGAGTAGCCGGAATAAAGGCTTGGAGAGAAAGTCCGATAAATAAATTGTATTTAGCTATAGGACAGGAAAGTATAGTGCATAATAAGTCTGTAGAGGCAGTAATCAGCGAAAAGCAAAGTCAAGGCAATGATTATTTAACAAACCAAGAGTTTGAGGCTATAATGAATCTAAATAAAAGTTTAAGATTTTAGCTTATGCTACAGTTTACTGTTCCGCAATTTATAGACGTAGAAGACAAGATTATCGGTCCGATTACCACTAGGCAGTTTTTGATAATGCTTACAGGGTCTATCTTTATAGGCATAGGCTATAAATTATATGATTTTTCCTTGTTTGTAGTGGTGGGGCTGGCTATATTCGCTGTATCCGGCATATTTGCCTTTTTGAAAATAAACGGAATGCCTTTTCATTTTTTTGTATTGAATTTTTTGCAGACTTTGAAAAAGCCAGGAATGAGGGTCTGGAACAAGGTGTTGACGAGATTTGATTTAGAAGAAAAAAAAGTTGAAGTTAAAAAAATAATTGACGTTGTGCCGCATAAAAAATTTACCACCTCTAGATTGACTGAATTATCATTGGTTGTAGATACTCAGGGCGCTTACAAAGAAGGAGCAGAAATAAAACGATATCAAAACGAAATTAAACAAAATAATTATGGCAAATAAGAAAAATAAATTGGTGAAAAACAGAATAAACATAACGACTCAGCAATATTTAGATATAGCCGAAATAAAAGAAGATGTTGTAATAATGAAAGATGGCACCTTGCGGGCAATTCTTTTGGTTTCAAGCATAAATTTTGCCCTGAAAAGCGAAGAAGAGCAAAATGCTATCGTATCTGCTTACGTGAGTTTTCTCAACAATATTGATTCTCCCTTGCAAATAGTAATTCAATCAAGGGAATTGAATATTGACAGCTATCTTTCAAATCTCAAAGAAAAGGAAAAAGAGCAAACCAATGAACTTCTCAAAATGCAGACAGGAGAATATATTCAATATATAAATGAGCTTATTTCAATGAGCAAGATTATGAACAAGCGTTTTTATATAGTCGTTTCTTACAATCCTTTGTCAGATAAACAAAAGAATTTTTTTACTCGCCTGCTTGATGTGTTTAAGCCAGCTATTTTAATAAAAGTAAAAGAAGAAAGATTTTTACAGAGAAAAGACAGAATGATGCATAGATTGGACAATATTGTAAATGGTTTGGGTTCCATAGGCTTAAATAGCGTTATGCTTGACACTCAGAGTTTAATAGAGCTTTATTATAATACATACAACCCATCTACTTCTTTGAGGGAGAAGCTGGTGGATATAAATCAATTGAGAGTAGACGAATAAAATTAATTTAGAAGAAAAGGGGTGGGAGGGCAACCTTTTATCTAATAGCATTTTGAGCCTCATAGTTAAACAAGATAAGATTATTTTAAATAATTATGTTTGAACCAAGAGAAGCGCAAAAACAAGAAGAAGAATTGCAGAAAAAGAAGAAATTGGAAGAGAAAAAAGAAAAAAGGGAAATTGAAAAGTCAGTTGAATTGACCCGCGAATTCATTGAAGAAGAAAAAGAATTTCGCAGGGGTGTTATGTCAATAAAAGATTTGATTGCGCCTGATAGCATGAAGGTGCATCCAAATCATTTGATTCTGGGAGAAAAATTTGTCAGAACGATTTTTGTAATTAATTATCCTAGATATATAAGTGTAGGATGGTTTGCTCCGATTATAAATTTGAATTCTACCTTTGATGTATCCATGTTTTTTTATCCTGTGCCTAGTCCGATTATTTTGAAGCAGCTCAAAAAAAAGGTGGGAGCGCTTGAAGCGCAGATCATATCAGATGCTGAGAAGGGAGCTGCTCGAGATCCTCTCAGGGAAACAGCCCTCAAAGATATTGAAGCTTTGCGAGACGCGCTTACTCAGGGGATAGAAAAGTTTTTCCAGTTTGCGCTTTATGTGACAATTTATGCTGATACAAAAGAGGAGCTTGACAGGCAAACCGGAGAAATAGAAAATATTTTTGGCTCTCGCTTGGTTTATTCAAAAAAGGTATTTTATCAAGCTGAGCAAGGATTTAATTCAACCTTGCCTTTGAGCAACGACGAATTGTATATTACATTCAATATGAATTCTTCTCCGGTAGCTTCATCCTTTCCTTTTATTTCCAGCGAGCTTACTTCCGACGGAGGAGTTCTTTATGGCATAAATAGGCATAACAATAGCTTGATACTTTTTGACAGATTTAGCTTAGCCAACGCCAATTCATGCGTTTTTGCAACTTCTGGTTCAGGAAAAAGCTATGCCATCAAATTGGAAGTGCTGAGGAGCTTAATGATTGGGACTGATGTTATTATTATTGATCCTGAGCTTGAATATAAACATCTTTCTGATGCAGTCGGCGGAACATACATAAGCGTTTCGCTTTCAAGTGAAAACAAAATTAATCCTTTTGACCTTCCTCGATCAATCGGAGGAGACTCAAAGCCGGGAGATATTATTAGAAGCGCGGTAATTACTGTGAAAGGATTGATTAGACTTATGCTTGGAGATTTGAATCATGATGAGGATTCTGTGGTTGACAGAGCTTTGTTAGAGACTTATGCAAAAAAAGATATTACCCCAGAGACTGATTTATCAAACATTGAACCGCCTATTATGCAGGATTTTCAAGAAGTTTTGGAGGGCATGGATGGCGGGGCGGGCGTAGCTCTCCGGCTTCGAAAATTTACAGAAGGAACATTTTCTGGCCTTTTCAATAGTCCGACAAATGTAAAAATGGAAAATCAATTGATTTGTTTTTCAGTAAGAGATCTGGAGGATGAGCTTAGGCCAATTGCCCTTTATATGATTATTAATTATATTTGGAATGTAGTAAGAAGCGAATTAAAACAGAGAATACTTGTGATTGATGAAGCTTGGTGGTTGATGCAGAATGATGACAGCGCCAAATTTATTCATGCTCTTGTGAAGAGATGCCGTAAGTATTATCTGGGAGTGACAACAATTACTCAAGATGTAAATGATTTTATGAGATCTCCGTATGGGCAAGCTATTATTACTAATTCAGCTTTGAAATTACTATTGAAACAATCAACTGCTGCTATAGATATGGTGCAAAAAACTTTTATGCTTACAGAGGGCGAAAAATATTTGCTTCTAGAGTGCGGGGTAGGCGAAGGTATATTTTTTGCCGGAGTAAAGCACGCCGCTATAAAAGTAGTAGCTTCATACACAGAAGATCAATTGATTACTTCTGATCCAAGGCAGCTTTTGGAAATCGAGGAAGCCAAAAAAGAATTTGCAGCTGAAGAAGGAGCCGAAGATCAGAAAGAGGACGAAGAAGGAATAGAAGATTTAAATATTTAAGGTTTAAAATAATTTAAACATATGAACAAAAAACTTATTGGTACGCTTATAGTCATATTAAGTCTAATTATAATAGGCGGAATAATTTATTTTTTGTTTTTTAGTAATATATTTGGCGGAGGAGAAAAAACAGAAAATGAAACACCAAAGCAAACAACTCCTGTCATAGACACAACCGTAAAAGAAAAGCCGTTAGAGATAACTCCTACCATAAAGGAAAACAAACAAATAACAATTAATGTTGAATCAAAGTCCATGAACAAAGAAATGCTTGCTCAGGTAGCCACTTCTTTTGCAGAACGCTTTGGAAGCTATTCCAATCAATCAAATTATAGCAACATTAATGATCTAAAAATTTTTATGAGTCAAAAAATGAGTGATTGGGCCGATAATTATATAAAAGAAAACAGAGCAAAGAATCAGGCCAATGATATATATTATGGAATTACTACAAAATCAGTTTCTAGCGAAGTTAAAGTTTTTGACGATGATTTAAGCAAGGCCACAATTTTGATAAAGACCAGGCGACGGGAAGCTCTAGGAACCACAAACAATGTTTCAAAAACATATAATCAAGATATTCTGATAACTTTTGTAAAGGAAAAGGGAGCATGGAAGGTGGATAGCGCATATTGGCAGGATTTGAAATAATAATTATATGAAAAAATAGATTTTTATGTTTAATTTTTTAAAGAATCCAAAATTTAGAGTTGGTTTATTTATTTTTTCCGCCTTGGCGGCCTTGTTTATTTTTGTTGTATTTTATTTAATATTAGCCAATAATTATTCAGAAGTTGATAAACAAGAAAATGAAGACTTAGAATACGCTGATGAAAATTATTATGATAATGGCAAGCTTGTTTACAAAGTTCCAGATTTGGGAGACATATTGACTGGTCCGATTATTTCTTCTCTTGATCCGATGCAGGGAAATATTGAAGCCCCTGTGTCTATAGTAATTTTTGCAGATTTTGAATGTAATTTTTGCCGAAATCAAGAAAAAATAATTCAAGAAGTTTTTGAAAAATACAAAGATAAAGTAAAATTAATCTGGAAAGACTATCCAGAAGATAACAAGGAATCAATTTCCTACATAGCTGCCGTGGCTGCCCGTTGCGCATATCAGCAAGATAGTTTTTGGGATTATCATGACAAGCTTTTTTCTGTTGATATTTCAAATGTAGATGATTTGATTAAAGTTGCTGAAGACTTAGATTTAAACACAAACAAATTTAAAGAATGCTTGGAAGGTCCAGAGGCTCAAAGGCTGGTCGATGATAATATAGAAGAAGCTAATGCTCTCAATATAAATGGAGTGCCTTTTATTTATATAAATGATCAAGAAATTATGGGGGAGATGAATTTTGAAGATCTAGAAAAAATAGTTGAAATAGAGATAAAAAAATAGAATATGTCAGACAAGATGAAAAAAATTTACGTTTGCAAAAAATGCGACGCCCAATTTTCCAAGTGGAATGGGCGTTGTTTAGAATGCGGTGGCTGGGGAACTTTGGAAGAAAAAAGTTTAACTGAAAAAGAAATAAAAGGCTCACATCAAGGTATAAGCCCCGCAGAAATAATTGATTTTTCAAAAATTAAAATAGAAAAAGCGCAAAGATTAATTACCAAAATAGATGAATTTGATAGAGTTGTGGGGGGAGGTATAATGCCTGGATCTTTGGTTTTACTTTCAGGAGAGCCGGGCATAGGAAAATCAACCATTGTTGCTCAAGTAGCCAATATTATTTCTCAACAGAATCAGTCCCAGTCTGTAATTTATATCAGCGGAGAAGAATCTTCTCCCCAGCTAAGGTCTAGATTTTCCAGGCTTCAATGTCATATTGAAAAAATAGCTTTTATCACAGAAGTGAATGTGGAAAAAATAGTTTCTGCTATAGAAAAAATAAATCCAAAATTAATTATAGTTGATTCGATTCAGACTTTGAATTCCCTAGAGGCAGAATCAGAAACTGGAAGCATTACTCAAATCCGAGCATGTACAGCGAAATTGCTTGAAGTGGCAAAAAGACTGAATATAGCGATAATTTTGGTCGGGCATGTGACGAAGGACGGAGTTCTGGCCGGTCCGAAATCGCTTGAACATTTAGTTGATACAGTGGTTTATTTGGAAACAGAGTCAGTGCATAATTTTCGGATTTTGAGAGCTACTAAAAACCGTTTTGGCTCAGTAAATGAAATAGGCATCTTTGAAATGACGGGTCAGGGATTTAAGGAAATAAAAAATCCATCATCAGTTTTTGTAGATATAGATAATGAGCAGATATCTGGTTCAGTCATTAGCTGCGTAATTGAGGGGACAAGGCCGTTTTTGGTAGAGATTCAAGCGCTTGTGACAAAAACGGTTTTTGGCTATCCGCAGAGAAAATCTTCTGGCTTTGACTTGAATCGGCTTCAAGTTTTAACAGCAGTTCTTACTAAAAGAGCTAATATAAATTTGACCAATCAGGATGTAATTTTGAATATTGTTGGCGGGATGAGAATAAATGATCCAGCTCTTGATTTAGCCGTATGTCTGGCTATTGTTTCATCTCTTCTCAACCAAACTATAAGTAGAAAAACTATTGCGCTAGGAGAGGTGGGACTAGGAGGAGAGATTAGAAATATCCCTAAACTTGAGGAAAGAATCAAGGAAGCGGAAAAACTTGGGTTTGAAAAAGCAATAATTTCAAATACTCAAACTAAAAGCACAAAAATAGAAATAGTAAAAATTAAAAATTTAAGTGAAGCAATAAATTTTATAGCTCATAGCTCATAACTCGCATCTCATATCTCTCGGTTGGGCATGAGGTTTTGAATTCAGGGTACAAGAATATGATATTACCCAAATCTTTTTATGAGAATAATACTTTGAAAGTAGCCCAAGATCTCTTGGGCTGTTTTTTGGTTTTTTTGTCTGGCGGTAAAAGTTCCTCTGCAAATGGGGCGCATGCGAATGAATGTCTAAATAAGTATAGGATTGTAGAGACGGAAGCATATTGTGGGCCACATGACCTGGCAAGCCATGCCAGCAGGGGAGAAACAGAGAGAAATAAGGTAATGTTTGGCGAGGCAGGAATTATTTATGTTTATTTGATATATGGCATGTATAATATGCTCAATATTGTGACAGAAAAAAATAGATACCCAGCAGCGGTTCTCATAAGAGCGCTTGAACCGCTACCCCATCCCAACCTTCCCCTTCGCAAGGGGAAGGAATTTGATTTGAGCGGACCAGGAAAATTAACCAAAAATTTAAAAATAGATAGAAACTTCAATAGTTTGGAAATTTATAAAAAAAATTATGGACTCTGGATAGAGGAAGGAGAAAAAATAAAAAGTTCTCAAATAAAAAAAGTACCCCGAGTGGGGGTAGATTATGCAGGAGAGTATAAGGATAAATTGTGGCGGTTTTATATAAAAGATAATAAGTTTGTCTCAAAAAGATAAAAAAAGAAGGACTAGCTATGTGTATCAGCTACTCCTTCGCAGGGGATGGTTATTATTTATTTCAAAATTGCATTTTTCGCTTGTCGCTTCTTTTTGCAATTTCTGTGCCAAACTTTCCCGTCGTCGCCTTCTTCTCTCTCATCCCGATCATATTTTGCTACTTCTTGATGACAGTATACACAATATTCTCCGGAGCCTTTTATTGTTGCTTCGTTTTTTGGGTATTTTTTTGGCCATCTAGCCTTATTTCTCGGAGTATCCAAAATGGTTCCTCCGTTCACTCCGAATCCGTTAAAGCGATTCATGTTTACCCCCCCATTTTTTTATAAAATTTTTACGAAAATTCCGTTTTGAAGTGCAACTTTTATCCGTTAGGATAAAAGTATATGACAA
>Ga0066639_10003289_pt1 | contig 14032 bp, 12 predicted proteins | sample CryGeyCG2114_010_2_FD_59504 | JGI IMG/M metagenome (GOLD analysis project Ga0066639, IMG submission 59504) | Groundwater microbial communities from aquifer - Crystal Geyser CG10_big_fil_rev_8/21/14_0.10 | ecosystem: Environmental > Aquatic > Deep subsurface > Groundwater | place: USA: Utah...
GTATTCAACTCATGGAATAATGAAAGAGCTATTGCTTATAGAAGAATTAACAAATTGAGGAATGATGCAGGAACTGGTGTAAATATACAAAGTATGGTTTTCGGAAACCTAGGCGATAGTTCTGGAACTGGTGTTTCGTTCACAAGAAATCCTTCGACTGGTGAAAAACAACATTATGGTGAATTTTTATTAAATGCTCAAGGAGAAGATGTAGTTGCAGGATTAAGAACACCAAAACACATTGATAGTCTTAAGGAAGTTTTACCTAAGGTTTACAAAGAACTTCTAGATATTTATGACAAATTGGAAAATCATTACAAAGATCTTCAGGATTTTGAGTTCACGATTCAAGATGGTAAATTATATTTATTACAAACAAGAAAAGGAAAGAGAACTGCTCAAGCAGCAATCAAGATAGCTGTAGATATGGTAGAAGAAGGTTTAATCGACAAGAAAGAAGCAGTTATGAGAATAAAACCAGAACAGTTAGATCAGTTATTACATAAACAACTTGATCCTGTTGCAAAAAAAGAGACAGAAGTCTTGACAAAAGGTTTACCAGCTTCACCTGGAGCTGCTGTGGGAAAAATAATTTTTGATCCTAAGAAAGCTGCAGAAATGGTTGAGGAAGATTCAGATGAAAAGTTAATTCTAGTTAGAACTGAGACTAGTCCAGAAGATATTGAGGGTATGAATGCAGCACAAGGATTTCTAACCGCAAGAGGAGGAATGACCTCTCATGCTGCAGTTGTTGCAAGAGGTATGGGTAAGTGTTGTATTTCTGGGGCTGGAGACATAACAGTCAAAGAAAAGGAGGGAAAAATATTAGTTAAAACACCAGAAGGTGAAAAAATACTTTCAGAAGGTGATTGGATTACACTTGATGGTGGAACTGGGGAAGTGTTTGAAGGTCAGATTCCAGTAATTGACCCAGAAATAAAAGGCGATTTCAAAGAATTAATGTCATGGGCTGATAGTTTTAGAAAAATCAAGGTTAAAGCAAATGCAGATACTCCTCACGATGCTAAAGTTGCAAGAGAATATGGTGCTGAAGGAATTGGTTTATGTAGGACAGAACACATGTTTTTCGAGGCCAATAGAATAAAATCTTTCAGAAAAATGATACTTTCAGAAAAACTAGAAGATAGAAAAAAGTATCTTGATAAACTGTTAGAATATCAACAAAAAGACTTTGAAGGATTGTTTGAAGAGATGGATGGGCTTCCAGTTATAATCAGACTGTTAGACCCACCTTTACATGAGTTCTTACCAAAAGAAAATGCTGAAATTAAAGAACTATCAGAAGAAATGAATATAACAGAATCCAAAATAAGGAATGTTATTGAATCTTCACATGAATTCAACCCCATGCTTGGTTTTAGGGGTTGTAGGTTAGGAGTAAAATATCCTGAGATTAATGAGATGCAGGTAAAGGCAATCTTCCAGGCAGCATTAGCATGCCAAAAAAGAGGAGTGAAAGTGAAACCACAAATAGAGATTCCACTTACAGGGAATGTTAAAGAATTTTTGATGATTAAAGAAATAACAGAAAAAGCCGCCAAAGAAACAGGTGCGAAAGGAAAATTAAATTACCAAATTGGAACAATGATTGAAGTTCCTAGGGCGGCGATAACAGCCGATGAGTTTGCAAAAGAAGTAGATTTCATGTCTTTCGGGACCAATGATTTAACACAAATGACTTGTGGATTCTCAAGAGATGATGCTGGTAAGTTTTTAGGTGCATATGTTGAAAAAGGTATATATAATAGAGATCCATTCCAGTCGATTGACCAGGAAGGAGTTGGAAAGATGATGCAACTTTGTATAGAAAAAGCAAGAAAAGTAAATCCAAAAGTAGAAATAGGGATTTGTGGAGAACATGGCGGAGAACCAGAATCAGTTAAATTCTGCCATAAAATAGGTTTAAACGATGTTAGTTGTTCACCATTTAGAGTTCCAATTGCAAGATTATCTGCTGCTCAAGCTAGTCTAGAAGGGAGTTGATGAAATGTATAGGTTAGTTAAAATCAAGACAAAAATTAAAGTTCCACCAACAAGGTTTGGAATGAATGTTAAAAAAGCTATCAAGGAGAGTATAGCAGAAGGTTATGAATGTAAACTAGACAAAAGATTTGGTATGGGTCTTGTTATTACAAAAATAGAAGAAATAGGAGAAGGTAAAATTTTACCAGAAGATGGTAGTGCTCATTATCCAGTTACTTTCGAGGTTCTAACCTTTAAACCAGAGATTCATGAGATTGTTTTGGGAGATGTGATTGATAACACAGAATTTGGTTCTTTTGTTAGAATGGGTCCTATAGATGGTTTGGTTCATGTTTCCCAGTTGATGAATGATTATGTTAGTTTTGATGAGAAGAATTCGATTTTCCTAGGGAAACAATCCAAGAGAACACTTAAAGAAGGTGATCCTGTCCGGGGAAAGATTATATCTGTGGCTATGAGCCCTGGTAAAGAGAACAAGATTGGATTAACAATGAGACAAGATGATTTAGGTGCGTTTTACTGGATAGAACAGGAAAAGAAAAAGACTAAAACTCCTAAGAAAGCATCTGAGAGTAAGAAGAAGTGATGAATTATGGTTAAAAGACAGTATGTTTGCAGAAATTGTAAGATGTTTACGACCGAAAAAGAATGTCCTAACTGTAAAAGTAGAGATTTGTCAGCAAGTTGGAAAGGAATAGTTATAATAAACAATCCAGAAGAAAGTGAAATTGCAAAGATATTAGAAGTTAGTAAACCAGGAAAGTATGCTTTATTTGTCGGTTGATTCCTTTGGCTTAGATTTAGTTTCTTTTTTCTCTAATTTTGGTTGTTCTTTAGACTCTTCTTTCTTGCTCTCCTTTTTTTCTTCAGTCTTCTTTTCTTTTGGTTTCTCTTCTTTTACTTCTTCCTCAAAAACATGACCCCACATCTCGGCTTTAACTAGATCATTACCATCATTATCCTTGATCTTTATCACTTTTATTTTGATTTTAGCAGGAGGTTTTTCGTTTCCTCTTGACCAGATTTCTTTGTTTATACTATTGCCTATTTTGATGTTTTCGACTTTCATATGCCTTGTGAGAAAATCCCTGACTATAAATGAGGATCTATGCGATTTTTTCCATTTAACTGTGTCTAAGCCTTCTCTACGAAGATTGATTGTGAACACTTTTTCTTCCATGATTATCAACTCTTAGATTTATTAGAATGGAAGGTTTAAAAGGTTTAGTTGAAATTTAGGTATTTATAAGTTTTACCAAACACAATTATTATTCATGAAATTTCCTATCTGTGAAATATGCCTAAAGAATGATATACTCTGCAATGGATGTGCAACAAAAATAGGCGAGCAATTGATTAAATTAGATGAGATAAAAATATTTAGAATACTTAATAAGCTTGCCAAAAAATATGAACCACTAAAAGACGCAAGAGTTGACCGTGCTGTTGACAGCTCGAAAATGCTCCTGATAATGACTGACAAAGAGAATGCTTCGAAGATTATCGGTAAGAATGGTGGGATGGTCAAGAGATTAAGTAAGGATTTAGGTAAGCAGATACGTGTTGTTTCTGGTATTTCTACTCTTGAAGCTTTTGTTGGAGAGATATTTCACACATTTCCTATTCTTGGAATGAATGTTATTTACGGAGAGAAGGACGAGTATAGGGTTAGAATATCTTCAAATGATCAGAATAAATTGCCTATAGAACCTGAGAAGTTCTCCAAAATTGTTAATTCTATGTTTGGTATAGACGCTGAGATAGTTTTTGAGTAAATCACTTATAAGTTTTCATAATCATTAATTCTAGTCATGACAAGGATAGCATCAATCAACCGAGAGTTATGTAAGAAGGACAAATGTGGATACCTTTGCAAGAAAGTATGTCCCATCAACAGAACAGGAGAAGATTGTGTAATAGTTGATGAAAAAACTGGATTTCCAATTATTGACGAAGATTTGTGTATAGGTTGTGGGTTGTGTGTAAGCAAGTGTGAAAAAGCTGGGTATAAAGCAGTTCATGTGGTGAATCTTCCAGAAAAACTTAAAGAAAATCCTATTCACCGATTCGGTAAAAATCAATTCGCTCTTTACAGATTACCATTTCCAACTCCTGGCAAAATAGTTGGTCTTGTTGGATCTAATGGATTAGGTAAAACTACAGCATTAGAAATTCTTTCCGGTCATTTGAAACCAAATCTTGGTGAGAAAAACGAATCTGAATTATCAGAAATAGTCAAAATGTTCAGAGGAACAGAACTTCAAAACTACTTGGAAAAACTAGAAAACAAGAAAATGAAAGTTTCATACAAACTTCAGCGTGTCGACAAAATACCCTCTACATTCAAAGGAAAAGTCTCAAAACTTCTTGAAAAAACTGATGAGAGAGGAATATTAAATGATCTTATTCAGAGATTTGACATTGAAAGAATCTTAGATAATGACATTAACAAAATCTCAGGAGGAGAATTACAACGTGTAGCAATAACAGCTTCACTTTCAAAAGATGCTGATATTTATTATTTTGATGAACCTACAAGTTTCCTCGATGTTTTTCAAAGATTAGAAGTTTCAAAAACTATTCGCGAACTTTGTAAAGATAAATCAGTTATAGTTGTCGACCATGACTTGTCAACATTAGATTTTCTTGCTGACAATATTCATATCTTTTATGGAGTGCCTGGTATATATGGAATAGTCTCAGTCCCTTACTCAGTTAGAGTAGGGATTAACGCATTTCTCGATGGTTATATCAAAGAAGATAATGTCCGAATAAGACAAGAATCTATTCAATTCCAATCAACATTCATTGAACAACAAGGAGGAATAGAGCAGATAGTAAGTTTTGAAAATATTAAAAAGAAACTTGGTGACTTTGAATTAAATGTAAAAGGAGGAAAACTTTATAAGCAGGAAGTTTTAGGAATGCTTGGTGCTAACGCCTTGGGTAAAACAACTCTTGCAAAAATTCTGGCTGGAGAAATTAAATCAGATAGCGGTAGGATAAATGGGAAAATAAAGATTTCTTACAAATCCCAATATCCAAAAACAGATTTTGACGGAACTATACGTGAACTTCTGAAGCCGATTACAAATGAATTTGAAACAAGTGATTATAAATCAAGAATACTTCGACCTCTTGGTCTAGACAAACTACTTGAAAAAAATGTTAACAAACTTTCAGGTGGGGAATTACAAAGAGTTGCTGTTGCTGTTTCTCTAAGTCAAAAATCTGATGTTTATCTTTTGGATGAACCTTCGGCTTTCATGGATGTGGAACAAAGGCTAAATCTTGCAAAAATGATAAGAAATCTGGTTGAGAAAGATGAAACTTCCGCGATAATAATTGATCATGATCTTTTATTTTTAAGTCAAATTTCAGATAAGGCAATGGTATTTCTTGGAAAGCCAGGAAAACAAGGTTATACAGAAGAGCCAGAATCAGTTGAAAATGCATTCAATAGATTTTTAGAACAAGTCCAAGTTACTTTCAGGAAGGATCCTCAGACAGGAAGACCTAGAGCAAACAAATTAAATTCTCAAATGGACCAGCAGCAGAAAAATAAAGGGAAATATTTTATGGGTTAGAATAGGTTTCGTTTCTATAAACATAATACATAGTATAAGTTCTATTATCAAAATCAATATGATCTATTTCATCAAGTCTAAATGAATCAAACATATGTTTGCAAACCGAAGATTTATAGGGTTCAATATTACACCAATAATTATCATCAAAAACTATACAATTTGTTTTATTAAATATTTCATTCATTATTTTTTCATTCTGTCCATTCCATAATTGAAGTGAAGGATAATCCATTATTAAAAACATACTTGGGGTGTGACTGAGAATATAACAATCTTTTGGAAGAGTTTTAACAGTTTCAACTGCAAAATTATGATATGCACGAGCATGTTTGGCTTCTTGGATTTCTCCTATTTCCTCAAATACATATGTTGAATTTAAATAAAAAATCACAAAAATAAGAGCAAATAATAGACCTAAAATTAACCATTCATTTTTGAGAGACTTTTCTAATAAACAATGAATAAAATACAATCCATATCCAGCAAAAACTACATACCAAGGATAACCAGTTAATGAATATCTAACATCAGCACCAAATTTTACACTTCCAGCATAGAAAAAAACATAAAGTGTAAAAAATATAAGAAATCCAAAACTAAGAAATATTCCAACTTTTCTATTTTTAATTAATAAATAACCCAAACCTATCAAAGCAAATATTGTAAACAAAAATGGATTTTCTAAAGTTTTATAACCCTTTAACCAAAAGTGAAGATTCTCAGGAAGATTTCTTTTAACAAATTCTAAACTAAATTTTTTACCAGAACTTCCCCAAGTGTCAGTTTGACCTGCATGAATAGTATGAATTATATAAGGTGTTATTAAGATTAGCATTAAAGACCAAGCAAGTAGAAACTTTCTATCTAACAATCTTGTCTTAAGTTTGTCATCAAAAAGTAAAATGAAAATTCCAAATATAGGAAGTAAAATTCCACCTTCACTCCTTATTTGTATAGCATAAGTCAAGCACATTATTCCAAAAAAATATAAATTCCAAGATTTCATTTTAGATTTAAAAGCCATCAGAAAAGCTAAGAGAGTTAATAAAATAAAAAATACAAATGTAGGTTCTGAAGCCGCTGTACCAGACCACATTATATGAACTGGAAGAAGACTAAAGATTAAAGCAGAGTAAATACCAACTTTTTCTTTTTCAGAGAATAGATAACCAACTAAAAATACAATTATAATACATAAACTTCCAAGAAATGCTGCCATTTCAAATCCAATTTCTTGACTTGAACCAAAAAATAAATAAGAAATTGCTAATAAAAAAGGATGTCCATTTGGCCATTTCATAAATGTAGAATCATAACAACCATTCTGATCACCATAATTACACAATCCAGCATCTTGCCTAACAACTATTTCTTTTGCTATATCCAGATAAATATCCTCATCGAAATATACTCTATTTGTATGTGGAGTGGCAAACATTCTGAGACTAAACCCTATAATAAAAATTAACAAAAGAATTAACCACGTCTTTGTCTTTATTTTTTTAAATAAAACTTTTATATTACTAAAAGACTTAACAAAAAAGAAAATCATTAACAGAAAATTAGCAGCAAGAAAATATGCTTCTGTGTTTATCAATCCTTGTTCAAGAGTTTTTCTATTAATAAGACTTGTGGTGTAATAAACTATATTCCCAACAAGAATAAGAATTATTATAAGAGGAAATAGTTTAATAAAATATTTTCTAAATTCACTAAAATAAGGCTTAAATTTCATAGATTCACTTTTTTAACATTACTAAATAATCCCCAAGTGCAAGATAATTTGATTTTGTTTTAATCATAACTTCTATTGCGTCTTTTGGTGTATTAACAATTGGAAATCCATGTAAATTAAAACTTGTATTTAATATGATTCCGTCTCCTGTATTTTTCTTTACTCTTTCTATTAACTTTCTATATTTAGGATTTTCTTTTCTTAACATCTGTGGTCTTGCAGAATAATCTACATTCATTACAGCTCTAATTCTTTCTCTTACTGATGGTCTTGTATCATAACCCATCGTCATAAAACTATCATAACCTTTGATTTTGACAAAAAATTTCTTGGAATCTTCTCTTAAAAGTGATGGACAAAAAGGTTGAAACCAGTTTCTGTGTTTAATTCTCATATTTAATTTATCTTTTATTTTAACTGAAAATGCTGGGGCGACAATTGACCTATTACCTAATGCACGAGGACCATATTCCATTCCACCTTGATACCATAAAACAAAATTCTCTTTAGAAACTAAATCACCCACAACACCAGAAATATCTTTTTTTCTTTCAAATTTAACTAAATTTTTATAATTGTTTAATTCATCTTTAATTTTATTTTCAGAATATTCTGGTCCAAAGAAGACATGATCAAGTTTACAAGAATTTATTCCATTTACCTCGTGATTGACCCATAATGCTGCTCCAAGAGCTAAACCACCATCACCCATATGTGGAAATACAAACCATTTTTTTAGTTTTGGTAAGTCTTTAATTTTCATGTTAGCTTTGATATTTGATGCAACACCGCCAGACCAAGAAACATTTCCAATTCCAGTTTCTTCAATTGCATTTTCAAATAGTTTGACCATATTTTTTTCTAATACTTTTTGTGCCATATAAGAAAACTCTTCTCTATGTGTATTCCATAGAATTTTTTTTAGAAGATTATATCTTTTAGCAGTATTCATATTTGATTTAATTTGCAACCCATTAACTTCAAAGAGATTAATTAATTTATTTTTTTCATCTGAAACAGGATAAGCATAGTTTGATAATGCCATGACCTTTCCTTCATCCTCGAGTTCCCTCATTCCTAGGAGATTTGTGACTTGCTCAAAAAATATACCTAAAGAATCTTTGGCTAAAATCTGGCTTACCCTTTCTATTTCTCCATTGTTATAGATATTGACTGATCCAGATAAACCATCCCCTACACCATCTATTGTAATGGTTAATGATTTTTTAAATTCAGAACAAAATGAAGCTGCAGTTGCATGGGCATGATGATGTTCTACTATATATAATTTAAAGTCTTTAAAACCCATTTTTTTAAGTTCTTTCTTGTAATACCATTTGGTTATTCTTCTGCAAAAAAGTTTTTCATTCATTTCTGTTAGTCTATATTTAAAGTGTCTTCTTTGATCAACTAATTTTGGTTTCTCTATTTTTCTCCGACGGAATTGGTAATAATTTTCTTTTACACCAGGAAAAACTCTTGTTAAAGTTTTGGCAAGATCTGTTGTTGTAATTGCTATAGTATCGATATCCATTGATTTAAGATTTAGAAAATCAAGGCAACATTGAATAGAGTGTTTAGGGAAGCCTATTTCTAATTTTCTTCTTGTGAATCTTTCCTCGTTTACAGCCACTTTAACCTCTCTTCCTTTTACTATTGCTGCTCCGCAGTCGTGGCCATCCCAGATTCCTAAAACATACATATTTATTACCTTATCATAGACTGTACTTTAAGTTTATATTTATTTCACATAATATATCTTCAAATCAAACCTTCTTGTTGGTGTTTTATTTTCATTTATTTGTTTAATTAAAACCCAATTATTTGGGATTTTTTCATTATTTAAAGTGAATTCTCTAATGAATTCAGGTGAAATTGAAAAAACATAGTCTGTCATCACATCAAAACCCCTAGATCCTCCCAATATAACATAGGAATTATTTAATTCTTCTATTTTCGTATCTTTATTTAAAAATTTTAAATTTTTTAATTTGAATTTAGAAAAAATTTCTATGTTATTAATAGCTAAATAATCACCGAAAATTATTTTTTCGTTATTTTGAATCAAGAAATTGGTTGTCTCTCTTAAATCATTTAAAGAATTCCTGTATATATTATAGTCTTTTTGTATATACAATAATGATGTAATAAATAATATCAATATTAAAAAATTGAAAATTTTTTTATTTAAACTTCGTACTTCCAACAAGAAATAGGACATCAATATTATTGAGGGGACTGTTATTAGAGTTAGAAATCGTGGATCTTTAAAAATCATAAAATAGATTAACTTATTTTCATGAAATTCTAAATTTATAAATCCAAATTCAAGATAAAGAAAAATAATTAATACCCATAAAACAAGTAATAAGTTCTTCTTTTTCAAAATGCTGTAAATTATTGAAGCTAGAACAAAAAAGTAAAAAAAACCAAATAAATTGATTCCATTTCTATGTTCCCCAAAGAATAAGGTATTTTTCAAATGATATATGGGAACACCTGTATTATATCTTATTTCTAGGAATTTTCCAACATTAATTGACCCAGAAACTTCAGTTTCATACTTGAATTTATACGCAGTTGATGAAATATGATAATTAAGTAGAAAATTCCCTGATTGTGAATAATAAAACATTCCTTCTATCAAAAAAATGATTAAAAAACCTATAATAAAGAAAATAAAATTATAATTTATTTTTTTTTCTTTTTGATATTTTTTGAGTATGTAAAAAATCATAAATGGAACGACAAGTAAGGCTAATATTTTTATCAAGTAACCTAAACCTAGAATGAAACCAGACAATAAAAATAAAATTTTATTTTCTTTGTTAATAGCGTTTATAAAGATTAAAAATGAAAGAGAACTAAAAAAAGCAAGTTCCATATCAGATAATATTCTAGTTGAATATATCACATTTAACGGAAATATTGAAACTAAAAATACTGCTAATAGACCGACTTTTTCATTAAAAAAAATTTTGCAAAAGAAAAATACTACAAACATTATTCCTATAGAACATAATAAACTATAGATACCCCCAGAATATTCACTTGGCCCTAATAATTTTAAAAAAAAAGCTATAGGATAATTAACCATTGGTCTGAAAGAAAATGTTTCTGCCGGATTAGCTAAGTAATTCTCATCAATATTTCTGTATCTAGAAAAGTTTTGTATACCATTTCTATATATTTGCATCGCGTTGTTGAAGTATATACCATCATCTTGAGGATCTGATCCAACTAAACCAACAAAAAAAACAATTCTCAGGATCAAAGCGAAAAATAAAATAAGTATCAAACATCTATTTTTTAGAATAAATGTTTTTATTTTTTTCTTCTTCATGCTTTTAACCAATTACTTAAAATCATCTGATGAGATTCACAGGGTGTCCAACAATGGGGGCATTTTTTCTTTTTTATTATTTCCTTACTTTTCCTTGCTTTCTCAGATGTTAATATTTTCTTCAAATCAAAGTCTACTTCTCTTAAATTTCCCAATTTAAAATTAAACATTGTACATGGATAAACATCGCCCATAGGATCAATATAACAAGAAAGATTGAAAATATTACAATCAATTGGACACTGTTTTGTTTCAAGATATTTTTTCGCATTCCTGAGATACTTAGATTCAACAATATCTATTTTATCCAAAGATTTTTTTCTAGATTCTAATGCAATATCAACTTCCTCTTTTGCCTTTTCAAAAAAATCTTTATCTACTTTCATATTTTGATTTCCATAGTAAACATCAGATATTTGAAATAGATTGACATGAAAATCCTTTTTGATAATAGATGGAATTTCTTTTTTAACCTCTTCAATTGTCTTTTCAAACATTCCAACATTATAAGGAGAAATTGTGTAGCCAAAATAAACTTTGAAATTCTTATATTCGCTTTCTAATTTTTTTAATTTTTTGTAAACATCTATTGCTTTATTCCAATTCCCTTTTATTCCTCTTATATTGTCATGAACATCTTTTGGTCCGTCTAAACTTACAGAAATTGTATAACCTTTCTTAAAGAATTTCAAAACTTCTTTTACTTTTTTTACAACTAAATCACCAAGTAAACTGTTCGTTGGTGTGCTTAAGAAGTAAAGATATGGGAGATTTTCATTCAGTACTTTAACAATATCGACATAATCTTTTCTAAGAAATGGTTCTCCGCCGGTTAATCTCATCCAATTTATGAATTTATTTTTTTCAGCAAACTTTTCAATTTCTTTCAAACTAAGTTCATTATTTGGTTTAATCTTCCAGATACTGCATGTCTTACAACAAGAATTACATTTGTAAGTTATTGCAAAATTTACTTCATAAGGATTAAAAAAACTTAAGTTAGTTGTAAGAATTTTCACTCCAAAATTAATCTCTGCTATCATCTACTCACTAAAAGCTTCTCTGATAATTGTCTTTAATATTCTAAAACCATCTTTGAATGTGCTAAGATTTCCTTTTCCATATTTTCTTGATATTTCAAAACTAGGCACTTCCAGAACATTTAATTTTTTCTTGGCAGATTTTATCGACATCTCAGTTTCAATTCCAAATCCATCACATTTCAAATCCAATTTTTTGATAACATCTTTTCTAAATGCTCGATATCCATAGGCAAGATCTGAATATTTCATTCTCCAGATTAAATTAACTAAAAAAACAAAAAATTTATTTCCGAATTTCCTATGAAATGACATATCTTCTGTTCCGCCACCTTGAAGAAATCTTGATCCCATACAAACATCATACCCAGCTTTTATTCCAGATATTAAAAGAAAAAGCTCACTGGCAAGATTTGAACAATCAGCATCCATATTTATTACTATATCACCTTTTGCAAAATCCATACCTTTTCTTAATGCTAATCCTTTTCCTCCCCTTGAACCATCATCTGTATCATATATAACTTTTGCGCCATACTCTTTTGCAACTTTGACTGTATTATCTTTAGAATAAGCATCAACAACAATTATTTCATCTATTTTTGGTCCATTTTTTTTAATATCTTTCAGAACTCTTCTTAGATTTTTTTCTTCGTTTAGGGTTGGAATAACCACTGAAATTTTCCATTTTTTATTATTCATATTAATCAACATTAAGTAAGTACAGTAAAGTAAGCACCCAAAGAAATTAAAAGTATTCCTATTATTCTCATTGCAGTTAATTTTTCCCCCAAAAATAACCAAGCCAATATAGCAGTAAAAACATAACCAGTTCCAATGAGTGGATAGATTTTACTTAGTTCTCCTTTTGAAAGTGCAGCCAACCAAAGTACTGATGCTAAAATATAAAATGAAATTCCAATGAAGACATATTTTTGGAGGACTATGTTTAGAATCTTTGGAGAAAATAATTCTTTTATTGAAATTTGACCGATTTCATTCATTCCTTTCTTTTGAAATATTTGTCCAAAAACTCCACAAATTACACACAAACCAACTATCAACAATACATTCATTTTTTTTCCACCCTTTTGTTTTACCATCTTAATCATTTTTTCTTTTTTCTTTTAAATTCAAACCTAATTTTGGATTTAACTTGAAGTATAATAAAAATAATAACAACAATTATCAAGATTGATATTGGTATCCATTTAGGTACATTCATTCCTTTATTTTCAACAATTCCAATCATACCACTAGCCAAACTAGAATAATGATAATTATCCTCATATTCAATCAAAGCTAGAACAACATAACTACTTCCTTCCAAACTAGCAAAATTAGAAATTTTGAAGACAACATCCTTTTCTTCTTTTGATTCTACATTAATAATCTTTTCAGTTATATCTGATGAAAGTTCATTTGGTAAGATTAGTTTGACGTCAACATTATGATCAACTTGGTCTATGTTCTTAAGTTTCAAAACAAGATTTTTACTTCTTTTTCCACTGAGTTCAATATTCTCAAAAATTCCAGTGATTCTTGAAGAGTAAGGATTCTTGTAAATCAGAGTAACAGGAGAAACTGAAGAGAAAGGATAACTATTAGCATCAGTATATTCAGTCAACAAAACAACAGGATAATTTCCTTCTTTGAGGTCGTCTTTAACAACAACAGAGATTTTATTTTCATATGGTTTATTAACCTCTAGAGTACCAATATGAACAGGTTGAGAAGAAAAATCATCAGTGATTAATGAGACTTGAACATTATACGCAGCCTCGTCCCCAGAGTTAGTTAAAGAAACTTGAATCTCACCTTGATTTATTGTTAGAACGTCAGTATTAACAGAAGTTGTTAGAGAAATTGTTCCTGCTAAAACTAGACTAGGTATGAGTAAAACAGATAAAAATATAACCCATTTCATAAAAATTAATAGATGTTAGGAATTAAATAACTAATCAACAAAAACAAACTTAAATACAACAAATGAATATTAATTAACACATTAAGGAAACTTTTAAATAGTTTCCAATCGTTTATTTTGTTTGAACTCTATGATCAGTAAGGGAGAGTAAATATGCCAATCTTAAGTCTGACTTAAGTTTGTAGTCCTAGTTGGTGAAATTTGTTAGTGAGATATAAAACTAATGGTGTGAATCTCAAACCAATTCCGGTTGATCCTGCCGGAGGATACTGCTATTCGGATTCGACTAAGCCATGCAAGTTGAGAGTCTTCGGGACTCGACGTACTGCTCAGTAATATATAGTTAACCTAACCTAAGATCAGGGATAATCTCGAGAAATTGAGGCTAATACC
>Ga0066639_10003295_pt1 | contig 14018 bp, 18 predicted proteins | sample CryGeyCG2114_010_2_FD_59504 | JGI IMG/M metagenome (GOLD analysis project Ga0066639, IMG submission 59504) | Groundwater microbial communities from aquifer - Crystal Geyser CG10_big_fil_rev_8/21/14_0.10 | ecosystem: Environmental > Aquatic > Deep subsurface > Groundwater | place: USA: Utah...
ATGCCCTACGCTATTTTTATTTGGGGAGGTTATGCCATTCATGGTGCCCCTGGGGCTGCCGAAGCAAAGTTAGGTCAGCCGGCTTCTCATGGTTGCATTCGGATTGCCCTTCCCAATGCCCAGTTGCTCAATGAGTTGGTAAGGGCCGCCATTGATTATGCTGGTGGGTCTACAAGAGAAGTCTGGGTTACTGTAGAGTAAGCCGTCGAGTGGGCTTAAGGGTAAAAATGGCGCTTGTGGCCAAGCTCTAATGGCTCCTGTGTCATTTTAATTTGAGCAAATTTTTTTTTAAAAAAATTCTAGAAAAGAAGTCCCTTTCGATATTACCGTTTAACTTAGATGTTAAACGGATTTCGCATCTCTACCTTTATTGCTATAGCCCTTTTTGTCTCCTCCTGCGGGCAACATAAAGCTATGCCTTTTTTAGATGGGGAAGAAGAGCCACCCTTTGATACTACTCAGCCCTCCTTACCACTGCCAGAACTAGTGGCATCGCCTGAAATGGGTCTTTTAAAAAAATATTCTTATGTAGATCCTGAGCATATGATTCCTAAAGGCTTACTCAAAGAAGCCTTGCAGATTTATGATGGCAACTCGAAGTTGTTTCCCAACCGTGAGGTGATCAGCATTGTTGATTTTGCGCAGTTTTCTGGAAACAAAAGGTTCTATATTGTGAATATGAAAAAGGGTTCTGTGTGGGCTTTGCGCACGGCTCATGGCAAGGGTTCAGACATGGATTATGATGGGTATGCCGATCAGTTCAGCAATGTTCCAGGTTCCAATGCGACATCTTTAGGTGTATATCGTACGGCAGAAACTTACTATGGCCAGCATGGTTACTCATTAAGACTTGATGGTTTATCGCCTACAAACTCCAATGCGCGTCCACGAGCTATTGTCGTTCATGGTGCCAGTTATGTGCGCGAAGCCGATGTGATTCAAGGTCGTAGCTGGGGGTGTCCGGCTGTGGCTGAGGAGCACTATCAAGAAGTTATTGATCTGATTAAAGATGGCAGCATGATCTATGCGGGAGTGTCGAATGAGCTCCGTTTACCTTAAAAACTGGTTTCTTGCACTCCAGGTGCATTTTTAAACTTTTCTATAAAGTCCATAAAAGTTGAATAGTCTTTTAGAGTGATCACCTCACGTACATTAGCCCAATAGAGAAAACTAAACAGGCTCATGGAGGCAAAATTCCAATGATCAGGATTAGAGGCATCCAGAGATTGAACCCAGGGTCTCAGGTATTCAAGACTACTGGGAATGCGCTTTCTTTGACGGCTTAAGAAAAAGCCCGAGCTATTGATGTCAAGACCATCTCGTTTCATTAAAAATAAAATCACACCGGTGTCCATGCAACTATATGTAGCAGAAACAATATTTTCTTCCTCTATAGATAATGGACGTAGTTGATGTTTTCGCGTCAGGTAATTCACGATCACGCGAGAATCAAAAATTTTTTGAGCCCCATCTATAAGTACAGGGACTTTGTTAATGGGTGTTTCTTTTTCTAAATCTTGAGCCTCTTTTTGGTTGTCGACAAAGTTGAGCACTCTGAAGTCGTACTCTATAGAGTTTTGAATCATGAGTAGGCGACAAATACGAACAAATGGAGAACGTTGGGAGCCAATCAATGTATAAGCCATAAAATGACATTAGGTCTCATGCCATAAACTTTCAATATGATTTTTTTTACACAAAGGTTTCATCAATTCACCATCCATTAAGTGTGGGCTCTAGGCTACATTGATGCGGTAAAGAAGAAAAAAGGAGAATAATATATGGCATATCAAAAAAAATACGGAACATACAGCAGCGCATTTGGTGCTGGAATTGTAGGTGCAGTCACTATGACTATACTTATGGTGATCGCTAGAGCCATGGGGCTCACTACAATGAATTTAGAAATGATGTTAGGGTCTATGATTACGTCTACATTTGGTACTGGAACATGGGTGTTGGGTTTTGCCTGGCACGTGATCAACGGTGGAGTTTTTGCTCTTATTTACGCTGCGGGCTTTAAGCAATATGGTAAGGCCAATGTCACTCTTGGTGCTGCCTTTGGTTTTGTGCACTGGATTGTTGCAGGTATTTTTATGGGCCTACTTCCGGCCATGCATCCTTTGATCCCAGTGGCGCTCTCAGCTCCTGGATACTTTGCAGCTTCCACGGGAGTGTTTAACTTTTTTGCAGAGCTTGTCATGCACCTAATTTATGGTGGAATCGTTGGAGCTATTTATCAAGACTCAGCTGATCAAGGGCGGATTGTTGCCCCACCTCAGGCCACGGCGGTTGACATTCCAGAGAGGAAGCGTTTTCGTCAGGTACCTTAAAGATAATTATATACGTTCTTTGTACAGGGGTAAGCATCGCTTGCCCCTTGTTTTTTACAGCGATCAAGTGCTAGCATTCTAAAATGCAAAATCAAAAATGCCCACAATGTGCATCAGAAAATATCTATGAAGATAGAAATCTTTGGATATGTCCAGAGTGCTTTCATGAATGGAGCGCAAATACTAGCGAGGATTTGGCTCCCAACCAGGAGCAAGATCATAGCATTCGTGATGCTCACGGAAATGTCCTCAGCGATGGAGATTCGGTAACGCTCATTAAAGATCTAAAAATTAAAGGTTCTTCATCTGTCATAAAGGTTGGTACAAAGGTGAAGAGTATTCGCCTTATGGACGCCGGTGATGGTCATGACATCGCCTGTAAGATTGATGGCTTTGGGGCTATTAATTTAAAATCAGAATTTGTTAAAAAGGCTTAGCCTTAACTCAAAGGGGTGAGTGGTGGATTTACTCCAAAAGCTACAAACAATGAATACTGTTTTAGTTCATCAGAGGCACGAAATAGCTGAGCTGATAGGCTACGAAACCCGCAATAAGTACGAAATATTAGATGAAAGTGGAGCCGCCATTGGCTTTGCAGCAGAACAACAAAAAGGTCTCCTAGCCTTTCTTTTTCGTCAATTTCTTGGTCATTGGAGAACCTTTGAGGTTTTTGTTTTTGATCAAAATCGGCAAGTGGTGCTTCGCTGTGTGAGCCCTTTCCGTTGGTTGTTTAGTCGCTTTGAGGTCTATGGCTCCCACGGTGACCTGATGGGGACGCTTCAACAACGATTCTCTATTATGAGCCGCCGCTTTGATGTCCAGAGCCGTAACGGTGCTGTGCACTTTGAGATGGTCTCCCCCTTTTTACGCTTTTGGACTTACAAGTTTATGAGAAGGGGTGTTGAGGTTGCTCGTATAGAAAAAAAGTGGGCCGGAATTCTCAGCGAAGGCTTCACGGATAAGGATAATTTTCGTCTACGTATCGAAGATGCGAGCTTAGATCAAAGCGCCAGAGCTCTTCTTTTGGCTGCATGCCTATTTGTAGATTTAGTTTACTTTGAAAAAAAGGCCCGTTGAGGCCAGCAGTTAAACCAGTCCCACTGGGCTCGGTTATTTCTTCTTGCTACTATTATTATACATATGTATAAAAACAAATATGGGTAGGCCATCTGCACAGCTTGATCAAAAATTATTAAAAATGGGGCGCAAGCATTTTTTAAAGCATGGCGTCTCGGGGCTTAGTATTCGAAAGGTGGCGCAAGATGCGAATGTGAACTTAGGCATGTTCAACTACCACTTTAAGACAAAGAAGCAATTTGTGAGTATGATTTTACAAGAGGAGTACGAAAAGTTTTTTGCTTCTTTACAGTCTGAGTTCAGTAGTAAAAACCACGAAGGGCATGCAAGACAAAAGCTGCAGGCGCTTCTGCTAACGATGGTCCATCTGGCCATTTCAAACAGAGCCTTTTTACTAATGATTTTAAAAGATGTCTTAAGTGGTAATGATATTGCTCTCGCTTTTGCAAAAAAAAATATGCCACGGCACTTGGGTTTAATTTTGGAGTCAATTAGAGAGGGGCAACGTGTCGGAGAGCTGCAAAAAAACTTATCTGCCGATCAAGTGTTAATTATGTGCATGTCTGTAGCGGGTCCTCCGATCATGATTGGTGAAGCTATATTGAGCGGTTCAATGATGGGAATCAAAAATAAAAAACAATTGTCTGAAAAATTCTTATCTTTTGAAAACATTGAAAAACGAATTGCATGTTTAATGAAAGGCTTAAAACCATGAGAAGATTCTCAATGGCACTTTGTGTCTTAATAGCAGTATATTGTACTCATTTTCAGTCTCAGGCAATAGCCTCACGAGAGGCCGCGGCTCATCTAACACTAAGTGAGGCTTTGCAGAGGGCTCATCAAAATTCAAATTATATAAAATCTGCAGAAAAGTCTTTTGAGGCGGCCGAACACAAGGCAGATGCTCAGTTTGGAAGTTATTTTCCAAAATTAAGTCTTGAGGCTAATTACCATTACCTAACAGAGGTTCCGACCATACAATTGGGAGCAACTTCATTTTCATTTGGCGATAACGAGAACTACAGCTATGGGCCAGTGTTGAGTTACACACTGTGGGATGGCGGTACGCGTACAGATTTACATAGGAGCTTGTCACAATTCGTCGAAGCCCAAAAAGAGCAAAAACAAGGAGTCCGCCTTAGCGTTAGCCTTGAGACAGAGGTGGCCTACGTGCAGGCCCAGCTTTTTCAAAGTGTTCTGGCGTTTAGCCAAAGATCTGCGGAACTCTCACGTGAACAGTTGAAAGACATTTCTCATCGGCATGCCTCTGGATCTGTTAGTAAAATCGACTCATTAAGTGCTCAAATGGATGTGTCCAACTATGAGCTGCATGTTGCAAATCATAAGGGAAACTTTCAAGCGGCATTGGTAAAGCTGATATCTTTAACCGGTCCGATTTTAAATTCAAGTCAAGTCTCTGCTGACAGAGAGGGGGTTGACTCACTAAATATTCAGTTAGATCAGCTGCTTTCATCGGCCGACCGGGTGGCTCAAAAAAAAATATCAGCATTCTCTGAGTCACACCCCCATGTAGAGGCGCAGAGGCACCTGTCCCAGAGTTTAGAGTTTGCATCCAATGCAGAGGCTGGTCAGTATTGGCCCCATATTCAATTACAGGCAAAGAGTAGCGTGGATTATCCCAATGGACCAATTCTAAGGGAGGTTCATCAAAATGTTGTCATGGTGAATTTAAATTGGACACTGTGGGATTGGGCCAGCACTCGCCATAGAGTGGGAGAAAAAAGAGCGGCCGCTTTTGCCGCTGAATTTCAAGCTAATGACCAAGAAGTAAAAATGGAACGAGATTATCAGCAGGCAGTTGTGCAGTTGAAGAGTTTGCGTGAGCAGAGAGAAAGAGCAAAGGAGATAGCAATTCAAGCTGAGCGTTTGGCAAAACTTAATTATGCCTCATACAGAGCCGGTGGGCTTGCTTACTTGCAAGTTCAAACGGCCAATCTAAAGCTCATGGAGGCTCGTATTCGACGTGCTCAAATTGAAGCCCAATTTTTAACCCAATACTATCAGTTACAATTTTTTGCCGGAAAAAAGGAGACCATGTGACAACATCTCGAAAAATAATAATATTAATTTTAGCCCTGCTTGTGATTACAGGAATTCTTATAGGACAAAAGCTCTGGAGCCCAGGCTTTAAATACGCAGGAACAATAGAGGCCACACGTATTGATTTGCCCGCTCGAGTTCCAACTGTGGTCGGGAAAATTTTAGTTGAAGAGGGCGATAATATAAAAAAAGGCCAACTCTTAGCGGAGCTTAGCTGTGAGGAGTTGTCATTGGCTGCAGGGCTTGCAAAGGACAATTATAACAGAGCTCTAAAGCTGCAAAGAGTGGGATCTATTTCTAAAGAGAACTTTGATCAGATGGAGAATAAGAAACAAGAAGCAGATACAAAGTTATCTTGGTGCTCCATCAGTTCTCCCGTGGATGGAACAGTATTGACTCGATTTTTGGAACCAACGGAATGGGCAAATCCAGGTACAAAAATTTTAACAGTGGCAAACTTAAATCACCTTTGGGCTTATTTTTATGTGCCTCAAGAGGTCATGTCAAAATTGAAGTTAAAACAATCGGTAAAGGGAGTAATTCCAGAATTAGATAACAAAATGTTTTCTGGAGAAGTTGTGAAAATCAGTGATGAGGCTGAGTTCACACCAAAAAATGTCCAGACACAGTCAGAAAGAACGCGCTTAATATTTAGTATTAAGGTTGTTTTTGATAATAGCTCGGGTGATTTAAAGCCAGGCATGACCATTGAGTCTGGCTTATTGGAAAACTAATATGAGCTTTGTTGAAATACAGGTAAATTCCTTAAAGAAAAAAATGGGAAAAACCCAGGCTCTTCAGGGAATCACAGTACCCTTTCGGGGTGTTCGATTGCATGGGGTGATTGGCCCGGAGGGTGCAGGAAAAACAACATTATTTAGACATTTAGCAGGTCTGCTGACTCCTAATGAGGGAAACATTGAATTTTGGGATGATAAAAAACCTATTCCATTTGCTCAAATTCGCCCATGGGTTGGCTATATGCCCCAGCAGCAAAGCCTGTATCCTGACTTATCAATTGATGAACATTTAAATTTTTTTAAAGCACTTTACAGCTTAAGCGTGTCGGACTTTGAGCAAAAACGAAAAAAGCTTTTGTCCATTACCAACCTTGAACCCTTTGTTGATCGCGTTGCTGGAAAACTCTCGGGTGGCATGTACAAAAAGCTGGGTCTTATGTGTTCACTATTGTCCTCTCCCAAGGTGTTGTTGCTCGACGAGCCAACAAATGGTGTTGACCCCATCAGCAGGCGTGAGTTTTGGGAGCTTCTACATCAATTGGAGGAAGAAGGCATATTGATCATTGTGGCTACGGCATACATGGATGAAGCTGAGCGCTGTGCCTGTGTCCATTTACTCAACGAAGGAAAGGTCATAGGCTCAGGAGAGCCTCAGGCGCTTCTCAAAGAAAATCACGTTCGTAGTTTTGATGAGTACTTTATTCGACATGCGCGGGAGATGGAACATGTCTGAAGAGGATAAAAAAACACAAAATTCAAACTGGGCTGTTGAGGTTGAAGATCTATCGGTTCGTTTTGGCGATTTTACTGCTGTAGATAGAATTTCATTTCGTGTCCCTCAGGGGGAGATTTTTGGTTTTTTGGGGGCAAATGGGGCAGGAAAGACAACGACTATTCGTGTGTTATGCGGAATCCTGACCCCTACGGAGGGGGCGGTAAGGGTTGCCGGAGAGCCTTTTATTGATGATGGATTAAATGTGAAGAATAAAGTTGGGTACATGTCTCAAAAATTCACTCTCTATGACGACCTGACTGTTTTTGAAAACCTAACTTTCGCATCTCAGCTAAGAAAAATGCCAAAATCATTGTTTCAAAAGAGAGCACAAGAACTTTTAAATTTTATTGGATTTCACACCTCTACCAGTGCGATGGTAAAAGATTTGCCGGGTGGTATTAAACAACAAGTCTCATTGGTTGCAGCAATGTTGCATAATCCTGAGGTTTTATTTTTAGACGAGCCAACAGCGGGGGTGACTCCGGCCGCACGTCTACGATTTTGGGAGCTCATTCATAGAGTAGCTGATCGCAAAAAAACAGTTTTTGTAACTACTCATTATATGGACGAGGCTGAACAATGTCAGCGAGTGGCCTTGATGCGCACAGGGCAGCTGGTGGCTCTAGATAGCCCTCAAAATTTAAAAACAAAATATTTTCCCAATGATCTTTTAGAGTGGGAACCCAAAGGAAAAATACAAACTTCAGATCTTTTACATTATTCCAAAAGCCCCGCTTTTTCTCTTTTTAAACCCTATGGAATGCGATTTCATGTTGAGGTGAAGGAGGCTCAGCTTTGGGCAAGTTTACGCCCTCAGGCTGAAGCTCACTTTTTAATTCGCAAAATTTCCCCTTCTTTAGAAGATGTTTTTATTCGTGTGGTGGAGGGGCAGGGCTAATGAAGCTAAACTTTCAATGGACGCGAACACGAGCCATTGCCGTAAAAGAGGTGGCTCATATCACAAGAGATAAGTTTACCTTGGCCATGGCTTTGGTTTTGCCTATATTAATTGTGACCATTTTTGGCTTGGCCATTGAATTTAATTTAACAGATATCCCCACTGGCTTTTTAGACTACGATAAAAGCCAAAGCTCACGTGAGCTTATGGAGTCATTTTCTAGCTCCAATTATTTTCATAACATGTCTGTTCGTACTCCTTCTGAGGCTTTTGCCAACTTAGAATCAGAAAAGAATAAAGTAGTTATGATTATTCCTCCGAACTTCGAAAAAGATGTTTTGTCAGGAGTGGGTGCTAGGGTGCAAGTTTTAGTAGATGCGGCCGATGGTCAGGCGGCTTCATCTGTTTTAAACTATTTAAGCGATATACAGCCACGTAGTATCGAGAGGTTAACCGGGCTACGGATTCCAGAAAAAATTCATTTAAAAACACGTTTTTTATTTAATCCAGAATTAAGTTCTAAGTGGTTTACCGTGCCGGGTCTGTTGGTTGTGATAATGACCATGCTGGCAATTTTATTAACAGCACTGACTGTGGCTCGGGAGTGGGAAACGGGTTCTATGGAATTGCTTTTATCAACGCCTGTACAGCCCTTAGAAATCATCATTGGAAAACTAGCACCTTACGCAGCTCTTTGTCTGGGAGCCGTAGCATTAGTATATATTTTAGCAAGGCTTGCTTTTGGAGTTCCGTTTGCCGGTAATCACTTTGTTTTTTTATTGGCCTGTTCATTATTTTTACTAACTTACTTAGCTCAGGGGCTAATGATTTCAGTAATAACACGCAAGCAAATGCTGGCCATGCAGCTTTCCATGATTTCTGGTCTGTTACCATCTCAGCTTCTTTCCGGATTTATTTTTCCTATAGAAAATATGCCACCTTTTTTTCAATACTTTACAGCTATTCTCCCGGCCCGGTGGTTTATGAACTTGTCTCGAGACAGTTTTTTGCAAGGTTCTAGCTTTTGGCAAATGCGAACCTCTTTCATGGCCTTATTTATTATTGCCATTGTTTTTATTTTAATTTCGCTTAAAAACTTTAAAAGGGATCTTGAGCCATGAGCAAAATAGCCATTACTCTTTGGGGTTTCATTCAAAAAGAAATTAAGCAGACTTTGCGTGACCCTCGTATGCGAATTTTTCTTTTTGTGGCACCATTGATTCAGCTTACAGTTTTTGGCTTAGCGCTTTCCAATGAAACACGCAATGTTCGTTTGGCTGCTTTTTATCAACCTGGTGATATGGTTATGCAAGATATTATCATACGTGCAATGGCTTCTCAGTGGTTTATTCCTGCAGAGGTGAGTGGCAATGACCCATTTTCTTGGGTTCAGTCGGGACAAGCTGATGCTGTTTTGGTAGCGCCGGTAAATCACTTGAGTCGTGATATAGAAAGAGGGGGGGCTTCGCTTCAACTTTTAATTAATGCAAAAAACAGCCCGAGAGCGCAAGCTATTCGAACTTATATAAGATCTATTTTACATGAGGTCACTGATGATCCCCAGTCGCAGCATAATGGGCTACCCATTCAATTCGACGTGCGCGCTCTGTATAATCCTACATTTAAAACATCAATTTATATGGTGCCCGGCGTTCTCAGCATGCTGGTGTGCTTGGTAACAATTGTGCTTACAAGCATGTCTGTGGCTCGCGAGCGCGAGGTTGGTACATTTGAAACACTGATAGCTTCGCCTGTGCGCTCAGTGGAGCTTTTGCTTGGAAAAACCATTCCGTTTTTGTTGTTAGGAATGGTTCAGGTGCCCCTTATTTTAACGGCAGCTGTCGTATTGTTTGGTTTACCAATAAAAGGTTCGCTCTTTTTATTGATGCTTGCAGCCTTCTTTTTTATTTTAACAACAGTGTCTATTGGCATTTTAATTTCTACTATTGCGCGCACACAGCAGCAGGCAATGCTGGGAGGTTTTTTGTTTTTATTTCCGGCGATTTTATTATCAGGACTGATGTTTCCTGTAGAAAATATGCCGATATATATGAAAATACTGGCTCAGATGAATCCATTAACTCACTTTATTGCTTTGCTGAGGAATATTTTATTAAAAGGTGGGGGCGGCGCATTTTATATTACCCACGTGGGTGTGCTTGGCGGCCTTGCGCTGGCCTGCATGATTTTGGCTACCTACCGATTTCGAAAAGTGATATGAATTTTTTGAAAGCTTGGAGATGCCTAGCGTTGTGATGGTTCTTTTTGTAAACCTTTAATCCAATCCTTTTTCAATATGCTAAATACAACATGATCTACAAAATGATCATAGAGCCATTCATTTTCGCGTAAGATGCCCTCTTGTTGAAAACCCAAATAGATAGGGATCGCTTGGCTGGCTTTGTTTTTAGTGGCGCATCGAATTTCCACTCGATTTAAGTCCCATTCATTGAAGGCGAAATGAAGCATTGCTTTGCAAGCCTTCTTTGCTATGCCTTGGCCACGGTGTTCTTCGCCGACCCAGTATCCAATTTCAGCTTTTTTGTTGGTTGGATTAACCGCTTTTAAGTGCATAATGCCAACGGCCTCGCCTTTGTGCCAAATAAACGTACTGAGTCCCTTTTTGGCTTCAAACTCTTTTTTGCAGGTCTCAATAAACCTGCTTAAATCAGTTACAGATTGAGTCATGTCTAACCACCCTAGCCATTTACGAAGGTAACGTCTGTTCCTCTCAATGAGAGATAAAACTTCAGGAGCCTCTTTAAAGTCCACAAGAGTTAAGTAGGAATCTTTATCAATAATTAGTTTCATGTTTAAAAAGCTCCGTGCATTTACTATGGGTTGATGAGCTCTTTATATCTGACCACGGATAATGTTTTCATGCCGAGAGATATTTGTTGGGCAGAGTACAGGCTAGTGCTCGCCATCAGCTTCACTCATTTTCTTTAAAACCATAGAAATAGTTTCTGAATCGATGCCCGCTCGTTGCATGAGTCTCTGCGCCTTGCCTAAGTTGTCTGAGTCAACAGCTGCAAAGAAGTCATCAAGAGTTCCAATCTCAGCAAGTTTTTCTAATACCAGGGTTCCTTCAAAGTCATTTTCATTCATGTTTCACTCCTACTAGTAACTTTGCATGAGTTCTGCTATCCTAATTATCGTCTTGAACAGTGGATCGAGAGGATTTAACAAGGCCTATGGGTCTCATTTGGATTTCTCGCAAGGCAAGCTCCTTTATGGGTGTAAAATACCAACCTTATTTATGGCAAACTGCTTCGACATTGTTTCCATCAGGATCAAGAATAAAGGCGCCATAATAATCTTTATGGTAGTGGGGGCGCGGTCCCGGTTTACCATTATCTTTTCCACCGGCACTAATAGCTGCCGCATAAAAGGCATTCACCAAGTTTTTTGAATCCACAGTCCAAGCAATATGTGTAGGTCCACTGACAGGTGTATCGTTGGTAAACCAAGTGTCGATTTTGTTGTTTTTAGAAAAGCCAAGAACTTGAACTCCATCGTAGGTGGTGTCGATAGCCAACTTGTAACCAATGGGCTCGAGAGTACGGCTATAAAAGGCTTTTGTTTTCTCAATGTCTTTTACGCGAATGGTAATATGATCAATCATAAGTCCTCTTTTCTTAATTTTTTGTATCGTTTTATGTGGTCTACGATAGTTACTTTCTTAATACAAATTGTACTACGGAGGCTTCGCCCGTATGGCCAGAACCCTCAATGACAGTTCTTAATTTTTTTTCTAGTTTTATAATATGTAAATCCCCAAAGTCTTGAGCAAGATCTTCTTTTGAGTACAACATGTCTAGATTTTTGGGGCCGCCGGTTTCATACTTTATTTGATCAATGGAATAACCTTCTAATAGCAGTACGCCGTCGGGTTTAAGGGCTTTCTTGATTTTTTGATGGAGCTGTCTACGAAGGGATGAGGGGGTGTGCGCAAAAATTGAAACAATGCCATCCCACTTGTCTTCACCCAAGTCATAATCTCGGATATTGGCAATGTCATAGTGAATTTCAACTTTATGTTTGTCCGCTAACTTTATAGCCTTTTCTTTAGCCACTGAAGATTGATCCACGCCGGTGACTTGATATCCTTGGGTGGCCAAGTGCACAGCATTTCTACCCTCTCCCTCCGAAAGGCATAAGATTTTACCTCCATTTTTTAGGTAGCTGAGGTTTTCAACTAAAAACTCATTAGGAGCTTCCCCGTACAAATAAGACTCAGTATTGTAGCGTTGATTCCAAAAATCTTTGTCATAGGTGTTGTCGCTCATGTTTCCTCATTTGGTGCTACTTATATAATTTCAATTGAACTTCATATTTTTACCAAGTTCAATATTGGATTCTATGGTTTGTTTAGACCGACATGATTGTGACCTTTTGCGCCCCGTAGGTTAAGCAGGGAATCTTAGGTTATTTAGGAGATATTTAAATGAATTTATCCTTAATGGGGTGGTCGTCTTTTTTTGAGGACGAGGATTTTGATACTGACTATATCGCGAGAGTCATTGCTGTTCATCGCTCACATATGATTGCAATAACTCAGCACAAAGAAATTAATCTTCATTTCTCGGGTCAAGTAAGCCAGGCCCCTGCCGTAGGGGATTGGGTAGTTACAACACCAGAGTTTGTTGATGAGCAGAACGTCTCGGCAGCATTAATCAAAAAAGTGCTTCAGCGGAAATCTAAAATTTCGCGATCAAGTAGCACCGGAGAACAGGTGATTGCTGCCAATATTGATAACGTCTTTATTGTTACTTCAGCTAATCAGGACTTCAATATCAATCGCATGCACAGGTTTTTATTGCTCATTCATGAGGGCGGGGCAAGGCCTGTGGTTGTTTTGTCAAAAACTGATCTAGATAAAGACCATCAAATATTAATTGATACAATTAAAGAAAAACTTTCTGTAGATGTTATTGGAACAAGTATTTTGGGCGATTCAGGGCTTAAAGAGCTTCTTGCACATATGCCTGAGGGCTCAACCTCTGTATTCGTGGGATCATCGGGTGTAGGAAAATCAAGTCTAGTAAATAAAATTTTGGGCCAAGAGTTACAAGTAACAAGGTTCATTCGGGAGGATGACAGTAAGGGGCGACACGCAACAACTTCAAGACAACTCTTCTTTGTGCAAGGTCACGGGATGATCATCGATACTCCTGGAGTGCGTGAGGTACAAGTTTTTGGATCGGCTGAGAGCCTGGGCGAGGTGTTTCAAAACATTGAAGAGCTGATAGGTAAGTGTAAATTTTCAAACTGTCAGCACGAAACAGAAGCGGGCTGCGCGATATTAGAGGGGCTTACAACCGGTGAGCTTGAGAGGGGTGAGTGGGAGAATTACCTAAAGCTATTGCGCGAGATGGCCTACGTAAATCGTAAGCAAGATAAGGCGGCAGCCTCGAATGCAAAAAAAAGATGGAGGGATATAAATATAGCCATGCGAAAAAAACGTAAGTTTGAAAGATGAGGTTTGCAAGTAAGATGCGCACATCTGAGTTTTACGGTTTAAACTCCAGTTCATATAAAATGCCCTTGTCCTCGCGCGGCTTTTCGTTACGCCTCTTCATACCTATTTTTTCAAGAATACGCATTGATGCTATATTTTCAGACGAGCTGACGGCAACTATCTTGGACAGATGCCTTTCGTGAGCTGCATATTTCAATATGGCCGCACCAACTTCGGTGGCAAAACCATTTCCCCATTGATTTTTTATAATCATATACCCTAGTTCGGGTACTTCTGTAGTTGTGGGCTTCAACATGACCCATCCAATAAATACTTTTGTGTATTTACTCTCAACGGCCCAGACGCCCAGTGGCTGTTGTCCTTCTTGCTGCCATTTTGAAAGAAGCTCTTTGATACGCTCTTTAGATTGAGGTACTTTAAAGCCTGTGTACTTCATGGTATCGGCATCTGTCATCAAGGAGACAAGAGATTCAAAATCCTTATCCTCAAACCCACGAATGATTAGTCTGTCTGTTTCTAGTAAAATAATACTCTCCATCTTTGAGGTCATAGCTCCGTGTGTTCCAGGGGTTTAATCGGCACCTAATGGTGAACCTTCTAGCCCCCTATATAACGTGGACAGATTTTAGTCGTCGACTAAGAGCGTAAATCC
>Ga0066639_10003300_pt1 | contig 14008 bp, 10 predicted proteins | sample CryGeyCG2114_010_2_FD_59504 | JGI IMG/M metagenome (GOLD analysis project Ga0066639, IMG submission 59504) | Groundwater microbial communities from aquifer - Crystal Geyser CG10_big_fil_rev_8/21/14_0.10 | ecosystem: Environmental > Aquatic > Deep subsurface > Groundwater | place: USA: Utah...
GACCATTCGATAAGGATGCATAACATAAGAACGGATTTGGGAGCCCCAGCTAATTTCTCGCTTTTCGGAATTCCGGGAATCTACAGCATCTTGGCGCTTTTGCATCTCTTGCTCGTATAGTCTGCTTCGCAGCATTTTCATCGCGGTATCTCGGTTTTGATGTTGGGATCGCTGCGACTGGCAGGCAACAATTGTTCCTGTCGGGACGTGGGTGATTCGAATGGCTGATTCCGTTTTGTTCACATGTTGTCCACCCGCGCCGCCGGATCGATAGGTATCGACTTTGAGATCGTCAGGGCGAATTTCAATTTCAATCGAATCATCAATTTCGGGAACAATATCGACCGCCGCAAAAGAAGTGTGGCGACGTTTATTTGCATCAAATGGGGAAATGCGCACCAAGCGATGGACACCGCGTTCGGATTTAAAATAGCCATAAGCATTGTCGCCTGTACAAATAAATGAACAGGATTTAATGCCAGCTGTTTCGCCGGCTTGCTCGTCTACAAGCTCCACTTGAAAACCCTTCTTTTGGGCATAACGAAGTAGCATTCGTTGCAACATTTGAGCCCAGTCTTGGGCCTCGGTTCCGCCTGATCCAGCATTGACGCTAACGATAGCTGGCATTCGATCTTCTTCAGCGGACAACATTTGGCGAAGTTCGAGTTGGCGAATGCTCGATTCATTGGAGGCCAAACTCTGAGCTACCTCATCGAGCAAGGAATCTCCCGACGCTGTGATGTCGATGATTTCTAATAATTCATTGAGGCTAATCTCGACCTGGTCAAAAGGATTGAGAATTCTGTTGATGGCTTCAATGCGTGAGTTTGTTTCTCGGGCCTTGTTAGGATCGTTCCAAAATTCTGGCGCGGCCGCTTGCTCTTCAAGCGAAGCTTTCTCGTCTCTCAAGCGAGAAACGTCAAAGCAACCTCCTGAGATTTTCAAGCCTCTCGATGGTCTCTTTTACTCGGGAAAGAAGATCCTTTTTCTCGGTACTTTTGATTTCCATAAAAACGCTATAGCAAAAATGATCCACCAGATCCACTGCATCAAGGGATAAGTCATGACAAAAAAGGTTTTTGTCGGATTAGTTGGAATGCTGAGGGTCGATGTCAGGATTTCTTGTTTGTTAATTTCGAGCTCTTTTTCTTCGCTAAAATCCAGAGTCAAACTTAAACCTGTATTGGTGGCACGTATGAGAGGCAGAGCGGTTTGATAGGCTTGGAGTTTCGATAGGGCCGCATGTTGGGCAAGAGCCGACGAGGCTCCATACCACGCATCATTGGTAAGGTTGACAAGGAGTTGAGCTCCTTCTCGCGCATGATGAACGCTATGCGAGCTAAATATGTCCTCATAGCAAATAAGGGGTCCGATATTGAGATCCTTGACCATGATGTCCCCTTGGTTCATTGAGCCAGCCAAAAATCTTCCGACATTTGCCACCAGCTTCTCAAGAGGCAAATAATCTTCGAAAGGTACATATTCGCCAAAAGGTACGAGATGAACCTTGTCATATCGAGATATCATCTGGTCATTTTGAAGCAAAATGGCTGAATTTCGATTCATTCTAGCCTCGGACAAAACCGCGCCGAATAATAGCGGGATACTTGATTCAAAGGGCATCTGACGTTGATTGTTGGCCAGCAAAAATGGATAGGCAGTTTCGGGCCAAACAATTAAGTCAGGTTGGTTTTGGCTGGCGATGCGGGTGAGTTCGATTAGATTTTCTAAATGCTTACCCGCCATTTGAGCATTCCATTTAATTCCTTGATCAATATTCGGTTGAATAACAGATACCCTGAAATTTTTGGAATCCGATTGAGCTCGATCAAAATAAAGGTAATGACTAGTCACGGCAACAATTACAATGAAGATGGCCAGAGAACTGAGACCAACGCGCGCCTTCTTGGATTGCCACCATTCATCTAAATGCAGAACAATTGAGACAGTAACGATCCACCAAAAACTCAATCCATGAACGCCCCAAAGGCTGGCTGTTTTAGCAATACTTGGCCAAGCTGCAAAATGTTGCCCGATCTCAGCCCAAGGAAAACCTGTCAGCAAATATTCGCGCAGGCTTTCAAGTCCAGCCCAGAGGCTGGCCCATATTATGATGCGATGAAAAATGCTAAGATCTCTGACTCGAGTCAGGCCACATAGCCAGGACCAGACACCCAGATAGAGCGCGCAATATAGCGAAAGTGCTGCCGCACTGAACAGCGCGACAATGGCATGAAGTTCCCCATAAACTTTCAAAGCAAAGACAATCCAATAGAGGCTTACAAAATAAAAAACCCATCCGCCCCAGAGGCCCAGAAGAAATCTTGTGCGTCCTTTGGATCGAAGACTGCTGACCTTCATGAAGACCGCGATTCCAACCGAGGCCGAAATAAAGTTTAGAATTCCTGGGTCAATTTCGATCTCATTCCATCGAAATGGATGAGCTAAGCTCATAAGAAGACCCGCGCAAAACTGTAAAGCTATCCATCCCAACATTGGTTCACATTTAGTTAGGATATCTTAGACAGGTTTTGGCTTAGAAAGAAATCCTGATATCGCGCCATTAGATCAAAATCAGGCGCCGTTTCGTGATCAAAGCCCAATAGATGAAGAAGGCCGTGGAGGTAGAGCTCAAGGATTTCTTGGCTTAGACTATGGCCAAACCGCTTGGATTGGACTTCAGCCACATCGAGATCGATAACGATGCATCCTATTAAGTCGGAGGTATCAAGCTTAAAACTCAATACGTCCGTTGTTTTATTTTTGAATCGAAATTGAGAATTGAGTTCCTTCATTTGTCTAGAGTGCACAAATTGAAGCTCAAGATTCTTCGGAGACAGCTCAAAGTACTTGAAGACTATCTGAGAAAGTTTATGAAGACAGGAGGTTTTTAATCCTTTGGGAACATCAAGTGCGATCAATCTAAACTTATTTTTTTTAAGGACGTTTCGTGCTGGCACGTTTCACCACAGACCCAATGGTCGAATGTTCATCGTCATCATCATTATCGCCAGTTGGACCTTTTTGGAGATGGGGGTAGTCAATTCGTTGATGATATATTCCTTGCAAAACATTTACAAAAGCGTTCCCAATGGCATTTAGGTCTTTGAGTGTTAGTTCACATTCATCCAATTGACCATCCAAGAAGAATCTTCTTATGGTTTGATTCACTCTCTGTTTGAGTTGATCCATGCTGGCGTGGCTCATACTTTTGGCTGTCGCCTCAACAGCGTCAGCGAGCATAATGATGGCAGCTTCTTTCGTCTGAGGCTTTGGGCCTGGATATCGAAAGTCTCTTTCATCGACCTCTTCGCCTTCGGCAATATTTTGTTTGGCCTTGTCATAAAAATAGGAAATCAAAGCCGTACCATGATGTTGCGGGATGCAATCAACGATAGCGCGTGGCAGTTTGTGGGACTCGGCAAGATCAATCCCTTCTTTCACATGGTTGGAAATGATAAGGGCGCTCATTGAAGGGACGAGCTTGTCATGGCGATTCTCACCTTGGATGTTTTCAATAAAGTATTGTGGCTTCTTAAGCTTACCGACATCGTGATAGAGGCTGGCTACTCGTGCAAACAAAGGATTGGCATTAATTGCCTCTGCGGCTTTTTCGGAAAGTTGACTTACCGCAAAGCTGTGAAAGTAAGTACCCGGCGCGTTCATAATTAACTCTCGAAGTAGGGGATGATTGGTATTCGATAACTCCATAAGTCGGAGATCTGTCGTATAACCCAGAAATTCGATTAGAGGTTGGGTGAACATACACAAGCCAGCCGCCAAGATTCCCGAAGCAACCGACAGCCCGAATGTTGCTGCGAGATCCATCCACTGCGACTCAAGCCCTATGGATTCCGTCAGCCCCATGATGACGCCCAAGCAAACAAGGATGCTTTGTACGATACCTGCGATAAAGCCTGCCAGGAGAACATCCATTCGTTGGGTGATGTGACGCATAGCTGCAGCGCCAGTAATCGAAACAATCAAGGCGGTTCGAGCCATATAGGGATCTTTAAGGAGCCACGCAACACAGGTGGCAAACAAAATGCTAAAGAAAAAAACAATTTCAATACTCGTAAACAATCTTAGGCTCATTCCCACAAAGGCAAAGGGGAGGAGCATATGGACAGGATGTCCACTCAACGCGCGAGACAGAGCAGCTTCAAAAGTTGTATTTAAGCCTGCGACAAGTGCAATCGAAATAATAGAAAAGCCTCCTAGAACAAGATGATCCTTGGCGCTTAGCCGAAAGCGCTTAAAGTTTCTGGCGCCGATGCCGTATAGAACAAAAATCAAAACAAATAGAAGGAGAACAAATCCAATATAACTTGTTAAATCCGCTCTAGTTTCCTGAAGGTTTTTTAGAGCATCCAAAAGTAAAAGATGTTTGCGTTCGACGCGCTCGCCTTCTCGAATGATCATTTCACCCTTAGCGATTTCAACAATAGCGGGCTCGATTCTCTTTTTTGCTTCTTCCCGGCGGGCACTGGACTCAATTTGATTGTAAGAAAGATTCGATGAGAGGAGGTCTTGAGCCAGTTTGAGGATCGAGTTCTTCAGGTCCGCCGGAATAAGGCGAACAAGCTTCTTTTCGACAATCGGATCTTTGGCAATCTTATCGCGCACCTGGTCAAGGCTAAGCACTTGGGATTCAAAATCCTTACCACTCAAGATCACTTCGTTTTCCGTAAAAAGATCTCGAACTGAAAAGCTCTTCGATTCATCTTGTGGTTCGATTGCTTTGTCTGTGATCCAATGATTGAAGGCAGCCCCTAAATAGATCTCCAACGCTTTTTGAACCCTCCGCGCAAAGCCAGAGTTATAAATTTTTTGAGCATGATCTTGTGAAATGTTTATGCCGAGTAGCTCTTTGAAGCTGGCAATAGTTCCCGCCTCGGACTTCTTATTTAGCTCCTGTCTTGCACTTTCAAAAGCTCTTGTGACTCGCGCTGAAAGTTGTTGGGCGAGTTGTGAATCGTAATCATAGACGTCATTGATAATTTCGGCCGCACGAGCTTGTCGCTTGCGCGTCAAATCTTCGTCGACGACAAGCATTTTCGCCGGCGCTTTGATGTCCGATCGAGCAATTTCACCGGGGTGATAGACAGAAAAAGCCCTTTGAAAAGGGCTTTGAACGATGAGACCTGCAAATAGGGCTATCCCCAATGGAACCGCAGCTTGAGTCCAATGACGGCGGGACCAATCAAATGCGTCGTCCGCTCGATCTCTTAACCAAGAAAACATCTTTTTATTTTATCACTTATCTTTTCCTAATGCTCACGATTTGAGCCTTGGATTAACTTATAACTCTTAAAATTGAGAAATTCGTAGTCAAATTGAGTCTTTCGAGGAAGCTCCATAATCCCGGAGTTTTCCAAATCCTTTAGCGAAACGGGGTAAGTAGCATAGGCGGCTCGGTACTTGTCGAGTGCTTGCCGTAGGCTGATCTCAGTTCCGTCCGAGTGTGGAAGGCTCTGCGTAAAATAGGACAAGCCAAAGAAAGTCATAGAGAGGCTTGCCAGAATAAAAGAAAGTTTGAAATCCTTTCGAGATTGTTCTTTTGGCTTAGCTTCTTTCGACACCGTTGAGGCTTCACCATCTTTGGGAAGGATGAGTCCGCGATCCCACATCTCTAGTACTCGACGTAGCGTCAAAAACTCTTCATCAATAGACTGACGAATAAGATCTTGCAAACTGTTTCGCCCATTGCAGAGATGTAGGATTTGCATTTCTTCTGCAGCATAGGGCCCGATCTCTCGAGTGGACGAAAATCCAGATTCAAGCTGCTCCATTTCGAGGATGGCTCGTTCAATGGCATCAGATTTTGACAGACTGGTTGTTCCCGTATCTTTTAGAGGAATATTACTAATAAAGATTCTTTTGCTTGAGCCAACACGAGCCTGAATTTTCGGCCATTCCTGCATCCTGGTTTTGGCTTCCTTAAGTAGGCTGCCAATGTCTTTTGGTTTATAGAAGCTAAGCTCGGGATAATCTTTCTCTTGAGCTTCAAAGGGGCGAGGGAATAGCTCGACGTTCGTCCAAAAGAAAATTCTAAAAAACAACTCAAAGCGATCAGATTTAAGGTGCTGGGTGAGAATGTCCGCGTTTTCGGAATTCAGTTGCAACAAAAGCTTTATAAAGTTCCCCCAAGTTTTCGTATTCTGGATAACGGAAGCTGGTGGGATTTGAAAAAGGCCAGAGTTTTCCAACTTTTCAGCGGCGCGATCGAGTGGGCGGTAAGCATAGACAAATTTACCATGATTCAAAAGGAGGAACGCGTGCCCCTCGCTAGAAGTCACTTGGACTTCTCCAGACCATCCCTCGCTTTCTAATTTACCTAAGTACTCAAAGAGTTCTTTCATGCGTCACCTTTCTTGCGCTGTTGCCAGATGTTCAAGGCGACTAGAATCACAGCTAAGACTTGAAGTGCTACGAAGTTCGTGTTGCTAGATGGACTGATGTCAGAGTCAAATCCAGCAAAATATATAATCTTATCCTGAAGCGCGATCGATAAAGATAAAAAACTTAGGATACCCAAGCCAAAGGTTTTAGTTATGGCCAATCCCAAATGGGACTGTTGAATGTCATAAGCTCCCGGACAAAACCAAGTCCATGACTTTACTAGACTTGCCTTTTTGAGTTCGTAGGCGTGTCGAAATTTAATAAACTTTTGTCGGAGACTGGGATCGAGGGATTCTGATTTTTGTATAACCTGGAGAGCCAATTGGGAACGCGTATCTTCTTGAGAGGGCGTTGGAAAACCAGTTTCCATACAAAGACCACTAGATCGCTTTCTAAGAATTAGCATGATCAAAAGCAAGAGCCAGGGAAGCAAGGCATGGACCATGAATTTCCACGATGACCGGTAAAGCTTCAAACTTTCTATCACTGAATCTCCTACGAATTTACCAAAGTAATGTTGGGGATAAGGCATTAGCAGCTTTCGGTCAGATCTCAAGGCCCTACCAATGAGCTCAGTATGAGTTGCAGGGGGAATCTCGGATCGAATCTCGTCTGCCGTAACAAGATCCTGCAGTTGCGTGTTCATTTGAGCAAGATTGAAAAGAATGAGAGGATTACGGGGAAATTTTTTGTTCAAGTCTTGATAAAGCGATCGAGTCCGAAGAGGTTCGGTAATGCGATAGTCAAGATTAGCCTTAATAACCTCTGACTCAGCGGTTGGGTCAGCGGCTTGTATCCAAAATTCCGCTTCCACTGTATCACCGTTCCAATACGACCAAAGTGATTTCTGCCAAGCATTTAGTTTGTCCGTGGAAACTGAGGCATAATCAATTTTATTACGTCCAACATCGAGGGCTTCAATTGCCGAATGCTGTAAGGCTTTTTGCTTTAGTACATAGATTGCGGGGGCCACGCTATTACAGACCAAGAAAAAAAGAGCAAAACCTAAATAGAACTTTGGACGATAAGAATAAACGAAACAAATCAAACATAAACCGATGCAAAGAAGGAGCCATTCTTTGGTAATAATCGCCAGAAGTACGGATAGGCCTAGGCCAAAGTTTACTGAAAATTTCGATGACGAACCAAAGCGATTTAACAAATCTTTTCGAACAGAAGAACTCCAGAATTGAATCTGGAACAGACAAACGATTAGGCAGCTGATTATAAGAATGAGGAGCAAAAAACTGAGTTGCTCAATCATAAAATAAATCGACTCGATCGGTCTCTCGATTGCAAGTATAAACAGCGAACCCAAATTGGCGAGTACAAGATCGGGCCGCCAGAATCTTTCTCGAAAATTTAGAATCAATTCACGAAAGCTGGACTTCCAATCACTCGCATCAACATTGGACTCAGAATGGCTGATGTCTATCAACTTTAATTCTGCGGGCGGACGAGTAAAAAAATGAGCTTTCTCAAAATCTAGAATTCGATGGGGATCTTGAAGACTCTGGTGGAATCGATCTCGGAGCTCAAGCTCTCCAAGGTCAATATGGCCAGTGGGACTCGACTGTCCGTAAGAAGTCCGAAAGGGGATGCTGAAGACCCATATAAAAACTACATAAAGAAAAAAGCTTCGCATTTTTAATAGTTTACGTGTGTTTAGTCTCCTAATCCAAGGCGCTTTTCGCTTGGCACAAAGCTTGCATGATTAGATGCGTCAATCGCCTAAGCGCCCGGATCTACGGCTGTTTTTCCGGGCAGAGGACAATTGGTGTGTGAAATGAAATCCAGCAAAAAACATTCTATCGGACAAGCAGGTTTAAGTTTCGCGATTGTTTGCATTCTAACGCTTCTGCTCTCATTGGTTTTCTCGGATTCTGTATTGGCAACGTCGATTTGCGTTCATGATATGGCGGAACTTGCTCAGGCCGATCAAGCTGACGGAGCCCCTGGCACGCCAGATTCTCCAGACTCGGTTGTCGAAGTTAAGGAAAACCTGCCAACAAGTCTTCTCAGTCGACTTGTTGAGAGGGCTATGGCGCCATTCGCCAAGTTTAGGCCGATGAGTTTTGGCCCAAAATCCGATAAACCTTTTACAATTGTTCGATTTTTGCCGAACAGCTTGAAGGCTTTGCGAGAGTCGCACTTTGATTTTGAAACTTCGAATAATTTGCTGTCGAGAGCGAAAGCTATAACGCTCTCCGTTCTCAAGGAACGAGGCCTGATTTCAGATAAGAATCTTCGTGCACTTGGCTTCAATTTTTTATTTTTTCAAAAAGAATCATGGCCCCATCAAAGAGATGATCTCAATGCAGCACTTGCCATAGTCAATCGGCAGCTGGATGAGGAGTTGCGAAACTCTTTAGAGTCTTCTGATCAAAGGGCTCATAGGTTTTTGCTTTCCAGGACCTTTTGGATAGATGGTGAAATAAAGCGAGTACGTTTTGTAGATTCTGGGGGCGGGCGGCTGGAATTGGAAGCAACGCTGGCTTCTCGCTCGAGAGCCAGTACTTCTGAGGTCAGCACGGAAGCAATCGGCCACGAGGAATTTTTTGCGTCCTTTGGTGATCCTGTGACTCAGAGGCTGACTTCACTAAATTCGAAGAGAGTGCGTCAGCTTCCAGACCTCATTGTAAAAGATATTCAAGATTTAATGGCTCAATTGTCGAGTCGGAACGTTGAAGCGATTGCGGCTCTTGTACAAGAGGGTGAGCTTTCCTTGGAGTTTTTTAAGCTTATTCGTGGCATAGATTCGGAAGATGACGTTCGAGTTGAGCTATTAAGCCGAATTTCAAATGAAACAACGAATGCAACAGTAAATGCGATAAATACGATTGTAGATCGCATGGCTTCCAGATCACGTCAACTTCATGCGGCCGTCAAATTTTTTGTACCCGCTGCAAAGGGTGGCGAAGCGAGCGTCCAGCGCATTGAACAAGCCGAGCATATCAATACGGTTAGTGTTCCGGAAAATGCTCGCTACTTCTTAAGGGCGGATGGACGATCTGTTGGAGCGAAGGGAATGCTAGAAATTTTTCAAAAGCTAAGAGCGCAAGGTACCAATGAGTCTCCAGATTTGACCACTTTGAGCCTTTCAGATACGGCTGCGCGTCTTGAGAGTGATCAGCAAGGCCTACTTGCTCGTTTAAAAGAAACATACGGAGCCAGTTTCTTGGGGTATTTGATCACTGGGGATGAGGTGTTGGTGTGGCTTGCAAAGCGTCCAGAACTGACGCCCCTTTGGGTAGGGTTTGGTACCTCATTACGATTTTCAGCTGGCTCGTTGATGGATGCACCTTACGAACCTCATTTGGATCCGGAGTTGCAGAGAGAACCTCAGCAGCTATCCATTCGTGATCAAGGGCTTCTTAGCGATATTGCGGAAAAGGCCTTAAAAATATTCGAGGCTGGATTAAGTGATGACGAATTGAATCATAATAGCTGGCAGCTTGTTTCCATATTTAGGCACAATGGAAAAATTCGACTCGAAGTACTTTATGCTTATCGCGGAATTGGCGAAGTACCGTCGGAGGAGATGAAGGCCCGTTTGGAAGACTTTGTTGAGAGGCGGTTGATTCCAAGATTGGTTCAAGAGTTTCCGGATGTGCCCGAGATTGCTCACGCCGAAGTGAATATCAGGATTTCGGTTTGGTGGAAGAATTTTCAGGAGTAATCTGAGTCTTAATTTTTCTCAAAAGAGGCTCGATGGCCGGAATCTTGAGATAGTGAATTCCAGCTCCATAGGTAAGCACGCCTAAGCCAATCAGTCCTCCCAAACTCAGCAGTTTCAAAATACTTATACCCTTATTGATCCAAATATATTCGGGTATAAGGTTTGATCCCCCATACAATAGGAGACCCATAAATGATCCGGCCAACCCGATCTTTCCGATTAACTTGAGGACTTCAAGCCATGGAAAAAACTTGTATCGATAAATGGCGATCACACAAAGCAAAGAAAATTGCGTGAAGGAAGACAATGCTGTCGAAAGCGCGATACCAGGTGAACCCATAATTCTTGAGAGTTGCCAAGCTCCGAAAAAGTTTACGCCCAAGGCCACAAATCCGATAATGGCTGGCGTTTTGGTATCCTTGTCTGCAAAAAACAAGGGCAATAAGCTTCGAAGCAAACAATAGAATGGAATTCCTAAAGCGTAGTAACAAAGTGCCTCGGCTGAAACCTGGGAGTCTCCAAGGGAAAACTCTCCCGTAAAAAATATACTCGAAATAATTGGAAAACTCAGAACCAAAATTCCTATCATCGAAGGAATGGCTAAGCCTGCATTCAGACAGCTTGAGAATTTAAATGTTTGGCCCAGTTCATGGTGCTTTTTTTCAACCAATAGGCGTGTAAAACTTGGCATGGCCGCAACGGACATGGACGTGGCGATTAAAGAAACGGGAAGTTCGATAATCAGATCGGAATAGTAAAGATGAGAGACCGCTCCAGGAATTCGACTGGCAAAAACCCGATTCACGATAATATTGAGTTGATAAATGCCCATGCTAAATACGGCGGGAAGAAGTAATTGTCCAAGTTCTATGACTCGAGGATCAAGCCAGGGACCACTAAGTTTGGGAAGTGCGCCGAGTCTTCTTAGGGTTGGGAGTTGGACAATGAGTTGAATGCTTACACCAATCAAAATGCAAAGACTAAACACGAAGATTCCTTGCGCTTCCGGAATCCATCCCGACCAGAGTGCAAGTGGAGCCAAACAGACAATAGTAAAGTTCATAATGGCCGGCCCAAGAGCGGGCAGGGCAAATTTTTTGAAACTATTAAGAATGCCCATAAAGAAGGCCGCCCAGCAAATCAAAAGAACAAAGGGAAAAAGGAACCGAGTGAGTTGAACCGTCATTTCAAATTTTCCTGGTGTTTGGCTGAACTCGGGTACGTAAACCCAAACCAATAAGGGCGCGAAGATCATTCCCAGTAGCGAAAGCACAACGAGGCAGAGTGTGAGCCAAAGGAAGCTACTCGAAACAAAATTTCGCCAGTTGCTTTTGGGGTCATAAAGACTTCGGGTAAAAATCGAGACAAAAGCAGGGGTTAGGCCACCTTCGCCAAACAGGCGTCTTAAGGCATTGGGAATAGTAAAAGCTGCAATAAAGGCATCCGCCGCTAGTCCCGCCCCAAAGAAATGGCTCAAAATTTGATTTCTTAAAAGCCCTAAAACCCTAGATAAAAGCGTACTAAGAGCCAAAATTCCACTGGCGCGGCCAATTTCCTTAGACTCTGAATTGACGCCCTTTTTAGGTATTGCTGGGGGCTGTGATTCCATCATCCTTAACCCTATTAATAAGACAGATGAGGACCCCTACTGGCCTCATTGACAGAATTAGTGTCGAACGTTAAATGCTTAAAAGCAATGGCAAATCATAAATCCGCAGAAAAACGGGCACGACAATCAATTAAGAGAACAACACGCAATCGAGTGACTCGATCAGCGGTGAAGACAGCAACCAAAACGGCACTTAATGCTTCGGGGGCTGAAAAAGAACAAGCTCTTAGAAATGCTTTTAGTACGATCCAAAAGGCGAAGTCGGTTCTTCACCGAAATACGATCAAAAGAAAGATGGCGCGACTTGCCAAAGCTTTGTCTCAAACAAAGAGCTAGTATAGTGAGGCTTGGGTCTAGAAGCCTGCCATCGCTCCTTATCCTTTTTTGACTTTCGCAATTCGATAAGATCAAAGCTTAGTTTTCTAAGGCACCATATATCGCCGCCTGATTTCAATTCAAATTCGGCTTTAAAAAGTCGATCAAAGACTTCTGCCCAAGCGCGTCGGCTAAGATTCCCCTGGCGTTTCCATTTTTGAATTACAAATATTGGCAACTTAAGGCATTTAGCAATTTCTTGCTCGCTAAGTCTTTTTTCCAATGCGTGTTGAATGAGGCGTCCCATACGGTAATGTCTCGTGATTAATTGAATGAGTACTAAGGGATGGACATCCTGTACGGAACTTCTTTCGAGTTCCTGAAGAGCCAAATGAAGATTGCCGACTTGTACGGCATCAATCCACCGGAAGACTGTGCGGTCATCTGTTCGATTGTGTTCTTCGGTTTGTAGGCTCCATGATCGAAAGGGCCAATTTGTCGGGGGAGCCTCCGAAGATTGTAAGATAATAGGATAAGGCCCTTTGCTCAGTTTTTTAAACAATTCCGGATCTTGATCCTTCGCTTTCTTGAATAGTCGTTCGCAACCCAAGACCAAAATCACTTTGTGTTTACTGAAAAGATTGATTGATCGAAGAGCGTCCTCAACCTGTGCCCAATTTGTTTCCTCAGAATAGAATCTCTCAACCAATGAACTTTCGGCTAAGGAATGTTCTTTTGAGAACTCTGGCCACCATTGCGTCCAAGATACTTGCGAATCAATATGAGCCCAAAAAAGAAAATGCTCTTTGCTCAAGGTTTTGAGCCTCCGTTGTCATTGTCGTCTTCCGCTTCAAGCTCTTCATCAATCGTCGATAAATCGAAGATCGGCAATTCTTCGGTCATTTCAATAGGACCATCCAAGGCTTCTTCCAGTTCGGGGCTCAGCTTGATGTTTTCTTCTGTTTTGTTGGATGTCTCGATCATATCGGGTTCTGAAATATTTCCACCAGATTCGGCCGCCTCTGGCAATGAGTCTAATTCTGCCTTCTGAGGACTTTGCGCTTGATTTTCGTCATGGACTTGAGGTTCGGCGATCACTTCAGTTGGGACATTGAATCCTTCGGTCGCCACTTGAACGCTTGCCTCTGGAGCTTCTTCGACGACCTCTTCGGCGGGTGTTTCGGGTGTCGGCGTTTTAACTGTAGATGGCGTGTCTAGCGTACTGTCGATATCAGCCGACAAATTCATTCCGGCGAGGTTGGAGGCGAGGGATTTGGCCGCTTCAAATGGATCCTCCAGTGGAGCTTCTTCTACAACTTCTTCTACAATTTCCTCGACAACCTCCTCTGCAACTTCCTCAACGACTTCCTCGACAACCTCCTCCACAACCTCCTCCACAACCTCTTCCACAACCTCTTCGGTCTTTATTGCAGGTGCGGGCTGCTCAGCAAATTCGGTAGCTTCGTCTTCTGGGGCTGTTGAATTGGCAATTACTTCCGTTGGTTCATCAACAGCGCTGTCTTTGCCCTCTTCTGGAGGTGGCGGAGGGCTGTCTTGCGGTGGTGGAGGACTTAGTTCGTCCAATTTGCTCGCCTGTGGAGATTCCGTCTCCCCTCTCTCTGGAGCAGTTTCTACCGAAGCTTGTGCGGCAGCTTCGGCATTGGAGGCTTGAATTTTTGCAAAAGCTTCCGCCTTTAATTTTTCTCTTTCCAGGCGCCGCTCTTGATTTATTGCATTTTTTCGATCTCTCCAGGCTTTAATTCTTGGAGCCCAAAGACTCAGCAAGAAAAACAAAAAGGCCGCAATATTGAGAGCTACGAGAAACCAAATCGAACCACGCCAAAAGTTTTGAAAGACATGAGGATCAAGGACCTGGGGCGCCTCCTTCATTGGAGGCTCCACATTTGCGATCAGCCATAACTCAAGTATTCGAGAATACACGCAATTCTATGATATTTGAGAATGTTTTAAAGAGGCAATAGGAAGCCCAGGATTCCTCACTT
>Ga0066639_10003304_pt1 | contig 14004 bp, 15 predicted proteins | sample CryGeyCG2114_010_2_FD_59504 | JGI IMG/M metagenome (GOLD analysis project Ga0066639, IMG submission 59504) | Groundwater microbial communities from aquifer - Crystal Geyser CG10_big_fil_rev_8/21/14_0.10 | ecosystem: Environmental > Aquatic > Deep subsurface > Groundwater | place: USA: Utah...
CGAACGCAAGGGCGTCTCTCGGGCTGGGCGCGCTCGCAACGGCCAGCTATGTGAATAGCGGCACTATCACGGATGGCAGTATCCTATTTGTGGATATCGGGCAGAATGCATGCACAGCCGGAAAAGCGCTGGAATGGGATTATTATTGGAACGGATGGGGATATTCATCGGCCTGGCGGTGTCTCACCGATGACACGGTTGCGTGGAGCGGATCAGGCACCGCGAACTATATACCAAGATGGACGGATTATTCTATACCATCCGACACGCTGGGCAATTCTCTGTTGTATGACAATGGGACTAATATCGGCATCAATATAACGAACCCGGCATCAAAGCTGGAGGTGAAGAACGGATCTGATAATGACATTATTCTGCGGACTGACGGCGCGGATGGCGTTTCAGAATATATATCCTTGGGCGTTCAGCCGGGTTATGGCGTGATCACGGCCGGCTGGAGCGGAAGCGGAGACAATGCCCTTGTCTTTAAGACCGCGGCCAACGGCGCCGAGGATGAACAAATGCGGATTGACAAGGACGGCAATGTGGGGATCAATACAAATAATCCCACGCATCGGCTGGAAGTGAATGGTTCAGCGCGGTTTAACAGCCTAATTTTAAAAAATGTAAATCCAAAAGCGGCGTGCGACGCGTCAATAAAAGGCAATATGGTGTTTGATACGGCCGCGGACAAGGCGTACGCCTGCACCGGCGGCGGCTGGAAGCCCATGGATTCAGATTATGATCAAGACGGCATTATGGATTGGAAGGATAACAACGATAACGTCGCGAACGCCAATTGTTCAGCTGATAACGGGGGATATTGCTGGTTGGGCGCCGGAAGCAAAAGCACTGTTGACGCGGAACTCGTCGCCAACAGCATCAAAAAAGACGTAACGATTTTCGGGGTAACCGGCGCCACGGCGGCGGCCCGACCCGGCTGCTATCCGGGCGCGCCGGCCGCATCTTCCGGAGACCAGCAGTCAGACCACTGCGATAATGACCACGATAGCGAGATTGATGAAACAGACATTATAAATACTGATTCAATTACTCTCGGCGAACCAGGGTTGCTCGGCACGGGCGCTACATGTTTTTATGAAGGCACCTCTGACGCGTATGCGTCAAATGGCCAGTTTACAGTAAATCGTGATCAAGGGAGTGCAGACGCGGTGTGTCAACAGCGGATTAATAATGGATGGAGCAGTATTTATTATTCAGCGCAAAGCGATTCATCTCCGTGCTATTTTTCGTGGGGCGACGGCCGATGGTATTGGACCGGCGCATCACAGCCTGATTTATATTACGTAAGCTGCAATAATCCATCCGATGATCCGCGCAATTGACACGTTGTTTCGTCATAGAAAATGTTAGCTATAGAGGCGTGGTATTCAAATAGAAGATATCTGTTCCATTTTTTTTTCACTAAAGAACGATACGTTGATTAAGATCATCTCACTTATGCGCATTCAGGATCTGCAAAAATGTAAAGAGATTATCGCTGGTGACGATTCGGTTCTTCGTGAACTTCTGCATCCTGACAAAGCCGACGTAGCATTTCGATACAGTTTGGCGCATGCAACAGTTAAAAAGGATTTTTTTTCCAAGCGGCATAAACTGAAAACGTCAGAAGTATACTATATTCTTGAAGGTGAAGGCGTTATGCATATCAATGATGAATCTGCAAAAGTTCACGGAGGACAAGCGGTATATATTCCTCCCAATGCGATGCAGTATATTGAAAATACCGGTACTGTTGATTTGAAGTTTTTGTGTATCGTTGATCCGGCTTGGCGGACGGAAGACGAGGAAGCGGTATAATGATCGTATTTTTCGAACGCGAGCAATTCGCGTTTTTTTGTTGACAATTTTTTACTATTTGTTTTCTAATTGTGCACCGGCACCTTTGCTCTGAGCGTATGTTTTGTTGTATAATTCACGTAACACAGACAGTTATCCCCATGCTTACATTTGTTAAAAAAATATAGAAGCGAATTTTGTCCGTATTTCTATTGTTCGGACAGTTTTGTATTAGCTTAAGAACTGATTATGCTTAAATTCTTTGATAAAAAACCTACGTCTTATCTTGGTATTGATCTTGGTACCGGAAGCATCAAGCTTGTTGAGCTTGAGAGCGCGGACGGCAGGCCGCGGCTGGTGACATACGGCATGATCGAGATAGAGACTGATGTTTCGCATGAGGATTCAAAGACCGACAGAGCAAAAGCGGCGAGCGTGTTGCGGTCTTTGGTCGACCGGACGGGAGCGCGGTCGCGCGTCGCGGTCGCGGCGTTGCCTAATTTTTCAGTGTTCAGTTCAGTGATATCGCTCCCGAAGCTTGATGAGAAAAAATTGGCTGAAGCGGTGACATGGGAGGCTAAAAAATTCGTTCCCATGCCCATTGAGAATGTGGTTTTGGACTGGAAGATACTTGAAGAAACGAAAATAGAGGAAGGAACAGCGCCTGTTCCAGAAGAAGGAAGCAAAGTGGAACCGGCAGGCGGAGAGAATAATAAGGCTGAAGACAGGAACGACGTGCTCAAAGAACAGCGCCTCGCAAAATGCAAGGCAGTGGTCAGAGTATTATTGACCGCGGCTCCGAAACATCTGGTGGAGCGATATGTCGCGATTTTCAGCATGGCCGGCCTGAATTTATTGAGTCTTGAGACAGAATCATTCGCTTTATCCCGCAGTTTGGTGGGCAATGATCCAAGCGCGACCTTGATCGTTGATGTTGGATCCATTACCACTGACCTGACGCTTGTCGAGAATCGCATTCCGGTTTTGGCGCGGAGCATAGATGTCGGCGGCAAGACAATAACAAAGGCAATAGCGGACACGCTCGGAGTTTCTCCGGAGCGCGCGGAGCAGTTTAAGCGCGATGTGGGGATTGCCGCTTCAGGCACGCCGGGCGGGGAAGAGGGAATTGCGAAGATCATCAACCAGAGCTTCGGACCGGTGGTTAATGAGATGGAATACACGCTTGATCTGTCTAAAGGAAGTTCAAAGAGCCGAGTTGAAAAGATATTGCTGACCGGCGGCAGTTCGTTTTTGCCGTCGCTCGCGCAGTATCTGACCGATTCGCTTTCCATTAAAACATTTGTGGCGAACGCGTGGGCTCGAGTATCTTACCCAAAAGATCTGCAGAAATCACTTGAGAACATTGGTCCGCGCATGTCTGTTGCCATAGGGCTTGCCATGCGGGAAATAGAATAGCAGTCGCATATACGCATCATGGACGAAGAAAAACAAAACAAAGATAAGGGGATTAATCTTCTTCCTGCCGAGCTGCAGCGAAAGCAGAAAGTCATCCGTCAGATCATTGCCCGTTCTGAAATGGAGTATACCACCGGAGACGCGGCAGACGGAAAGAAGACCAGCACCAAAAGTCAGCTGAAAAAGACCGATAAGAAGCCTAGCTTTTTTTCCACGTTCTTTTCTTTTTTGAAATCAAAAAAAGAAGAAAAGAAAGAATTGCCAACCGCATCAGTCCAGAAAAAAGCGCCGATGATGCCAGTGGAACAAAAAGTTGCTGTTGCGCCGCCAGTACACCAAGAAAAGATCGCTGAGGCAATTATCAGAGAAGCGCCTGCTATTCAGAAGAAAGCAGAAGAACGGCAAAGGGACGCAACACTGGTCGCAGAGCCGAAAGCTGCGAAGGATCTGCCGGAAGGGAAACATCTTCCATCCGGCTTGTTTTCGGGCATCAAGGATAAAAGACCTGACGCAAAACAGCAGTATGCGCCAGCGCCTGTTCCAACAGATCAAAAAAAATCTGCCGCTCCGATAGTTCCCGAGAAAAAACCTGAGACAGCAAAAACAGTGGCTTCATCTTCAAAGCGGTCGTTCGCGCAAATTTTGAAATCTATTTTTTTCCGTCCCGCAAAACAGAAGGTGAAACAAAATAACGACACAAAGAAAAAGATTTCAGAGCGCGAAGATCTTGTCCATACAGCATTGCGCCAGACGCCTCCCTCGCTTCCTGAGATTTCTGCCGCGGCTCTACCCAAAGAAAAAGAGCCTGTTAAAAAACCGACACTGAAAAAAGAAACAGAACCAAAGAAGTCGATCTGGAGCCGTATTGCCACGTTGTTTAAGAGGGAAAAAACAGCTAAACCTGCCGAGGCGCCGGAGAAGAAGATAACGCCTCCGAAAGAGCAACCTATTTTGCCTCGGATCAAGACACCGGCGCCAAGTGTTCCTTTGCCGACACCAGAAATAAAAATACAGCCGCAGGCGCCAAAAGCTGAACCGTTGAAACAGCAGACAGTAGAGCCGGAGAAGGAGCGCGTTTCGGTGAAGTCTTCCCATGACGAAAAATTCATGAAAGAAGTTGCCACTGATTTTGTTCGCGCTGAAAAAGAAGAGGGTGTTGACCGAGAGAAGCAAGATGGCGGCGAATTTCAAAAACAACATCACACCATGGCCGACGCTCTCAATGCTTGGCACAAAAAAGGCAGTACTGAGGCGCCTCCGCATACGCCGAGCGGCTTTGAGGTCAATCTTTTGACCAAAGAATACGCCGAGATTTTCTCTCCCAAGAACAGGATCGCCACGCTGGTATGGTCATCGGTATTTGCTTTTCTCCTTGTGGCCTTGGTATATGTCAGCATCCATTTGTACGAAGTTCGCAACCGTGCGGGGCTTGCGGCGGCAACGTCAGTCATTCAGAATATGGAGCAGGCGATAGCAAGCTACAGCGAATTACAGAATGAGGATAACGATCTTCGCGCGAAAGTTGATGCTATTGGCTCGCTTTTGGACAGCCATATATCCATTGAATCGTTTTTGCACAGAATTGAAGAGATTACCATTCCGGAGGTCACATACACTTCCATCGCCCTTTCAAACAACGGTACGGTCGTACTCTCCGCCCTCGCAAAGGACTATACGTCCCTCGCGCGCCAGTTGACCGTATTTGAGAACGAGGCTCCGTGGATTGACAAAGTCATTGTTACGTCCGCGAGCTTGGAGCGAGACGATCAATCGCAGGTGAGTGGAGTGAATTTTGATATCATCGTGGTGGTCAGCAAAGACGTTTTCACACAGCAGTATTAATGTATGGATATCCAGCAGGAACAATCAAACAGCCCTTCCCGCAACGGTTCAAAGCCGAACGGAAAGAAAAAAATACAGACAAAGAGCTATATGCGCGTTTGGTTTGCGCAATACTACAAGCAGACATCGCTTGCGTCTGCGCTTGCCATTATTCTCCTTGGATATCTGCTTCTTGTCGGACCGAAGATCAGCGCCGCTCGCGAGATCAAGTCAACGCTTGAATCTGCCGTGACCGGAGAACGGTCGGCGCTTGAGCAGCGGTTGGCATATCTGGTGACGCTTGATAACAGACGGGCGCAGGTTGATTCGCAGACCATTCAGACCGTCTATGATATGCTTCCGAAAGAACCGGATATTCCCGGATTGATCTCTACTATTGATAGTATTTCAAAGGAAACGGGCGTAATCATCGAAGGGATCGATATCTCATTCATTGACGCAACCCCTTCTCGCGACGGTACGGTTAATCCAAATCTTGTTAACATACCGTCCGGGGTGCAGGTTATAGAGCTTAATATCGGCGTTGGAACCAGCTCGTATGACGCGCTGAAGCTTCTTCTTGGCAACATAGAAAAAAGCTTACGACTCATGGACGTTATTGGACTGCTCTATAGCCCGACCGCGAAAAATTATACGTTGACTCTCAGGAGTTATTATCAACCGTAGTATATATGGCGCTCATTCAGAGAAAAATTTCGAAGAAAAAACAGGCGAGCCTATCGCTTGCGTTGATCGGCATCGTGGTGGTCACGGTGTCGGTCGGCTACTTCGGGTTGCGCGATAAGACAGTTGAGCCACCGCGACCGCCAATCGGTACTATGACCCCTGACGCGGTCATGCTGCCAAAACGTTCAGGTATTGACGCGCTTGAACGCATTAACGGCCTTGATACGTATCAGTCATTTAAGAAATTCGGCAACTGGCCGCTTCCCACGGAGCCGCGCGGCAGATCGATTCCATTTGTTACCCCTAAAGAAGATCCAACACGCTGATTTGCGCTATGTCCATGACATCATTTCTACAATATCTCGTTTCAAGCAACGTGCTGACCCAAGAAGAGGTCGATCATATTGTTGCAGATTACCAGAAGCACAATACGCCGATCGATACGCTGCTCGCCGGCAGTAAAAAGCTTGACGAAGAGAAGCTGCTTCAACTGAAAAGTGATTTTTATCACCTTCCGTCTATAGACCTTGGCACGGCCGCGGTGGGAAAAGAGGTTATGAATTTCATTCCGAAGGAGACGGTCGTCAATTATCAGATCGTTCCTTTTGGTGTTGAGAATGATACGGTCCGCATAGCAATGATAAATCCTGAGAATATAAAGGCGCGTGAAGCTGTTGATTTTCTCGCGCGGCAGAAAGGATGGAATACCCAATTTTATGTCACAACCAGCCTTGGGTTCAAACATGTTCTTGATCAGTACGCGAGCATCAGCTCTGAAGTGAAAGAAGCGCTGTCATACACCGATAAAGATCAGGAAACAAAAGAAGAAGAAGTGATTGAAGGGGGAAAGGGCCTGGAAGAGGTGGTCAAAAGCGCGCCGGTATCGAAGATGGTGAGCGTCATTCTGCGCCACGCGGTTGAAGGAGGGGCATCTGATATTCATATAGAGCCCGGAGATAATGAGAGCCGCGTCCGGTATCGTATTGATGGAAAATTGAATACCACGCTGACGCTTCCGAAATACATCCATCCGTCCATTATTTCGCGCATCAAGGTGCTTGCGAACCTTAAGCTCGATGAAACGCGAAGGCCGCAGGATGGCAGAATACACCAGCGTCTGAGCAATAGGGAGGTTGATTTTCGCGTTTCCACTATGCCGCTTATGGATACGGAAAAGGTGGTTATGCGTATTCTTGATGTCACGCGCGGAGCCCCGACGCTCCAGGATCTTGGCTTTATGGGGCGGAATCTCAAGTCCATTGAGCAGCACATTCACAAGCCGAACGGATTGTTTCTGGTGACTGGGCCGACAGGTTCAGGAAAATCAACAACTTTGTTTTCGGCGCTATCAATGCTGAATCAGGAGGACGTCAACATTGTGACGCTTGAGGATCCGGTCGAATATTTTTTGCCGGGGGCGAACCAGTCGCAAGTGCGCGCCGAAGTGAACTATACGTTCGCTTCGGGGCTTCGTTCTATCCTGCGCCAGGATCCGGACATCATTATGGTCGGTGAGATTCGCGATAATGAAACAGTTGAGCTTGCGATCCAGGCGGCGCTTACCGGCCACATAGTTCTGTCGACATTGCACACCAACGATGCTATCGGCGCTATACCGCGTTTGCATGATATGAGGGCGGAACCGTTCCTGTTGGCGACGACCATCAATGTCATTGTTGCACAACGACTGGTTAGAAAGATTTGCCAGTTCTGTAAAACCGAAACAACACTGCCAAGCGAACTCCAAGCTCGGGTTGCTTCGGTCATGGAGGGTGTGGCAGACGACGTGTTGTACGAAGGTGTTGATAAGAAATCATTTATCTTTCACAAAGGCGCGGGGTGCGCGAAGTGCGGCAATAGCGGGTATAAAGGACGCTTGTCGGTATCAGAAGTGGTTGAGAATACGCGAGCCATGCAGAATATCATTGCCGAAGGGTTCAGTATGGAAAAGGCTCGCCAAGAGCTTGCTCATCAGGGTTTCATTTCGATGATACAAGACGGAATCATGAAGGCGCTGATGGGCCTCACTACCGTTGAAGAGGTCGTTGTAGCAACAAAGGAGTAACATATATGGCACAAAAGAAACACACAATTCTGCTCGCGGAAGATGATCAATTCCTCCAGCGCATGTATGCGACCAAGCTCGAACAGTCGGGCCTTGAGGTTGTTGTCGCGGGAGACGGCGCAAAAGCGCTTGAATTATTGAAGAAGAAGCGTCCTGATGTCCTTGTTTTGGATATTCTTATGCCCAAAAAAGACGGTTTTGAAGTATTGAAGGAGGTTCGCGCTGACGCCTCTCTGAAGAATCTTCCAATCATTGTGCTCACTAATCTCGGCGAGGCTGATGATGTGCGACAGGCGCGAAAACTTGGAGCAAATGATTATTTGATCAAAGCGCACTTTCTACCTTCAGAAGTGATGAGCGTTATTGAAAAATATCTAACGTAGCCTATGCCGGATGAACAACAAGCAGCAACAACCCCTGATTTGGCTGTGCCATCGGCCAGCACGGCTTCAAGCACGACGGATATCATAGAGTTTGAGAAATGGCTGAATATGCTCGGCGAACGAAAGGGGAGTGATATTCACCTAACCGTCGGCAACGTACCCATGATCCGCGTCCAGGGGAACATTACTCCCATGGTTGATGAAGATATTCTGACGCCTGAACGAATAGAGCGCATTCTGGATTATATTTTGACAGAAGAGGAATCAAAACGGTTTGCCGCGGACAGGGAGATTATCATGGGGAAAACGCTAAAAAAAGTCATGCGCTTCCGCGTGCATGCTTTTTATAGTCGCGGGTATGTGGCGCTTTCGTTCAGGAGGCTTCCGTCTGAGGAATATTCACTTGAAGCTTTGGGGCTTCCGGATGTGGTGCGTGTTTTTTTGACCGCTGCGCAGGGATTGATTTTGGTTACGGGTCCTTTTGATTCAGGAAAGACCACGACCGCGAGGAGCATGATTTCAAAAATAAACCATGAACAGGCGCGGTACATCGCTACTCTTGAGGCGCCCATAGAGTATATTATTCCCAGCGACAAATCGGTTGTTGTGCAGCGCGAAGTGTTGCGCGACGTTAAGGACTTTCCGACGGGTCTTGATGCATTGACTGAAGAGGATGTTGATATTGTTTTGGTGAGTGAGTTTGATTCAAGTGAACTAGTTCTACGCGCGATCACGCTTGCGCAGTCCGGCCGCTTGGTTATAGCCATTGCGCGAAGCAGACATTCGGTGGCGTTATTGCAGGAGATAAGAGATTTATTTCCAGAAGAGGAACACGCACGCATACTGACTATGCTTTCCGAATCGCTGATCGGCATTGTCGCCCAGCTCTTACTGCCGAAAGTCGGCGGCGGACGGACGCTTCTGACTGAAATACTTAATGTCACCCATCCAACAGCATCGCTCATACGCGACAACAAGATTGGGCAAATCCCCAATATCATGCAGACATCGCGACAGGATGGCATGATCACAATGGATAAGGCGCTGGCGGAGGCTGTTCGTGCCGGTTCGGTTACGATCGAAGACGCTAAAAAACATGCCATAGACCAGAGTCAGTTCAACATGCTTGTATCTCATTAATTCAGTAGGGATGTGTTATGGCTTTTTTTGATTACATAGCGATAGACAGCGAGTGCGAAGAGGTTGTTGGTGTTGTCGAATCGGAAGGTTCTGATGTCGCCATGGACACCATTGCAGAGCAGGGACTGGTTCTCATATCGCTTAAAGAGCGTGAAACAAAAAAAGGATTTGCGTCAGAGATCAAATTTCTTAACCGCGTAAAGGTCAAAGAAGTTGTTATTTTTTCGCGTCAACTCGCGGTTATGGTTTCCGCTACGCTGCCGGTTGTGCAGGCGTTGCGCATTCTGGTGAAGCAGATCGAAAGCATTCGGCTTAAAATCGTTGTATCTGATGTTGCCGACGCAGTTGATGGCGGTGCTAGTCTGTCTGAGGCATTTTCTCGATATCCTGATGTGTTCTCAAATTTTTATGTGAGCATGATCAGAAGCGGGGAGACCGCGGGAAAGATCGACGAGGTGCTCAATTATCTCGCTGACCAGCAAGAAAAGGATTATGATCTCATGAGCAAGACCAAGGGCGCGATGATCTACCCGGCCTTCATTTTGTTCGGCTTGGTGACGGTTGGTACTGTCATGATGGTATTTGTTGTTCCAAAATTAACGGAAGTGCTTCGCGAGGCTGGTACCGAGCTTCCCATAACAACCCGCGCGCTGATAGCGGTATCTGATTTTGCCGCCGCATACTGGTGGATGATCGGTTTGCTTCTGGTTGGATTTCTGGTTGGGGTGCACTATTACCGGAAAACGCCTGCAGGCAAAAAACAGACTGACTATTTGCTTTTGAAGCTGCCAATATTCGGTCCGCTCATTTTTCAGAAGATGTATCTGGTTCGATTCACGCGAAGTCTTTCAACGTTGCTCACGGGCGGTGTTTCATTGACGCAAGCGCTTAAAATCACCGGTGAAGTTGTTGGCAATGAGGTATACAAAAGCACTATAGAAGAGACGGTGCACGAGATAGAAGACGGAAACTCGATTGCAACCGTCTTTCTTACCTCGCCGGTAGTTCCCAATATGGTATCCCAGATGCTTTCAGTCGGTGAACGCACCGGACGGCTTGACGCTGTTCTTGAAAAGCTTTCTGATTTCTATACCCGAGAAGTTGATAATGCGGTAGGCAACTTAGTGACTCTTATTGAACCTCTGGTTCTTATGCTTATGGGCGTTGCTGTTGGCGTTATGGTTTCAGCTATCCTTCTGCCCATGTACAACCTTGCATCAGGTGTTTAAGGAAATTGTGGATAACATTTATCAAAATGGCAAAATTGTGGTATAATTAGACACGTTGCAGGAAAACTTAAAAAAATCTATGGTCTTTGACCGCAATACCAAAACTCAGACAAAAAAATACAGTGGATTTACTCTTATTGAACTGCTTGTCGTCATCAGCATTATTGGCATTCTTTCCACTCTTGCAGTGGTTTCTTTGAATAACGCGCGCGCAAAGGCGCGTGACGCAAAACGCGTTTCCGATATCAAACAAGTTCAGACAGCGCTTGAGCTATTCCTTGCTGACAGAAATGGGTATCCTGCAGGAAATGGTATTATTTTGGGATCTGCGTCCGCTGCCTCATTGAGTGAGACGAATGCGTTTTCCGCGACATCGGCAGGAACGCTTTATATGGGAAAGGTGCCTTCAAACCCTACACCCGGAGGTGTGAATTACGTGTACACTTCGTATACAAGTTCAGCAAAGACAACGGTGTGCTCTTCTGTGCCGTGTGTATGGTATGAGATTACGTTTGAAATAGAAGGGCAAACAGGCGGATTGCCGGCGGGCGCTCACGCGGCTGACCCAACCGGCATCAATTGATACATTTTTTATATATGAGAATCACTATGAGCAATCAAAACAAAAAAGGTTTTACCTTGATTGAGCTTCTGGTGGTGATTGCAATTATCGGGTTGCTTTCAACACTGGCTGTTGTTGCGCTTAACAACGCGCGCCAAAAATCACGCGACGCAAAGCGCGTTTCCGATATCAAACAAGTTCAGACAGCGCTTGAATTGTATTTTGCAGACCAAAACGCATATCCAGCGGGAAGCGGAAGTACGCTTGGCGGCGCAAGCGCGCTGTGTTTTGACGAGGACGGATTTGTCGCCGCATGCGATGCTGGCGGAACGACCTATATGGGAGCTGTTCCTGCCAACCCATCACCAGGCGGTACGGCATATACCTATACGCAGGGAGGTTCAGGCACGACATATACCGTTACGTTTACTCTTGAGAGCGGAACCGGCGGACTTACGGCAACCCTGCACACGGCTTCACCGAGCGGAATACAATAATTGTCATCAAATAATAACATAGAGAATTATGCAACATGCAATAAACAAAAAGGGATTTACTTTGATCGAATTGCTTGTCGTGATTGCGATTATTGGTATCCTTTCCACTCTTGCCGTTGTTTCACTTAACAATGCTCGAGAGAAATCACGTGATGCAAAACGCGTTTCCGATATCAAGCAGGTCCAGACGGCGCTTGAACTGTACTTCGCTGATCAGAATGGATATCCGGCAGGTACTGCTCTGACTTTGGGCGGCGCTTCGGCACAGGCGCTTTCGGGCGCTGGATTCACAGCAACAGGATCGGAAACAGGCACTACCTATATGGGCCAGGTTCCTTCTAACCCATCACCGGGCGGCGCGGCATACAGCTATACGCAGACCTCATCAGGAGTAAGCTATACCATAACATTCACGCTTGAAGGACCGACTGGTGGACTTACCGGCGCTCCCCACACCGCAACTCCGAGCGGGATACAATAAATATGACATCCCAACGAAAAGGATTCACCCTGATAGAGCTTCTCGTCGTCATTGCTATTATTGGCGTCCTTTCGACTCTAGCGGTCTATTCGTTTAATCTCGCGCGTCAGAAGGGAAGGGATGCCAAGCGCGTTTCTGATGTTGATCAGGTTCGCAAAGCGCTTGAACTGTACTTTGTTGATAATGAAAGTTATCCGGCGGTTGCGAGCGCAACGACTTTGGGCGGCGCTTCGGCACAGGCGCTTTCGGACGCTGGATTCACAGCAACAGGATCGGAAACGGGCGCAACCTATATGGGACAGGTTCCCTCTAACTTGACGCCGGGCGGCGCAAATTATGTGTATACGTCGACAGATGCTGCCGGAAGCGCGTGTGTTGCGGAACCGTGTGATAGCTATATGCTTACCTTTTCGCTTGAGGCGGTTACCGGATCACTTAGCGCGGATGCTCATACTGCGTCACCGTCGGGAATTGAGTAATTAGATTAGATAAAACAGGCCTAGTCCGATCGACTGGGCCTGTTTTTTAGTGGTCAAATACCGACATATTTAGTATACTATACATAGTTATGTATCTACTTTCCGTGATAGTCATTTTCTTTTTAGGCGCTGCTGTTGGCAGTTTTTTGAACGTTGCGGCTGGCCGATATGGTTCAGGCAGATCGTTCATTCGCGGGCGATCTTCGTGTCCCCATTGTGACAGGAAACTCGCATGGCGCGACATGATTCCTGTTGCGAGCTGGATATTGTTGAGAGCGCGATGTCGACGATGTCGAGGCGGTATATCACTGCAGTATCCGTTGGTTGAAATAGCTATTGGACTATTATTCGTATGTGGCTTTGTGCTTGGCTACGCGTCATGGCACGCGGTAGTTTATTTGTTGGCTGTGTGTTTTTTTGCGATACTATTTCTTGTTGATCTTCGTCTCTATGTGATACCTGATTCCATCAGTATACCCGCGATTGTGATCATTCTTACGCTTAATAGCGTGCTGACTAGGGACCCTGTCACGTATCTTGTCGGCGCCTCTGCGGGCGCTCTTTGGTTTTGGATGCAGTATACGGTCTCCAAAGGCAGGTGGGTCGGCGGAGGGGATATGCGGCTTGGGGCGCTCATGGGCGCGTTATTAGGGCACCCATATGTTTGGCTCGGACTAATGGTCTCATACGTTGCCGGAAGCATTATCGCGCTTGCGCTTATTGTGCTTGGAAAGAAAAAGATGAAGAGTACGTTGCCGTTTGCCACCATGCTTCTACCCGGAGCGCTCGCAACATGGATGTTCGGCGGGACAATATGGACTTGGTATTCAGGTTTGTTTGGTTTTTAGCAAAGGTATGAACGATATGCATAAACAGAAGGGTCTGACACTGGTGGATATGTTGTTGTGGCTTGCTATTTTCAGCGTGCTCACCGGAATGGTGATCGCTAATTTCAGGGGAGGATCCCAAAACGAGTCCGTGCGTCTTGCGTCTAATCTTGGATCAAGCCTTCTGCGCCGCGCTCAGACCATGACTTTGACGGGCGCTGTTCTGCCAGACGGCGATTTTCCAGATGGAGGGTACGGCATACACTTTGATACCGCAGTTGCCAACACCCTGACGCTATTCGCGGATGTTGACGGAGATTTTGTTTACGATCCCGGAGAAGAACTCAGTGACGACGCGGTCGTGCTTCCGGCGAACACATCCTTCAGCCTTGGGGAAACGCTTGATGTGGTCTTTTCGCCGCCTGATGGAGATGCATACTTCAACGGCGCCGCAGCCCCTGATACGCAAACAATTTCTTTTATCAGCTCCCAATCAGAGATCATCCGTACGGTGATCGTGTACCGCCTTTCGGGACAGGTGCGAGAACAATAACTATGGCAGAAAAAAGATATAAAACACAGGATACGATTCACTCGGGCCAAGGCCTTCTTGAGAC
>Ga0066639_10003305_pt1 | contig 14002 bp, 15 predicted proteins | sample CryGeyCG2114_010_2_FD_59504 | JGI IMG/M metagenome (GOLD analysis project Ga0066639, IMG submission 59504) | Groundwater microbial communities from aquifer - Crystal Geyser CG10_big_fil_rev_8/21/14_0.10 | ecosystem: Environmental > Aquatic > Deep subsurface > Groundwater | place: USA: Utah...
TCCACTTACTACTGTGTCGGTTGTCGTTATTCAGGTTATCTTGATAACTGCGACGAGTGCGAGTACTGCTTCGGCTGTGTCGGCTTGCGCAAGAAGAAGTACTGCATATTAAACAAGCAGTACTCAAAAAAAGATTACGAAGAGTTGCGGGCGCAGATTGTAGAAGATATGAAGAGGCGGGGCGAGTGGGGGAGATATTTTCCCAGCTCAATTGCCTATTCCGGTTACAATAATTCAATCGCTAACGCCTTCTTTCCTCTATCGCGTGATAATGCCGAGAAGCTCAGGCATAAGTGGGATGATGTGAACGAACCACATTACGATAGTATACTACCGGCCGATGATCTACCGGAAACGATTGAGGAAGCAAGCGATGATATAACGAAAAGTCGGATACTTTGTCCGGAAACAAAACTCTCATACAACATCGCCCCGCGCGAGCTTGCCTTCTATCGCGAGCAGGGGATACCTCTGCCTAGAAGGCATTTCGACCACCGCACATTTGAGCGCTTCCGCCCGATGGCCCTAATGATCCGTCCACAAAAAGGCGCATGCAATGAGTGCAAAAAGGAAATCACTCACTACTACGACCCCAAGCTCGGTTATAAAAAGATTCTCTGTGTAGAGTGCTATCAAGCAAAAACAGCGTAATATATGTGGTATAATAATGATACTGGTAATGATGCCGACCATGAGAAGTTATGAAAGGCAATACATATACAAAATCAGGCAAGAAACAAGGCCGACCGGCTTATAGAACGGCATCCGTCTTTCGCAACAACAAGGCGGTTAAAATACGCGCCCAAAAATCAGGATTTAATAGAGTCAAATAGACATGAATTCTAAAGACACTGACAGAGCGACGGATACATTAGTCAGGGAAAGTGCGCCAAAGGCGGAGGCTATCACTGTCGGCACCAAAAGAAGCCCGCTAAGAGTGATAGTGCTATTAACGCTACTTTTCGCGTCGCTTATTTTCATCGCCTGGAAATTCGGACCAGGAAACGGCGAAGAAAGTGTGGGGTTTATAGATAGCATATCACTATCAGCGAAAAGTGCCGACAGCCCCCTTGCGACCGGTGAATGGAGTTGGTCGGAGGCGGTTCTTGCTGGCACCTTGTCTACCTCATGGGACAGTAGTGGTGAACCGGTAAGGAAATATGAAAACAAGACGTTTGGAATTAGTTTCCAGATTCCCACCGATATGTCCGTCAAAGAGACCCTGCATTACGATGTATTCAATCCGGGACTGGCTGTCCATATGTATGGAGAGAATCCGAAGAGCTTGAGGGGCTTAATATCTGTTAACCCCCGGAGAGTTGGACTTGAAGGGTACGACAGAGTTCTTTTTAATCAGAAGTTATTAGTGGACGGACAAGAGGAAGAAATAGGGACTTACTTGTACGATGGAATGACTCCAAGAGCAAGCATTTCGGCGCAGACAGGATTTATGAGAGGTGAAACCGGCTATTTTGCCGGTTTTTCATGAGATGCCGCAGGGGTTGATCATATGCCAGAAGTCGTAAAGATGCTCGCGAGTTTAAGATTGTCTACCCCAACTTTATCTATCGGAAAAGAGAACGAATATTTCAGCAACAGTGCTGGATTTCGTATTGTTCTCCCCCGTGGCTGGGTGGCTGAAGAAAAAGAGGATAGGGGGATAGAGCGCTTCTATGACAAGGAAAGTCAAGAGATATTTGAGAAGGAGATCGAGAGATTGAAGATGGAAAATGGCGGCCAAATTCCAATCGGTGTTGAGTATCAAACGACGTCCCTACCCGCGATTTCGATAGGTACGTATATAAAATTACCACTTGATTGGATACAGAGCACACATGGCGATATTGAGACCGAAATTATACAGGGAAGAGTGTGGCGCTCTTATTACGAGCCAACAATCGATACCACTATCTTTGTGACCGGTTCCGGTACCAGCGCGATTGGTTTTCAATTTACAAACTTCGGAGGCAGGGGGAGTCCGGTCATTAGAGGGAATCCGATCATTAGGGAGGTTTTGTCGAGCTTCCTGCGAGTACACTCAGATAATCAGGATGATTGGCTGGATTTGACCGAATCACGCCTTGTTTCCGGTCTTCTCGGAGAACGAGTGCAATTGCTGGGAGGCGATATTCAAGCGGGCGATGGAGTCATCTTGTTGTTTGAAGGTATTGAGTATGTTTTCGGGGGCCGCCTGCGATTAGAAGAGGGACTTTCCTTTGATTTCCCCGCAACTTTGCAGAATGATTGCGATGGTGTTACGCATGCTGATAGAAACCTACATTGCGATAGACCAGCCATCCCCGGACGCTATATCGTCAGAATTTACAGAGACGACATACGAAATGTAGTCGCTCAATTAACTCTCATGCTTGACTCTTTGGAATGGTCTAAATAGTGAACAAAACAGCACTAATGATGACACCGCATCTGAGCGATAACAAAATGGGATTATTCAGGACAATAGCTGTCCCATGGTTGCCCCTCGCTATCCTTTTTATGTTTTTATCGTTTTTAAGAGGGAATGGCGGAGCTGAATATCTACGATTAAGAGAGGTCGGGCTTCCTGTCGTTGTCGGGCTGGTGTATCTTGCCACGGTTGTTTCTGGAGTGAAGCAATTTAGTGGACTCTTTTCCATGAAAACTACACTCGATGAAGCCTTTGCACTACTGTATCTGATTGTCACTATCGCGATGCCGTTGACGCTTTCCATGGTATGGTTCGGGTTTTCTGATATCGAAAGCTATGTTTTTGTAAGTGTGGCTGTAGGATTTTTTGTAACTATTTATTTCCACCTCTGTATTTCCGGAATCAACTATTCAATGGCTTCATTTATGAGGAGTAGAGCTGCGGGACTGAACAAGCGCTGGTACAGTATGGATATCATTTCCGGCCCCGCAATCGTTGCCATCGTTTTTACTCCCTTTATCATAGCCTTGTCGTTTATTGGAGAACAGATCATTAACCCTTCTTTCCTCGTTCTAGATCTACTGCTGGTCCTGACATTAGGAGTTTACTTTACGAAGTTGAGACAATACTTTTAGCTTATGATTTCATTTCAAGACAAAGTGTATAAGGACTGCCTAACATCGGACAGAACAGCCGATGTTATTTGGGATAGTCATCCAAAAGAGAGGACTTGTACTTTTCTGGCTCGTGCGAGTCTATGAATTCATATTTCAAGTTTTTCTTTTCTAACTCTTTTGCTATTTCTTGCTGGTCGTGGCCCAGAAATATTATATCCGGCTTGTGTTTATCTAGTATCTTCCATGTGTTTATATCGGTGTCGCCCATGACTACATCGGCTTCTGGGAAGTCTGCTTTAACTTTCTTTATTCTGGTTTTTATGCCTTGTCGGGGCAGATGCCTTTTTAGCTCATTGGAGGTGGTATCCCTTGCAACGACTACTACTATTCTATCGCACTTGCCGGAGGCAGTCCGCAAAAAAAACTCATGTCCCGGATGCAGACCATCGAAGACTCCAAAGACCATACCCCTTTTATATTTATACATGATTTTTTACTAAAATTTCCTGCCTGGTAATAATACTACACTTGCCGTTAATCCACAGGATATAAATATAGCATCGTGCTATAATTTATCCATAGTAAATAATTTTTTAAACACTATGGAGAAGAAAAATGGCAACGGGTATTGTGCTCCATGTTGCGATGGAGCGATGGGAGCTTTGACGGCGACTGGCTCTTGTGGTGGGCATTACGGGCTTTTGCTCTTGCGCTGGTTTCTCGGCCTGGTTATTATCCTTATGGTCTTCTGCCTTGGAGTAAAGATTGGTTATTACAAGGGAATTATTGAGAGCGATTACGGATACGGCGGTAGGATGAGCCAGCTTAAAGATTATCATAAGATGATGTATGGTTACGGAAAATATCAAGATGTCGTCGGGAGGTCATCTGTTGTTGATGAGATCGCGGAGTAGTAGACTGTTTTCTACCATCTAGCATATAAAAGCCCTCGATCTATATCTATATATCCGTAGATTCTTTGTCCTGATTTTACAGTGTTACTCCTAAAAGACTGGATATAATCATACCGATAATATAAGCGGAACCGGCGGCGAACATTCCGACAGCGAACATCTGTAGGCCGGAGTAAAGTCGTCCGCCTCCGGTAATGTAGGTGCGCCCAGCTCCGACAATAAACAATGAGATACTCGTCGCCACTATTGACACACTAAATGAGCTGGAAGTGTCTGAGATGATAAGAAATGGCAAAAGGGGCAAGCTACCGGCAATAGCGAATGAGATGAATGTCGCGAGCCCATGTTTTGCCGGTGAGTCGGTCTTGTCTTCTATTATATTGAGCTCCTCTTTCATCATGAAGTCCACCCAGAGTTTTCTATCACCCGTGATAGCATCAAGCGCTCCATGTAGATGGGGTTCCGGTATCTTCCAATGTTTAAGGACTCTTAGGACCTCCGCTCTCTCTTCTTCGGGGAATTTAGCTATCTCGTGTTCTTCTCGTGCGCGTTCGCTCTTTTCATATTCAAGTCGTGATTTGATGGCAAGATAGTTGGAGACTCCCATTGAGATTCCATCAGCAACAAGGTTGGCTAACCCGAGAGTAATAATTATCCCCGGAGAGAATGATGCCCCGGCTGCCCCGGAGATGACCGCAAAGGTGGTGATGATGCCGTCATTGGCACCATAGACTATGTCGCCAATATATCTACCCTGTTCTCGTTCATGGATATGTTCTGAATGTATGAGATTTTTATGCATTACGACTGAGTATAGCACACTAGATATTTGAATTAAATGACAGTAAGGAGTAGAATAAACCTCTATGAAAAAGATAAAATCAATATTGGCCAGAGAAATTCTGGATTCACGGGGTAATCCTACTGTAGAGGTTGAGCTGACTCTAGAGGGTGGTGTATGTGGTCGAGCCATGGTTCCATCAGGCGCCTCTACCGGTACATATGAGGCGGTGGAGTTACGGGATGGGGATGCAAAACGATACGGGGGTAAGGGAGTGCTAAATGCCGTTGCTAATGTAAACGGGTTGATATCCAAAGAGCTATGCGGGATGGAGTGTGACCAATCATCGCTCGACGAAACTTTAATCAAGCTAGACGGTACGGAGAATAAATCAAAATTGGGAGCCAACGCGATACTTGGCGTGTCGCTTGCCTTTGCCAAGGCGTGCGCGGAGGCGGAAGGGAAGTCGTTTGATGAATTTCTTGCCTCGCCAGCTACTTGGAAGAAGATCGTCCACTTGGACGCTCTTCTTCCAAGTGATTCGGTGCTATTACCTGTACCGATGATGAACGTTCTAAACGGTGGTGCCCATGCCGATGGTTCTACTGATATACAGGAGTTTATGCTTGTCCCGCACGGCTTGCGATCATATCGCGAGGCGCTCCGCGCCGGCGCGGAAACATTTCATACGCTCAAGAAGATTCTAAAAGATGAAGGATTTCAAACGGGCGTAGGCGATGAAGGTGGCTACGCGCCGGCGCTCGGCAACAACGAGCGCGCGCTAGAGTTGATAATATTAGCAATAGAGAAGGCGGGTTACGCGCCGGGTAAAGAGATAAGTATCGCGCTAGACGTTGCCGCCAATGAGCTGAGGACAGAAGGGCGAAACCCTTCGGTTGAGTCCGGATCGAAGGGTTTCGCCCTTCTGTCAACATACGAACTAAAAATAGAAGGAAAGAAGCTAAGTACCGACGAACTTATTGAATGGTATGCAGATATGGTAGCTAAGTACCCGATAGTTTCTATTGAGGACCCATTGCACGAGGATGATTGGGAGGGGTATAAAAAGTTTATGAGTAGATTAGGGGATAAAATCCAGGTGGTAGGAGATGACCTGTACGTAACCAACCCAACACGACTTGAGCGAGGGATTAAAGAGGGGAGTAGTAACGCGATACTCATTAAGCTTAACCAAATAGGCACATTGACAGAAACGCTTAATGTGATAAAAATGGCACAGGACAACAAATGGGGGACGGTGATAAGCCACCGTTCTGGAGAAACAGAAGACACTACTATATCCTCTCTTGCCGTTGGCGTAAGTGCCGGGCAGATTAAGACCGGTTCACTCTGTCGAAGTGAGCGCATCGCCAAGTATAATGAACTCCTGCGCATTGAAGAACGAGCGGGAGATAAGGCGGTCTACGCAGGCAAATTTTTGTTTAAAGGTCATGTCTAGAGGTCGAACCTCAGGCATCAAAGAGGTTCGACCTCGGGGCTCGGTTTGTCTGATTGTTCTAGACGGTTGGGGGTATCGCGAGGATACCGCGGACAACGCTATTGCCTCGGCGAACATTCCGTTTTTTCGCAAACTTTGGAATGAGTATCCGCATAGCGTGCTTAACGCCAGTGAAGAGTTTGTCGGCCTGCCTCACGGGCAGATGGGTAATAGCGAGGTGGGACATATGACCATCGGCGCGGGTAGAATTATCAGAACGGATCTGGTACGGATATCAAAGGCGGTACAGAATCACGAACTTGGTGAGAATCAGCAAATCAAGAAACTCCTCAATCACGTACTTTCTCATAATTCTGTGCTACACGTGCAGGGGCTGGTAAGCCCGGGTGGGATTCATAGCCACCAAGACCACTTGTATGAATTCTTGCGCGAGGCAAAAAAAGCTGGTATTAAAAAGATCGCCATTCACGTCTTTACCGATGGGCGTGATACTCCGCCAAAAGCGGCGGCCGAGTACATCTCATTGTTAGAAGGACAGATTAAAGAGCTAGGCGTCGGCTATATTGCATCGCTATGCGGACGTTATTATGCAATGGACAGAGACAACAACTGGGACAGAGTTTGTCAGGCAGAGGAGGCGATGTTCTCTTGTAAGGGTAATATTTGTAATGACAAAAAGCCATCAGAAATATTACGCGAATTCTACTCTCGTGACATTGGCGATGAACATATTGAGCCGACAGTATTCCTAGACGACCAGGGCAATACAGCGACACTTGGAGCTCACGACGGTGTGTTCTTCTTTAACTTCCGCGCCGACAGGGCGAGGATGATGACTGCGCGGATTGCAGAGAAGGTAGACGCGCTTGACCTCTACTTCGTAACTATGACCCAGTATGAGGATACTCTGATACCTGCCCCATATGTCGCCTTTCCACCGGAGAGACCGGCAACAACTCTTGCGGAACAAATTTCTAAGGCGGGGTTGTCGCAGGTGCATATTGCCGAGACGGAGAAGTACGCGCACTCGACATACTTCCTAAATGGTGGCGAGGAAAAGGAGCATACGGGCGAGAGATTTATCCTTGTTCCGTCACGTAAAGATATAAAACGACATGACGAGGCACCGGAGATGATGGCCAAAAAGATTGCCGATGTGGCTGTGGCCGAAATAGAAAAAGGGACAGACTTTGTATTTATAAATTTCGCCAATGCCGATATGGTCGGCCACACGGCCAATGTGGGCGCGATAGTCAAAGCAGTCGAGGCGGTGGATAAAGCACTAGAAAAAGTTTATACAGCAATAGAAAAGAAAGGAGGAGTGATGTTTATAACCGCCGACCATGGTAATGCAGAACTGAATATAGACCAAAAAACTCACGAACCTCACACCGCGCATACATTAAACCTCGTCCCCGCAATCCTGACAAAGAAGGGCGAAACCCTTCGAAATGGGGGGTTGGATGACATTGCGCCGACGGTTTTGAAGCTTCTAGGTTTGCCAGTGCCAAAGGAGATGACTGGGGAGATTTTGTTTTGAGTTTTTAAGCTCGGCGGCCGGGTACTATTTTGAGACGCCGAGCTTCTGGATAGTTGGCTTGCATTTCGTTTATGAAGACTTATACTATGACCTACCATGGCAAAAGATTGGACACAATTATACAAGAAATATAAAGGCAAATGGGTTGCACTTGCATCAGACGAGGTAACCGTCCTTGGTTCCGGAATGACCGTGCTTGAAGCAATGAAGGAGGCGAGGTCTCGCACCGAGACAACACCATACCTAACTCACATTCCAGAAACCCTCAACGCGTATGTTGGGATAGTATGAAATTCCGTTACGCGCGATACGGGTCAGTGATTCGTCCCGTTATCCCTATAAAACTCAAAAACAAGAAGAGAGAAATCGGCTATCATGTCCTCGTTGATTCTGGAGCAGACCTTTCTTTTTTCGATTCAGAAATTGGATATGCAATTGGGATTGAGGTTGAGAAAGGGGTCATGAGAGAAGTCGTTGGTGTTGGTGGCAGTAAATCTTTTTATTATCTGAATAAAGTTTAGGTTGAAGTTGGCGGTCACACCTTTAAGATGGAGGTGGGGTTTATGCATGGGGTGGCAGGAGCGGCTCTTCCGTATGGTCTGGTTGGCCAGCGAGGATTTTTTGAAAATTTCATTGTGAAGTTCGATTTGCAAAAAGAAGAGGTTGAGCTTAAAATACGCTCATGAGCGAAGCTAAATCAGAGAAGTCATATTTGCCAGAGCTTCATCCCAATCCAGACTACGACATAACCAGCTTAGAAGAAGAAATTCGCGAACAGCGTTTCTTGGAACTTCAGACATCGAGAGAAAGATCAATCAACGCTGATGAACCATACCGCAGTATATTTAGATCTGTCGCCCAAGGAGCAAAAAAAGATCTCGAGGGGCCCATTCGTTGGGCGGAGTTAACGAATTTAACTGAATATCTTCCCTTCGGTAACAAAAGAAATCACCCCACGGATTCAGTGTGGAATGTTTGGTACGATCGGCTGTGGGAGGATATGGATAGATATTTACGCAGCATAGATTTATACGATGAAACAAAAAGTCTTCATGATAGGGAATTGGTTCTATTAACCAAGACCGGACCAAGGAGAAATTTTGATAATCTTACCAAGGCAGAACTCGAAGAGCTCCAAAAAATACAAAACAGAATGACAGAAATTCTGACGCTTGTTTTTATAGAACTACGAAGAAAAGGCTATTCTTATTCAGACTTACGAAGAACCGGACCCGATCTCTCGGGAGATAATGATTAGTGAAAATAGAAGGTTTAACCTTCTAACCGACGAGGTTCAACCTCGTCGGTTGATGTCTCACCTCGAATGCAGAATGTAAATGCTTTAGACACCGAGTGTCGGACTCCCAGACACTCGGTGTCGGGTGCAGACGGCGAGGCCTTCTAAATAGTCTCCACCATCAGCATATTGGTCGGGGTGTTTTTGGTATTAAATGGTGTGCCAGCAGTTATCACCACCTTGTCGCCCTTTTTAATCATTTCTTGCTTAAGACAGTATTCTCGAATAATTATTACCGCATCTTTCAGTGTGTCGTATCGCTCTACGATAAATGGTACGCAACCGAAGTTAAGAGCTAGCTTGTGAGCCGTTCTGTCATTTGGTGTCATAGCGATAATGTTCTGGCGCGGGCGAAAGCGTGCAATCATCCTAGCTGTAGAGCCGGACTCGGTCAGGGCAAAGATCACCTTGGCCCCGACCTCATCAGCCGCCCGCACAACAGCTCCGGCCACAGCCTCGGCGGTGTCGGCCTTGCCTCGCTTGCCTAGGGGTGTACGTTCCGGATAATCTGCCTCAATCTGGCGCGCGACCCTCGCCATCACTTCTACGGCTTCGATGGGATATTTACCAAGGGTGGTTTCTTCAGAAAGCATCACTGCATCGGTGCCGTCTAGTATGGCATTGGCGATATCTGACACTTCCGCACGGGTCGGGACGGGTGAGTTAATCATCGATTCGAGCATCTGGGTTGCCGTGATGACTGGTTTGCCGACGTCGTTGCACTTTTTAATGATCATCTTCTGTATCATGGGCACAGTCTCCGCCGGAATCTCGATGGCCAAGTCTCCGCGCGCGACCATTACTCCGTCGGTAAGCGACAAGATTTCATCAAAATTCTCAACAGCCTCGGGCGTTTCTATTTTGACTATTATTGCCGCATCGCTACCGCCGGCCTTGAGTAGTTCACGCAGTTCAATCACATCACTCGCCCTGCGAACGAATGATAGAGCAACATAATTCACTTGATGTTTGATACCAAATGCCATGTCACTTTTGTCTTTATCAGTTAGGGCGCCGATAGACAGATATGCGCCCGGCAGATTAACCCCGCGTCTACCCTTGGTGTCGCCACCAATAATAATCTTGCAATGTACATCGGTGCCGACAATCTTTGTTACCTCCAGCTTTTTCTTGCCGTCATCAAGCAATACCGGACTGCCCACTTTGAGCTCCGTGGCTAAGTTTTTATAATTTATGTACGCTCTATTTTTGTCGCCGATAATCTTTTCTTGGGTAAGTATAAACTCCTCGCTGGGGATGAGCTCAACACGCTCGGTCGCAAACTCACCGATGCGTATTTTCGGCCCCGACAGATCTTGCATAATTGCAATGTGCCGGCCTGTTTTCTCCGTCGTTTTTTTGAGATTCTCCACCCTGTCACCGTGTTCTGCAAAGTCGCCATGGGAGAAATTGAGTCGCATCATATCCATACCGGCATTTACTAGTTTGGTGAGCATCTCTTCGCTTTCGGTGGCGGGGCCGATTGTGGCCACTATCTTGGTTTTTTTCATGTCACTCATTTGATTTAGGAAAAATTAAATCTTATAAACAGTCTTTCATATTACACCAACTTCCGACACAAGTCTATACGAAACAGTCATTTTAGTGTATAATAGATTAGCTCTAGAGCGGTTAATCTGTGGCAAAAAATACGATGATGTATCAGGATCAGAATAGGCCTATCGGACAGGCAAATATTGACCTTAATGAGTCGGTCACAGCCCGTAAGGGATATTTTGGCATGGAGGATGTGTCTAGCGAAACATTTCCATTATCGCCCCTATTCTACAGCGCTCAGCTGATGCGTATGGCCGTCATTATCGGCGTTGTGTGTTTTTTTTTAATCTTTATACCGCTTATTATGCTAGAAAAATACATAGGCGGTTGGCGGTTAATCGTGTCGACTGTCATACTAATTTACTCAACCCTGCTTTTGCTTTATGCTGGCTATCTCAGGGTGTGGATTACTAAATTTAAGTTCAAGTTTTTTACGGACTACATTGATATTATAGAGGGGGTTGTACGACGTATAAATAAGGCAGTCCCATTTGATGGCATTAGGCGGACATATGTGGCGCAAGGGATATTTGAAAGAATGGGTCATTTAGCCCATGTTGTTATCAAGACATTTTCATCCGGATCCGCCCTTAACGGCTACCAAGCACCGACCGTAATTATAAACGGACTCTCGGTCGAGCAGGCTTACCATCTGGTCGCGATAATAAACTCATGTATAGCTCAAGATTCCGTAATCGATAGTAGGGAGTGATTAGCATCTAATTAATTTTCTTGTAAATATGAGTGATAAAAATACAAAACAAAAGAAAGCCAAAGGACCAGGTAGTGGTCCAATGGAGCAGTTTAGTGGCCAGATTCTGGGAGCTATTATTGTGCTCATGATACTTACAAGCGTCTACTCGTTTCTTTCGTCTGATAGACTGGAGCAGACTGAGCTACCGATATCGGCGATCGCCAAGAAGATTTCTGATGGTGATATTAACAAGATAGCCGTAGAGGGTGACCGACTTAATGTAACATTTGTGGATGGCACTACTGCTTATGCTAAAAAAGAACCCGGTAGTACCGTTTACGAAACGATAAGCTCTTATGGTGTCGAGCCCGACAGGTTGGCCTCACTGGAGGTATCCGTTCAAGGGCCCTCTGGTTGGGATTACTTTTTTAACCTCGTTTTGCCTTATATTCCACTTCTGGCTCTAATCTTTCTTTTCATCTGGTTTCTGTCAAGACAGGTAAAGGTTTCGTCAATGCAAGCTTTCTCATTCGGTCAGTCCAAGGCACGGATGATCGACCCAAACGATGATAAACAGAAGGTTAGATTTAAAGATGTTGCCGGCGCCAAGGAAGCCAAGGAAGAACTGGCGGAAATTGTAGATTTCCTAAAGAACCCAAAGAAGTTCTTGGACATAGGGGCACGAATTCCCAAGGGTGTGGTGCTGATGGGTCCGCCGGGATCAGGAAAAACTTTGCTCGCCCGCGCTGTTGCCGGAGAGGCAGGCGTACCCTTCTTGTATCTATCGGGTTCCGAGTTTGTTGAGATGTTTGTCGGTGTCGGCGCATCGCGCGTGCGTGACCTTTTTAATATGGCCAAGAAGGCCGCTCCGGCGATCATATTTATTGACGAGATTGATGCTGTCGGGAGACACCGCGGGGGTGGGGTCGGCGGTGGTAATGATGAGCGCGAACAGACGCTTAACCAGATACTTGTAGAGATGGATGGCTTTGAGCCCAATGACAAGGTGATAGTGATGGCGGCAACCAACAGGCCTGATGTGCTTGATGTAGCATTACTCAGACCCGGACGTTTTGATAGGCGAGTAACAATAGACTTGCCGGACGTAAATGATCGTGAAGCTATACTAAAAATCCATGGAGAAAAAGTACCCTATGCGGAGGATGTAAATTTAAGGACAATAGCTGAACGTACGCCTGGCTTTTCTGGCGCCGATTTGGCCAATTTAATGAACGAGGCGTCTATATTAGCTGCTAGAGAAAATCGTACGGCCGTCTCACAGTTTGACCTAATCCGTTCTGTAGAAAAGGTTATGCTCGGGCCAGAGCGCAAGAGCCACATACTAGGACCAAAGGAGAAAGAGGTTACAGCATATCACGAGATGGGGCACGCCCTACTCGCCTCGATTCTAGAGCATGCCGACCTGGTTCACAAAGTGTCGATAATATCACGCGGTCGTGCGGCCGGCTATACTCTCAAACTGCCACTTGAAGAGAAACGAATGCATACTAAGAAGCAGTTTTTGGACGATATTGTTGTATCTCTTGGTGGCTACACTGCCGAACAGATGATTTTTAATGACGTAACAACTGGGGCTTCCAACGATATTGCTGTCGCCTCGGCACTGGCGCGCGATATGGTTACCCGCTATGGTATGTCTGACAAGGTCGGACCCGTTGACGTGGCTTTGGGTGAGCAGACTCTTGTCACAGGTGGTCGATTGACGGGTGGCTCCATATCAGAGGCCACGGCTGCGGTTATAGATGCCGAAGTATCAAGGATTATGAATGAAGCAGGTATTCGCGCTAAACAGATGCTTGCGGACAATAATAATGCCCTTCACATGATGTCCAAAGAACTAACAAAGGTGGAGACGATTGAACGAAAGGAGTTTGAGGATCTACTTATATTAAACGGTATCAAGCCCAAGAAACTTGATGAAGGTTTAAAAATTACAGAGCCGGTTGTTATCACTCCGGAGACATAATTTAGTATCACATCAGACCGATGAGAATTGGCTACATCTATTTTTTGCTTATAACTCTTGGGTTGTCAGTAAGCTACTTTTTGTCTCTTGATTTGGGGGCCGCCGGCGGGTATGGTAATTTAGCCGGAATATTTTTCGCCGAGAGAGTATCTGAAGATCAGATAAAGACAGAGTACCGCGATGGCAGGCTCAAGGTGTTACTAGTTCCTGGCCACGAGCAGTTTACTGGCGGAACAGAGTATAACGGAATCGCCGAGCGGGATGTTGTCTTACTTATTGGCAAGTATCTACACGCAGAGCTGACAGCCGATCCAAATGTTAGAGTTATGCTACTGCGTAGTGGTGGCGGGGACTTTTCAACATGGTTCAGGCAGTATATGGCGGCAAATAGCATAGATGTCCGACTGTTCCGAGCGCGGACCGCCATCGAAGCGGAGCGCGGAGTACAGGCCGGACTCTTTACTCGCGAGAGCAATGTAGATCACAATGAGGCACCGACGTCTACCGCACTTGTATTATACGGTGTTAACAAACTGGCCAACGAACAGGAGATTAATCTCGTTATTCATATTCATATTAACGACTATCCAAGGCCCAACGTCGACGCACCGGGTAAGTACAGAGGTTGGGCTATATATGTACCAGAGAATCAATTGCCAAATGCTAGAATAAGCTACGCGGTCGCCGATAGTATTGCCTATGAGCTGACCAAGGTGGCCGACCCGAGTAACTACGGAAAGGAGCAACCG
>Ga0066639_10003306_pt1 | contig 13998 bp, 10 predicted proteins | sample CryGeyCG2114_010_2_FD_59504 | JGI IMG/M metagenome (GOLD analysis project Ga0066639, IMG submission 59504) | Groundwater microbial communities from aquifer - Crystal Geyser CG10_big_fil_rev_8/21/14_0.10 | ecosystem: Environmental > Aquatic > Deep subsurface > Groundwater | place: USA: Utah...
GACGTATGGAGAATTTGATTTTAATTGGTTGATTAGAAATTTAACTGCAAAAATTGATAAAGACTGCTGTTATTTGGCATTGGAACATCGCGCGCTTTATTCTTTTGAAGATTTTTTAATTTCAAGATTGCATATGTTTTTGATGGTTTATTTTCATCATAAGAGTGTGATTTATGATGAAATGTTAAAAAAATATTTAGAAGATTCGGAGTGTCCTTATAAACTTTCTTCTGATGTTGAAAAATATTGTGACTATACAGATGCACATTTAATTATGCATTTAAGCGAATCTAAAAACCAATGGGCAAAACGTATTTTTAATAAAAACCCATACAAAGTTTTATTGGAGTTGCACACTGGCATTCCTGCTACAAAAACCGCAGATATGGAGCAAGGCCGTTTATTACAAAAAACAAAAAAAGAGCTCACTCAAGAAGGCGTTGATTTTATCGAATCTACTTCTATTGGTGAGTTTTCGAAGTACGCCCATAAGAAAAAAGATCCTCTTTTTGTGAGATACGATAATCACTACAGTGCCCCTAGTTTTATACCCATTGAGAAGTGTACTGATTTATTTACGCGCTATTATCTTAAAAGATCGATTACTCGATTGTATGTTTCACCGGATGCATATTTAAAGACGCGCTTTAAGGGTAGGGTTGAGCCATTTAAATACGAAGAGTCTGAAATATAAGCGGCCCATGATTTTTTATTTTTTCTCCCTATGTCACGAGAGACACATTCTTGCTTAAGTTTTTGTAATTCTAATTAAATCTTTGATAAAAAATAGAGCTTGCCAAAATTAATAGACTTAAATAGTATGGTTTTATCGGAGGAACGTATGACGATAAAAATAAAACGCATACCTTATTTAGGCCAAGAGCTTTTTGTTAGAGCGGGTCCTAAGTAACGATAGCGTGAGTAAACCGCTAAGACGTCAGTGGCACTCACGGACTGCCGGCTCTCTTGTTAGCTACAAAAGACCGCGACAGCAAAAATTCAAAGTAAAAATTAAATATAAAAAATACAAAATATAAATTTAAGTTATTAAATTTAAAAATAATCTTATTTGATTATAAAAGTATAATAAAGACCAGCACTTATACGCGTAAGTGTTGGTCTTTTTATTTTTAGCCTACAGCCCTTGATATGAGGTTAAAAAACCTTAGATTTCTTAGCTCTAAACCTTCAAAGGTCTTAAAAATAGATACTTGCCTTTTTGAGTCGCCTTGCTAGAGTGTTTGCTTGAGTTGTTCTCAAATTTAACGAACACGAGGATCAAACAGCAAGATGCAAGTAAAGCGATTAGAAGTTGAGGGGTTTAAGTCTTTTAAAGATAAGACGGTCATTCATTTTGATGATGGAATCACAGGAATCGTTGGTCCTAATGGCTGTGGAAAATCTAATATAGTAGATGCATTTTTTTGGGTCATGGGTGAGCAGTCTTATAAGCACATGCGTGGCTCGGGCAGTGAAGATTTAATTTTTAATGGGAGTTCGAAATATACCCCGCTTGGTTTTGCTGAAGCGACTTTAGTTTTAGAAACACAAACAGTCGATACTGAAAAAGCACCATCAGGTGCTTCGTCAGAAGAAGTTCCGCTTCCAATGAAAAAAAAGGAAGTTTCAATTACACGAAGAGTGTATCGCACTGGAGAGGGCGAGTACTTTTTAAATGGAATTTCGTGTCGGCTAAAAGACATCCATGAATTTTTTATGGATACAGGAATTGGAGCAAAAGGCTACTCCGTTATTGAGCAAGGCCAAATTGATAAAGTCGTTAACGCTAAACCCGATGATCGAAGATTATTAATCGAAGAAGCAGCTGGTATTGCAAAATATAAAGCAAGAAAAAAAGAATCGCTTAGAAAAATGGAAGCTGCTGAGTCTAACCTATCTAGACTCAATGATGTCATACAAGAAATTGAAAGAAGCTTAAACTCTTTAGAGCGACAAGCTCAAAAAGCGCAAAAGTATAAAGAGTACAAAAATGAATTGTTTCAAAAAGAAATTCAATGGGGCCGCCGTAAAGCTAAAGTTATACAGGATAATTTAAAAAAATCAGCATCCCTTCAGCAGGCGTATGAACAAGATGTCGCTGGGTATCGAGCTGAACTGCAAACAATCGAAAATAATATTGAAATTAATCGCATCGAGCAGTTGAGCTTATCTACATCTTTTGACGAGTTACAAACGCATTATCAAAATCACTCAACAACATTAGCAGCTGAAAAAAGCGCATTAGAGCTTTCAAGGCAACGACAGGAAGATTTACGTTCGCAATTAAACGCACTTGAGCAAGAGTTGATACAGCTTCAAGAACTGATTGAACAAGAAAATCAAAAACTGATCGAATTAAAAAAACAATCAGAAGTTGATCAACAAATTTATTCTTCACTTAAGGAAGAAGTGCGGCAATTAGATGAAGAACTCGTAACCGTTCGAACTGAGTGTTACACAAGCCGAGAAAATTACGAATCTAGAAAAAATACTTTATACAAGGACATTTCGGGAGCTTCAGAATTGCAATCAAAACTTGCGGGATTGCTAGCTAGACTTGAATCATCCGAAGCGCTAATTTCAAAAGCAGCAGCATCAAAAGAAAATCTTCAAAAAAAATCAGAAGAAAATCAAAAACTGTACCATCAAGGTTTGGACTTAGTTTCTTCTGATGAACAAAAACTTAAAGAACTTTTAGCCGAATCTGAGCTACAAAAAAATCTTCTTAAAGAAAAAGAAAATACTTTTAATCAAAAGACCATTGAAAAAAATGAAAAATATAAACAACTCACACAAGTGGGTTCGAAGTTAGAAAGTCTTCGAGAGTTAGAAAAAGCAAATGAAGGCCTTTCTGAAGGCAGTAAAAAAGTTTTAGAATGGGCAAGTGCCAATCAACTTGAAGGCGTTTTCACTAGCCTTGCAAATCAACTTAAAGTCACTGAAGGTTATGATGTGGTTGTTGAGGCTTGGTTTGACCAGGTTTTGCATTCACTTCTAGTAAAAGAGCCTGAAAGTGCATTAAATGCGATTGAAATATTAAAAGAAAAAAAAGCAGGAAGAACACACTTTTTATGTACAACACAAGCATCTCAACTTAAGCAAAATTATAATATTGAGGAAGCTCTTAGCCCCTTTAATTTGAAAATTTTAGGAACTTTAGATCAGTTTGTAGAAGTTAAAGGCGAGCAAAATAATTTTTCAGTTTTTGTTAAAAACTTTTGTCAAAACGTCGTTGTAGTCGAATCACTTGCTCGGGTTATAGGAAATATTTTTCCATTTGCAGTTGTAGCGTTAGATGGATCAGTTTTATCGGAAAACGGAGTTCTCATTGGTGGGTCGTTAGAGCAAGAAGTTTCTGCAAATCTATTGGCAAGAAAAAGAGAAATACAAAATTTAGAATCAGAAAATGATAAAGTTTCAAATGAGTTTGAAGCATTAGATGCGTACTGTTTAGAATTGCAAAATGAAATTCAAGCTTTGAAAGCAAATAATGGGCAACTTGCAATTCAAATTAGTGAATTGCAAATTCAATTTGCATCGAATAAAAAAGAAATCGAATCAATTCTAAAAGGTTTTCAGGAAGCACAATCACAGTTAACTCAAATAGATGAAGAGTTAATGCGGGAAAAAAATATTCAAGAAAATTTAAAAAAACAACAAGTTGATTTAGATTCGCAGCTGCAACTTTTAGTTGAAAGACGAGCTCAGACAGAGAGCGAGCTTTCAATTCTTGAGGAAGCCTTGAAAATCTCAGAAAAAGAATTACAAGAAAAAGAAAAAAAATGTCAGTTAAAAAAAATTGAAGAGACTACACTTCGTGAACGAATTTCTTCTTCTGCGCGAGAAGTACAAAGTCAGCAAAAATATATTTCAGATCGTCAAACTAGAGTTGTTGAAATTCAAAAAACACTAGAACGAGTTCACTCCGAGAAAAAAAATCACTCTGGGGTAGATGCTACAATTGCAGAGCGTATTGAATCAACCGTAAAGCTTCTTAATGAAACGCAAGAGAAGATTTCAGTCGTTAAAGATAAATTAGAGCAAGCTTCTCAAACACTTAATGATGGTCTTGAGCGTTCTAAGCGTCTTCATCAATTAGTGGATGAAAAAACAGGTCTTACAAATGAAAAGTTAGTAGAAATAGAAAAACTTAACTCAGAGTTTGCTCATTTGAAGGCAAATTTAGAAGAAAAGTATGGTCCAAACTGTTTTGATGAACCTGTGGCTTCGCCGATTCAAGAAGAAATGGAAGATCCAATTGTCACTCTTGAGATGACTGAAGAGGAGACTTTAAAGTTATCAGAGGAGTTAGAGCAGTTGAGAGAGCGTATTCGAAGGTTGGGTGAAGTAAACACCATGGCTATTGAAGAATATGAAGAGCTTAAAAAACGTTTTGATCACTTAGACGGTGAAAAATTAGATCTATTACAATCGATCGAAAATTTAAAAGAAGCCATTGAGCACATCAATGTAACTTCTAAAGATCGATTCCAAAAAGCATTTGATGCTATTTCAGATCGATTTGAAAAATTATTTCCAATTATTTTTGGTGGTGGTCGAGCAGAACTTTCTTTGGTCTACCCAGAGGGATCTACAGATGTGCTTGATGCGGGCGTGGATATTTTGGCGCAACCTCCTGGCAAAAAAGTTTCTAATATTAGTTTACTCTCTGGTGGTGAAAAGGCATTAACGGCTATTTCTTTGATTTTTGCAATTTTTATGGTCAAGCCCTCACCATTTTGTTTATTGGACGAGGTGGATGCTCCACTAGATGACTCAAACATTGGAAAGTTTAATGCATTATTAAAAGAAATGTCTGCTAAAACGCAATTTATTGTTATTACTCATAACAAAAAGACTATGGAATTGAATGATGTTCTTTACGGAGTTACAATGGAAGAACCAGGCGTTTCCAAAATGGTTTCGATCAACCTTAGTTAAAGCCATATAGTTTTTGAACAAGTGATGAAAAAAATTAAAACAAAACATTATTATTTTCTATTTTTACTTTTATTTACATTGCAAGCGTATGGAAAAGAAAAAGCCGCATCCTTTCCTCCAGAGTTACTTGAAATTCAAAAGAGATATGAAACTTCAAAAGGCTTATTGACCGAATTTGAACAAACTGCTTTTTCGGCTCTCATGAAAACTGAAAAAAAAAGTTCAGGTGTAATTTCTATATTAATGCCCAATCAAGTAAGGTGGGAGGTTCAAGCTCCTAATCCTAGTATTTTTATAAGCGATGGAAAAAAATTTTTATATTATACTCCTCCTTTTGCGCCTGGAGGCAATGGGCAGCTTTTAGTTAAAAAAGCGTCAGACCACCAATCAAAGCTTATGACCGCGCTACTCACAGGATCTTTTAAAAATTCTAGCGATTGGAGTGTAAAAAAAGTAAAGGATCAAGAGTTTGAAGTTTTGCCCAAAGAGGGTGCAGCCGGTGATATACAAAAAGCATTTTTGGTCATCAATAAATCAGAAAAACGGATTGATTCTATACGTTTAACGCACCGAAATGGAAATCGGACGGAAATTCGATTTAAAAAATTTGCTTTTGGTAAAGACAAAGTCAATTTATCGATGTTTAAGTTCAAAGCACCCCCACATACCGATATTGTTGAAGAAAAAACTCTTCGTTAATCTTTGATTGAGGTACAATCATAGATGCGTCATGCTTAAATATTATTTATCAAACACACTACGAGCTATTGCACTTTTTTATATTAGCTTTCCAATTACTTATCCCATTTTAATAGGGTTTTGGTTTCATATCCCAGCTTCAAAGTTATTGACCTTGTCGTTGTCTCCTATTTACTGGTTTGTTGTTATTTTAGCGGTTGTTTCTGGGTTTGGGATGTTAAATGCAAAACGATGGTCGTGGTATGTGTTTTTTGTTTCGAGCTGTTTAATTATTTATGAAAATGCATATATTGCTTCTACGCATGGTGGTAATCAGTACTCTCTATTTGCATTTTTAATTACACTTTTATTTACAGCATGGTTTGTATTTCGTGTTGGAAAAGAACTGCAAGTTCCCTACATGTATCCAAAAATTAAATGGTGGGAAAGTGATCCAAATAAAAAACTATCTTTACCAGTAAGAGTAATTAGAAATCATCAAGAATCAGAAGGTGAAATACTAGACCTTGGGATAAGTGGTTGTTTTATAAAATCTGTAGCGGATTACGATTTGGATGAAGCAGTTTCAATTAGATTTGTTTTGTTTGGCTATGACATTTTTTGTGAAGGAAATATTGTGTGGAAAGCCATGAGTGCAGTGACTCATCCTAAAGGTGTGGGTATGCGCTTTAAGGGATTAGATAAACACACTAAAAGGAAGTTAAAAATTTGTTGTAAAAGATTGTCTGGATTGGATGTTTACAAAAATATTTCAAGCCCAATTGTTGATAATAAAACCAATAAACTATTAGGTACAACAAGTACAAATGGATCGTAAAATAGTTCAAAATTTTAATTTAGCTCTACAGGAATGTGAAAAAGCCCTAAAGCTTAGAGAGGTTCCAGTAGGAGCAGTGATAATTAATAAAGACGGAAAGTGCCTTGCACGTGCGCATAATATAAAAGAATCTACATTTGATCCTTGTGGACATGCAGAAATCATAGCGATTAGAAAAGCGACCAAAAAAATTAAAAACTGGAGATTAACGGACTGTGAATTGTTTATTACGCTAGAACCTTGTGTCATGTGTCTTGCAGCATGCATTCATTCAAGGATAAAAAAAGTTTATTATGGAGCGCAAGATAAAAAAGCAGGAAGTGTTTCATTGAATTTCAAGTTAGAATCTGACAAACGTTTAAATCATCAATTAGAGTTGATTTATGAACCCATTGAAAAATGTAGTAAAATATTAAGTCATTTTTTTAAACAAAAAAGAAAAGAAAATAGGGAACGAAAACTTTGACGAAATTAACTAAAGATGAGCTCTTATTTCGAGAATATATAAAGGATAAACGATTTTTAATTGTTGATTCTAATAAAACGGATCGTTCAGCGATTAGTCGAGTTTTAAGTGAGCTTGGATCAAGTCAGTCTAATGTAAAAATCACTGGAAACTTTAAAGATGCAGAAAATTTATTGCTAGAATTTAATCCAAACATTATCATTACAGAATATTTATTAGATAATCAGTGTGGATTAGAGCTTGTCTTTAAGCAAAGAGAGTTGATTAATTCAACACGGGATTATCTCTTTGTTGTGGTAACTCGAGATGCAACTGAAAACAGTATTGCTGAAGCGGCTGAAGAAGACGTTGATGCATTTATTCTTAAGCCCTTAACTGTTAATAAAATTCGAAAATATTTAATTGATTCTGTGAAGTTAAAAGTTATTCCGGATGAGTATAAAACTAAAATTGAAAGTGCAAAAAAATTTAAAAGTGAGGGAGATTACGAAAACGCAATTGAAGAGCTTAAGGCAGCACTAACATTGTCTTCAAAGCCTACCTTGGCACATTATTATCTTGGACTTATTTATTTAGAAACTCGAAGCTATGAAGATGCTCATGAACATTTCAAGGCCGGATTAAAGATTAATCCCAGTCATTATCGCTGTATGAATGGGCTATGTGAGTACTATTCGCAGACTGATCAGTCAAAAATAGCTTATGATTTTGCAAAACAGATTTCATTAATTTATCCCGTCAGTCCCTTAAGGTTAGAGTCGTTTATTCATCTTGCCATTGAAACCAAACAATTTACCGATATCGAAGGGTTTTATGAATCTTATACAAAATTAAAATTTAAATCTCAGACTCTTCAGCGAACAATGTCTTCTGCTCTTATTGTTGTAGGTAAGGCTCACTTGAGAAATGACCTTAGAGATCAAGCCTCGGAGCATTTTAAAAAAGCAGTTTCAGCATCTGACAAGGATGGAGAGGTTTTATTTTCTATTGTGCACGAATTAACGCGATTTAAATTGACTGATGAAGCAAACTTTTTTTTAAAAATGTTTCCCTATGGGAAGCGATCAACAATAGAGTATGTCTGTTCTGAGTTTGTAATTTTTGAAAGTCAAAATTCGTCTGCTGACGTACTCGAAAGAGGTAGAAAATTAATTTTAAAAGACATGGTTGATCCATTAATATATAGAATTCTTATTGGTCATGCAAAAAAAGAAGGACACGCACGTTTTGCGGAAAATCTTGTTGAAGAAGCATCAAAAAAATTTCCTTCACGAAAAAAAGAATTTAATGATTTTCTTGCATCAAAAACAAAGTAAAGCTAAGCGGATGCTAAATTTTTATTATTTCTAATAAACCAAATAATACCGATTCCTGGAAGTGCAACCAGTGAGCAAATTAAATAAAACATTCCCCAGTCAACCCATTCTACAAGATAACCCGTTGTTGCTGCCGCCACTGTCCCTGGAATAGCCATAAGACTTGTCATAAGAGCATACTGAGTTGCTGTAAATTTACGATTGGTTTGAAGGGCCATGAAAGCTGCGTATGCTGTTTGGCCAAGCCCTGTTGAAAGGAGTTCAAAAACAACGATTGCAGATAGGAGAGTAAGATTTTTCTCTGGAGAATAAGCAATAAAAGCAAAGCAAAAAGTAGAAATCATTTGCAACACTCCAAAAATAACTAGTGATCGAATGATCCCTAGTTTAATCATAATCATACCGCCTAAGAACATTCCTCCAAAAAGAGCGGTCATACCAAGGCCTTTAACGATGACGAAGTATTCAGTTTTTGTGTATCCGTGCTTTAAGATGTAAGTCACGTTCATGGCAGAGGCCATATTATCACCCAATTTATAGAGTAAAATGAAACCTAAAACCCAAAGAGCTCCCTTTCGTGTAAAGAAATCTGAAAATGGGTCAATGACGGCTTCTTTAAAATTTCTTGGTTGAGAGGAGGTTGTTGGTTCGGGTGCCATCAGGGTTGCAATAATTCCAACTCCCATCATAGATGCAATTACTGTAAACATAACTGTGTAACCAAGTTTATCTGCAATAATAAAACCTAATCCAACGCTTAACAAATTTGCTCCTCGATAAGCATTTACCCAAATTCCAGTTCCAAGTCCTAGTTCATTATCATCCAAATAATCTCGTCGATAAGCATCTAGCACGATGTCTTGAGTGGCGCTAAAAAATGCAATACTTACTGCAAATACAGTGAGCATTGTCATATGATTATTGGGATTTGCAAACCCCAGTGCGGCTATTAATAACAATAAACAAACTTGCGTAACAATCATCCAACTTCGTCTACGCCCTAAAAAAGAGATCAGTGAAAATCGATCAACAAATGGAGACCATATAAACTTATAAGTATATGGAAGGCCAACGGCAGAAAAGAGTCCAATCGTTGCAAGATCAACATTTGAATCTGTTAGCCACGCTTTAATAATATCTTTTGTAACTAAATAGGGAAGTCCTGAGGAGAACCCTAAAAACAACATGACTAACATTTTACGGCTAAACAAAACGGAGGTCATTTTTGACATACAAAAATTGTAACAACTCGATAATTAAAAATAAAGTTAATTGTTAAGTCGTTTCTGTATTAAGCAATAAATACCGAAGAATTAAGCGAGATGAATTTTCTTAAGTATGAAGAATATGAAATTTTTAAAATCGCACCTTTAAAGGTAAGGTTGGCATCATTTGTAATTGATTGCTTTATTTTTATCTCTATGCTCTCAGTAGGTTTGTTCAGTGTTGGATTGCTTGGTACTCTAATTTATAATTTACATGATCAAGACCCCCTCTATATAGAGCACGAGTTGAGTCATGCCCTTTTTTTTACAGGACTAGCTTGGGGTTTTTGCTCGAGTGTTTTAGTGTTTGTGATAAGTCCATTTTTAAATAATCAAACTCCTGGACAGTGGTGCCTAGGATTAAGACTTGTTTCATGCCAAGACAATAATTTAAAAATGAGTTTTTCTAAAGCTTTTAGCCGATTTTTTTGTTCATTGGCGTTTGGTTGGATTCCAACATATTTGCTTCCTAGAGGATTTTTTATTCAGGATTTGGTTTTAAAATTACAGCTCGTTCAAGGTCAAGGAAAAGACGTGTCGCGAATTTATCTCCTTCCAGAGCCTGGCGATAATGAGAGTGAGAGTTATATTGAACAAAATATCGCATAACTCTTTGATTTAAATATCAAATAATAAACTACACTTATTTAAAAAATAGATTTATCCTATAGGAAGTCGTCAAAGGGTTGACGTAGTAGGGGAGTAATCATCAAATTGTTAATTTTTTAGGCAATCCAAGCCGATTCGCTAGTGAGGTGTACTATGCTAGAGATAGGTCAAGGACAGCTTGCTATTGCAGTGGGGTATTTATTTACCTTTTTAGCGACGTTTATTGTCGCTAAAAAATTAATGCAAGAAGAAGAAGCACGAGCAGCCCAAGAAAATCTAGAAGACCAACGAGACAGAGGCAAGGCAAGCAATCCATTAGTCCAACTCACTCGTCCGCTCTTCACCGGATATGTTGTACCAATGATCCGTGGAAAAAAATTCTGGGATAAAAAAAGACAAAAATATAAAAACACATTAATTACAGCCGGACTTCAAAACGAATTAAGTGTGGATGAGTTTTTGTCATTCAAATTATTTTTGATTGTTTTTTTTCCAATAGTGGGTGGTGTTCTTAAATCCATGGATGTTTTAGATTCTTCTTTAACTTTAATTTTAGCTACAGGAATTGCAGGATGGTTTTATCCTGATTTTTGGATTAAGTCCCGAATCGCATCAAGGCATAAACAAATGCTTAGATCGTTACCCTTTATTGTCGACTTATTAGCGCTGTCAACGGAAGCTGGGCTCGACTTTATTGGAGCAATGAATAGAGTTGTAGCAAAAGCAACACCTAGTCCTCTTGTTGAAGAGTTTGAGCAACTTTTAAAAGAAATAAAAATCGGCTCTTCACGAGCAGAGGCAATGAGGCAAATGGCTGCAAGAATTAATATGCCAGAGATTAATTCATTTATAGCAATTTTGATATCTGCAGATCAAATGGGTGCATCGATAGGAAAAATTTTAAGGCAACAATCTGATCAAGTTCGTACGCAGCGTTTTGTGATGGCAGAAAAAGCAGGAGCGCTTGCGACTCAAAAGCTACTTATTCCACTTATTATTTTTATTTTGCCAGCAGTAATGCTCATGGTTTTCGGGCCGTTTGTTTTAAGTTTTATGCAAGGGGGCTCAGGCTTCTAATGAGAAAAGAAAAAATGAATATTTTTAAACTTAAAAAAAATAATCCAGAACAAGTCATTGTTCAAAAATGTTATTTAGCGACTCACCCGATAGATAAATTTTTTGGATTGATGGGGGAAGACACACTTTTTTCCGAAGAAGGACTGCTCATCGAAAAATGTAATTCGATTCATATGTGGTTTATGAAGTGTGCTTTAGATATTTTATTTTTGAAAAAAATTGACCAAAAATCATGGCAGGTACTTTCAATTCATGAAAATGTTAAACCGTGGAAAATGCTTCCGCTTTCTCACCTCAAAGCAGACGATACACTTGAAGTTAATACGGGTTTTATTAATAAAAATGGCATTCAGCATGGAGATTTATTATGTACAGAATAAAAATCCTCTCTGGAGTGGATGCAGGTAAAGCAGTTGATGTGAGTGATGGAGTAGAAATCATAGTTGGTAGACAAAAGGGAAATACAATCACATTAGCATCAGATAGGGTGTCCAAAAAGCATTGTTCAATTTCAGTACATGCGGGTGAAATTCATATAAAAGATTTAGGTAGTTCAAATGGAACGTTTGTAAATGGCTCATTGGTTAAAAATAAAAAATTAAAAATTGGAGATAAGGTAACTGTAGGTGAATTCACTTTAGAGATAAAAAAATCAAATAAAACACATTCTTCAAATATTCTCCCAATGGCTAAGCCACTCAATTCTAGATCAACTGGAATGGCATTGCCTTTTGATTATCAGGGAAATGTTGCACTAAAGAATAATCCCGAAGAAGCCTTAAAAGAGCAATTATCTACTTTTGAAGAGCCTAAGACTTTATTAGAAAAAATTAAGTTTAAATTTGAAAACTATGTCATGCCTTTTTTTTATAATTTAAATCAAAAAAGTGATTGGAAATCTATTTCATTTACATTGTTTTTAGTGTTTATGGTTTTCAATTTAATGATGACTGTTTCTCCAATCATGAATCAAACTGAAAAAATGGTTATGCGAGAAGCATCTAGACGAGCTTTGTTAGTTGCAAAATTAATGGCAGAGAGAAATTCAGCCGCATTGTCATCGGGTACCGAATCCATGGTTGAAATAGGATCGATAGAACGAGCAGACGGCATTGAAAGTGCTTTAATTATTGATTTGGACAATAGAATTATTGCTCCTTCAACTCGTATTAATCAGTTTTTGATTTCAGGCGGCGAAGCAATTTTTGCAGCACAAGCATCTAAAAAATTTAAACAAGGACAAGAGCGTGGAGTTGTTAAACAAATTAGTGAAACGGTAATGGCTGCAATTGAACCGATTAAAAGTTTTGATTCGCGTATTGGAAAAAATATTGTTATTGCAATGGCCTTGGTTTCTGTGGATGCATCCCCTTCTATTCCAACGGGTGGAGCATTAGGATTAATTTTTTCTGAATCATTCATTATTAGTTTATTTATTGGGCTTTTGATTTTTTGGATTTTATATCGCTTAACTCTTAAGCCTCTTGAATTTTTAAGTGAAGATTTAGATAAAGCACTAAAAGGTGACTCTTATGATGTTAGTCAAAAATTTAAATTTGAAGACCTTGCTGGACTTTGGGACTTAGTGCGATCTGCTGTGCAAAGAATACCAAAAAATTCTTTAAATGGAGGATTAGATCCATTGGATTTAAATAAGTTAAATTTCGATGAAGTTGAAGATTTAGTTAAGGGTTTTGCGCCTGTTCTTGAGCTTCCAACTGCATTTGTAAATTCAAAAAATGAGCTAAGTTTTTTAAATGAAAAATTTGAAGATATTACAGGTATTAGAAATTTTGAAGCACAAGGAAAAGAGTTTTCCTCTCAAGCAAGAGATCAAGGATTTGGATCGTTGTTGCAAGATTTATTTCAACGCGTTCAGGTTGAACGTTCAATATCTGAACCCATAGATTTTTCTGGTGTTTCGTACACGATTCATGCTGTTGCATTGGGAAGTGTAGGGCAAATAAAGGGATGTATGTATTTGTTAAAGAAAGTGAGTGAGTAGACGCAATGAAAAGTGCTGCTCGATTTAAAACAACTCAAGTGAGTAAGCAAAGCGGTGAGCTTGCTCGTATAAAGATCATTCAAGGGGCAGATCAAGGGTATACGTTTGTTGTGATGGGGCAAAATGTGGTAATGGGACGTGGAGAAAATAGCGATGTCATGCTGCGGGACATGAAGTGCTCTAGAAGTCATGCTCAAATTTACTTTAGAAATGGCAGCTGGTTTATTAAAGATCTAGAAAGTATTAATGGCGTTCAAAAAAATGGAAAACTAGTTACTGAAGAGTCACTTTATTCTGGTGACATTGTTGTTGTTGGTGAAACTTCTTTTGAGTTTGTTTCAGCGCAAGAGGGCACAATGGTGTTAACGGCTCCTCCTCGAAGTGCTGAGGATGTACAAAAAAACATTTTAAACTTGAATATACAAGATAAAAAAATAGAAGCGATTTCAAGTTTTGGTGGTTTGAGCAATTATGTGCAACCCAAATCGACACAATCCGTATCTGGAATGGAATCTAATAAAAAGAAGCCATTGCTTTTGGCGATAGGTCTTGTTGTTATTATTTTTGTGGTTTTTTCTGAGGATAAACCTAAAAAAGCTCAAATCAATGCTGATCGAGAAAAAAAGGTAGAAGAATTAAGGGTTGCTAGAGACTTGGCTTCATATTTACCAAAATCAGATGGGCCGATGAATAAAACAGTAGAAATGTTTTATTTAACCGGATTTAGAGAGTTTCGCGAGGGCAATTATTTAAGAGCAAAAAATCAATTTGAAACGGTTCTTCAGATTGATCCAAATCACAAG
>Ga0066639_10003307_pt1 | contig 13997 bp, 17 predicted proteins | sample CryGeyCG2114_010_2_FD_59504 | JGI IMG/M metagenome (GOLD analysis project Ga0066639, IMG submission 59504) | Groundwater microbial communities from aquifer - Crystal Geyser CG10_big_fil_rev_8/21/14_0.10 | ecosystem: Environmental > Aquatic > Deep subsurface > Groundwater | place: USA: Utah...
AGAAAAAAAGAAAAAACAGGAGATAATTTAACAATGAATACTAAATTTAGAAGACACCAAAAAGTTAGACTTCTACACTCTCCGAATGCAGAATATATAGAATCTTATGCAGATAAAGAAATAGAGATAAAAGCAGGTATGGTTGGAAAGATAAATCTGCTTCTTCCAAACGGACAATATCATGTTGAGATTATCCAAGATGGTGAAACCATCGCCTATGTTATGGCCGACGAAGACCAGCTAGAGCTTGTAGACGATGAAGTTCCAGACAAACATGAAGAAAAGGCAGAAGACTGGGCAGAATAAAATTATTTCTTCTTGAGCTTCTTCAATAGCTTTCTTTTCCTTCGCATTTTTCTAATAATTCTTTGCATTTTGCCTCCATATCCTACAATGTATATCTAAATTTGGCTTATTAAACCTATCTTAATAAATTTTTAATTTCTTTAAGCAGTCTTTTAATATCTTTTTCAGTAGTATCCTTTCCAAGTGTAATCCTTATTCCAGAATCAATCTCTCCCTTATTTAACCCAATTGCTTTTAAAATATAATCTTCTTTGGTTTTTTTACTTTCACATGCACTTCCTGTTGAAACATAAATTCCTTTTAGGGACAAAGCAAGTACAATTCCTTCATTATCTCTTCCAGAAAAAGAAACATGTACATTGTTCCATATCCTTTTTTTCCTATCTCCGTTAATTTTTCCTCCAATCTCTTCCAATCCCAAAATCAAATTATTTCTTAATTTTTCTACCTTATTTCCATTAACTTTTTTTTGCATTTCCAAAGCCTTAGCAAAACCAACAATTCCTGGAACGTTTTCAGTTCCACTTCTCATTCCTCTTTCCTGTCCGCTTCCAACTATTATCGGCTCAAGTGTAATTCCTGTTCTCATGTATAAAAATCCAGTTCCTTTCGGTCCCCCTATTTTATGTGCAGAAGCAGACAACATATCAACACACATTTCTTGAATGTCTATTTTTAATTTACCAAAACTCTGAACTGCATCGGTATGAAATAAAGCCCCCCTCTTTCTGCATAATTTTCCAATCCTCCCAATGTCTTGAATTGTCCCGAATATGTTATTCACATGCATTACTGAAACAAGAAAAGTATTCGAATCAATCATTTTTTCTAAAAAATTGAAGTCTATAATTCCGAGATTATCGACGGGAATTTTGATAATCTCATAACCTCTCACTTCTAATTTAAATGCATTTTCCATAACAGAGGGGTGTTCAATGCTACTGACAAATATTTTTTTCTTTTTGCTTTTAAAACTCAAAGCAAGACTATTGCTCTCCGTCGCCCCAGAAGTAAAAATTATTTCTTCAGGCTTACAGTTAATGTCGCCAGCTATTTTTTTTCTTGCATCAGAAATTAGCTTAAATGCTTCTTCTCCTTTATTATGGATAGAACTAGGATTTCCGTAACTCTTTAGCATGACCTTTTCCATTTCTCTAACTGATTCTGGATAAACAGGAGTTGTTGCAGCATTATCCAAATACATTTCCTTCATGATTAGTCTATGTAAATTAAGCTTTTAAGATTTATCTTATTTCCCACATTCTGAAATTTTGCCAAGCTCATTAAATTGTTTTACACCATAATAAAATTTATCTGCAATTTTCCATGCAGGGACTCCTGCAAGAGTATCACAAGTTTTAGAGGTTCCCAAATCACAATTGACAACCCCGTTTAAATATCCAAAAGCTTCATCTCCAAAAAGCTCAATCTGTTTTTGACAGTCAGGGCAGTTATCGGATAAATAAAAAATCACTCCTTTTTCATCAAGGCATTTTGCAAGTTTTATATTCTCATTTTCTCCCAAAACATAACCGACTGTTTTGGAAAACCAATCAGTGAATAAATAGGTTCCTCCTAACAAAACAATCAAAACCACAAAACTAATTAGTGCCTTTGTCCTTCCCTGCATTAATCAAACAGGCGGATAAACCTTTTAATTCTTTCTCCGTTAGATTTATAAAATCCCTTCTATTATTACAGACATGATAACCTTCCTCTGGACATTAATCATAGCAATTTTCCTAGTCGTATTGATATTCATCTATTATTTCAACAAATTTATAGTTCTAGGAAACAGAATAGATAACTCCCTATCTCAGATAGACGTTCAACTTAGAAAGAGAGCCGATTTAGTTCCTAACCTATTAAACACGGTTAAAGGATACGCTAAATACGAAAAAGGAATAATGAAGGAAGTTACAGATGCAAGAAAAGCAATTATGGGTGGAAATACGATTGAAAAAAGAATGAAAGCCGGAGCAGAGTTACAGTCCGCATTAAAATCTGTTTTTGCAATAGCAGAGGGTTATCCTCAATTAAGAGCAAACGAAAACTTTCTGCATTTACAACAAGAATTGTCAGCAATAGAAGACAGGATTGCATACTCAAGACAGTTCTATAATGACTCTATTCTCAGTTATAACAATGCAACAAAACAATTCCCTGGAGTTTTCTTTGCTAGATTGTACGGAAAGAAAGCAAAGCACTTTTTGCAGATACCAACAGAATCAAGAGCAGTTCCTAAAGTAGAGTTCTAATTTAATAAAATTTCTAAGACTAGGGAAACCTAACCAAGATAAACATCAGAAGGTAGACTATCTCCCAGTTCTTGATAAACAGGTTTTATTTGATTTCTCAATATCGTATCTGTAGCTTCAACCATTCGATCAACAAAATCTCTATCAAATCTAGTTTCCGAAATGACTTTTGCTTTATTCTCATCCTGTTCAATTATTCTATTCATATAAAATCACAAATATACCGGTTTAAAAACCTTTCTTAAAAAACGTTTATATACTAAAATCTCTTATACATACAATGGCAGATAGAATATCCTTCCATGACCAAATTCAAAGAAACAAGATAAAATCTTTTCTATTGATAATCCTAATCTTCATCTTCTTTTTAATTTTAGGATATATAATCTCTTTAATCTTAGACCCCGGTTATTTCTTTATAATCATGATATTTTCTATAATTTTTTCCTTGTCATACATACTAATAAGTTATTATAATTCAGATAAAATAGCCCTTTCATCAGTCAGGGCAAAACCCGCCTCAAAGATTGAATATTCCAAATTCTTCAATGCCGCAGAAAATATGTCTCTTGCTTCAGGGCTACCAATGCCAAGGTTATATGTAATGGATTCTTCGGAGATTAACGCTTTCGCATCTGGAAGAGATCCAAGGCATGCAGTGATATGCGTTACAACAGGAGCTCTGAAAGCATTGGATAAACAAGAGCTGGAAGGGGTTATAGGACACGAGATGTCCCACATAGCCAATTATGATATCCGTTTTATGACCCTTACGGCCGTGCTAATAGGGATGATTTCAATAATAGCACAGATATTTCTCAGAAGTCTTTGGTTTTCAAACATGGGAGGCAGAGACAGAGATGGAAAAGTTCAGGTAGGCCTCATTCTTATAGGGATATTATTTGCCATTCTCGCACCCATAGCTGCAAGATTAGTATCTTTATCGATATCAAGGAAGCGTGAGTTCTTAGCAGATTCAACAGCAGCAAAATTCACAAGATATCCTCCCGGCCTAGCCTCCGCGCTGAAGAAAATAAAAAAAGAGCACATTGATGAGAAAGAGAGAAAGAAGTTCGCATCTGCCCTAGCTCCTTTGTTCATATCAGATCCTTTCAAGAAAAAAGTTTCAGGGCTGTTCGCAACACATCCAGATATCGACGAGAGAATAAGAAGATTAGAAAGAATGTAATCAGCAATAAAAAACCTTATAAACAATCAATGCCTAGAATATATATGAGACAAATAGATAATTTAGCAATAAATTCTATTAAATCAATTATTTCTATTATTAAGTGACTTAAGCCACTTCATCTTTTTTTACAATGGCGAACCAAACAACCTTCTTAAAATTTGAAAAATTTCCAAAAACTGTAGCAAAGCAAGCCTGTGTGAAAGCAACTTTCGATAATTCTCTTCCTCCCAGGTTAAGGAAAGAGGCGTACAAGTTCATATCTCGAAATATTATTCCAGATTGTCAGAGAGTTGCCCCAAATTGTCTCAAGGCACATTTAATAAAAACGGCAATGAAACTAAAAATTTCCAAAAACAAATTGGATTACATAAAAAACTTATTTAAATCAAAAATCGGATATGAGGGATATTACTTAGATTCAGGAAAACTAAAACATATTTAACTTTTCTTTTCTTTCTGTTTATCTATGAAGTTTCTGATAAACTCATCATGCTTGCCTCTATCCGTTACCCTTCCGACTCTCCAGAAGTCCTTACCTTGCACTTTTTCAAACTTGGCCTCGCTAGCTAGCTTCCTATGCAAAGCATCCGAAACAAGAATTTCCATCTTTGCTTCATTAGACAATCTTTTAGCCTGGCTCATAACATTACCAGCCGAGACAAATTTTAGCTTACCTTCCCTTGTTTCGGCGATAATCTCACCCACATTAACTCCTAAACCATAATTTATCTTATGTGTAAATCTTCTATTATGTTCTTCAATAATCTTCTCTATTTCTTTTGAAAATTTTAAAGCAGCCGAAGCATTATCCTGTCTCTTAGTTAATAAAGGGGTGAAAAGCATTATCCTATGCGAATCCTCAAAGTTTATTCCCGCATTATGACTTTTTGCCTTTTCCATAATTTTTTCAATGGTTTCATTTGAATTATCATCTAAATTAGAATTAATTTTTAGCAAAACTACACCGGCTTCATGTTTATTACCTGAAGAAATAACTGAACTCTGTAAACTCAATCCCTCCTTATTAGATTCTTTTTTTCTGCCTACAAAAGAACTAAATGCTTTTTTCCTGAAAACAATCATCATAGCAAATATCCCAAGTATAAAAAAAATGAATACAAAAACCGCAAAATTGTTTCCAACTATTGCTCCAAGTCCTCCTCTAACTTCCCCAACATTAATTGCTTTTCCAGTTAAAGAAACGGCTCCAAAACTTATCTCCTTATCACCCTGATTAATTCCTATCTGATATTTACCTTCAGGTGCAGAAAGAGTAAACTTCTTAGTTTCTCCGATACCAAGTTTTATTTGTTTTATTTCTTTTTCCGAACCAATTACAATTTCGATAGGACCCTCGAAAGGAATATTGCCAATATTTGTTGCTACAAGCATATTTCCAATAAGGCTAAATAAAATATTTTCTTTTTCTTCAACATAAAATAGTTTCGTAGAAGATATCTCTCCTGAAACTGCTATAATTTTCCAGTATCCCGCACTAAAATTAGACTCAATTTTTAATATTCCGCTATTTCCAGAAGAAACAACTTCTTTTCTAAAACTAAGACTATTAGGCTTAAATATCTCAACAGCAACGTCGCCATCCATTAGTTCATTTTGCTGATTGAGCATTTCAATCTTATAATTTAATTCATCATCAGGGTTCACATTATTTAAATTGATATCTATATTTATTTTAGTCAATTTAGACCTAATTTCAATAATTCTTGTCGTGTTTCCATTATTTGTGACCTCATTCCTGTTGTTTTTTTCATAAACGCTAATCATAATTTCGTGTTCTCCAGAATAATTTTCAGGAATTTTAAAACTTATATTAAAAACTCCACTAGGAACCACTCCATTTGAAGATATTCCAAGAGATGGAACAGAAAGCTCAACAAATCCATTCACATTTCCTCCGCTGAATTTAGTTGCAGTCCCATCAATATAGACTTTTTCTCCAGGACCATAGACTCTTTTTGCCAAATTAACTCCAACTGCAACTCTTCTAGTAACATCAAAAATTTGGCTTTCAACAAATTCATCTCCAAAATTTCCCTTGATATAGCAGTCTTCATCTTCGCTAAATCCAAGGGCGTTTCCAAATACAAAATCAATATTAACACTTCTTTCTTCTCCTGCTAAAAGATTAAAGGGGCTTCTATATAAATCAAATATTTGATTCGTGCAGACTAGTTGTATAGTAAAGAAGTCATTAGTATCTGAATTCGGCTTGAGAAGTGCATTTATCTTAAGTTCATCCCCCATATTATATTGATTATTTGGCTGATTAATTATAATTTCTGCTGATGCCAAAGGTAAAATCATTAAAGCAAACAAAGAGAACAACATAACTAATCCCACTAACCTTTTTTTCATGTTTATGCTAATAGGATTTTATATATAAACCTTACCAGCCATGGCCACAAATTCTTCTTAGTGTCTCTCTATGATGGTGTGTATACTTCGCACTTTCTCTTCTCGTCCTCGAATTTTTAATGGCCCTCCTCAAAACCCCATTATCCTTATTTTCCCCAGAACTATACTTGTCTTCAACCTTTCCACCTTCATCCAAAGGTTGCGAAACATAATTATCAGCCTCTTCTTCTAATCGCATAACCTAAAAAGCCATAGGGGATTATAAAGATTATTGCACTCAAACAACTTTTATAAACATCCCATTCTATAGCTTATAATGAAAAATCCGATAACAACTCCCTGGGAAGTTTCAGGCGATATAGATTATGACAAATTAATCAAAGAGTTTGGTGCGGAAAGGGTAAAACCTACACATATTAATCCCAAAGCACACCATTTTATAAAAAGGGAGTTTTATTTCTCACAGCGAGATTTTGATTCATGGGTTAAAGCAGCAGAATCAAAAAAGAAGGTTTCAATTCTCACAGGTAGGGGCTCTTCAGAAAAAATGCACCTCGGTCATCTGGTTCCCTTTGTTTTGGCGAAACATTTTCAGGACAAATATAAATGCAATGTTTACCTTCCAATCTCAGATGATGAGAAATTTTATGTAAAACCAAACTTGTCCTTTGAAGATGCAGAAAAATATGCAGACGATAATATTCTCGATATCCTTGCCCTTGGATTCAAACCTGGAAAAACATTTGTTCTGAAAGACTTATCTTATCCGATTTATCCCTCGGCAGCCAGAGTCGCAAAGCTAATCTCTTATTCAACAGCAAAAGCAGTCTTTGGGTTAAAACCCGAGACAAACATTGGTTGGTCTTTCTATCCTGCAGTGCAGACAGCCCATATCCTTTTGCCTCAGTTCATAGAAGGCAAGCATCACACTTTAGTTCCAATAGGGATAGACCAAGATCCCTATGTAAGATTGGCCAGAGATGTAGCCCAACACTCTACCTTAAATTTTATAAAACCAGCAACAATTCACTCTAAATTCCTTCCAAGTCTAAAAGGTGAGGCAAAGATGTCCTCATCAGATGCTGAAGGGGTAAATGTAATCTACTTATCCGATTCCCCAACAGAAGTAAAAAACAAGATTAACAAATATGCTTTCTCAGGTGGTAAAGATACTCTAGAAGAACATAGAAAACATGGAGGCAATCCAGAAATAGATATTTCGTTCCAATATCTAAAATATCTTTTTGAAGAAGATGACAAAAAGCTTGCAAAAATAGAAGCAGACTACAAGTCAGGAAAGATGACAACCGGCGAGCTAAAAGCCTACACGATTGATAAAATAAATTCCTTCCTAAAGAAACATCAGGAAAATAAGAAGAAGATTAAGTCTCAAGTAGGAAAGTTTATGTTGAAGTTCTAATATGAAAAAAAGAGGATTAGATGCAAATTGGGCTTTAATTATTGTAACAATCATATTAGTTATTGTAACAATCATATTAGTTATTGTAACTTCAATTTATACATTTTCAACTCATAAGATGGTTAATATCTTGCAAAAAGAGTTTGATACAAATAATCGCCCATTTGTTTTCATCTCTAGTTTAGAATTGGATGATTCCCCTTCTTCTTTAAGAATACATTTGTCAAATAGCGGAAAACTTCCTGCAAAGATTAATCTAAAAAGTACCAAAATTGATTATTTTCCTTCAGAATTTAGCTAATTTAATGCAGTGGAGTTATCAGAGATTATTAACATAAATTACTTTGTCTTCCCAAACCAAGACAATGCCGTAATAAGTATACCTCTGTTTCCAGAACAAGTAGAAAATATAACTAATAGCGATGAATTTGTCCTTATTATTCAATTAGAATACTGGGCAATAAGTGGTGATGAAACTAAGAGGAGATATGGGGCCGTAATTAATTACCATACTGGAAAAGAGCATTATAATGGGACTCTTGTTGATTTTCAAACTCTTGATTCTAGTTAATTTATGACTTCCAACAAAATCAACTAATCCCTTTTTTTTCATCGTTCTCTAGTCACCAAAATTCTGTCTAAAAACTATCTTAATTACATTTCCCAAAAATTCCAAAAATTCATGTGACGTAGCGTAAAACCAAATTGATAAGTTCATATTATTTCTCCTTATAGAAAACATGCTCGCTTAACCCTTTTTCTGTGTCTATTCTTCCTATCTTTGTCATTCTATTACTCTCAGCCCAAGGAGGATTGGCATCTTCTGGATTAAAATAATTAGTTGCTCCATGGCTAGGATCAGAATATTTCCCAGCTATAATTCCTTTAGCAATTTCTAGACATTCTAAAAATTCTGCCTTATCATATTTTAGAGGATCCATTACTACTTTTCTATTTGAATCCTTAGAATTAAAACAAGAATATTGTTTTGACATTAAAATTGTCTCTTTAACATTACTTCCATTCCCTCTCTCTCCATCATTAGCTCTTGTTAATGCGGTATATCCAACAGCTATTCTTTCAATATCGGAGCAACTCCTAGCCTCTCCAAAAATCATTCTTGCCAGGATAACTTCATTAGAATCTTCTGAAAAATCCTTCGTCTTATAATCTAATCTTTTCTCAACTTCAACTTTTCCAATATTCTCTTTCCTAACTTTTGGAACATAATCAACTTTTCTTTCCAAATTATCCTGTTTTCCAGCAGGCAACATCTTAACTTCTACTTGTTCAGTTTCTCTAGGATTAACTTGCGGATAATTTGAAGAGGTCTTGGAATTAGTGCTAGCAACAATAGTTCCTGCCAGAGTCATTCCTACAATAATATAGCCTATTCTCCTTATTCTATCTATCCGATTCATGCTGCCCTCCTGAAATTGGCTACTCTTCTTGCATCTTCTGATAATCCCTGTTCAGCAAGATAATGTAACCTTAAAGCATCAGCATAATCTCCCTCTCCGACTATCTCGGCAACTCTTTCTCCAATATATGCCCTTACAGCCTCAAGATTCATCCTTTCATCACCTTCACCAACATAAATTACTCCATTACTCCTCTTTCCTTCTCTAAATCCACCATTTTCAACATAAGCTTCTCCTAAAGCTCTAGCTATTAAATTGCCGACAAATGGCATCTTGATTCTAGATTCTTTAACCTCATATCTCTCTTTCATACCCATCTTTCTGCCAAAATACCCTTTTAAACCTTACTATTGTATTATCTACACAGGAGTGACAAAATAGTTATTTGGGGTTGGTTAACTTTTATATAACCCTATTCATTAAACTAACCATGAAAATAATCACCCTCCATTGCGACTATATCCGCTTCAAGCCTCTAAAAAAGGCATTCAAAGGCGCCGAAGAGCTTGATTCAAAAGCCCAGCTAGAAAAAGAAGTAAGAGAGCCATTAGTAGTTCTTGTAGCTATAGAAAAGGGCGATAACGATCAAACAGTTTCTGAATTAGTGGAGGCAGTAAAGAAGACAGCCAAAGAGGTCAAAGCATTAAACATTGTTCTTTATCCCTATGCTCATTTATCTTCTAATCTTGCACCGCCATCAACTGCTTTGGAGTATTTAGTAGAAGCAGAAAACATTCTTACAAAGTTCTTCAAGGTAACAAGAGCTCCTTTCGGACACTACAAAGAATTTGAATTAAAAGTTAAAGGACATCCCTTATCGGAATTAAGCAAGGAATTCAGAGGAAAAGTAGAAGAGGTAAAAGGAGAACACAAAGTTCTAGACTTGGAGAATTATGACCCCTCAAAACTTCTTAGAGAAATATCAAAAACAAAGTTAGATACTTCAAAGTTAAAAGAAAATGACCATAGAATTTTAGCACAAAGGCTTGACTTATTCTCATTCAACGAAGTCGCCCCAGGACAAGTTTTCTGGCACGATTCAGGCTTACATATTTTTAACAAATTAAAATATTTCGTTTCAAAAATTCTCAAGAAATATGATTATCAGATAATAGATACTCCTCAAATCTTGGATGGCAAATTATTCAAGGTTTCAGGACATTGGGCGCATTACAGAGACAATATGTTTCTAACAAAATATGAGGACCGGGATTTTGGAGTAAAACCTATGAATTGCCCTGGAGCGATGCTTGTTTACAAAACAAGACCCAGGGCATACAGGGAACTTCCTTTGAGATTTGCGGAATTCGGCACAGACCACAGAAAAGAATTATCCGGAGTTTTGGCAGGCTTATTTAGAGTTATAAAAATGACACAGGATGATGCCCATATATTTTGTACAAAAGAACAAATAGCAAGTGAAATTTCAAATCTCCTTGAAATGATAAAACTGATTTACAAAGACACATTCGGATTTGATTATTCATTTGAACTTTCAACAAGACCTGAAAAATTTATGGGCGATAAAAAAGATTGGGATGATGCGGAGAAGATTTTAGAATCAGTCTTAAAAAAATCTAAGGCCAAATATAAGATAAACAAAGGGGATGGAGCTTTCTATGGTCCAAAGATAGACTTACATATAAAGGATTCATTAGGAAGGTCATGGCAATGTTCAACAATTCAATTAGATATGCAGATGCCAAAAAGATTTGAGTTGGCTTATACAGGAGAGGACGGCAAGGAACATATGCCCTTCGTCATTCACAGAGCAATTCTTGGAAGCATAGAAAGATTCATAGGAGTTTTGATTGAACATTTAAACGGAAATCTTCCTCTTTGGCTTTCCCCAAGACAAGTCAAAGTTATAAGTTTCACAGACAGAAATAAAAAAGTGGCTGAAAAGCTTGTTTCTGAAATTAAAGCAGAGATTCCAGAATTAAGAATAGATTTAGACAATCGATCGGACACAGTACAGGCGAAAATCAGAGACGCCGAGTTATTGAAGGTAAATTATATTCTTGTTGTAGGCGATAAAGAGGAGAAATCAAAGACTCTTGCCGTCAGAGCAAGAGGCGAAAAACCTAAATTTGGAATAAAACAGAGCAAATTCATAGAAGATTTGAAAAAAGAAATCGCAATATAAAAACTTATAAAGCTTTGTTTGTAAAAGACAATATACAAAAAAGAAGATGAAAATACAACCATTCGTAGAAAAATTACAGGGAACGAAAACCTATGAAGAGTTTCAACAAAAATACAAGGGTGCCTTTCTGATTGCCGGATTTTTTGTCTTGGATTATGAATCTGGACAGAACATAAGCCAGATTGATTACTACATTCCCAAAGAAAAGAAAGTTGCAGCATTTAACATTAGTCAAGAAAGTGTTAATTTTAAGGTGCTTGAAATGCTAAATGAAAAGATTCCTGAAAAACTAGACATAAAAACAAATGTCGACTTAGACGCATTAAGGGGAATTTTAGAAGATGAGATGAAAAATCGAAGCATCTCAGACGAGATAAAGAAGATAATTGCAGTAATTCAAACGATAGAAGGTAGAAAGGTTTGGACTATTAACTGCGTTCTTTCAGGAATGGAAATACTTAAGGCACACGTTGATGACGAGTCAAAAACTGTATTAAGTATGGAAAGGGCATCTGTCGTCGAATTTCTTAAAAAAATCCCGATGAATCCTGCAGGTCAACCTGCAAAAACAGAACCTTCAAAGAAGGATATAGATGCTCAATTGAAACAACTAGATCAGCTTAAAGAAGTCCTTGAAAAAGAAAAGGCAAAATTAGAAAAGAAGACGAAGAAATAATTATCTCCTCTTTCCCCACAACATCTTAGTATATCCTTTTCTCTCAATCTCACTCTTTTTTAATCCAAGTCTTTGAATAGTTTCAATAATTTTCCCGCGAGACTTATTAACTTCGTCAAGTTTACATAATATCTCTATTTCTATAAACCAACCAAGATCCTTCACCTTATTCAACTCTATATGGGTTCCATCTTTAGTCTTATACAATTCAGTTTCCTTTTCTTTATGCATCCATTGCTTAAATCCAAAATCATTCAATAAATCAAAGAACCCTGGCAAATCTGAAACCTCAAACTCTACTTCTTTCTTGGCATGCACTCCTTTTTTATAAGAAAGCCACTGCTTAAAATTAACTTCTACTTTCTTTCCTCTATCTCTTACACGAATGCTTTTATGGGGATAAGCATTCCGATTAAGACTGAAATATCTATCAACCTTTTTCTCCTTTCCGACATATTTCGCTATTCTTTTAATTTTATCTCTTACAGAATCAGGATTACTGACTTTTATCTTAGCCTCAACCTCTATCCATGACATAATCTAAATAACAAAGAGCACTATTTAAATTTAAACAAAACTAATTTTAAGCTATCGTACAATCAATAGGTCTAAAATCTTCATCACATGTCTTCGCTTCTCCACCTTCAGGAGTTACAACGGCCGCAACACTAAATGTTAAATCTCCACTAAGGGCACTAACATCATATGTTCCACTTCGAGTCTCAAGAGTGCCCAATCCTTCACCAGCTTCAAAAACTTTAGATTGACCATTCATATCTCTAAAGATAACCTTAACATCAGTTACAGTTCCTGAACCAGCACCTCTTTCCCAAGTAACACCATAATTAATGCCGTCAGTAGAAGCACAACTCACAGGCTCTAAATCAACTTTCAAACAATCAGCATTAATTTCTTTTCCAACATCTTGAATAGGTCCTCTTACCGCTGCCCAAATAACTCCAATAGCAACCAAAACTAACAGAATAATAAGCACTGTCGTAACAACACCACTCAAACCCCTCTTTTCCATTATCTATATAGAAATTTCTTATTTATAAATCTTTCTTTATTCTTATCTATGCGCAAACCAAAATTCTTTTACACCTTTTTTAGTTCCATCGTACCTAACAAAACCGAATCTCTCAAACTGAATTACTTCATATTTTCTAAGATGTTCTATCCCAGAATCAGCAAAACCTTCAATCCATTTGCCGTCGGGCATCAACACGCGTGCATCAACCTTATCTGAAACCCAATGTATCTTAGGAATATTTTTATTTTCGATGGAGGTAATTTTCGTTTTTTCATCTAAAGTAAGGTTAAACAGATGCAATAATCTAACTTCTTTTCCTTTCAGTTTTTCCCAATCCTCTCCAGATACAAAAATTTTCTTCCCAACTTTTACGGTTCTCATGTCTTTCTTATCAGGATGTAATGGAAGTTTAGCCTCTTTCAACCCAAGATTATTCTCAATTTCTATTTTAACAGGATTAGCAACAAAAAAATATCTGTTTGTTCCAGCATCAAGAGTTTTTCTGTTTATTGCATACAGAGAGTCAATAGGCACAGTTATATCTTGTCTATTCAAGCCTATTTCTTTAACGAATTCTCTTATAGACTCCTTTAGAATCCCCCTTCTTATCAAACTTTGAATGCTCCAAGTCCTCGGATCATCCCATCCAGTATAAACTCCAGACTTAACTTCCTTAGTAGATTTAGATTTAGAAATTTTTCCAACCAAACCTTCTAACTTAACTATCCCTACATGAATTACTTCTGGGTGTTTCCATTTAAAAATATCCCAAATATATTTTTCCATCTTTGTTTCAATCATCAATTCATTTCCTCTCAGGATATGTGTAATTTTTAGCAGATGGTCATCAATTGCCCAAGACATTTCAAGTGTCGGCCAGACTCGGTATTTCTTTCCCACTCTTGGATGCTCTCTGTCTGAAATTTTAAATAAAACTCTATCCCTAAAAGCAGGATTAGGGTCTGTCATATTCGTCTTTATTCTCATCACTGCCTGTCCTTCTTTTGCGTTAAACATCTCTTTCCATCTTTCCAATTGAATTCCAGGAGGGAATTGCCTACAAGAACATTCAACACCCTTAGCCCTATTCTCTCTTAATTCTTCTTGAATGCAATAGCAAACATAAGCCTTATTTTTTTCTATGAGTTCTTTAGCATATTTGTAATAAA
>Ga0066639_10003311_pt1 | contig 13988 bp, 13 predicted proteins | sample CryGeyCG2114_010_2_FD_59504 | JGI IMG/M metagenome (GOLD analysis project Ga0066639, IMG submission 59504) | Groundwater microbial communities from aquifer - Crystal Geyser CG10_big_fil_rev_8/21/14_0.10 | ecosystem: Environmental > Aquatic > Deep subsurface > Groundwater | place: USA: Utah...
GAGTTATGCACCAATCACGATTTAAGTGTAGTACAACAAAGGCTCGGAAGTGGGGAAAATAAACGAGATATAAAAATGGATTTGGCCTATGAAGTTGTCGCAACGTATCATGGGGAGGATGTGGCTCAAAAAGCAAAGCAAGGATTTGAAAATACATTCCAAAAAAATAGTGTCCCAGAAAGTGTAGAAGCTATTGTTGTTGAGAACGGTAAAGCACTATCAGAACTATTGGTTGAGAATGGGATAGTGGAGTCAAAAACTGATTTTAAACGATTGGTTGCTGCCGGTGCAATTGTAAACAAAACAACTGATACTAAAGTAACTGATAGTAACGGAGTCGCAGAAGAAGGGACATACAAAATAGGGAAGCATAGGTTTATAAGGATCGAGATAATCTAAAAAACGCTCCTACGTAGATATCTACGTAGGAGCGTTTTTTGTACACTGTAGTTTAAAGTTCTGACTCGTCATCTACAAAAGGAACTTCCGGTGCCTCGTCTTCCTCTTCGTCATCCCAAGCACCTTCTTCGTCCTCGTCGTCTTCATCGTCACTTTCTTCGTCTGTTCCAGTGACTGGAGACAGCACGTCATCGTCATCATCGGTGTCCGTTTCGTCGAATGCCTCGTCGAACGCTTCTCCTAAGTCGTTTTGTTCTTCATCAATCATATTGTGTATATATATCTAACTTAACGATAGTATTGTAATACTATCGACACTTTTGTACCAAGACCAGGTACGTTTTTCAAGTGCTAATAAGATGTGGATAATTGAATAAATACTGTGGAAAACCACTGAATAAGATACTCAATAACTAGAATTAACTCGGGACAACATAAAATAAGATGTTAATAAGTCGTTACTTTCTGTGGATAGCACTGTGGGTAAGTGCGACTGCAATCGCATCATACTCATCATCCAGGCGTTTTTTTAAAGGGATGGACATAAGATGTTCAATCATTGTGGCAACGTTCTGTTTACTCGCCTTACCACTACCAGCAACCGCTGATTTTATTTGTGGGGGCGTGTACTCAAAAATATCTAAGGCGTGAAGCCGCCCTATGTACAAAATGACTCCTCGAACTGCTGCAACATCCATAGCAGTTTTTTGGTTCGTATTAAAAAAAACATTCTCAAGTGCAAGGTGTGATGGTTTGTGTTCTCCAATTATGTTTGAAAGATGCTCTCCAATAAGAAAGAGCCGTTCATGGTAGGGTAGGTTTGCATTAGTTTGAAAACATTCACTGTGAATGAAAGTTTCCTTTTCGGAACTTTTTTCTATGATGCCAATACCTAACCGTTCGTATCCAGGGTCTATACCAATAATTCTCATACCTCTATTGTACACGAACAAAAAACGCTGCGATTACGCAGCGTTTGTGTAGACCTCTTGCACGTCGTCGTGGTCGTCCAGTGCGTCAATAAGTTTCTCTAATTTTTCCCCATCTTCTTCTGTGATGTCTACTATGGTGTGTGGCTCGTACCCGCCTTCGTTTAATTTAGTGAAAGCCCAAGCCGCACTTCCGGGAGTTGCAAGTTCGTAACCCAACTTTGAGAGCATATGACGCATTTCCGCCGCGGTTCGGTTGCGATTATCCGTAAGAATATCAATAAGGATAGCTACACCAGCGGGACCATACATCTCATATACAACTGATTCAAGGGCCGCAGTTTCAGCCGAAGTCCCTTTTGCTACTGCTCTATCAATGTTGTCTTTAGGCATGTTTGCTGCACGAGCTGCATCCATTGCGGCACGAAGACCAGCTGAGGATGTGTCCCCATTAGCTTTTTTAGACTCAACAGCTATTAACCGCGCCATTTTCCCAAAAATCTTACTTTTTGCCGCATCGGTCGCTGCTTTTTTGTGTTTAATTTTTGACCATTTATTGTGTCCTGACATATGCAAGTGATTTTACAATATTCACTCATAGTTTGAAAGAAAAACACTTTTGGAACGTCTTTGGTACTATATACAGATAATGGATGTAGAAAAATCATTTACAGCGGCGTATGAGGAATATGCGGACAGTCTTTTTCGCCATTGTTATTTCAGGCTGTCCAACCGCGAGCGTGCCGCAGAATTAACACAGGATGCATTTATGAAAACATGGGATGCGATAGGAAAAGGACAGGAGATAGATAATTACAGAGCCTTTTTGTTCCGCGTGTTAAACAATTTGATCATTGACGAATATCGGAAAAAGAAAAGCAGTTCACTAGATGCACTACTTGAAAAAGATGGTGTAACTGAAGGGAGTTTTTCAGAGTTGCAAACTGGAGGACTTGAAGAAGAGTTGAAAAAAATCGAAATCCAATTTCAGTCTAAAGAACTAGAGCAGGCATTAATACAGCTTCCCGAAGCATACCGGAGCGTTATCGTTATGCGTTTCATAAATGAATTAAAACCAAGTGAAATAGCCGATATTTTAAATGAAAGTGAGAATGCAATTTCAGTACGCATCAACCGAGGAGTAAAGAAGCTACAAGCCTGTATGGCCACAACATAACTATGACAAACTTCGAAAAAAATATGAAAGATATAGGAGCTGGTGTGAAACTCACTACAAGTGAGAAAGAACGCATGCGCAGTAACCTTCTTGAGTACATGGCACATACACCACTTCGTGTTTCTCCTTCAGCAAAGAGCACTCGGATGCGTGTCTATTTCTTCAGCCATCGACTCACTGCCACTTTTGCTATCCTAGCGTTGCTATTCACTTCTGGTGTGGGTATTTCGTTCGCATCTAACGATGCCCTTCCGGGTGAAGCCCTGTATGCAGTAAAAGAAACAAAAGAAGACTTGGCACTCTACTTGGCTTCGAACGATGTGGAAAAGGCCGAATATGCCATTGAACGAGTTCAAAAGAGGTTTCAAGAAGTGGAGGCGCTAGCTGCAGAAGGTAATCTTACCGAAAAAACTGAAGAATTTTTAACCAAGAAAATACAAGAACAAAAAACAGAGGCAGAGACGTACATTGCCATGCTTGGTGAGACAGATACTCCAGAAGCAGAAGCTTTACGCTTTGCTTTCGCAGTTAGCGTTGAAGAAAGGGTGGGTGTACTGCGTACACAAAGCGATGATGCACACATACGTATCGCCCAAGCAATAGGAGGGGAAGTGCATATGGGAGAGGAAGAAGAGATGGATACTATGGCGACTCTTGCACTCGCGCCTGCACCTGAGGTAGCAACCTTCGCAACCACTATAGAACACTCTGAAGAGCCACAACCAACCTCGAGAACGATGATGGCTATGAAGGCTCCGGATGCTACGCCAGAATCACGAGAGTCAGACGTTCAGAGGGATTTAAAAGAATCCACAACGATTACTAATGATGGTGCAGCGATTATACCAATGGAACTTTCTGTAATGAGTGATATTGCAGAAACTAATACAAACTCCAAAGTGTCTATTGAAGTAGTCCAAGCACTACAACGAGTACTAAGCAAAGAAGTCAAGAAATTAGCGTCACTTGATGCTGGCAATGAAAACCAGCAGAACCTCTTGCACTCTACTCTCGAACAGTCGAAACAAAGTCAAAAAGAGATCACTCTTTTTATAGGACAAGGAGAATACGAAAATGCAAAAAAACAAATAGAAGAAGAGCTCCGGTCACTCTACCGTGTAGAGGCGCAATTAAGTACACGTTTTGAAATAAACTAATGTCTTAGTTCAAGCCAAGGTGTTCGTACGCGCGTGGGGTTGCAACACGGCCACGAGATGTCCGCTCAAGGAGTCCAAGTTGTATAAGATACGGTTCATGGACTTCTTCTATTGTGCTTTGTTCTTCGGATGTTGCAGCGGCGAGCGTTTTTAATCCAACAGGACCGCCGTGGAATTTTTCAATAATAATGCGAAGGAGCTCCCGGTCGTTACTATTCAAACCGAGGTTATCGATATCTAGTAATTCAAGTGCTTTTTGGGCAGTTTTTTTATCGAGTGCATTTTTGTGTACTTGTGCAAAGTCACGGCAACGTTTAAGTAGAAAGTTTGCAGTTCGCGGTGTAAAGCGGCTTCGTTTCGCAATCTCTGAAAGAGCATCTTCATCTATATCAATACCAAGAATTTTGGCAGAACGGCGCAGAATTTCTTTTATTTCTTCCTCGTTGTAGTACTCAAGACGAAATGTTCCTCCAGAGAAACGGCTACGCAATGGACTCGAGATACCAGAGACTTGCGTTGTTGCAGCAATAAGAGTGAATGACGGAAGTTCAAGTTGAATGGTTCGTGCGGAAGGCCCTTTCCCAATAATAATATCGAGCACACCTGATTCCATGGCAGGATAGAGAACTTCTTCTATATTTTTGTTAAGTCTATGGATCTCATCGATAAATAAGACATCACGTTCACCAAGATTTGTGAGAATCGAAGCCAAGTCACCAACGCGTTCAATTGCAGGGCCAGAAGTAATCCGAATCTGTGCACCAGATTCGTTAGCAATGAGGTGAGCTAAGGTTGTTTTTCCTAGGCCAGGAGGTCCATAAAAAAGTATGTGCTCAGGGGGTTGTTCTCGTTCAGTTGCTGCCTGTAGCAAAATGGCAAGGTTTTCTTTTATGCGCGCTTGGCCAATGTACTCGTTCCACTTATTAGGTCGAAGTGTTTTGTCTAAAAAGACGTCAATAGGGCCCTCTTCGGGGATATCTTGTGTGTCGTTAGGTAAGCTTGACATACAATTTTAGTGTGTTAGTATTATTTCGTTCATTCCTGCACATTGGTCGGAGATAAAATTCTCTAAACGATGAGACTCCTAGTCAATAAGAGGCCTTTCGAGGACGAAGTGGTCTTGAGCCTTATGGGCGCGTTTCTATTTTACAATAGAAAACGTTTTCATATGGCTCAAGGCGCTGTTTCTATCCCCAGTTAGGCACTCGGCTTTGCTTTATTGCAAAGTATCGTTTAGAGAATTTTCCCCCCGACGACGAACTGAGCACCCCTTTAGGGGTGTTTTTTCGCATGCCTGTGCATGCAGGTCTGTACCTACCATAGCAGTGGGTGACACTTTTGGAAAGTTGACTACTTAACACTGTCGTGTCGCTGCGACAGGAGGAGTATGTGAAAACGCAGCTTGGGCGGCTGCGTTTTCTTTCACACACTACTCCTGTATATATCTATATAGGAGTGCGTTGTGCATCGAAAGATTATTTCGGTGCACAACACTATGTTCAGTATACGATTTTTATAGTATCTGTCGTGTCGATATCCACATAGTCTACGTTTTCAGTTTGAACTCTTTCATTGCAGTAAGGTCAGGGTCTTCAATGTCAATAACACGTGCGAGTTCATCAAGCGAGGTAACTCCTTCAAGAATTTTAACAGCTCCATCTTCTGCCATTCGTCGTATTTGCTGTGGTCGCGCTGCACGCCAAATTTCAATTTCACTTGGGTTCGCGCGCACAGCCGCTTCAACAGCCTCGTCCATTTTTATCGCTTCCAAAATAGCAATTCGTCCTCTATAGCCTGTCCCTCTACATTCTTCACATCCTACAGCCTGCCACATAACCTCTCTGTTCTTGGGGAGAGATTCTGGGCGAGGAATGTTATAGAGAAGTGCGTCCATTTTCGCTTTTGCTTCTCCGGTCAATGGCACACTTTTCTTACATTTTTCACACAGTTTTCGTGTAAGTCGCTGGGCCATTGTGAGATTCACTGCACTTCCGATTATTTCAGGACGAACTTTTATATCAATAAGACGAGGGAACGTACCCGCAGCATTGTTTGTGTGAAGTGTTGAGAATACAAGGTGGCCGGTAAGCGCAGCGTTAACAGCAGTTGCCGCAACTTCTGGATCTCGGATCTCACCGACCATGATTATGTCAGGGTCTTGTCGCAAAATACTGCGAAGTCCATCTGCGAATGAATAATTTTTACTTATCTGTGTTTGCACAATACCAGGTAGATGGTATTCAACTGGGTTTTCAAGAGTGATTACTTTAATACCGGGTTTACTAACCGCCTTTAAGAATGCGTACAATGTTGTCGTTTTACCTGAGCCAGTTGGTCCAGTGTTTAGAATCATTCCGTTTGGTTTCTTTATTTCTTCAAGAAAAAGCTTCATCAAGAAATCGTCCATCCCTAATTTTTCAAGTGGCAATCCGATGGTAGAAGGGTCAAGAAGTCGCATAACAACAGTCTCCGCGTAGTTTCCTGGAATAATTGAAGTACGAATTTCCATTTCTCCAGTACCTAATTTCACACTGAAACGTCCATCTTGAGCAGAATTTTTTGTGTTTAATTTCAGTCCAGAGAGGAGTTTGATACGTGAGAGGAGAAGGCGGTAGGTATCATGGTCGAAAGTAAGAAGTTCAGTGAGTACACCATCGAGTCGAAATCGAACTCGTACAAATCCCTCTTCCGGTTCAATGTGAACGTCTGAAGCATGCAGCGCAAGACCACCACCAAGAAGAACTTCCAGTACGCGAGATACTCGGTGTGATTTTGTGCTGGCAAAACTCGCGTCGACATTTTTTTGAACGTCCTCGATGCTTTTGAGTTCGTTTTTCATTCGCTCTATTTCTTCTGTGGAAATATTGAGCACTCCACTTTGACTTGCGGTTGCATGAGAAAGGTCTTTGTAGTGGTCCCACGCATGCATGAGAGAGGCGCTTGAAACCATGAAGAGCCTCGTTTGGTATCCGAGGCGTTCAATATTTTGAACTGCTTGAAGTGAATCAGTGCGACCTGGTGCACGCATTGCTACAAATATTTTTTTACCGATTTTTCTAAAAGGTGCAATTTCTACTTTTCGAGCCACTTGTTCATCGATAAGTCGAAGGGCGTCAGTGTCAATAGAGACACGGGTAAGGTCGACATATTCAACGCCATATTTTTGCGAAAGGGTACGAGCGAGGGCTTCCTCCTCTTGTTCGTGTAGTTCTGATAACCGTTCTTCTTGCTTTTTTTCGTCAAATTGCACCATATACTACAGAAATTCTAACATGGACACTCAAAACCACAGAGGACAAGGCATGTATATGCAAAAGGCGACCACTTTTTTTCTTTAGTGTACAATGCACCAATGGAGCACCTTTCTTTAGGAGAGTTTAATATACAAGCAGAAGAACTAGCAAAAACACTTAGTCCTCATGAGAGTGGGGCAACCATCTTGGCTTTGCATGGTGATTTAGGGGCAGGGAAAACAACGTTTGTACAACAAATTGCCCGAACACTTGGAATTTCTGAGCATGTTATAAGCCCAACATTTGTTATTCAAAAGCAGTATCCACTTATAGGACAGAAATTTTCTCAACTTGTTCATATTGATGCATATCGGCTAGATACTGCACAGCAACTTGAGGCTCTTGGATGGGAAGATATGCAAAAAAAAACAGAAAATCTTATTCTTATTGAATGGCCAGAAAAGGTCGCAGACATATTACCGAAAAGCACACAGCACGTTTATTTTGAACACCTTGATGAAAACTCAAGAAGCATTTCATATGAAAAAAAAGAACAATAAAAAATTAGTGTTGCTTGACGCACATGCGATTATTCATCGTGCGTATCATGCATTACCAGATTTTGCGTCTAGTAAAGGTGAGCCTACAGGAGCTCTTTTTGGACTTTCTACGATGCTCATGAAAATTATTCAAGAACTTAATCCAGATTATATTGCAGCCTGCTTCGATTTACCTAAACCAACCCATCGACATGAAGTATTTGCTGAATATAAAGGTGGAAGGAAAAAAACAGATGATGAACTCGGGGTGCAGTTACAACGAAGTCGCGATGTATTTACTGCGTTTGGTATTCCTATTTATGACGCAGAAGGGTTCGAGGCAGATGATGTTATTGGTACCATTGTAGAAGAGACAAAAAAAGAGCCAATAGATGTTGTTATTGCCTCTGGTGACATGGACACTCTCCAGCTTATAGAGGAAGGAAGGGTCACAGTGTATACACTCCGAAAAGGAATCCAAGATACGATTCTCTATGATGAGAAGGCTGTGCACGATAGATTCGGATTCGATTCAGACTTATTGCCAGACTATAAAGGTTTGCGGGGTGACCCATCCGATAACATACCAGGTATTCGTGGTATAGGAGAAAAAACAGCAACTACACTTATAATCGAGTTCGGCACTCTCGAGAAGATGTACGACGTTCTTGAAAAAAATGAGAAGAAGTTTATTGCGGTTGGTATTAAACCAAGAATCATTAATCTTCTAAAAGAAGGAAAGGACGAAGCGTTTTTCTCAAAGATGCTTGGAACCATTCGTACTGATGCCCCAATTACATTTACGCTACCTGAGAAAGTATGGCGGGACACGATTAATGAAGAAGCCGTATTTACATTGTTCTCTGCACTCGAATTTCGAACGCTAAGCGAGCGCGTTAAGAAAATGCTCGGAATTGAAGTAGGGGAAGTACAACCAGAGAAAGAAAAAGAAGAAATTGATCCACATGAATTAAAACGTGCTGCGATAGCACTTTGGCTTTTGCGTTCAGATATTACAAATCCAACATTGGAGGACGTCATGCAATTTGCTCAAAGTAAAACATTTGCAGAAGCACGAAAAGTAATTTTTGAGACTCTCGAGGAACGTGACTTAATGAGTGTATTTTCTGATATTGAAGAGCCACTCATACCCGTTGTTGAAAACATGAACGCAAATGGTATTGCTCTCGATGCAATCTATTTAAAAAATTTATCGAAGGAATACCATAAAGAGCTAACAAAAATAGAGAAAAGAATTTTTAAGGAGGCAGGAGAAACATTTAACATTAATTCACCAAAACAACTTGGGGGAATTCTCTTCGATACGCTTGGGTTAAAGCCAAAGAATCAAAAAAAGACCTCTACAGGGCAGCGAAGTACTAAAGAATCTGAGCTTGAGAAACTTGTTGGCGAACATCCAGTAATAACGGATGTGCTTGCGTATCGAGAGCTCCAAAAGTTACTTTCAACGTATATAGATACACTTCCAACATTGATAGGTGAGGACGGCCGCCTGCATGCTGAATTTTTGCAGGCAGGTACCACAACAGGCCGAATGGCGAGCCAAAATCCAAACTTGCAAAACATTCCGACCAAGACAGAGTATGGGCGCCGTATTCGCAATGGGTTTATTGCCGAAAAAGGGAATGTGTTTCTTGCTCTCGACTATTCTCAAATCGAACTACGGATAGCAGCAGTACTTTCACGAGACCCGAAGCTTCTAGAAGTGTTTAAAGCGGGTGGTGATATCCATGAAGCGGTGGCGGCAGAAGTGTTTAACGTGTCACCTGCAAAAGTCGATAAGGAAATGCGCCGAAGGGCAAAGGTCATTAACTTTGGCATCCTTTACGGTATGGGGGTAAATGCTCTGCGAGGTAATCTAGGAGGGGAGACAACTCAGAAGGAGGCACGAGATTTTTACGATACGTATTTCGAAAAATACGAAGGTCTTGCTAAATGGATTGATAACACAAAAGCAGACGCACAGCGGTTAGGGTATACCGAAACTATGTTTGGAAGACGGCGCTATTTTGAGGGTTTTAATTCAAGTTTGCCGCACATTCGGGCTGCTGCGGAACGCATGGCGATAAACGCGCCTATTCAAGGTACACAGGCAGATGTTGTAAAAATAGCAATGGTTCGTGTCAATCAGTATCTCGCGAAAAGAGAATTACTTGGTTCAGTACGACTTGTGCTACAGGTGCACGACGAACTTATCTATGAGGTTAAAAAAAGTTATGTAGAAGAAGTAGCAAAAGAGATTAAACACATAATGGAACATATTCTTACAAAAGAACAGACGCATGGTGTGCCACTACTGGTCGATGTGTCTACTGGGGCAAACTGGGGAGAGATGAAGGATAAGTAACTATGTTGTACGTATATTACGGTGAAGATGTAACGAGTGCTCGGAATAAAGTCCAAGCGACAACGTCTAATTTACTTTCAAAAAATAAAGATGCATTGTACTTTCGAATTACGCCCGATGTGCTGCACGAGTATGACATTACGGAACTTATAGGAGGGCAGGGGTTATTTAAAAGTGAGTATATTGTTGTCTTTGATACCGTATTGAGCTCTAAAGACCATGCGGACACGGTATTGAATCATATAAAGGAAATTGCAGAAGCTGCACATCCTTTTTTTGTGCTCGATACGAAGCTTACTGCACCAGTACTAAAAAAGTTGGAAAAGGTTGCTGCCAAAATGTACCCCTTCGAATCTAAAGGTGGTAAAAAAGATATAGCTTTCAATACTTTTTTACTCACCGATGCGTTGGGAGAAAAAAATGTTAAAAAATTGTGGACTCTTTTTAGAGAAGCTAAGCATGCCTCGGTTAGCGATGAAGAAATACATGGTATTTTATTTTGGATGATGAAGAGCTTACTTCTGGCGGCTGACGCCAAGACGCCGGAAGAGGCTGGTATGAAAGCGTATCCTTTCAATAAATCAAAACAGTTTCTTAAAAATTTTGCATCAAGAGATGAAATAGAAGAGAAGGTAGCGACGCTTGCTGTCCTGCCACAGGAAGCGCGAAGAAAAGGAGTGCTGTTAGAAATTGAATTGGAACAATTCATACTTTCCCTTTAAAAACACTGCTATACGTATGTGCACAAATAGAATTGCGGTATAGGGAAGCGTTACGTATCATTAACTCATCACTCACGGTCTATGAATATTTCTCATAATCAATTTAAAATTCTGGCCGTCCTCGTTGTGTTTATTGTAAGCTTTGGAATATTTGAGAATGCAGGAACGATTGCTGCTTCGGCTAGTGGAACACAAAGCGCCGCAAGTGTTATAGATGCCTTTTTAGGAATCGGTGGGAATTCCAATACCACAACAAATGACAATACAAATACATCATCAAGTGGAGGGTATTTTTCAACCGTCACCGATTTTTTTAGCTCACTCATTAGTACTCCTGCTGCAACAAGTGGAACATCAAGTTCTATAAACATGACAGCCACAGGGTCTCTTTCTGGAACGACACCAATACTGGTGTGTCTTCCTGGTAATATACGTAGCGGTGAAAGTGTTATTTTAATGTGGGCATGTCGCGATGGTGCGCGAACCGCGACTGGAGAGAATTTTGATACAGAAGACGCAGTGCTCGGTTCTATCCGAACGCAACCAACAGAAGACACCACCTATACGATTAATTGCCTCTCTGATACAGAAGGTGTCGAAAATACCGCAACGTCGTGCACTATCCATATTGTAGAGCCAGAGCTCACCATTACCGCTACACCAATTAATGTACCGTATGGCGATACAACAGCTATTACCTGGAATGCAACCGACGTTAACTCGTGCACGGTAACTTCAGATGCACACTTTGGATTTAGCCGTACTGGTACGACTGGCGACATAACTTCACCATCAATTACAAAAGACACGACTTTCACACTTACGTGCGAGGCAAAGAATGGATTATTAGAGAAAACTGAACTGAAAGTAAACGCAAGTTAATTAATAAAAAGTTTTTATGAGATACAGTGAACAAAATATTGCCAACCTCGTTACGTTCCTTGTCGTTGTCTCACTTCTTTTTTTCTTTACAGGAGCGGTAGTGTCGGCTGATGCCGGAGGTGCAAGTGCGGCAGGGGATGCTCGATGTGGACAAACCCCAGGAGTTATAAAAGTGACTCATGATCGCTGTACACCACCTGGGCCAATTTCCAATGGGGGACACGATACATATTTTTGTAACGCTCAAGACTTGAGTAGTGGACAGATAATATCTGGAACTTGTATGGCTGGCTGCTGCCAACTTACTGGGTACACACCAAGCTCTAGTGTGTTTAGTGGTTCCTCAGCTGGAGGCACAACCGATTCCTATATTAAAACAATAACCACAGGAATTATTGTACAAACAGCAATGGGCGCCATTAACAGTCTATTTACCAGTATCTCAGGTGGAGGTACAAGCGGCTCGTATGATTCAGGGTATTCATATACGAACGGTAACTCATATTTGGATTACACAGATAATGGTACAACGGGCACAGATGATAGCAGTGGTTTCAATCTTTCGTTTGGTACTGGGGATACAACAAATTCGAATAATTCAAACACAAACGGTATTCTAACGTACGGGAACACAAACGGCTCAGTAAACAGCGCAACCAACGATGACAATAGCGGTACGAAAAGTAACAGTGCGCAAGATTCGGTAACAACGTCGTATGAAGCAACGGGTTCTTCTGGGATCTCTGGATCTCTGGTAGGAGGAAGTGGTTCACAATCTGGTGTTACTGTGGAGACGTCTGGAAATGGAAGACTTTCATTAGCTGATCTTGAAAAAGCAGCAGAAGAAGCACGTCGGCGAGAAGCACTTCTTAATGAACAAAATGGCTATACTGGAGGAATTCAAGACTACCGCACCTCAAGCGTCGCTCGATTAGATGCCAATGGAAACTCTTTAGAAGGTGCATACTACGGTGACCAGCCACAAGCAGAAAAGAAGTCGTGGTGGCAACTCTTTTTGGAAAAACTTGCAGCATTGTTCGGAGTTGGTTCAGCTACTCAAGCGACCCAATAATTGCAATACGTGCTAGCAACATACGCTCGTAGATTTTTTAGAGCGCACGCTGTACTATCTAAGGTATGTCTTGGTCTTTGCGTCTTTTTTTACCGCTCCTTGTGAGTGCGTTATTGCTACCAGTAGCTTTTTTACATGCTGCAGAAACAACGACGGTCGGTGCTAAGAATTGCGATATAATTGATTTAAATTGGCATCCTTTTGGCGAGAGAATACTAGGGGCAAACACAAAGATTTCTGACGTTATGCTAAACGCCTGTGAAGCAATCGGAGGCCGAGAACAGTGTAACTTTACAAGCGGATGTCGGTATGAAGTAAAGCCAGGGACTGATACACCAGCTAATGCAACTGCAGAAGCGCGAAGAGCTGCCGGGTGCACCCCCAATCACGGTGCTTCCGAGAGTCAGCATATGCAAGATAAGGCGCTTGACGTAGTAGTAACCCCGGGAAAAGAGAAGGAATTCATGACACTCGCAATTTGCGGTTTGCGAAAAGTGAATAACTGTCAAGGTGGTGTCGGATATTATAAAAATAAATCTATACACGTTGATGTGCGAGAAAATCGTACGAACGTATGGTCTACGGGGTATCACTTCACTGACATCGCTACTAATGTAAAAGATGCAGCAGCGCGAAGTATTTTATACGGGTTTGGGAGTGGCGACTGTGTGACGGGAAGTATTGCGAGTGAGAGTGGAGAAAAAGAAATATACGGGGAACCAGAAAAATATACACCTCCCGAAGGGTACCCTGAGGAATTTATGTTGCTTGTACAACCAATCGATGATGGGTCGCTGACAGATAGTATTCAAGCAATGTCACAATCATCGTTGTATACAAGTCTGTATGGCTTTTTTCAACCGCTTGGTTCAGCTTTCTCTGGTAGCGAGACAACTTCAAGCAATACAGGAACTTTAATTGTAGGGAATAGTAATACAGGTAGCACAAATGGAGAAACTCTCGACTATTCGGTTGCAGATACTGGAGCGAGTGGCTCACTCGGAGATACGTTGACAGATGGGGGGAGCTTAAGCTATACACCAGATTCTGGTGAAGGAACTATTACTAAAGTAGTGTGTGATGGGTCGGGTTTATTTGGAACCAGTTTGTTTCAAACGTGTAATACAGTAGTTATTCCAGCTACAAATGCACAAGGAGGTTCCACATCTTCAAGCGGCCTGTCGGCAAACTCAGAAACGAATAGTTCTAATGCCACAAACAATACTAACGATGCTATATATACTACGAACACCAGTCCAGTCCGTACTGCAACAGGAAAAGCAATTGATGTCTTTTATGGTGTGTATAATCCCGAGGACGCCTCGAGTTTTACAGGCGGCACATCACAAGGTTCTAACTTAGATAACTACGGACAATTCCTCCCTGGAGAAGTTGTGCCAGTTACTGAACAGAAATCAGACATTGTGAATACTTCAGTGAAGTTTACTGAACAAAGTGTTCTGTACGGCTCGTACTACGGCTTGATTCACGGAGTATCTCCAATGCTTAT
>Ga0066639_10003312_pt1 | contig 13987 bp, 11 predicted proteins | sample CryGeyCG2114_010_2_FD_59504 | JGI IMG/M metagenome (GOLD analysis project Ga0066639, IMG submission 59504) | Groundwater microbial communities from aquifer - Crystal Geyser CG10_big_fil_rev_8/21/14_0.10 | ecosystem: Environmental > Aquatic > Deep subsurface > Groundwater | place: USA: Utah...
AAAGCTGCGATGATACGGGATATCGAAGCGTTTGCCCGCGACCAACCACAGTTTCGCGATGCTGCTCAGGAGTGGATTCGAGTGGCAAATGAAAAACCAGCTATTACGATCGACGCTAAAGACCGGGCAATGATTCAAGAAAGTTTTCCAATCGCGTTCGCTACTCGTACAGTTCAGCCAAAATACCAAAATATCATGGGCGGCGATGCCGAACTTCTCATTCCGGGTGGAGAGTTGGGCACACAAATTCAGTACGTATTTACTACTCCAGAAAATATTCCTAAGCTCCAGTCTTGGGTGAATGAAAATGTTCCGAATCCTTCACAGGTTCATGTGAAAAGTATGGACACGCTTCACGTTCTAGAGACCATGCAATTTGCAGAGGGTCGAAACTTGGAGCGCCAACCGCATCGATCGCTCACTGCCGAAGTTCAGCAGCAGGCGGTCCGAGGTATGCAAAACTTGCAAAGGGCTGAATTTCCTTAACTAATATTTCTATATTAATTTAATCGGTTATCCGGTTTCGACAACTATTCTACAGCTAAGTTTCTCTAGCGCATTACCGGGATTGTGTTAGAAAGTCTCCTCGTATGAATAATGACATAAATAATGACATAAAAACCAGGCAGGGGACTTTTTCACAAAAAGCATTTTCGATATTACAGCGAGTCGGTCAATCACTCATGCTGCCAGTATCGGTGCTTCCAGCAGCAGGGCTTTTAGTTGCTGTGGGACGGATGCTCCAAAATGCTGCTCAAGCCGAGGGCGGCGTTATTGTTTACCCAATCATTAATTCCATTGGGAGTGTCTTCTTTACTGGTGGATTAGCGATATTTGAACAGCTCCCAGCTGTTTTCGCTGTTGGAGTCGCGATCGGTTTTACCGGAGGCGCTGGTGCTGCCGGACTTGCTGCGGTGGTCGGGTACTTTACGATGTTAAACGTTATCGGCACGATGGTTGACCTTCGGGGACTTGATCTTAAAGTCAACACGGGAGTGTTCGGCGGAATCTTAATGGGGTTGATTTCAGCACGACTTTATCACTCCTTTTATCAAACAAAGCTTCATCCTATTTTTGGGTTTTTTGCGGGCAAGCGACTTGTGCCTATAATCACGGCCGGATCTGCAATCGTGGTTGGAATGGCCTTGGCCTTTGTTTGGCCGCCAATTCAAAATCAAATCAACGCATTCGGTGAAATGGTGATGGGGTCGGATTTTGGTCCGGCATTTTATGCGGCAGGAAAAAGACTCCTCATACCGGTTGGCTTACATCACGTTTATTATCCGCCATTTTTGTTCGAATTTGGTGACTTCGTTACCGAAGCTGGAAAAGTACTCCATGGGGAATCGCCACGGTATTTTGCCGGGGACCCGACTGCCGGACGCTTTATGGCTTCTGAATTTCCAATCATGCTTTTTGGGTTACCAGCGGCAACTCTAGCCATGTACATGCGTGCAAAAACGGAACGCAAAAAAGCAGTGGCCGGCATGATGATATCAGCTGCCCTTACATCAATTATTACCGGAATCACCGAGCCAATTGAATTCATGTTTATTTTCGTGGCACCTTTGCTTTACCTACTTCACGTGGCTCTCGCGTTTGGTTCAGGACTGCTGACAGGCTTTTTTGACGTGCACCTGGGCTATACCTTTTCAGCCTCTTTGATCGATTTTGGTCTAGGGTTTTTTAATCAAAATAATAGCTTTTATCTGTTTTTGGTTATCGGGCCGATTATTGCCTTAGCTTATTTTGGCGGATTTTACGGATTGATAGGTTTGATGAATTTTAAGACTCCAGGCAGGGAAGAGGACGAGTCTGCAACCGAGAAAGACTTTTTCGAATCAGCTGGGGCATCCTCTACAGACTCGCGCTATCGTAAAATTCTTATTGCAATTGGCGGAGCAGAAAACGTAGCCCAACTCGACGCATGTATTACGCGCCTAAGACTAGGGCTTTTCGACGGGACGCTCGTTAATGAAAATGCGCTTAAATCGCTAGGCGCAGCCGGCACCATGAACGCTGGCGGCGGAAACGTGCAGGTCGTATTTGGCCCTGAATCTGATTCGATTAAAGAAGAGATTCAAAAACTCATAACGTCGGATAAAGCAAACCTCGCCAATGGTGTTCAAAAAGCGCCAAGGACCGTTCTGATACGAACGCCAATTCAAGGTAAATTAGTGAAGTTATCAGATGTGCCAGATCAAACCTTTGCTCAGAAGATTTTGGGCGATGGTATTGCAATCGATCCAAGTGAAGGGGTGGTTCGATCGCCAGTGGATGGTGAAATCGCAAGTTTGTTTCGAACCGGACACGCCATCGGCGTAAGAGCTGATCGCGGCTTGGATATTTTGATTCACATTGGGCTGGATACGGTCGAGATGAACGGCGCTGGATTCGAGCCACTGGTGAAAGAGGGCGACCGAGTGAAACAGGGTCAGCCCTTGATCCGTTTTGATTCGGATGCGATTCGAAAAGCCGGAAAATCGACAATATCACCGATTGTATTTACCGATAAAGCGCAATTCACTGGTCTTAAAGTGTTGTTGAATGATGGAAATATAGATAAAAATACAGATTTATTTGAGGTGACTTTTTAATAATGGAATCAGTAATGGAAAAAATAGTAACGGTAAAAAACGGACATGGACTTCACGCTAGACCTGCAGCGCTTTTTGTTAAAGAAGCGACGGGGTTTGAGTCTGAAATCAAAATTTCCTTTAATGGAAAAGAAGTGAATGCGAAATCAATACTCAACGTTTTGTCGTTGGGGGTTGATCAGGGTGCGGAAGTTAGGCTCAACGCCGAGGGTGCAGATAGTTTTGCTGCTCTTGAGCATCTCGAAACTCTACTTTCAACACCAGATGCGTTATCTGGTAACGTTTCGTAATCAGCACAAATGCAGGTGATAAAAGAATCATTAAAAGGAATCGCGGCGTCTCAGGGCCTTGCCATTGCTAAGGCTTGGGTTTATCCAAAAACCGACTATAAAGTCCCTCAAAATAATATTCTAAACCCAGAAGCGGAGTTGATTCGCTTGCGAAAAGCAATCGATTCGGCCGATTTGGAAATAGCACTCCTAGCTAAGCAAACGCGTGAGCAGGTGGGTGACGGTGAGGCAGCGATTTTTGAAGCTCATCAATTAATTTTAAAGGATCCAGAGCTGATGAGCTCAGTTGAAAAATCAATTCAAGGTAAGCTCATGTGCGCCGAGTGGGCATTATTAGAAGAATCCAATAAATACGTTGAAATGATCAGGGCCATTAATGATCCTTACCTTAACGAACGAGCGAAAGATGTTTTGGATGTAGTTGATCGCGTTGAGCGATCACTATTAGGAATTCCCCTTCCGAACCTTTCAAATTTTGACAGTGATTGCATTTTGGTGGCCGACGAACTCATGCCGTCTGAGATGTTGAGACTAGATCGAAGACATGTGAAAGGGCTTGTATTTGCGCAAGGGAGTGCAAGTACTCACGCGGTTTTGATTGCTCAGTCAATGGGACTGCCCTGTGTGGTTGGTCTCGGAAAAAAGATCTCCGAGTTGTCACTAGGCCAGGAGCTTGCAATTGACGGAGAAACTGGAAAAATATGGATCGAACCCAAGGGTGATGACCGCGAAACGCTATTGATTCAAATCACGGCAGAAGAAAATGATCGAAAAGACGCGCTCAACTGGGTGTCTAAGCCGTCACTTAGTAAAGACGGGAAAAAATTGAGTTTGTTTGCAAACGTCGTAAGCGGTGAAGAGGCTCGAATTGCCAGTGAAAGTGGAGCTGAGGGGATTGGATTATTTAGAACGGAATTTCTTTTTGTAAATCGACCAGAGGCGCCTTCTGAGGAGGAGCAGTTTGAAGCGTATCGATTGGCTGTGTCGGCAATGGATGGAAAATTAACTATTATTAGAACGCTTGATGCTGGCGGCGACAAGGTTGTTCCTTACTTAGGGCTGCCAAAAGAGGAAAATCCGTTTTTAGGAAAACGCGCAATTCGGATTTGCTTAGAGGACCGAGGGCTTTTTAAAACTCAGCTTCGCGCACTTTTGAGGGCTGCTAAATTCGGTAAGTTAGGACTTTTGCTTCCGATGATCAGCTCAAAAGATGAAGTCATAGCTGTTAAGAGTATTTTGGCTGAAGTAGAGACTGAATTGTTGTCCGAAGGGGTTGATTACGGGAGCGATTACCAGCTGGGAATCATGATCGAAATTCCATCCGCGGTGATCATGGCCGATGTTTTGGCAAAGGAAGTAGATTTTTTCAGTATTGGTACGAATGATTTAACTCAGTATACGTTAGCTGCGGATCGAAATAACGAAGCGGTACAAGCATATTCGGATTCAAAGGATCCAGCGGTTTTGCGATTAATTGCTATGACGGTGGCGGCTGCAAAAAGACAAGGAATCCATGTTGGGGTGTGTGGTGCGATTGCTGGAAACAAGGAATACTTGCCATTTTTCTTGGGCATCGGCGTTGATGAATTGAGCATGGTCGCCTCTCAGATTCCACGGCAACGGAAACGCTTGGCAGAGCTTGATTCTGAGCAATCAAAAAAACAATCTGAAGAGTTGCTTCAGTTGGTATCAAAAGCCGAAATCAGAGGATATTTTGAATCTGCCGCAGGGCTCCTTTCATAGGGAAAGCATTCGGATTAGGGTGTTTTACATGAAAATAATCAAATCAATCTTAGTGTCGCTCTCTGTTCTGGTGGTTTTACCTGTTACCGCACGGGCGGAAATTTACTGCGGTTTTCCCGAAATTCAGAACTCTATAGTGAATCCCCTGATGAATCCTGCGATGAGCGTTTCGTCCGCACGTCCACCGAGTGATTCTCAATTAATGTCTCAGACTTTACCCATTATCGTCCACTTTCCGAGGGCGGTTGATCCAACCTATGCCCTAAATATTTTGAGCTACGCTGAAGCGACCTGGCAGCGATTGTTTGTTGAAATGGGATTTCGGGCGCCGCTAGCGGATGGCGAAGAGGGTGGAAATAATTTTTTCGATATTTATATTTCAACCACGCTTGCTCCAGCTTACGGCGGTTATGCCGGTTTTAGCGGATACGATGAATCGACCCAGATTTCCGATGCAGTTGGGTACTTGGTGATCAATAACAATGTCGACACTAGGTTGGTGCGTGGAGTGGTTGCTCACGAACTTTTTCACGTTTCACAGATGGCCTATGATTTTTTTGAAAATATTTCATTTATGGAGGCGACCGCTACTTGGGTCGTGGACCATGTTTTTGACGATGAAGATATTTATTGGAGGTATTTTAAATTTTATAATCAAAAGCCTTATTTGGCCCTAAATTTTCAATTGATCACTGATGGATACATGTATGGAAGTGCTCTGTATTATCAGTTTTTAGATGAAAAATATGGAAATGGAGACGGTACGGTGATTCGAAAGCTTTGGGAGGGCGTTGAACAAAACTGGACAGAGCCAATGATGAACAATGAACCCGACTTTTTAGATGCAATTGAATCACAAATTCAAGTTGGCCTCGATCAATCGTATCAGGATTTTGGATTGTGGCGTGTGCTCTTGGGCTCGCGTAAAGAAAATGGACTTTTTAATGAAGTCTCGATTTGGGACAATACGCTGGATCCGAAATTCGAAAACCAAAATCCACATCAGAAATTGGGCGCGTATTCCAATGCCTATTTTTCATTTCTCCCCGACGTTAAAGCCACTGAATTTAAGTTTACCTTTACCGGCGACGATCAAAATCGATACACAATAGATTGGTTGGAAATCGGAAAATCCAAAATCAACTACGTGCAGGGAATAAAGTTTGAGGGTGGACATGCGTTTGCGTCTACTCATCAATTAGTGGACATTGACGCGCAGGAAGTCGTAGTGATCGTGAGTAGTTTGGGTGATGGGAATTATGATGCCGACACGTCGTTGTGGACGAAAAGTGATTTTACCTGGAATTTTGAGCAATTTGAGCGATCAGATTTGGGAAAAGCCGAGTGATATCAAGGGGCGCTAAGCATCTTAGATTCCCTTATATTGAGTGGATTTTTTGCACATCCTGAAAAATTCGAGTACGATTTTCCGCATATTGATTAATTAAATGCCTTAAGGGGGATAATAATGCGTATTGGTAAAATATTGGGTTTATTCGTGCTTTCAGCAACGTTAATTGCGGGAGCGAATGCAGATCTATTGCAAAGTAATACAGTGTCATTTGATGACGCTACTTATTCTGAACTTGCTGGTCCAGAGCTCGTCTTAAAAAACGATAGCTTTGTTGATGGCGGCGGCCAAGCTTATTTGCAAATGGGTTTTGTTTCTGGCGAAAAAGCAGGAGTGTTTGTCAAAGTTCCTGAGAATGTTAAATTTTTCAAAGTCAAAAATTTCAGAATCCTAATGGGTTCCGAAATGATTGGCACTAATGCATCTCCCGTTGAAACAAATACGGCACCTGTTGCAGTCTATTTTAATATGGCAGTATTAGACGCAAATTATCGAGGAGCATCGATTCCTGAACAGATCGTAAACGCTGCTCAAGTGACACCTGGTCCTTATTGGAACGATGTACCTGCTGAAGGTGCTGACACGAAATTGGGATGTGCCCGTGGGGGAGACCTAATCGGTGCCGCTATCGAGTTCACGCATAGTGGAACACCTTCTGTGTACCGCGATATTGACGGCATTATGGACATGACTAAAAACGTGATCATGGCCAATCCCGGCGGATGGAATTATTCTGCAACTTTCGGAGTAAGAGGTGACTGGGTTCTTCGTGTAGTGGGCGAGGAAGTTTCAGAAGCTGAATGTAAGAAATAGTATCTAGACAATTAGAAACAAATTTAGGCGAGCCCGGTATTGTCACCAGGCTCGCTTTTTTTAATATTCAATTTAATCCTAATCTAATAATCCTTCAAGCGTACACTGGTATCGAACTTTAGATCGAGGGCCTGGTGTTGACGATCGATAACAAGAAAGTGATCCGACTGATTTTTCAAATGACTGCGCACCAACGGTTCGTCTTTCTCTAGGAGTCACATCCAGTGATTCATAAATAGCTTGAGCGTCTTTTCCAATCGTGGTGACGGAGCTGAGTTCTATTTCGTCGTATGCGCTAGGGTATTCGAAATAGTATCTAATCTTGGAGCGACCGGGGCCAGCGACTAATGCCGATCGAATAAAAATGAAGTCGCCATCAACGTGAGCAACGCGTTTTTTACTGATTCGTGCGCCGGGTCGGTTTTCGTGCGATTCATTTAGTTCGAGGTTGTTATAAATAGCTTCAATTTGATTTGGGGTTAAATCTTCTTCGATCGTGCATCGAAATGTGGTCGAACCGCCGGCTCGCATCATATTGCGGCCTTTCGTGCAAGTCATGCCATCCACTAACTTTCGATAAGTTCGTCGCTCAGGGATTGAGGTCATGCTCTGCTCGGCTACGTTTAGGTTTTCATAATAAATCTGGGCGGTGGGACCTTCGATTGAAATTTGTGGATTGCTTGGATCAGCTCCGAGCGCGCTTAAAACTAAAACGGGCAGTATATTTAAAAACATATTTTTTTCTCCTGATGATTGGTGGTCAGGAGCGAGGGTATATCTAAAATGACTTATTGTGTCAATAGATTTGGAATTTCGGTGCCGAGGACTCTAACAACCTCTTTGTTTTTGAGCGTCTGGTATGGCGATGATAGGTAATAGAGAATAATGGGCTCTTTAAGGGACCGGAGTCCTTTTTGAATCGTAATGTTTTTTAGGTTTTTGATGAGGTGTTTCGATACGATGGCTTTCCCTAGGCCGTTTTGGACGGCGTCAATAATGCCATAAATGTCATCAAAGTAGCTTCTTTTTATGATTTTAGGTTGAGACTTTTGCCTCTTGAAAAATCGGATCGTGGTGAGGTCGTCTGGATCGTGGTCCAAATAGATGTCCGGAAAGGGCAATTTGCCAGGAACGATGCAAACGTTTTCTTCCACGCCGAGGTGAATGCGTTCAAGCCCTTCGCCCTCGATTTCACGGTTTAGCAAGACAAAATCCGCTTCCCCCCTTCGAAGCATGGGTATCAATTCTCGGATTTCTTTAGATGAAATTTCAAAACGCAAATCGGGGTGGGTATCGGCAAGCGACCTCAATGACGGAATAACCAGGGAGCGAGTTATAGACGAGTACCCAGCGATTCTAACGATCCCGCTTAATTTGCCCGGAATTTTTTTTATTTGGCCCAAAGCCTCTCGTTCTAGGTCTGAAATTTGGTTTGAAAAATGAGTAAGCTTTTCACCAGTATCGGTAAGTCGAAGGCCGGATGGATCTCTCACAATGAGGGTGGCTTCTAGATCGTCCTCGAGTTTTTGAATTCGCTGTGACAGGGCCGATTGCGTAATTCCTAGGGATCGGGCGGCGATTGAAAAATTTCTAAATCGGGCAAGAGCAGAAAGTGCATTTAGGCGATCGGATGACAGGTCCATGTATATTAATTATATTAATATACTTATTAAATCAATTAATTTTACTAAAGTAGGAATTTTGTCTTATTTTCATCGCGAAAAGGAAAACCATATGAAAAAGCTAGTCGTTTATACATTCTTCGCTCTCATGAGCATGCAACCGAGCAAGGCCGATGTCCCATCCATTCATGGAATGATTCTATTTGGGGATGAGCAAACTTATGTTTCTCATCTGCCGTTGTTTCATCCGCCCCACAAATATCAATTTATTGCAAAAGTGGGGCTTGGCGGGCATCCGCGTTCACAAGCTTGGCAGCATTATATTGATGCAAAAAATCAGGGAGAAAAACTATTCACTTTAGTTCCTGAACGGATGGACCTCACTCAGTTAATTGATGGGAGTAAGGTCGAATTCACTGCCAGTCTTTACTTAGGGCATTTCGAGCAGGGTGGTCAAAATCTTGGTCCCGTCACTGTCAGTATTGAGGAAATAGTCATAGCCGAAGTTTTAGAATAGTGACGCATATAGTTATATTAAGGCAGCGTATTGTGAAATCCGATGAGGAGCTGTGAAGTTTTTAATTGCGTTGATTCTCTTCTTTCAATCAGTGGTGGCCGGTCCTCGGGAGGCTCGCGAGCAATCTCGGGCACGGGCCAAGCTGGACGGAACCCAAGATTGTGTTGCAGCGGCGATACATGCCAATACTAAAAGATATTGGCCCTTCGATGATCGAATTAGAAATAAAGAAACCGGAGATGATGCTGCTTGGGAAAGCCTCCAGTCGCCCAATACCGGAACTAGGACGCGCGGGCTTAAGGAGCTTCAAAAAATTGCAAACAGGGACGGGCTTTTTGTCGTCGTTCCAGAGAAAACCCCAACCACCGAAGGGGAAAAGGAATTTTTTGAAAAACTCTATGGAGTTCCTGTCGTTTTTGCGGGCGATTACGAGGGAAAGAAAACGTTTACCACGTTAAATGGACTGGCTCTTCATCCTGGCAACGCCCCAGAACTGGCCAATCGAGTTCGTGGAACCATAAATCCACACTTGGGATACGAAAAGCTACATCACGAACTTGACAATAAGATAGTTGAAGCAGAATTCGCGAAAAGCATTTCAAAAGACGCTATGCCCCCGTTTAAGTCGGCATGGGAGGTGATTCCGAAGGATAGGCTTTCTGAATTCGACAAAACTCGCCGCGAAGCAATGGACGCTATTCTATACCTTTTGAATAACCCTAATGTTGATGCAACTCGATCCAATGAAGAAAAAATTGGACTTCTACTTCGTCGATACATTGAATATTCAAGAACAGCATTTCCTGAAGGAGCGTTTTTAAAGAGAATTGACGATTCGATGGGAATGGAAGGTGGCGGATTACTCAATACAATGGCAGACGAAAAAACAATTCGAAATTGGATCAAAGAATTCATAGATGAGCTGGGTGGAATACAGGATACGATTTCTAAACCGAAAAACTTCGATGAGATAAGAACGTCGGCCGACGCAGAGAGATTGTTAAAAAATGCTGACGATCCATACCTCTCTACATCTGTAATGAGGGCATTGCTATTTGAACCAGAAAAGCTATTGATTCAAAGAACATTGAATCCAGAAGTTTCTCCTATGGGAAAGCCGCTTGAATTCAGAGTCATTTTTATAGACGGCGAATCCGTATACACCGAGCCTAGGCACTCATATGAATATTTGCCAGAACAAACAAAAAAGGCATCTGAATTTTTAACAAAATTTTTCAATAAAGCACCTGAAAAATACCAATACCTTTCAGGTGGAGCAGATGTAATGTTAGACAAAAATGGAAATTATTATTTCATCGAGTTTAACTTTGGATCGCAGCCAGGCGGAATGGATCCGTGGTGGACTCCAATCTATGGGAATCAATTTATTTCAGCACTTCAGGGCAAGCCAACACCGCTCTTAAAGGAGCTAGAGACGGTGTATCAGCTTGGATCTAAGGCACAGATTGAGTTTTTAGGTCAAGTAGAGAAACGCGGTTCAATCCTTTACTATTCCATCCATGAGGTTTTTCACTGGTTTAAAGATCGTGCGATAAAAGAAGTGATTCGTAAGCCTTCACGTGAAGCTGCCAATCGAACTCTAGAGGAAATTAAAAAAATATACGATGCGGCCAAAGTGCTTAAGGCTAAAGACGCTGGAGATCTTGCTGAAATCGAAGAGATCTATCAAAGTGCTGTAAGTGATCTTAAGGCATATACGGGGTAATAGAGGAAATCTTATTTACTTTTTCGCCCAGGCATTCGTTGTCTCCGCACCTTCGGGAGCGAAAACATTTGTTAGATTTATCATAGTCAAAATCTTCTTCGCCTTCGACCAAAATACCTTCGAGAAGGCCAGTCTTTGAGTTGAAAACGGGGGAGCCCGAGTTATTGGTCTTAGCATCGAGGTTCGTTATGAAATTCCATGTGTTGATTTCTCGAATCCACCCTCCGTCGGCTATTTTAAGCGGAAGGCCTAATGGGTAGCCCATCAAAGTCATGGGTTCCCGAAGAGATGCCTCGCCTTCGGTACGCCACCTTGCTGGATTTCGGTCCGGCACCGACCGATCGAGGCGAATGATCGCAAAGTCGCCTTCGTGTTTTCTCTCAATTCGATTAAGAAGTTTTTTACAGGTATAGACATTATTTCTATTCACTAGCACCGGAAGCGCATCCGGACTATTCATAGCGTAATCGAAGACATATCTATTTGATTCACATTGTTTTTGTGTTCTCACGCAATGCCCGGCGGTGAGTATCAAATCAGGTCCAATGAGGACTCCCGAGCAAAATGAAACCGACGGTTGATTATAAAATCGCTCGTCTGCACAGAGATTATAATTTTGTGCGTAGGAATCGAATTCTAGCTTAAACAGATCGCTCGTATAAGGCGTGAGGTCGGAGTCTTCGAAAATTGCAACAGAACTTCGTGCGTTATTGAAATCAATGGAGTCGGTGATTTCATATAACTCTTTACGGTTGTCTTCTCCGTAAATACAGCTAATCGAAGTATCAGCTAGAGGTTGATGTGAAAAAAGAAAGGAGCAAGAAACCAAGGTCGCCAAAACAATTTGATTTAATTTCATCCGTGTTAGCATTTCAATAAATAATCTTGTAGGCAAGAAAAATTCTACTGAAAATTACGGGGTATCGCTTCTTTCCAAGTTTTTTGCCGCACGAGCTTCTTGTTTTCAAATAGCTTCCTTGAAAACTCTATATTGAAGTTCTTTTGATCGGATTGGACTTTAATATCAGTACTGACGTCGAGTTGGCGGCCACTTTTTAAAGTAATGCTATGTCCCGCGTTACCTAAAAATAGGCTATCCGAAGGTCGAACATCATCAGTTTGATAATGAGTGTTTTCGAAATAGAAATAGTTTTGGGCACCGATTCGAAATCGATCCTCCCCTTTCCAAACGAGGGCCTTAATAGAATCAATCGGCATTTGAACGGATTTAAAAAAGTAGGGCCATCCTTGTGATGCTAACTCCTCTGAGTCGGGGAGTGATTCTCGACCTAATGGTTTAGTCATAACAGTTTCGGAACCCTTCAAATTAGACTTTGATACGAATGGCAGCTCAATTCGAGTCGCGGCGCCAAGCTCAATGGATGATTCAATTCGTTTTGGAAGTGGCCAAAACATTGGAAATTGGGAATTGGTGATTGTTAAGCGAATGCGATGCCCGGGTTGAAATGTCCAGGTGGTAAAATGAAGATCAAATTCATAATCGATGTATTTTCCTTGTGGAACGGCGCTCGGGTTTAATCTATTTTCGCGCTGCGATGAGTTCAGGGCCCCACCCGATACCAAAGCAACGTTCCCAAATTGATCCACGTCTTCAACTCGAATTATCCAATTCGTATGAACATGGTTCAAAATCGCCGCTCTAATCTTTACCCTTGGTGTTCCGATTAATATATTTTCTGAATTGAGAGTCGAAGTTTGGAATACCAATGCGCCTTCTGCAGATTTAGCTAAATCGCCAGTATTTTCTCCCCACCAATAACCAAGCTCTGAGCCGCTACTTGGCAGGCTTGAAAAATTAAGATGATCACTGGGTGGTTTAGTTGCATTGGAGACTAGAGAGCCGCCTTTGTTTAGGTAAAATATCGATGGTTTTTCGAAAGGCAATGGCCAATTTAAGCTGTGCCAGCTACCAGTGGCATTTTCAAGTTTTATATCGGGTTTGTCGCCGGCACGAACAAAAAGCAAAAGGTTTTTATCATCGAAAGTGCTGTCGCCGCGCTTACTATCGTCAATAGTTTCGCTATCGACTAAAACTTTTGTCCACCACTGAACCATCATTTTCCGCCATTCAAATACTGGACCTGGTTCGCCATCGTCTGGCCATGCGTGATTCCACGGTCCTATAACCGCCAGAACTGGAGCATCTAATTTTTCAAGCATTCTAGGGACTGCGTCTCGATAACCATCCAATAGGCCGCCGATTAAAAACACAGGGACTTTGATTTTCGAATAATCATATCGGAGCGAATTTTCTTTCCAAAAATCGCCATCTTGTTGGTGCTTACGATAAGTTAAAAACCATGGATATTGATCAAATCGATTTTTAAAGTAGTGAGAATCTAGTTTATAGTCTGGCCAAGCGGGAAGGCTGAGGTCGTTTTCAACTGACAGTGCATATTGGTCGATGTGAAACACGCCATCAATGTAGTGTACGTCATCGTGAAATAAATCATCCGTTGCGTCGGCCGCCATGATTGCTTTTAGTTCCGGTGGATTTCTCATTGCGATTTGAATGGCGTTGAATCCGCTCCATGATATTCCGAACATTCCCACGTTTCCGTTTGAGAATTCTTTTATCGAAAGGATTCGAATCAATTCTATTCCGTCTTCTAGTTCTTGCTCCGAGTATTCTTTATTGGGAATGGCGCCTTCGGAGGATCCGGTTCCCCGTACGTCGGCCTTTGCGATCGCGAAACCCGCTCTGGCAAAATAAGTGTAAAGTGAATAATCGCGTCTCAGAAATAGATCGTCTTTTCGATAGGGGTGCATTTCAAAAAGGATAGGAAATTTTTGATTCTTGACCTGTTCGACTGGGCGATACCAGGTCACTGCGATTGAAACCCCGTCAGGCATTTGAATCATTTCCCGCTGGATAGTGAAGTCGTATTTTTTTGGGCTAGCTCCTGTGCAGCTTGAAAAGAGCCCGCCGGACACGGCAAGTGCAATAATTGATGCGAGAAAGTTTAGTACGTTCGAACCCACTTTTTGGATTTTGGTATTTTGAATCATTTCCGGGAGACAATTGCTGACGTGAGCGATAAAATCAAATTAATTTTTTTATTAATCTGCAAGTTAGCTTGATTTATTTAAGCCAGCCGTGGATTGTGCTTCCAGCTCTCAAATCGCTCATTGGACTAACTGTAACGACCGCTAAAGATGCAGCGTCATCAACTGTCACTCCAACCTCAATGAGAATTCCTAACCAGCCGTACCATAGTATACGGTATCGACGTCACCTAAAATACATTTCACTTAATAGGGTTGTTCCTTTGATTAGATTTTTTATTCGAGTTGCAACAGTATAAAC
>Ga0066639_10003313_pt1 | contig 13985 bp, 15 predicted proteins | sample CryGeyCG2114_010_2_FD_59504 | JGI IMG/M metagenome (GOLD analysis project Ga0066639, IMG submission 59504) | Groundwater microbial communities from aquifer - Crystal Geyser CG10_big_fil_rev_8/21/14_0.10 | ecosystem: Environmental > Aquatic > Deep subsurface > Groundwater | place: USA: Utah...
TATCCGCCATAAAGCTAGATGTAAAGGGTCGCCAAACGAAAGTAGAAAAAGTTGAACTGCACGAGAAAAAATTTCTAGAAAAACCGGTAAAGGCACTAAAAATTTTTGCCACCAATTATAAAGATCTTCATGATATAGCAGAAAAACTGGGCATGAAAGAGATAGATAAAAGGAGGGGGTATGACCTAGGGTATATAACCCACTACATAATTGAAAAAAAGATTTATCCCCTCCAAGAATACGAGATAGAAGGATCAATTTTAGATGGGACAAATGAATTTGGTGGGATAGATAAAGGAATGGATGTAAACATGTGCATAAAACTAAAAAAAGCAGTTGAAACACAGACCAAATCAAATTTCAATCCAAAAATTTTAGCATACGATATAGAAACAGAGGGATTAAAAATAGGAAAAGGAGAAATTCTCATGATATCCCTTGTTGGAGATAATTTCAAAAAAGTCCTTACCTGGAAGAAATCCTCAAAAAAACCAGATTATGTAGAATATGTGGAAAACGAATCGGAATTAATTTTAAAGTTTATAGAATATGTAAGAAAAGAATCCCCAGATTTTCTGGTAGGGTATTACTCGGATGGATTCGATCTCCCTTACATAAAAGCTAGAGCAGAAAAACACCATATAAAACTTAATCTGGGGTTGGATGATTCACAACCCAGATTCTCAAAAGGAGTAAATCTAACAGCCAAAATAAAAGGAATTGTCCATGTAGATATTCTTAAGTTTATACGAACAGCCTACGCACAATACATGAAATCAGAAACACTCTCACTAAACGAAGTCGCAAAAGAATTTTTAGGAGATACAAAAAAACCTTTCAAAATAAAACACTCTTCAGAACTAAAAGAAAAAGACTGGGGAGATTATTATGAATACAATTTACATGATTCTGTTTTAACACTAGATCTTTTTAAAAAATTCTGGCCAGACATAATCCAATTTGCAAAAATTGTAAAAGAACCAGTTTTTGATGTAACCCGTTACGGCTTATCAAAAATTGTAGAGTCTTATCTCCTCCACAACCTAAACAAGTTTAATGAAATCCCAGAAAAACGCCCAACCTACGAAGAATTAGGACAAAGAAGAATGCAAGGCCCAGTAGAAGGGGCTTTTGTCTTAGAGCCAAAACCTGGCATGTATGAAGATATATCCATATTTGATTTCACCTCTATGCATACAAGTATTATTATCTCCATGAATATCTCTAAATCTACCCTAACAGATAGTAAAGAAAAAAACACAAATTCCATAGAAACAGATAGGGGAAAGTTCTACTTTACAAAAAAACCAGGATTCCTCCCATCTTTATTAAATGAAATATTTGAACAAAGAAAAAAAGCAAAAGCAGATTATAAAAAAAATCCAAACCCCATAACCAAAGCCGGGTCAAATGCTTTCAAAGTCCTAAGTGCAAGCGTTCACGGGTACATGGCTTTTTTTGGAGCAAGATATTTTTCAAAAGAGGCCTCGGCATCAATCCTAGCTTATGTTAGAAAATTCAACAAAGACACAATAAAGGCCATAGAAAAAAAAGGCCACCAGGTAATCTTTGGAGATACTGATTCGGTAGGATTTCTCATGAACAAAAAGTCAGAAGCCCAAATCAAATCTCTTCTTAAAGAATTAAATTCAAAACTTCCAGGAATAATGGAATTAGAACTAGAAGGATTTTTCAAAAGAGGCCTCTGGGTAACAACTCGTACAGGAACGGCAGGAGCAAAAAAGAAATACGCCCTCCTAGGAAAAGACGGAAAAATAAAAATTAGAGGATTCGAAACAGTAAGGAGAGACTGGTGCCAATTAGCTAGAAAAACGCAAGACAAAATAATAAGGCAAATTCTTACGAATGGAAACGAAAAAAAAGCCCTAGAATACCTGAAAGGAATAGTAAAAGAGCTTAAGGAAAGAAAGGTTTCAAAAGAAGATTTAATAATTAAAACCCAATTAAAAAAACCCCTAACAGAATACAAAGCAACAACCCCCCACGTTATAGCAGCAAGGAAAATGATTCAAAACAAAATCCCAACAAGTTCCGGAACGCTAATCCAGTACTTTATATCAGAAAGTAAAGATAAAAAAGCCCTTGTGAGGGATAGAGTAAAACTCCCGGAAGAACCCGGAAAATATGATATAACTTATTACCTAGAAAACCAGATACTCCCGGCAGTTGAAAACATCTTCCAAGTTTTCAAAATCAACATAAAGGAAATAATTGATGGAAAGAGACAGACAACACTAGGAGACTTTTAAAAAACAATGAACTTCAAACTAATTTTAAGGGAATTAAAACACCACACCCCCTTCACACTAATAGCCACAATTCTAGCAGTTGCCATTACTCTTATGGTCTACCAAAAAACAATTCCTACAATTCTCTTTGAATCCATCCATTCTGCCCATATCCTAGCATCTTCCATTGTAACAGCAGCAATGTATTATAAGTATAAAGAGAACATAACAAATGCACTTTTAATAGGAATCACAGGGGCAATTATAATCGGAAGTTTGAGTGATATAATTTTCCCCCATCTAGGAGCAATATTATTCAATCTAAAAACAGAATTCCATCTCCCCCTAATTCACGCTCCATTCATGATAATTCCAATAGCTTTTTTCGGATCACTTATAGGGATAGCTACAAAATATACCAAACTCCCCCACTTAATTCACGTTTTCTTCTCAATTTTCGCAAGTTTATTTTATCTCCTAATGTTTGGAATAACAATAAATCTCTTAAATGGAATAATAATTTTCTTAATTGTATTTATAGCAGTAATAATCCCGTGTTGCGTAAGTGACATAATCTACCCCCTCCTATTTTTAAAACCCCAACAAGATAATGGAAAAAAAGTCTAGGAATATCCCAGAAGCAAAACCCGAATTTACGGAAAGAATGAAAAATCTACTAGGAAAGGACTATGCAGAATATTTGGAAATATTAAAAGAACAACCAGTAAGATCAATTCGTTGTAATGAATTAAAAATATCCCCAAAAGATCTAAAATCAAGATTAGAACAAAAAAGATGGAAAATAAAGCAACCCTGGAAAGAAAATCCGGAAGTAATGATTGTGGAAGGAAAATACGAAGAAGGAAATAAAGTTAATGAAGAACATTCATATAATTTAACAGAAACTAAATCAAAAGTAAGTAATCTCAAAAATCTAATAGAGTTGGACCCAGGAGAATTAGGAAGAGCTCTTGAACACCTGTTAGGATACTACTACATACAAGAACTAGCATCAATGCTCCCGATAATTGCCCTATCTCCAAAACAAAATGAATTAGTTCTAGACTTATGTTCCTCACCAGGATCAAAAACAACCCAAGTAGCATCTAAAATGCAAAACACAGGGACAATAATCGCCAACGAGGTTTCTCTTGGAAGAATAAAAATCCTGGCAGCTAATTTGGAACGTTGTGGGGTTACAAATACAATAGTAACAAAAAAAGAAGGAGCCTCCCTATGTAACAAGTTCAAAAAGATGGACATCCAGTTTGATAAAATTCTTGTGGATGCTCCGTGCTCTGGAGAAGGGACCCTAAGATCAACCCACAAAACTTACGCCATGTGGAATATTAAAACAGTTAAAGCTCTCCCAAGAATCCAAACAAATCTTTTTGAGTCTGCTTTAGAAATACTCAAACCAAATGGAACTCTAATTTACAGCACATGCACCCACTCCCCAGAAGAGAACGAGGGAGTTTTAGATTACATATTAAAAAAATACAAAGGAAAAATAAAAGTTGAAAAAATCCAACTTCCAATAAAACCGAGGCCAGGGATAACCGCTTGGCAAAACAAAGAATACCAAGAAGAAGTTAAACTCTCTTGCAGAGTCTATCCTCAAGATAATAACACGGAAGGGTTTTTTCTTGTTAAAATAAGGAGAATAAAATGACTCTCCAATTCTTAAATCCAAAAGAAACAAAAGAAATCCTCAAAAAATTAAAAGACCAATTCGGAATAAAAAAAGTAAATGGTTCTTTAGTAAAAAGGGGAAAGGAAAGACTATTTCTCTACCAGGGATCAATAGGGGAAAATACAATAAAAAAAATGGAGTATAATTACTTCAACATAGAAAGAGTCGGAACCTACTTCGCAAAAATCATTCAAGAAAGAGACAAAGAAGTAATCAGACTAAGCATGGAAGGCACCCACCTGTTTAAAGATCAAATTAATAAGAACATATTTGAAATTACAAACGAAAAAGATTTAGAGACCTGGATGCACGGATCAGAATTAAACATTGCCTCCGGGTTGAAAGGATTTGTAGTCATGAAGTATAAAGGAGACTTTTTAGGATGTGGTAAAGCTTCAGCAGAAAAAATAACAAACTTCATTCCAAAATCAAGGAGATTAAAAATAAAAAACTAGTCATTAGTCATAAATCTTTGATTTCCATAAGAAACTCCAGAAAAACCATCCGAGTTATCAAATTTTGCATAAGTCATAGGACACACCACCCCATAATCAAAGAAAGATTCCCAATTAGGAACAGACATAAAAAAGCTCAAAAGAGTCTTACCTACAAAAGCACACCCAATATTTCTCTCCGTTTCTCGGTCCATAAAAAATCCACTTTCCATTTCCATAATAACTAGTCAACACTTTCCTTTTTAAGAATTATGGTAATTTTTTTCAACACTATATTTAAATATCGTTAAAATATTCAATTAAATATGAATCCCAAAGTAAAAGAAAATCTCAACAGATTAACCTCTCTAAACGGAAAAGCCCCAAAAACAATTACTCGCCTTATGAGATATAGTGCAACCGGGATTTTTACAGGAATTATAGATCTTATTATCTTTATCTTTTTAGTAGAAATCTTTCAATTCCACTATCTTCTTTCAGCCTTTTTTGTGTTTATAGTCACAAAAACTCTCGCTTTCTTTGTAAACCTCAAATGGGGATTCAAAGACTCAAACGCAAAAAGATTAAATGCATACTACTATTTCATTGTGATCAGCATAGTTGAATTGGTTCTAACAATCTTTTTACTAAAATACCTTGTGGAAGTTTTAAAAATCTATTACATCTTTTCAAAGGTAATTGCGGGGATAATCACCGGAATGCTTGGATTCTCCATGAACTATGTTTTTACGTTTCAAACAAAAAGACAAACTTACTTAGAAAAAAGTGTAAAAATACATTTTAAAAAGAAAGAAGCAAAATGAAAAAAGAAAAAATAATTAAAGCTGGAAAAATAGCTTCCGAAGTTAAAACATATGCAAAAACCATAGCTAAACCAGGAATTTCATTATTAGAATTAGCAGAAAAAATAGAATCGAGAATAATAGAATTAGGAGGTAAACTTGCTTTTCCGTGTAATTTAAGCATAAATGAAATAGCGGCACACTACACCCCAAGCTATGATGATAAAACTCTTGCCCACGGATTATTAAAAATTGACTTTGGGGCCCATGTTGATGGATATATTTCGGACACTGCTTTTAGTGTAGACCTAGAAAATAATGAAGAAAATAAAAAACTCATTGAAGCTTCAAAAAAAGCTTTAGAAAACGTTTCCAAACTCATAAAGAAGAACCAAACAACAGATATCCTTGGAGCAGAAGTTCAGAAAACTATAGAAAACCTAGGTTTCTCCCCAGTAATAAACCTCACCGGACACCAAATAGAAAAATACGAACTACATGCTGGTTTAACAATCCCCAACATAGATGATAAAAGAAAATTCATTATAAATGAGGGAGTTTTCGCAATAGAACCTTTCGCAACAAATGGATCAGGCCGAGTTAGAGACGGAAAAGCCTCAGAAATTTACATGTTAATTGATGAAAGAATGCCAAGAAGCCCGATTGCTAGGGAGGTTCTTGAATTCATAATAGAAGAATATCAAACTCTCCCCTTCTGTAGCAGATGGTTAGTAAAAAGATTCGGGACAAAGGCTCTCTTCGGATTAAGACAATTAGACCAAAACGGAAATCTCCACAACTTTCCCCAACTTGTTGAAACCACTGGAAGTAAAGTAAGCCAAGCAGAAAATACTTTTCTTGTAGAAAAAGATAAAGTAACTGTTACAACTGAATAAGAAATTTTATTAATTTTTTTCTATCCCAAATAACTATTATCCATTGGAACCGCCGCTTTTGCAGACCTAATAAAATTATCCTCAACTTTTTTATAAACTTCAATAGTGGATTTATTCACACTAGGTTTAATCTTCCTTAATGCCTCATCAAAATGTTTTTTCTTAACCTCTTTTGCTTCCTTATTTTCCCTCAAAGCTAACATTCCAGCCTCTCTAACAAAACCTTCTAAATCCGCACCAGTATACCCAACCGTCTTTTTAGCCAGATAATATATCAATTTCTCTTTATTCGTTAATTTCTTAAAATCTCTCTTTTCTGGTTTCTTAAACATGTTTTTTATTTCACTATCATTAACTGGTTTATCTGAAGCCATTTTAGGTACAACCTCATCAAATTTAATATTTTTAAACGAGTAATCTAACTCTTTTAACTCCTCTTTTTCAATTCCAATAGGCATATTCTTAGTATGTATTCTAAGGATCATTTCCCTTCCTTTTTCTTCAGGAGCATTAACTAATAAAATTTTATCAAATCTTCCAGGTCTTAATAATCCAGAATCCAACATATCAGGACGATTAGTAGCACCAATAACTAGTATCTCATTTATCTGTTCAAGACCATCCATTTCAGCTAACATCTGGTTCAAAACTCTCTCTGTAACTTTAGTCCCAGTTTCATTTCCTCTCTTCCCAGCAAGAGCATCAATCTCATCAAAGAAGATTATGCAAGGAGAAACCTGTCTAGCCCTTTCAAATATTTTTTTCATTCCTTTTTCTGACTCTCCAACCCACTTGCTCAATAACTCGGGCCCCTTTACCTGGATAAAGTTAGCCTCTGATTCTTTAGCAACAGCTTTAGCTAAAAGAGTTTTCCCGGTTCCGGGAGGACCATAAAGTAAAATTCCTCTCGAAGGACGTATTCCAAGTCTCTTAAATCCCTCAGGATATTTCAAAGGCCACTCAACCGCTTCTTGCAAATCTTGTTTAATAGTTTCCAAACCACCAACATCCTCCCACCCAACATTAGGAATCTCAACTAAAACTTCCCTCATAGCACTAGGCCTAACAATCTTTAAAGCATCCCTAAAATCATCCTGTTTAACAATTAATTTTTCTAAAATTTCTTGAGGGATAAGTTCGTCATCCAGTTTAATATCTGGCAAGTGCTTCCTCAACACATTCATCGCAGCTTCCTTACACAAAGCCTCTAAATCCGCCCCAACAAACCCGTGAGTCAAACTAGCCAATTCTTTAAGATTAACACTTTTTGTTAAAGGCATGCCCCTTGTATGAATCTGTAAAACCTGTAATCTTCCCTCCTTACTCGGAACTCCCACCTCTATCTCACGATCAAACCTTCCGGGACGTCTTAAAGCTGAATCCAAAGCATTAACCCTATTTGTTGCACCAATAACAATAACTTTTCCTCTAGATTTTAGCCCATCCATCATAGTTAAAATTTGCGAAACTACTCTTCTTTCTACTTCCCCATGAACCTCTTCTCTTTTGGGGGCAATAGCATCTATTTCATCAATGAAGATAATTGTCGGAGCAGTTTTTTCTGCTTCCTCGAAAATATCACGAATCTTTTTCTCCGACTCTCCATAAAATTTAGACATTATCTCAGGACCATTCAACAAGATAAAATTAGCTTCAGATTCATTCGCAACAGCTTTGGCTAAAAGAGTTTTCCCGGTTCCGGGAGGACCGTGCAATAAAACCCCTTTTGGAGGTTCAATCCCCAACTTATCAAAAATTTCTGGATGTTTAAGTGGGATCTCTACCATCTCCCTTATCTTTTTTATCTCATCATTCAATCCTCCAATATCTTCATAATTAATTTCTGGAATTTTTTCATCAGTAATATCCACCGATTTAGGATTTAGGACAACTTCTGTATTTTCCGTAATTAATACAGCATCATTAGGAGAAGTATTAACAACCAAAAATTTAATCTGGGTTATTCCTCCTCCAAGATTCCCCATCCCCATGTTTCCAAACATATCTCCCAACATATCATTCAGATCTCCAAACTCTTCAGACAAAAGATCTCTCCTCCTTTGAACTCCCCCAAGAACAACTATGTCTCCTTTCATAACCGCCCTTCCTAAAAGTCCTCGCCTTAAACTATTAGAATCTGCTTGAACCATTATTCCTTTTTGGGCCGGAGCAATAATCATTTTTTTGGCTTCCTTAATTTGAGCCTTAAAAACTTTAACCACATCCCCTATCCCGGTACGAGCATTTCTTCTTAAAATGCCATCAATTCTTATTATCCCTTCTCCCACATCCGCAGGGTAGGCCCTATCTGCAATAGCCAGAGTATCTCTATTTCCCTTAATTCTTATAACATCCCCCCTCTTTATATCCAATTCCCTCATTATGTCTGAATCAATTCTAGCAATTCCTTTATAAGCATCATCCTGTAAGGCTTCAACAACTTTTAATTGGGTTCCTGTTTTATCCTTCATTTTTACTCCTAACCTCATGCAGAGGCTCAAAACTCAAGCTCAACTTACCAAAATCTTCGAAACATAATTTAACCATTTCATCCATAATTTGTTTTTGTTCGCTCATAAAAGAAACTATCTCCTTAGGGATTGAAACAGCATAACTATTTCCAACAAGACGCATTTTAACATTAAATTCTTTATTCCTCAAAGTAACAAAACGATGGTATTCTTGTTCGTCAACCGGATGTAGAATCTTACTGGAACATTTAGGGCATATCACCGCCCTTAAAAGAAATCCATTTTTAACTAGATCGACTCTTTCCATCTTAACCTCGCACCTATCACAAAGTATCGTATTATCAAATATATCTTTCATGTGTATACATATCTGTATACACAGACTATTTAAATGTTTTTGTTTAGAATTATTCTTCAAATTCTTTTTCAATTAATAACACAAGCCCACCTAGATTAATTTTTCCTTTATTTTTTATGATCAATTCACCAACAGCCTCATTAAGGATATTTCCATAATAAACTTCTTTTTCATCAGAAAAAGCCTTGTCTAAAGAAGCGGAATATTCATCCCAAGATTCCCCCCTCGCTCCAGGAGTTCCTTTCTCAATTTTAAGATAAATTATCTCTACCATAATCCTTCCCTACAAAAGTAATTTATAAATATTTCCATTCCCAAAACTTAAAAACCACAAATTCTTCCTCCCCTTATGAAATTTAATCAAAAATTAAAAAAATTCTTCAAACCCATTCTTCTTTTTGTTGGGAGCCTTTGGTATTACATCTGGAAAGACGACTCCTGGAAAGGTTGGCTTTTTTCTGTAGCGTTTTTATTTGTTTTTATTAAGTTCGTTTTCTTTCCCCTTCTAAGTCTTACTACAGGAACCGCGCTACCCCTAGCAATAGTAGAATCTTGTTCTATGTACCACGAAGGAAATCTATTCTCCAGTTATGACACCTGGTGGGAAAAGCACGAAACAAAATATGAAACTTTTGGAGTAACAAAAGAAGATTTTGAGAAATTCCCTTTCACAAAAGGCCTAAACAAAGGAGATGTTCTTTTTGTAACAGGAGCAGATACAAAAAAACTAAAAATAGGAGATGTAATCATATTTGAAGCCGGAAAACAGAATCCTCTAATCCACAGAATAATCAAAATCACAGAAGATTCTTCTGGACAAAAAATATACGAAACAATCGGAGATAATAACAACGGACAGTTAAGTATAGAAAAAAATGTTCAAGAGACCCAAATAATAGGAAAAGCCACAGCAAAACCAGCTCCTTACCTTGGATGGGGAAAACTTATCTTCTTCGAATTTTCAAGAAACCCAGAATCTAGAGGATTTTGTAATGAAAACTAAAAAATCCCAAAATAAGCAGAAAATAGGATTAAAGAAACCTTTATAAGTAATCTTTCTCAAAAACTAAGATGGAATTTTGCCCAAAATGTGGTTCGATGATTATTCAGAAAAGGAAAAATTCCGGATGTGCCAGATGTAATTATTCTTCAAAAAATAAGTTAAAAATTTCCACAAAAGAAAAAATAGACGAAAAACAAAAAATTTCCGTGGTAAATGAAAAAGAAGCAAGAATTCACCCAGTGATATTAGAAACATGTAAAAAGTGTAAAAATGACAAAGCCTACTTCTGGACAATTCAAACTCGAGCAGGGGACGAAGCAGAAACCAAATTTTACAAGTGTACGAAGTGTGACTTTACCTGGCGTGAATATAGGTAGACTTTTAAACAAATTATTTCTAGTTTATTTATGGCTCCATAGCTCAGCCTGGTCAGAGCACCAGACTCTTAAGTCGTTGAAGTTCTTCAAGGACTTCGCGAAAATCTCGTAAGAGATGTTTTCAGCGAGATCTGGGTGTCGGGGGTTCAAATCCCCCTGGGGCCATTCATCCCATTAAAAAACCCTTTTTTCTTTCTTCAGAATATTTCAAACTAGCCTCCACCAAACCCCTAAACAAAGGGGCTGGATTCAACAAGCTACTTTTCAATTCAGGGTGTGCTTGTGTTGCAACAAAATAAGGGTGATTTTTTAATTCTATAAACTCCACAAGAGTTCCATCAGGAGAAACTCCCGAAAGAATCAATCCTTTTTCTTGTAAGATTTTATGATAATTTGGATTAACTTCATACCTATGACGATGTCTTTCAGAAACTTTCAACCCTCCATATAGATGATAAACAAGACTATCTTCCTTAACAAAAGCCGGATAAGCCCCTAACCGCATAGTCCCCCCTTTGTCCGTAATGGATCTTTGTTCATCCAATAAATCAATAACCTTGTGTTCACAATTAGGATCAACCTCCGAAGAGTTTGCATTAACTAGTCCACACACATTCCTTGCATAATCAATGACAGCCATTTGCAATCCATAACAAATTCCTAAAAAAGGGATTTTATTTTCACGACAATGCTTAACAATTTTTATTTTTCCTTCAGTCCCTCTAAGCCCAAATCCCCCAGGAACAATCACCCCACTAACTCCCCCTAAATCAAAATTTTCGTTGCTAGTATCAATCCATTTTAGATTAATTTTTGTAGAAAAATGTGCAGAACAATGATTCAAAGCCTCTATCACAGAAGCATAAGAATCCTCCAAGGAAGTATACTTCCCAGCGATAGCAATTGTAATCTCTTTATCACTATTTTCCCTGTTCCTAACCAGCTCTTTCCATCTTTTCAAATCAACTCTTATTGGAATATTTAATTTTCTCGCCAAAAGTTGAGAAAGCCCTTGCTCTTCAAAAAATTGAGGAATTTTATACACATCATCCGCATCTATCCCGGTAATTACTTCCTCAAAACCAATATTCCCAAAAGAACTAATCTTTTGCCTTAAAGAGTCAGTTAGCATAGAACTACATCTAGAAATAATTATCTGAGGCTCAATCCCCCTTTGTCGGAGTAAAGAAATACTCTGTTGGGTAGGTTTTGATTTTTGTTCATGTACTCCATAAGGAATTGGAACATAAGTTAAGTGTACAAATAAAACATTATTCTTTCCAACCTTCCTTGGAAGAGATCGAACCGCATCGATAAACAATTCATTCTCCATGTCCCCAATAGTTCCCCCAATCTCAATTAAAACCACTTCCGCCTTACTCTTTTCTCCGACCTCTACAAAATAATTTCTTATAAAATTAGAAACATGCGGAACCATTTGCACAGTTTTTCCAAGATAATCCCCTCGTCTTTCCTTCTCCCTTATACTCTGAAAAACCTTTCCCATTGTAAGATTCCATTCGGACTTACAATCAATTCCTAAAAATCGCTCGTAGTGCCCAAAATCCATGTCCACCTCCGCCCCATCATCCAAAACAAAAACTTCTCCGTGTTCAATTGGATTCATGGTTCCAGGATCAACATTAAGATAACCATCGCACTTTATTGGAATAACCTTATAATCTGCAGAAAGAAGAGCCCCCATACTAGCAGCAGCCACACCCTTCCCAAGACCACTTAGTACACCTCCGGTTACCACAATATACTTTCTTTGCATATAAAAAAAATAAGAACTATTTTTAAATAGATTTAGAACTCTCTAAAAATAACAAAAACAAAAATAGCTAGTAACTTCTATTCTCTCTAAATCCGATTCAGGGGCGGTAGTAATCAAAATTATTTGATCAAATTCTGGATATCACCAATTGCATCGGCTACTTCTCTTCCTTTTTTAGTTAGTTTTATCACCTTTATTCGCCCCTTTTTTTCAAACTCAACTAACTTCAAAATCTCAAGCGTCTGCAAAATCTTCACTGCATGGCTATAAGTGCAATCCACTTCTTTAGCCAAAATACTACCATACCTCATCCGAGTATTCTTTTTCAAAGAGACCAACATTAAAGCTGGCTTTCTTCTAAAAAACACGTCAAAATTGTCTTTCATTTTTTTTAGGTATGTTTAGATATACACTGTTTAATTGTATATATTCAGAAAGGACCTTCCTTATAAATGTTTTGAAACATATATCTTCGTTCCTAAATACGGGTAAAAATACACAAATTTCTTAAATTAAACTTTCTTTCTTTTAATATGCCTCAACTAAAAAAACCAACTAAAAAAACCCGTATTATGGCCATAGGAGACATCCATGGAGATACAGGCCTAGTAAAAAAACTTGCTGAAAAAGCAAAAAAAGAAAACATAGATATAATCATTCTTGCGGGAGATCTAACCTGGGCAGAAACCTCCTTAAAAGATTTGATAGGACCATTCGCAAAAGCAAAAAAAGATATTTTAATAATCCCGGGAAACCACGAGTCTGTTGAAACAAACGCCTTCTTAGCAGAGATGTACGCTCCCTATACAAAAAATCTTCATGGATACTCTTTCAAAAAAAGAAACATAGGGTTCTTTGGAGCCGGGACCGCAAACATGGGAATAAATAGTATAGAAGATTCACAAATATTCAAACTACTTAAAAAAAGCCACAACAAAATAAAAGATCAAAAGAAAACAATAATGGTGACCCACATACACCCAGAAGGATCACAGTCCGAATTCTCAGGATGGGGAGGCTCTCCTGCAGTAAAAAAAGCAATAAAAGAATTAAAACCAGATATTGCAATCTCTTCCCACATTCATGAAGCCGGGGGATTAGAAGAAAACATGGGAAAAACAAGAGTAATAAACGTTTCAAGAAAAGAAAAAATATTTGAAATATAGTAGATCAAGGACAAAAATAATTAAAAACAACTTCCCCCCAACATTAAAATGATAGATGAATTGGATTTATCTACACAAGGAAGGGTTATGGGAGAGACTGCAAGGGGCCTTGTTAGAGTATTGAGTGCAGCCCAACATGAAATAGACAAAAAAGAAGAGTATAAAGAATACATTGAAAACGCAAAAAATTTCTTTGAAAGGGTGCAATTGTATAAAGAAGGATTAAAATCAAATACTTTGAAAAATTTAGACAAATTAAATGAATTGGAATCAAGATTCTTTCTCAGATACTTAAATGACTCTCAGCAAATTCAAAAACTAACAACAATCCTCAACAATTTTAGTGAAGAATTGAATCCAAAAAAAGAAGAACTAGAGGAATTAACCAAATTCTATGACTTACAATTAGAATATAGTCTAAAATATTTTGGAAATTTCAAAGAGATCTAAACTAAACTCTTTCTAGAATATAATTGACTCTTTCATCAACACTCATCACCGGAACACCAATCAAATTATATCCCGCATTTTTGTACTCTTCAAGAATAAGGTTATGAACCCTTCTAGCTTCCTCCTCTCCGGATTCAATTCTTAAACCATCATCCTTAAAAGGTAAACGTTCAAGACAAAAAACCTTGTTGTATGTCTGAAAAGAATCAAGATTTGGAAACAAATTTAAGTGATTTCCAACTAAATATCATGACGTCCTCTCCACACTAAAGTGTGGAGTTTCCATGATGTTCTGACTGATTTCTCAC
>Ga0066639_10003314_pt1 | contig 13983 bp, 39 predicted proteins | sample CryGeyCG2114_010_2_FD_59504 | JGI IMG/M metagenome (GOLD analysis project Ga0066639, IMG submission 59504) | Groundwater microbial communities from aquifer - Crystal Geyser CG10_big_fil_rev_8/21/14_0.10 | ecosystem: Environmental > Aquatic > Deep subsurface > Groundwater | place: USA: Utah...
TCAAGTACTTGTTAAATTCTTCATCGCGCTCTTTTTTGGTTGACATTATTTACTTCTCCATTATAAATGGTAAGATGCGGCGTAACTAGTTTTAAGCGATAAACAATCCGAGAATCGAATATCTATGTAAACTAAGTTATATTCCGCTGTTGTATAGCACTTAAGTAACCTCACTTATATCAGAAATTTTCATGAGGTCATGTGAACTAATTACATCGCTGTCTTTGGCAACGAACTTTTTCTCTTGGCAGAGATCCCAAGCAGGGTTGGCTTTCCGGCAGCTATTCCGGTTTTCATGGGGTATCCATCCCATTAGCAAGAAGCTATCTTGCTGCGCATCAACAACATATCAAAAAATTGCTATATCATAGAAAACCGTCTTTAAACGCATTGAATGTAGCAACAATATCATACATCACAATGCCAGAGGCGGTCCCACAATTTAATGATCTTACACTTCCAAACATTGGAATTTCCACAATCACTTCACATAAATCTTGCATGGCTGGGGTTAAACCTGTACCCTCTTCCCCAAAGATAAGAAGAGTATTTCGCTGCCAAGGATGCTGAGAAATATCTATTGACCCTGGCACATTGTCAACACCAACAAAACGATACTTGTCCTTTAAAGCTACAATCTCGTCAATAGAGGATAAGAAATGAACTGGCGTATAGTTATGAACCCCAACAGCCCCACGACGATCCCACTTCCTATTGCCTACATAGTAAACAGCTTGTGCATTGAATGCATTAGCATTGCGCACACCAGTAGATATATTAAAGTCTCCTGTCCAATTTTCAAAACAAACTGCAAAAGGATTTGCCGTCTCTTGTAGAATGTTCCTAATCTCTTCGTCTGGCTTGTCTTTGAAACGATCCGCTACATTGCGTTGCCACAAACGAAAACGATCATCTCCCGTTGCCATAACCTCTTGATGCTTAGAAGATGTAGAAGCCATATCTGGAATTGTATGAACTTTTTCTTTACTCATGATTTACATCCCACAATAACTAACATTAGTATCTTCTTCAAACTTCAACAAACCATCCTTAAAAGATTCGATCATAAGATTAATCAAATCAATAGCTTGTCGTTCTGTGGCATCAATTCCTCGGAATCCCATAGTAGGAGTCTCGCTATCTTCAATACACATCATGGTAACAGATGCTTCTTTGTTTTCAATAGTAATCATAGTTCTTGCGCACATAGAAAATGTAAGACAACTAACACTGCCAAGTTTAGCAGAAACACCCTTCTTAGTAGAATTACGAATAACCTTCTGCAACCCATTGAACCACACACTATTCTCGAACTCTTTAATCTTAGCGCCAATTCTTACATTGGATGCCCAAATCTCAAGTATAATACATAACTCTTCTATGTCTTTTACAGAACCAAACTCCCAAATATCCCTAAGGGTCTTGTGTTTATAAGCTCTAGTATCTTGATAAGCATGACCCCAAGGTCTACTAATATCAACTAGTTGTAAAGATACATTAGTAATTATACTAGTGCTCAATCTGCGTGTGTTAATATAGTCAGCCATAATGCGCTGATCATCACAGTCTCTACAATAAGCCCCAATCATTTCAGAGCCGCGATAAATGTATGTATATCCCTTTTCTGCTAATGATGCACCACATTGTTGGCAATTTGTTGGTTCGTTTTGCATTATATTTTCCTAGTCTTTGCCGTCTTTATATTTTTTAATATCCTCAAACGGATCTGGTTTAGTTATCATTAGTGATAATACAAACGCTATTATAAATATCACGGATAATATAGATAATATAGTTCTAAGTTCTGGACTCATCTATCTTTATTTGCCTCATAAACCGCAATAGCAAATCCCATAGGGGTAGCAGAGCGCAGGTTTTTTGTCTTTAAAGATCTCCCGCCAAGTTTTTGTAACCAAGAACCTTGGGCACACACCTTGATAGGAGTAACGGATCTGCTATGTGGAATTGTAAATGAACCACCAGTCCACAAACAAGTCTTCTTAGTATACATGTCGCCCGGAGGAGATAGGTATCCACCATAATCACAAGGGTTAAAAACCCAAGAAGGCGACTTCCAATTAGTAGATAAACGTCCAACAGGATTCTCCAACATCCAACATTTAGTTTGCGTAAGAATGTCCCAACAAGCATTAACTAACGCCAATGCGTCTATCAATGCTTTAGGTCCCTTCTTCTTCCACCAACGCGCCCCTGAACCCGCCAAGTCAGTACATGGGGGAAAAGCAAAAGCCATATCAAAAGAATCGAAAGGTGGTAAAAACTTGTGACACTCTTCCACAGAGCATCCAACCCTTTTAATATTGGAATTTGATGGGTCTTCTGTAATACCTGTTGGGTGTTGGATATCTACAATCCAACATTCATATCCAGCATCTGCCCATGGTTTAACCATGTTACCAGTTAGATCACAAAGGCTGAGAATTCTTTTGCTCATTGTCTTCAAATACTCTGGGATCAGGATAATAATCCTTCTCCATAATACTTAATGTTTCTCGCCACTTAAACTCCCTAAGACACTCTATAGAGCAAAATCTGCCATTGAAATTTCCTAGTTGAGCTATGGCTACAAACATTTCTTTTCCACAAAGATTACAGAATAACTTTTGCTTGGAATAATTCATTATATTTAATTGATTCCCAAGAACGTAGTAACACCGCCCTTAATAGAAACGAAGCCTAGCTTTTCTAACTCAAGATCAATGGGGTGCATAGTCGAAGGACTGCTAACCTTAAGATCCTTAAGACGTTCTAATAAGGAATTTTTATCCACAGAATTAAGATTCAATTCTTCTATTTTCATTTTTTAATTTCCTATGAAAAACTTTTTCACTTTATCCCACCATGAATGTTTTCCTATACACATGGCATGATTATTCCAATATACAATTGACTTAGCAAACTGCTCTGCCGTAAATTCGGCTTTAGTTCCGCCTTTCATGTGAAGAAAGTTCCTTGCCATTGTATATGGCTCCATTGGATCTTCTTCATTAGAAGTGTTTGCTTTAATGCAAATGATTTCCCAATCTGCATCGGTAGAGCGGTCGTTATCTTCGTCCAAGACTTCTGAACTATAACAAACAATTTGCACGCTAGAGGCAACCTGCTTCTTTGCATATGCGCCCAAACGAATACATGGCGCCTCACCAAGAACACGCGGAGCATAACAGGCATCTAGCTTGGTGCGCTGGTTCAACTTGACAATACCAGAATAGAATTTGAAACTACCAATACTATCATGGATTCCAGACGCAGGAACTCGAACCAAAATTACTCCATCTTTATATCCTTGAGTAATGTTATTTGGATCCCTGGCTGCACTCTTAACAAGAGCAGCCAGATCGGTCCATGATCTATTGAAATGAGAGAACCCAGATTCAGGAGTTTGACGTTTAACAAACTCACTACACGCCACATAATCACTAGAAGCAATTGTTTTTGTCATTTAGATAAGCGCCTTTTCCTATTAGACTTGAATATCTCATTCAAGACAAGTTCTTTTTCTTCACTATCCAAGTCGTTCTCACGATCAAAATCGTGCAACTCATCAGGATTTTCCATCTCTCTTTTTGCTAGACGATAATCTTGACGCTGACGAAGGCGCTTTGCTCCAACCCTTGCTGCTCTTTTAGGATCAAACATTGTTATATCACCTGCTATTATAGATTCTGTCCGTATCTTTATCAGGATACCATACACCATATTGACTATCGTTAATCGTATAATAAACCTTTTTAATTCCTTTTGACTTAATCTTTACTTGGCACATACCACATGGTCTAGCCATTTGCAACGAACGATCTTTGCGTGCAACCCTTGCCACATACAAGATGCCACCAAAATCCATTTTCCTAAGAACTCTACCTTCTGCATGCACTTGTGGAATGGCTTGATAGTCAGCAACCACTGTCGAAAAGAAAGCTCCATTCTTAGAGAAAACCATCGTTCCATCTTTTCTGATACCAACAGCGCCAATCCAGAACCCTCTCCAATCTTTATCATCATCTGGTAAGGCTATCTTCCCCGCGAAAAGAAGTAAATCCAACATTGTTGTTATCTCTTATGTCTTTGTCAATCATCTCCATTGCTGGAAAATCATCGACCATTGAATATATTTCCTCGTCTGAATAAACCACTTGTGGTTCTGACTCAGCTTCGGAATCATATGTTTGAAAATCGAACTGATTGTGTAATGGAATTTGCCCCCAGCCACAACCACCAATTACTAATGATAGCCCCATGACTAGATTGAATTTCATATTAAACCTTAATAGAAAAGGCAGACTGCTTTGGCATCAAATTGAAACGAAACAAAGGAGGGGAACGTTTCTCTTTGAAGCAGTCTGCCTCGTCTTGTATATATCACATCATTGAATGAATTACCCAAGAAACTACCAGTGTAGAAAGCAATACGCCAATTTGGACAAAGAAATTCGAAGTGGTATTCTGCACCAATTCAGTATTATCCATATCCTTAATCTCTTGAAGTTCCTTCATTGAAAAGTATTTTCTTGAAATCACAACGGACATAAATAACGATAGCCCCATTGCAGTTCCTAAACTTAAAGGCGCAAGCCCCGCAAACTGAGCTACTATAAACCAAAGCCACAACGCCTTAATTATAGCCGCCCTAAGAAATAATAGAATTGTTCCTAAAACCAAATTCAAAATAATATGCATTTCTTGTTGTCCTCCGTACCTATAGTATCACTCACGTTGGTCGATGGGTAATTTTAAAAACTAATTTATGAAATTAATCCCGAGTTTTTGTTTTCTTTTTAAGACATTTATCGCAACATGTTTTTATCCAGCCACCAACATTAGCTCATTGATTCTGCCAAACTAATTGCCCCGTCAATATATGGAGTGCTATGATTCATATAGAAACGAAGACCGCCAAACTTTTCCTTTATCTGTACTGCATATATTCCCTCTACAACTAAAGGATCAAGGGTGGCTATGCGCTCAATTTCATGAGTTATAGTATTCGCTAAACTAGAAATAATATCTTGCCAGCCCACATCACATTCAAGGTAATTAATTTCCTTGAATAGTTGAGGGTGTTTTGATTTCATCTGATTTAGAAAGTCTTCGTCTTTGTTCATCTTCATACTTCTTTATAGTAGCAAGTCGCATAGCAAAATGTTTCTCTTGTTTAGAGAACTTCTTTAGGCGCTTACGTATTCTATTCAGTCTATCCTGAATATGCTTCTTGTGCTTAACCCAATCTTCTATTACTTCTTTTGAGACCATGATAATACACCTAGATATCTTGAATCAATGTAATCTGTAAGCCATACACCATTGTCAGCACAATAGAATTTGTAACCATCATTATACATACTTTGTGCTTTTACAATAAAAATCAATGGCTTACCGTGTCGCTTACCTACTTTCACAGCAGTTTCTACATCTATAGAGAGGTGAACATGCTGTCTACTCATCTTCTTAATTCCTTCATTGAAGATGAGGTCTTGGTTCTTAGAACCAGTACCATGATACAAGATTTCAGGAGGATATTGTTCGACAAACTTCATATCAACATCTGTCGAATGCCCTTGATTTGCTCGGATATTTCCATTGCCATCAAATGAATATCTCTTCTTTTCGTCAGTAGCTACGATTGTTTCTAGTTCTTGTTTCGTAAAATTACATGCTTTCATTAAGGCGTTAACAGATACCCAGCCACCATCAGATAAAGTTAAACCAAACTCATCAGGTTTATGACGCAACACATAACTAAGAAACTTACTCTTCTTATTTAGATCCATTATTAAACTCTTGTAAACATTCTTTTTTCAATTCATCTTTAGAGAGCATTAATTTCTTTAATGCAAATTCCAACAACTGATCGTCAGTTGCCTCTTCACCAAGACAAAATTGACATATACCTGCCGTACCATTTCGGTATGCCTCATCAGACCAATCTGCCATATAACAATCCATACAAAACGTTTTATCGCAGGTTTGACACCAAGCAACTAAGCCGCCACGATTTGGCAGAATTGTTCCGCAAACACAACATGATACCATTTCAAATTCCATTATCATCTCCGTTATGATCGGCGTGAATTTTATCACAACCTTCGGTATGACATTTATGTTTAATCTTTATATGATACCACGTATGAATTTTCTTAAAAAAGAATCCAAGGAATGGCAACATCATCATAATTGCCAATAGTTCGTCTCCGCAAAAATGAAATGGCATATCATATTTCCTTTACGTCTACGGGAATTAGATTTAACACAGCATCTATAGCAGAAATATCTATATATAGAATGTCTGGATCCAAACCTTCCCATTCTATTCGGATGATAGAATTATTTACTTTACTTTTTGTTACAGTGAATTTTGTGCAAACAAACTCTTGCACAGTGCCGCTCTTAAAAAGAAGTCTGACTTTAGGCATTATCATCCCAGTCTGTATATTTTTGTTTGAGATCAACAAGCTCTTGCTGCATCAATAGTATTCTATGAAAATCGGATTCTATTCTAGACTTAATAGACTTTACCTTTTCGTGGTAAGGATCATTAACGTCGGCAAAATGTTTCCTTCTCCAAGAAGTTAAGGTAAATCGTTTACCATCCATCGTCTCAAGACCCTCGATCTGCTCACCCCAACTGTCGAAACATCTTAGTGCATAACAGGGTTTACCAACAAGATCATCTAAATCTTTTACACCAAATACTTCACATACACTGGCTATGAAATCTGGATATGTTTTATCATCCAAACACAAATTACCGAACCCTTGATGGCTGCCTGTAAAATCTATTCCAATAGAACAGGTTAATATGCCATGATCTTCTACACCAGACCATGCATTAGAAATGGTCCCTAACTGTCTCTTACAATCACTAGCTGTCATTATAACTATCTCCAATATTAAGAACAATCGTAGCACCCCTGGAGAGACTTGAACTCCCAACATACCGGGTAGAAGCCGGTTACGCTATCCATTGCGTCACAGGGGCAAATCATTATCTTGGAAGATTATTCAAATCTTCTATCATAGACTTTATTTCAATAATCGAATACTCTACTCCACTGCACATCAATAGTCTCTGATCCAAAGGAATTCCCTTAAAAGAATTCTTTCCCATCCTAATATCCATAGCTAATTCCCAGCACTTATATTCTGCTGCCATTAAACTATTTAACATCGGTCCATGGACCATTGGTGTCCAACGTTTCTTATTAGAAAGAAGCTTGTCAGTAACCCAGCTTAGTGCCCTATCAATCTTGCTATCCATATTGGATTTCCTTTATGATAATAACACAGCGATTCTATACAAGATATACAATATCAGCCCAGTTCCAGCCATTGATAAGATGGCACACAAAAGCCACCACATAATAAAAGCCGAGCCCGCAACCTTCATAGGACCAAAATCATGCTTCATTATCATTTACTCCTGTATCAGTACAATTATCACCAACCCATTGACATCCAACATCCTCCACAAATATACATTGTATGTTGCCTGCTGGAGAACCATCAGAACATTTCATAAGTTCTGGGTATGAACCACATGAACCATCATCGCAAATATATGCGTCAGGTATGTAATTTTGAATGTAAGGCGGGCGAGGCTCACTGTCACTAGCACACGAATTTAAAACAATCATGAGTGCAATTAAAAATCTTTTCATTACCACGGATTCTTACAATTGTAACACAGTGCCTTACCGTCACCGACATCATCTGGTTCTACCATTGGCATGAATGTATTACATCTTGGATTGCGACAAAAACAACCATCATCTCTAAGCGTTTCGGAATTAGGTTTCTTTGCATTCTCTTTTTCACAAGAACAATCAGAACACTCTGTATCCTCATCACAACCACATGCCCCACCGCATGATCCTGAAGAATGACATGCCTTTACACCAGACCCACATTGAGTAGTGGGTGAATTCACTGGTTGCCCAGTCTTAGAAAGACTTTTTTGATTATTGATTCTATTCAAGAACTTCTTAAATGAATCTTTGTTGATATTATTCGTAGACATTTACACCTCATGTATCGTAAAAACAAACCGCGACTGCCCGAGTAGGATCCCCATAAGAAAGATTCTTCTCAGATTTATAGAAGATCGTACATCCAATTTTTTCAAACCTACAACCCAACTCATAATATTCATAAACATATTCCTGATTTGGATCAATAGGATCTCCAAAATAAGAAAGCGTTTTCGTAGGGGGAACGGGCGGATTATATGATAGGCTAGTCATACAAAGATCCCATAAGCTCTCGCGGCAGGTATCCTCAAACTCTGTCAACGAACAACAATCACTCCATTGAGGATACAACTTTGCGATTACTTCATCACTAAAAAATAAGAACGGAGATTTGTTTAACATAATTTTCACCCTATCATAACAATATAGATAATGATGCCCAGCGTCTCTGACCCTATGACACCTATCGCAAACTAAATCTCCACACCCCATGTAAATTACCTTTGTCCAAAACCGTCAGAGCTTACTGCCAATAAAGATATTCCATCGTCATTTGAACGCCTTAACATTATAGACAAACCCAAATCATGCAGCTCCTGCAATTGATTCCAAGTAATGTCTGCCACCTCTCCGTGCTTAAACCAATCTGGTAGATTTTTTAGATCACGATACCAATCATACATATTAACTTTGATTTTATTTTGCACGTTTATCTTTTCCAATGTCGGACCAGTAACCTCTACCTTTGGCAGAGTTTTACTTGTATCATTTATCCTAGCTAAAATCTTATCTGATCTGGCTTTGACTAATATATACATTTGTGATGATGGCGGAAACCTTCTCATAATATTTTTAAACCTTATTTAATCGTTTTGAATTATTGTTCCGCCTCTAATTACCGTGAAATAATATCCATATTCTGAAGGTTTTAATTCGGTGTATTCTAATTCGGCAATCTTTGAATCAACTTCCTTTTTAGAAGTAAGTTCAAAAACTTTATAATCTGAATCATAAGTATCCATTACACAACCTCTGCAATGATCTTCACTGCTTGGTTTGTATGCAATCAGAATATACTTCATGGCACTATTAGCTCCAGTCCCCATTCAGTTTTTATATACTTACGATCCAATTCCTTTTGAGATCTGGTCTTTTTAAACTTGAACTTATGACCACAGGATGTGAGCTTAGAACCATCCTTCGTCTTGTCCACAATACACATCATTTGTTTACATATCGGGCAAGGATATAAAGAAGTAGAACTCACTTATTAACCTTCTTCAAAATCACTTCTATACTAGCACAATCATCATCATGGTGAGTGCCCGGCTTAACTTCATTATCATATAAGATAACCGTGTATAATACCTTATAGACTTCACCAGTCTCCATATCCGATGACAATACATTATCACTCAAATAAACAAACTCACCTTTAAGCGGCTCTCTTCGCGAGGAGAGATTAGCAATACACTTTAGATCAATATGTTTATTGGTCTCACCTCTAAGGAAGAACCTAAGATTATACTTCATTTGTTTTTTCCAATTTATAGTTCAACCAGCAAAGAAGATTCGCGGCGCGCATAATGTGCGACAACCTATCTTTAAATTGAGGAAACCATTGATTCTCATATGACTCGCCAAGCATCTTAATCTCCATTAAACCATAATCAACATTATGGAAATTAATGTTTAAAGTAATTGGAGTATCATATTTGGCGCTCATCTCTGTAAGAGTTGCGATGGCTTCCGCCATCCTATTTCTATCTTCTTGATTCATATGTCAAATGAGCCTTTCTTATACATCTCCATAAACCTTGCCACACCAGGCACCCTAGATTTAGATCCAATATCGCAATGGTAATCAAACATATTGCTGATATATTTGCGCAATCTTAAGCTAAGATACTCAGAACTCTTTTTAATTCGGGCTCTGCGGCTTGCAAAAATATCTACAAAAAGCTCGCCCTCGTTAAAAGATTCCTCGAAAAATTCCTCAAGATCTTTATCCGAAGCATCTTGTTCCATCTTCGAAAGTGGAAGCGGGAATTTTCCTTGCAATTGCCCGCAATCTAAACACAAGTCTAACTCTACATAGTCGCCACCACCAATGCCAAGATCATCTGGCACATATCCGTCGATCTCCAGGTCACCGACAGAAGCAGTAAACCTATCAGAACATTTACAACCCGCCGATAGAATGCGCTCACTACCACACCGCTGACACTTATTACTCATCGAAATCTTCCTCTTCCTCAGTGAAATGAACTCTAATTTGATCTATTATTGATTCGGGAATCTTTGCATTACGAAGCTTATCTTCCCAACCTGGAGTTGCTTTATCGCCACGATAGCTTCTCTCACCAACAAAGAACATTGCAGGTTTTGAATAAACTCTTCCATGTTCTGTATTAAGATAAGTCCAAATTTCTAATGGAGAATCTGAACAACATCCACAGTTATGACGACTATCATAATTAGTAACAAGCTCATTCACACTGGGTGAACAATATACTACCTTATTCCATCTTCCAGTATACACCTCTGCATCTGGATATGTCTCTAATATCTTCTGCAGTCTAGATATCTCTGCGGATTTATCAGCCTTTTCTTTTTCTAAACGATTGATTTCATCTGTAATTGATGCCATGATTTACCTCTGTCATAATGTAGCCACCCCTACACTGACGTCAACCCGCATGGTATTGCGCAAAATTTTTCGAAGGAACTCTCGACAAACACATGGGGGATCTTATAGGGGGAGTAAGTATATAGGGAATGACTACGTGTGACCATACGTATGTGTAGTTAAAATGTCACAGTCACTATTCGTCGTGGAGACACTCTGTAATGTTGAGTTTATCCAGCAACCATTTAGCAGACTCTTCTGCCATTTGTTTAGCCTGTTCATTATCTTCTGGGGCAGGAATCATAATACTTCCAATGACACATGCTCTTTTAGTTGGATAAAAGTCAATTTCAATCCAGCCACATCTAATAGTAATTTCCCAATGTGGAAGAACTCCGGTGGCAGTTAAACCATTTTCGTCTTTCCACCCCCACGCAGGATCATTTAAATTAGGCAATTTTATGCTCATTCGATATTTTCTCCAATTTTACATGGGCAGCTTACGATATATGCAGTGAGCGTAGGCAAGCACATACGAGGATCAAATGTTGACAAATTCTGAAGAATTATTTAGACCACTTATTTGGGTTGAAGGTATTATTGGCGCAGGTAAAAGCACATTCTCAAGAGAGATTGCTCAACGATTAAACCTACGCTTAGTTGAAGAACCAGTAGAAACTAATCCTTATTTGGAAAAATTCTACAAAGATCCTAAACAATATGCATTTGGTATGCAGGTGTTTCTTCTACACAAACGTTATGCCATGCAGCAATTAGCCTCTTATGAAGCCACGGGTGTAGGTGGATATTCGGGAGCGATATTAGACCGCTCTTTATCTGGAGACAGAGTATTCGCCAAGATGCATAAAGACGAAGGAAATATTAATGAGTTAGACTGGAATACATATGAAATGGCTCACCAGTACATGTGTCGCTCATTATTGCCTCCTACCCTATTAATCTTTTTAGATGTCCAACCACAGACAGCTTATGATAGAATGAAAGCTAGGAACCGAAATGCGGAGGTTGGGGTGCCCCTAGAGTATCTTACTAAATTGCGTAAAGGATATCAGGAATTACTTAGGGAGGCTGAGTCAGCCCTTCTCCCATGGGCACACGCAATACGAATTTTAAGAATTCCCTGGGACTTCAATGTTCATTCTAAAGAGGAATGGGACGCGATAGCATTAACAGTTAAGGACTCATGTAGGCTACCATATTGAGTATATGATAGTATATATGAATCTATTTTTCTGGACAAAACTTATCCAGACAATTGATAAAACTATTCATTGCGAACCAAGCTTCACTGTCAACGATATCAAGAAGCTGACCCGCATACCATTCAATCGTATGCTTATCTTCCGTTAGAAAACTTGGAGAGGCTCCAACGTGACAGCCTTTATCGAGACCTCGATCTTTCAACGCTTTTCGTACAATTTCTGCCTGTACTTTTGCTTCACCAACATCGCCGCTATCAATGGTTAGAACCGCATTCCTTACAATCTCTCTAAGACTCATATTTTATTTCCTTAATTTATTAGGAGACTTATAGTACAGAAACTCTGTGAGAAAGATTTTGCATATCTTCAATACCTTCTTTATGAGAGTATTGCGAGCCGCAGGCTTTACTAACAACTTCTATCTTTAAGTTTTTAGAAATCTTTACATCAAGACCTTCGACTGTAGAATATACACAGCAATCTGTATTAACCCCACAGACGCGGAAATTTGTGCGAGGCAACTTCTTCTTGCGAAGAAGAGACAATACGGATTCTGATCCATCATTGATGGGCTTAATTGCCCTATAGTTCTTGCTATAGTTTGCATCTGCAACTATATCTGTTAGAGAACTAAGAGTAGGTCCGTAACCCTCAAATTCTAAAAAGACTATATTAGCATTGTTTTTGATTGCTTTTCGAATTTCGATTTGGCAATTGCGCTGAACTGTTTTCTTGGTTGAGGCACTAAAACATGCCTGCATGTCCACAATAATTAAAGTGTAAGACATAAAACAAACCTCTCCCCACAACCGTTTCGCAGTTATTGTTTAGAATATTTCTGTTTGCTGTGCCGTTAATTTTTGGTAATTGCGATCAGTTTACCATCTAAAGTTTTAACAACTTTACATATGGCACCGTCGAATTTACGATAGCCCAAAGTTTTTTCTGAGCCAGTAAGTTCTACTGTTTGAAAATCCCAATCATCTATTTGAGAATTTTTCCAATTATCCAAACCACCATAAACAAACGCATATGCAGCGCCAGTCATATTGTCTCCAAATTAATAATTATCTTCCAAGTAAGCCTGTTGCTTATTTTTTCCATTTAAACGCTTGGAACGTTTATTGCGCATAGGACCACCACTACTTTTGGTTTTAGCCTTAATAGCGAATGGGTTCCTATACTTTTGAGATTTCAGCTTCATTTCTAGTACACTCTAATAACGCCTGATCCGATTGATGCCGACTTAACATCGGCAATTGCCGACAGTATTGCTTCGTCCAATGACGTAGCTTCACGAGTAAAGTCTAATGTATATATGCCATTTGATACACCAAATAGTGCATCACTACATCCCGCTTCATAAAGTTTATTGGAAGCAGTTTCATCATCCACATTAGGAGGAGTGATTTCACATGAAAAATAATAAGAAGTCATTTGGCTGGTATTCTATTGTCTAGATATGTTTCTAGCGAAGAAGAAAATGTTATATGAGTGCGCTCTATTGAATAGATATAGTCACATAGAAGTTCTATAACTTCTTGATCACTAAGCATATGCTTATGTGCATACTCATCTATTACTTTTTTAGTAGGAGTATTCATTTTGCCTGTTCATTATCCCATGACCCATTAATATCTTTTGATTGTAAATTAAACTTTACTCTTTGTATTGTTGGATCGAACCATAAGCGCAACCTAAGAGTTCCACTAAACAATAAGATTATCCTATCTTTAAGTGAAATTTTACAGGTTTTGTCATAAATTAATTTCATTGAGATTTTGTAATCCTACTTGGATTCGAACCAAGATGTTCCTCTGAACACCGCGACTGCGATAGTGTCTGCCATTTCACCATAGGATTACTTGGTAGTCGCACCCGGACTTGAACCGGGACGCCGGTTAAGGCACTTGTTCTTGAGACAAGCGTGGCTGCCATTTACACCATACGACCATAGTAGTTTGAAACCTTATAGTTCCTCGACACGCCCATGCATCATGTCGCTTGTGGGTGGACCCAAGGAATACTTTACCTGAGCTAGCATTCGATTTCAAACTGGTAGCACCTATCGGACTCGAACCGATACCCACGTAAGTGGAGAGGATTTTAAATCCGCCGCGTATGCCATTTCGCCAAGGTGCCAAAT